>WNFX01000104.1_pt1 | contig 62214 bp, 54 predicted proteins | sample 5400111 | NCBI WGS metagenome assembly WNFX01 (sample SAMN13153363, study PRJNA577476) | soil metagenome | isolation source: 40 cm soil or saprolite under grassland replicate 1 | place: USA:California | collected 2016-06-15
ACGGGCAGTGTTTCTAGGAGTTGCAGGTGTAGTTCGGGTCGGAGAAGTCGAGAAGGATCACCTCATTCCCTGTTAGGACGTGACTTCCCCAATCATTCGTTATCGTCCAACCGCCCGAGGGAGCAGCGCCGTTGCTGAGGGGGCTTGTGCACATGGTCCAAAGATAGTCCCCGCCACTGGTCGAGTTCGAGGTGTACGTTGTGCTGAGAGTCTGAGATGGTCCCAGAGGAACGCCCCATACGTCAAAAAAGTCTTGGAGCGTGTACTGTCTCGCAACCTTGGAATAGATGCTGATCGCGCAGATTGTCGTTCCTGTGCTATTGTTACAATTGTATGGCGATGAGTACAGGGGATAGTTTCCGTTGAAACCATCGCTCAGATATTTCGTAGTGCTCATGAAGCCTCCGGGCACTCCTATCGATTGGTCGGGAATTACGTGTCTCACGTACCCGTTACCATTAACAATGCCTATTTCGAGATAGGCCCGACTGTTCACCGCTACCCTGTATGTGTTGGCGTAGGCACCGTATAGGATAAGGCCGATAATTATCACGGCCAGGATAGGAGCAACATAAAGCAATTTCTCAGAAGACTTTTTGGGCCGTTGGGAATTCCGAGTCATATGGTATCACCACCGACCTGCGAAGCCTTTAGCCCAGTTAGAGATGTGTGGGGCAACGGGACGCAGGCCAATGTTCCTCTTGATCTAGATCGCGGGTTCTAGTTAACTAACTTTGCGCCCGACGCCAGACTCGAGACCCGCAGGCTCGGTCCGCGCTCTACGACGCGCGATCAACCACACGGCCGCCGCTACTAGAACCACGACTGCTACACCAATACCGACAATTAAGGGCAAGTCACCTGATAAGAATCCTTGCGGAGCAGCGTTAAGAGTCAGCGGCCCGACATTCTGGACCGTTCCTGCCTGGGGGATAGCAATAGTCAGATTCGCGGTCCCAGCGTTATATTGTGAAGTGTCCCAAGTTAACGAGACCGTCTCGCTCTGATCAGGGTTCAAAGTCACGTTCTGCTCTTTCACCGTGAGGGGTCCCCACTTTGCCCGGACAGTGAACGTTTCAGGGAGAGGCGAAGAATTGGTCACTGCAACATTGATGACAATTTTATCGCCCACCGAAAAAGAGTTGGACGTCAAGCTTGTTCCAAAATTAGCGCCTGGAATAATGACAAGCAGAGTCTCGCAGAGACTCTCGGCGGCGTTGTTGTTAGCATCACCCGTGTAATTGGCCTTCCAGCTGTATAGCCCGGCAGTGTTGAATTTCTGAGGCGTGGATTTCTGAACAATGCCATTGGCTACCGTTACTGGGTTGCCCACGCGGGTGCCAGTTCCAGAACAAGAAGAACCAGTGTAGAACCCGTAAGCAACTGTACCGCCAGCCTGGAAGCCATTAGCTAGAGTAGCGGTGTCGTTTACCGAACCACCAACGTTGACAATAGTCGCCGTAAGGCTGGTGGCGAGTGTGGGGCTAGTCTTTATGATCGTCAACAGCTCACAACTGCTTGTCACAGCTAAATTATTCGGATCCCCACTGTAAGCCGCGTTCCAGCTGGCGGGCACGATTGCATTGAACGTTCGCGCCGCTGAATCGGGGATAACTCCGTTCGTGACCGTGACCGTTGAGACTATTGTGAATGTGCCAGAACAGTCAACCGTTGAGAACAGATGATAATCCACGGTTCCCCCAGGAGAAGATATGCCACCCGTCAGAGTGGCTGTGTCGAACACGGAGCCGCCGACGACCAGTGTGGAGGATGATAGTGTTGTTGAGATCGAATCAGACGTTACGGTCAAGGGCTCGCAAGCACTACTCTCACGATTGTTATCCGCATCTCCTGAGTAAGTCGCATTCCAGCTGTAGGAACCGACGGTGTTGAAGGCCTGAGAAGCAGACCTTGGAACGAGACCATTCGTTACAGTGACAGGGCTACCTACCGGAGTAAACGAGCCCACGCATGTTGATCCTGAGAAAAATCGATACGTCACCGTTCCTCCAGCAGTGGGCGTTTCCCCGGACAGAGTGGCTGAGTCAGTTACTGATTGGCCCTGGGCAATCGCGGTTGAAGAAAGACTGGTAGTTATCGTAGGAGTAGCCTTGGTGACCGTCACAGTTGTGGTCTTTGTACTGCCGATGTGGGTAAGGTCGCCGTTGTAGGTAGCGTTGATCGTGTGGGTTCCAGTGCCGACGACGGTCGGGGTGTAGGTTACTTGGCAAGAGGTGGGAGAACTGGAACCGGTGAGAGTGCATGGAGAACTAGTGAAGCTGCCCGTACCAGTGCTATTGAAGTCCGCGGTACCAGTGGGCGCAGTAGGAGTCAAAGAAGTATCTGTCACCATAATAGTACAGGTGGTGGCAGAATCCACGGCCACAGAGGAAGGGGCACAGTTCAGTGAGGAAGAAGTTGCCGCAACAACTCCGTATGCCCCGTTGACCTCGGGGATTCCGGTAATATTGTTCCCACTCGTATCGAAGAGCTCATTGAGTCCACCACTATCGGACCGAGTTACACCATCCGGAAACAGTATGCTCGTACCAGGAGGCGCAATAGCCTTGTAGGTTATTGTGAAAAGAGTACCGCTACCAGCGGCAAAGCCGAATGAGGAGAAACTATCATGGGCGACACCAGGCCCATCATTGGCATCACACAACGTACCAGTGTTGTTGAGGCAGTTAATGCTTTCAAACCCCGAGGGCATGAATGTGCCCAGAGTGATCTTCTCGGGCGCAAGAACGTTGATGTTACTTCGAACATAGACATTCCAACCGCTAAAGGTTGGCATATTCACAACAGCTACGTCGAAGCTAAGGTAAGAGTTGGCAGTTGCGAGAGGCCTGCTTGCGGGGGAAATATAGAGAGCGGGACCACCCGAAGCGTGGGCAAGTAGAGTGGGTCGATCGCCAAGGGCGATGGCGAGACCACTAAGAGCCAACAGTATGAGCAGGAAGCGACTGGAGCACAAACGCCATTCAGAATGACCGCGCATAGAGCTACGAGCCATCAACCTAGCACCGGCGAAATCCCAAATTCTCTGGAGTGAAAAACGAGTAGCTCATCGGTACGCTTAAGCATTGCGAGAAATCGCGACTAATCGGTCCGGCATCAGAAACACTTGACCCTGTTTAACCCCTAACGCCGAGCAGACTTAGCCCGTTTTGGTCCGCGATTCCCTCCACGTGTTCGAACCAGAAGGAAGCCTGCAATTCCGACACTTCCAAGTATTGTTGAGAGGATGAGGTAGAATCTAAGATCCAGCCCATTCGAATCTGGCTGCTGAATCGTCAAATATACGATATCCGGGGTAGTCCAGCCGGCTATGACGTTTTCCTGTTTTGAATAGGATGTTATCCCGGGACCGCTGAAGGTCAGCGTGTAGGTCCCGGCTACAAGCCCCGGAGCCGAGAAAGCCGCCGTATTTCCCGCTGGCCGGGTGAAAGTCTCGACCAGAATAGAGCCATTGAATAGTTTGAGAGTGACACTTTGGCTTATGTCTACGCCTTTCGTATCCTTGACAGAGATCTGGAGCCCTCCTAGAGCGGACAGGACCTCCACCTGCCTTTGCACCGATGAGGTTGAGTTGAAGTCGGTGACAAGGAGGTGCACCGTATAATTCCCCGGTGCAGTATAGGTATGATCCATTGTGACACTACCCTGGAAGTATGTACTGTCGCCAACGAAGTCCCAGAAGTAGCTTAGGACATCGCTGGAATTCTTAGGGTTGAAGCTGTCGGACGCGTCGAAATGAACAGGGTTATTGACAATCAAGAGAGCAGGGGCGACGTTGAAGAAAGCCTGGAGCCCGTCATTAGAATAAACCCCGTCCCACGTTAGGTGAATAACAGAGTATGGAAATCCGGAAGATGATTGTACGGCGCCGAAAATGCAGCCCTGGCTCCGACTCTCACCGCAGTTAATCGGATCGCTGAAGAGTGTGAAGAAACTGTGCCCCTTTCCCAAAACGGCAAACTGAACCGTGAAAACCGTCCAAGTGTTAGGACCTGATAATGCCCCATCGATATAGGCTACGTCCAAGTGGACTACATCACTGCCATCAAGTATGTTACAACCGTTACCATAGATGACGTTACCATTGACACATTCAGTGATGTTGATAACGCGGTCCGGAGAAAAGAGGTTACCCAGAGTAACTCTTGTCGCGTTCAGAACACTCGGATCGTATCTCATATAGATGTCATAACCAGCAACAGTGTCAGCGGAGGATAGGTTCAGGTTCACATTCAACGAAAAACTCGATGAGGAGTTCGACTTCTGCGGGGACACATACAAAGCAGACAAATTGCCGCTCAGTGCCATAGCCGGATGAGAAACGGGCATAGAAACCAGCAGCGTCGAGATCAATAACAAGAGAACGAGTATAACCCGACGCAAGGTAAACACTAGCTGCTGTTTCCTGATAACACTACCCCATCCGAGAAAGTTAAGCGCATCGGCGAGCCGGCAAGGAAGCTCGTTAGGCAAATATGCAGGGAAATCAAGCCGAAAGGGTAGGTGGAGACTCTATGAAGCAGAAGCAACTGGCATTTGCAATCTTGATAGTACTGTTGACCATTATCATATTTCCCCCAGCATCGAGGGCAGATTACAATCTCGAGCTGCAAGGCGACACATTCAATGTCACATGGACTATCAACGCATCACAAAACATCACAGCATTCAGCCACACGCTCGTATATCCGCCCAACCTGAACGACTCCCTAACTGGAAGTGACCTCTCGGCTTTCGTATCAGCCCTTCAGACGGCTGTTCGACAAAAAGTCGGCAGCGCCATAGTGTCCAACGTTGCAGTGCACCTCATATCTACCAGTCCCAATGCATCCTGTTCAACAGCCTGCGTCCCACAGTGGTTAAACGCAACCGTCAAATTCCAAGTTCGCGAACCCTCTCAGACAAGCAACGGCGTCGTACACTACGACCTCTCATGGAAGAATATCCTACTGAGTGAGGATCTGCAAATGGCCGGGGTATCTTTCAACTTGCTCGGGCAGAAATACATCCTCGCGGCTCTCCCCGCCTCAGTACTCTTCCAGTCGATCCGAGGAATCAGCTGGTCCGTCCAAGTGAACGGTCATTCTGCGTTCAAGGGAACGTACGAGAACCTCACCGACTCGGTTGTTCTCTTCGACATGTCCAACCTTAAGACACCGCTCCAGACATGGACCCACTCGTTTGACCCCAATCTGCAAAGCCAAACTTGGGTCAGCCCCCAGAGAGGAGGCTTCAACACTTCCGCGACCGAGACATTGAGCGAAGCCGGGGAAACATCCACCCAGGCTTACCTCTCCGGCGCCGCTGTGAGCGCCCAAGTGTCAGCACCCAGAAGCGCCGCGGTCAATGGGGACGTTGTCTTCATCGACCTCTCGGGCGGCATCTGGGACGATCTAGTTCTGGCCGCAGTGCTGGCTCCGCTGGGTGTGCTGGTGAGCTCGGCGGTTCTGGAAACCCGGGTGCTACGTCGTTCCCGGCCTCCGGGAAGGACGAGCAGGAAAAACAAGTAGAGTGAGAAAAAGTAGAACCTTTTTTGGATTAAGCGTCGGTTAGAAACCGCCTAGGAGGACTCCTAGGGATAACCTTTTGTTGACGAAACATGATTCAGGTAGATATTCATGCCGAAGAAAGAAGAGGACCCACCGCTCGGTCCCAGGGCTCGGATCGAAGTCGGCCCGGAAATATGGGATCTTGGGCCTCCAAAGAGGAGACATGAAAGGATTCTTAGCAAACTAACAAGAACGCTCGCATTCTCGTCCATCGGAACTCTGATCGTTCTGGGCCCGCTGGCTGTATTGCTTTCAATGCTGGGAACCTACTACCTTGTAGGTCCAGACCTCTTCGGCCCGGCGCTGTTCGGAGTTTGGGCCGTATTAATTGGAGGATTCATCCTCGTGATGGAAAAAACAGGTTATGCTAGAAACTTTGAAGCCTCGGACTTCAAGCTCTCCAAGGACCGGCTGCTCGCGACCGCACTGATCTTTGGAGCGTTAATAACAGTCTTCTATCTTCTTACCTTCGTCGCGAAAAAGCCCTAGCACGAAACAGGGATATAGATGGTCATATCAGCCTGAGCAATCTAGAAGCTCAATGACGACCATAGCCAGTCTTAGGTTACTGTAACTTTCGAGTCCAAGACTTTCCGAAGGAGATCAACCAGAACTTGTCTTCTCACGCGAGTGGTGAACACCAGCTTTTCATTTCTAGTCAGAATGGTAAATCTAGGTAATGGCTCCCGAAGATTAACGTCTACGCTGACCACTTCTTCGTATTTGATGGCGAAGTTGTCTTTGTCCGCTGCAAGAATCCCTTCCGGAGTCGACAATTTCAATCCACGTCTAGTGACCGATTCCTTGCCGCCTCTGAAAATATCCTCCACCGCGCCACTTATCCAGCCGAAGAACGAGCCCATCGCTGGAGACCCCACACCCCTCTTACTGAGATGAGCGACGATGATTCTCGTTGTTGTAAAATACAAAGTCAGCCGTTCAGACCCAAGGCTCAATCTCGCGACAACAGGAATCTCGCCAAGCGTTTCTTCACCCTGTTCAGCCATGGAGTTCTCCATCATCGTTATGGTTGCCGGTAGAAAAAGTGACCCTGATGAAGAATTGATGATTCTAGGAGTTCATATAACTCGTTGGCAAAGGTCGGAACACCGAATATGCCCCGGTGGCTCAGCCTGGTAGATTCCAAACTCAGCCAAAAGCGTTGCCTTGGTAGACTCCTCAAAAAGGCAAAGGCCACGGGTTCAAATCCCGTCCGGGGCTCCACAACTTCCCTTGAAAAAGAGAACCCATTCTGTCCCGGTCATCGAGAATCCAAGTCTTTGCAGGGTTAGATAGTGTGAATAGATGGAGCCTACTTGCGTGCGCGTCTTCTCTTACGAAGAAAGACAAAGACGATCAAAACCACTAATGGCGCGCCAAGGAAGGTCGAAACCTCGAAGCCGACCAGAAAGGCATCAACAGGCTGCGGGTGAGAATTCCAGAGAGTTGTGTTAAACATGATAAGACTCTCACTTTGCGTATTGTCGTTGTACTTACACATGATACCGGTATTCTGATCCCAGTAGAGCTGAACACCTTGGCTAAAGGCAATGTAGTCTAGGCTTCTTGCAACGCCACCACAAGATTGAGTCTGCACTGAAGAAATAGTCGCGTAGTTGTTGTAGACTGGATCCCCTACTTTGAGGCCAGTTCCAATGGCGAATAGAATATTATCGGTATTCCTGTCGCCACTGAAAATGTTTAGGTATTGCACCGTGGAGTTGGCGTTGCCGTCAGAATAATAATTCGTGAAATTCGCGGTAATTGTGGTATCGGTAACATTGAGCACGGTTATGTGCAATTTTAGTGGAACGTCGATGCCTGAATAACCGTACCAAGCGCCATCTCCCGCCTTAACTCCCAGGGTGTATATCGGGTTCCCTTGAACCGAGGGAGCGAAACCAGCATAGACAAGGATGGCGAAGAGCAACAGGAGGAGAGGCGTGGTTCGCGAAGGGAGCATGATACCCGATAACGATTTGTCTGAGATCATGGAAATAACCGTTATTCCACGGTGATCCGATCTATATCCTTACAACGCTTAAGGTAGCCACAAGGACGAGCGTTCACTCAATAACCCCTTGAAAATAAGCATGGTTTCTCGACCCCCGGGGGTGACCGATTTTCCCGCGCCCCGCTCTTCACAAAGCCTCTACAAGCCATACCCATACACCAGTAAGCTAGAAGATGACTCCGACCAAGGCTAGGAACGATGGCCATTGACAAGAACAGGGCGTTAAAGCTACGAGACCCAATAAACCATCAAAGATAAGTCGGTACTAGGCGGTACTGGCACCAGGCTTCATCTGGGCAACACGGTCCCGCCACGCAGGAAGCTCGGCCATCTGTTGCAAGACATTCTTCACCGCCTGCTCCCTGTTCATCCAACGCGTATCCATTGCAGTCTTCACCATATCCTCGAACTTCTTCTCAAACGGCAAAAGCTTCCCCTTGATATCCGTACAATGGATACAGTAAGGATTATTCGGGTTCTGAGCGCCGTGCTGTTCGTTCGTTTCCATGGGCATTCCACAGCTCTCACAGCGCGAAGCGAGAGACATAGTTCCAACAGAAACAGAGCCCTGACAAGAACTAATAACCTGACTGGACATTACGCGAGAAGGCACGAGTAACAGACAATCATCCATCTCTGCTAAACCTATAATAATCCGGCACCCCACCAGTCGCGAGTTATCACTAGAGGAATGCTTCTATTGCGGGGAAAGGGCTCCCGAGCCCCGTTCCAACTTCTCACACAACTAATCCTATTCGGAAGAAAAAAACCCGCAGAAGAACCAGCACTCGCCCCGTCTTCGACAACTATGACAGGACTAGAATCCTTCCCAATACCCGACCCAATCCGGAAAACAGTAACCGACTCGGACATCGCGAAAGCACGAAACAAACTCCGAGTCGCCAATTTGGAAAGAGACATCATAGGTGACGCCCTCACCAAGATCTACGAAGCAGAGGCCAAAGGCACAATAAACGAGCTTGAAAAAAACCAGATGATACAGCCCTACAAGAACGATCTCAAGCGAGTAGACTCCGAGATCGACACGTACAAGAAGACAGTAGATCTCTACGAGCTGGAAGCAGCGAAGGAGGACCTGTTCAAGAGATTCCAGGAGACCTTCCTCGACATACAAGCCCGAATCGAAAAGATCCGGCCATCCCTCAACCTACCCGCTTCGACAGAGGCCAAACCCGCCGAGTCAAAACCCGCCCCGGCCAAGACCGAATCAACAGAACCGACAGAGGACAACACTCCTCCAAAAGAAAAACCTCCAAGGGAAAAGGCGAGAAACAAAGCTGAAGAAAAGATCGAGACCATCCGAGAAGAAGTCCTCAAAGCCATGGAACGACTTGAACAAATAGAGACAGAAGGCTAGGCGGACATTGGAATGAGCTGGGTAGAGAAAGCAAGGCTCAGCGCAGCAGCCCAAGCCGTACGCGAACTAAGGGATCGAACCACGGTCGGCCTCGGCAGCGGGACCACTGTCCTCAAAGCATTAGACCTTGCCGCTGAGCGAATCAAGAAAGAACATCTCAACATTCACTGGGTCCCGACAAGCTACCAGATGGAGATCGCCACAAGAAGACTCGGCTTGAAGGTAGCCACACTGACCGAAGACGTTGAGCTTGACTTGGCCCTAGATGGCGCTGACCAGGTCCAGTGGAGATCGCTCGACATGGTGAAGGGCGGAGGCGCGGCCCTTCTGAGAGAGAAGATCGTAGATTCTACAACCAAGAAGCTCGTCATCATCATCGATGAGAGAAAACTTGCCAAGACTCTCGGCGGAGATCAGCCCATCCCGGTCGAGATTACCCCATTCGCCTACCACGCTACACTCGCAAAGATCAGCAAGATTTCCGAGCAGGCGGTTTTGAGGGAAGCCTCGAGCGGCAAGGTAGGACCAGTAATCACCGACAACGGCAACTTGATCATAGACGCGTACTTCAGGAACCTTCGACGTCCCGATATCATCAGTGAAAAACTTGGAAAGATCCCTGGGGTAATCGAGACCGGACTCTTTCTGGAGATGTGCGACGTCGCATACGTCGGCCGGAAGGATGGTAAAGTGGACATTCTAAGGCGAAGCTAGAAGGCCTGCCCCTCAAGATTGACAGTCAAATGTGTGAACCCGATCATCCTTCGCTAGAATACTGCTCCTCTCTCGCATCTTCCTCCTCCCTCCCAGCGTCATAATCAGTCTTCTCCTCTTCGTCCTCAACATACTCCCTAGGAGCCCCGACCTCTCGGACGCTGAACTTGTTCCATTCCTTTCCGCAATCTCCGCACTTGTACGCGAATCTATACGTGACAAAACCCTCGGGATGGTCAGCGACTCTTTCTCCGGTTTCGATGGTTATTCCCATTTTGAAAAATGCGTCTTTCTCCTTCAGGGCCTCGGCAGTGTCTACCTCCTCTTTCGACATCAGCTCCCCTGCCAAGAACTTGTGGCAGAACGGACATTCTTCAGAGACCAAGGAGTGGACCTCGAGAATCCATGTCAACCGGGCAGATTAGTCTTCCCCTGCAAAGAGAGGACACACCCAGATCAGTGGGGAACCCGGCAACCCTTACTCCTGGGCCTCGCGACGAGGCGCGATACTATTACCATCGCGAAGAGCGAAACATTCAGAAATGCCGGGGGCGGGAGTCTCGAACGGTCGTCGCTGTTTTCGAACCCGCGACTTCCGGATCTCTCACCATTGAAGTTATGAGTCCGGCGCTGTGGTTCCCCTTTCGGGGTCTGACCAGGCTGAGCCACCCCGGCAGAACAGCCGCCGAGTGAGTGCGGCTAAAAGCATTCCTGACAAATCATTAAACAAGACCCCAAAACCGGCCTTTGACGTCGACGAGAGGATCCTCATCTGAAAAAATACGATTTTCTAACCCTTGACGATATTGAAACGAGAGACAAGAGGGTCTTTCTCCGAGTCGACATCAACGTCCCACTGGACCCTTCGACTCACCAGATACTCGATGATACCCGCATCAAAGCCATATCCAAAACCCTTTCAGAGCTAGACGAGGCACGTGTAACCCTCGGCTCCCACCAGAGCAGACCCGGAAAAGACGACTTCACCTCACTCGAACCCCATGCAAACCTCCTCGCTCAATACTGCTCCCAACAAATCAAATTCGTAGAAGATGTCATAGGCCCACACGCCATCCAGAAAATCACCAAGGTCCAGCCCGGCGAGATTCTAGTTCTCGACAACTTGAGATTCTGCGCCGAAGAAAATATCGATGACAAACGCGAAAAACTGGTCAAGACACACTTCGTCAAACGACTAGCCCCACTCTTCGACTTCTATGTTGACGATGCTTTCGCAACAGCGCACCGGTCACAGCCCTCGATCGCAGGTCTACCAGAATTATTGCCGAGCGCAGCAGGCCGGCTGATGGAGAAAGAACTAGACGCGGTCTCAACTCTCCTCGAAGAACCAAAAAGACCATGCGTCTACTCTCTCGGAGGATCAAAAGTAGAGGACAAGATCCCAGTCATAGAAAACATACTCTCACGAGGAAAAGCAGACAAGGTCCTCCTGGGCGGAGTGCCGGCGAAGCTGTTCCTCCAGGCCCGAGAAGTAACCACAAAGATCAACGTTGAGGAAATACGCGACTTCAAGCAATTCCTAGACCGAGCAAAGACTTTGACGCAGAAGTACAGAGAACACATCGAAGTCCCGTTGGATTTAGCGTACGAGGACAAAGAGGGCAAGAGAGTTGACCAGCCCGTAACATCGACTCGCATCGAAGAAGAGGCCCTTGATATCGGCTCTAAGACGCTCGAGAAATATTCTAGGATCGTACGAGGAGCAGCCACAACAGTTGCTAATGGCCCTCTAGGAGTGTTTGAGAGAAACGGATTTGACAAAGGAACAAAGGAATTGCTCGAGTCAATGGCGGAGAGCAACGGCTACACGGTCATTGGAGGAGGACATCTGGTCGGCCTGGCATCAATCCAGGGGATAGAAGAAAGGTTCAGCCACGTTAGCACTGCAGGCGGAGCAATGCTCTCGCTCCTGTCAGGTCAGAGCCTGCCAGGAGTAGACGCCCTAGTCCGGGCAGCCATGAGATTGCGAACCGCGAACCCAGCGGCCTAGACCGCGGGTATGCCGAGAGATTTTATCTTGGACGGGTTCCGAGACGGCACGATGTTCGCCCCGGTAGCTCAGTGGTAGAGCGACGGCTTTGTAAACGTTCAAGAAAGCCGTAGGTCATGGGTTCAACCCCCATCCGGGGCTCCACTATGCCTGACGAGGAGGGGATTCTTCGGATTCTGTTCGTGGTCCGCGGAAGAAAGAAAAGATTGCCGATCCCAGGATTATGAAGGATAGAACAATTAGAGAGTGCTTGAGTCCTTCGAGGAAGGTTCCCAGATCACCACTAGCTAGCTGAGTGATTCCTCCCAGCGTCACATTTCCCAAATTCACAAGCTTGCTGTACGGAACGTCTGCAGTCATGAGTGCCAAGACAAGTGGAATACTGGCGACGATGCTAGTATTGATTATTGTCGCTCGAACTCCTGACGAGATTCCTCTCTTAGAACTAGGGACCGACCCCATCACCGAGCTCGCGTTAGGGCTGCGAAATAGTCCGATGCCAAATCCGACGAGAGCTAGCCAGAGTGCTATCTGAGGATAAGGCGTATTCAGATCGAATCCGGAGAGAAGGAAGAATCCTGCAGAGGCTATGAGCAAGCCCATGGTGCTCAGTCCTCTGGCGCCCCACTTGTCGGAGAGGGATCCACTTATCGGCCCGACGAGAATCAGAGTTACATCCAGCGGAATGAGAAATATACCTGCATGTAGAGGGTCGTACCCTCTTACAAGTTGGAAGTACAGCGTCATCACAAACGCCAACGCTGCGAATGCAAGTCCGCTCAGGAGGTTGGCTATGTTGCCCGCCGTGAACAACCGGATCTTGAACAGGGAGGGGTCAAGCGCTGGGTACCGGGCCTTTCGCTCTATCATAATGAAAATCGCGAAGCACAGAATGCTCGTGGCGACCACGGCTTGGTTCGTGAAGGCTGTTAGGCTACCGAGTGTTAGGCCCAGGAGTAAGAGCGTGATGGCGACGGAGAATGTGATGGCCCCGGGTGCGTCGAACTTCTCTCCCGTTGCAGGGCGGGAGATCTCTTTCAGCCGCTTCCGCGACCAATAGGTTCCAAAGATTCCTACTGGAACGTTCACTAGAAAGATGGAGCGCCATGTGAACAGCTGTATGAGAACACCGCTCAGCGTGTATCCTGTTATCGTCCCGGCGTTGATCGCGACCTGGTTTATCCCGATTCCTTTGCCAAGATCCTTGCCGGAAAAAGCGTCCGTGACGATGGCTACACTATTGACAAATAATAGCGCGGCTCCGATGCCTTGGACTAGTCTGAAAGCTAAGAGCGCCTCAGCGGTGGGGGAGAGACCGGAGAGCAGGGAGCCGAGGGTAAAAATTCCAAAGCCCATGTTGTAGAGACGGACTCTCCCATGTAGATCGGCCCAGCGTCCAATGCCTACAAGGAGCACCGTGATCATGAGACGGTAGATCGTGATAATCCAGACGCCAACGACCAAGTTCGTCTTCAGATCGGACACGACCTGCGGAAGCCCAACTACCACAATGCTCGAGTCGAGGGTCGCCATGAAAATTCCGACGGTGGTAACCGTCAGGACAACCCACTTGTACTCCAAAAACACGACACACAACAACAAGTATTTTTCTGGAACACCCGAAAAACCATGATATAAACTCCGGCCAAGGAAGTCTGAACACATGGGTGTTTCTCTAGCTAGAGATGTGGATCACCCCTACAGACGAGATTTGCGCGTCCCCCTCGGGTACTCCTGATAAGGCACGAGATCGCAAGCAAGCATCTAAAACACGGCCAGGATTCGCCCATCATCAGCCCTAATCTCGAACCTGGCAGCCCTCTAGTAACTCTCCCGAAATTCATTCGGGATTGCCGCCATCTTTCCTAGGCTATCGAAACGAGAGTTGCGCCTTGAACACCCAGACTCGCTGATAATCCCTGCCAGACAGGAAATGGTTTCTAGAAAATAGAGGGTCTTAGCGACCGAGCCTCGCGTCGCATGAGTGGTTCACGGGAGACCTCTCAATCCAAAAATTCGCCTATTATCTGCTCTGATCGCGTTTCTGGGATGCCGTCTGATCGTTCGCCGAGAGTCGTTCGGCGATTGCCGAAATAATGGCAAGTTTCGCCGACGCATTCAAGCCTGGATTTTACGCCCTGAACAGTCTGTCTCGCCTGTTATCAGTGCCCGATAAGCAATCGTTTCTAGAAAAAGTGCGTATGTTTCAGCGGTTTTGCACAACATGAGCGGCTTCTCCGGGAGTCTTCCGAGCACGATGTTCACGTCTTTGTAGGAAGAACCGTGAGAAGAACAACAAGCGTAACACAAACTCACCCGCACCCCTGTTCTGCTGCGGATCAATGTCCATTTCCAGCATGCTTAGGTTCATGTGATGCGAAAGCATTTCTTTAACGTACACGCGCGGAAGCGAATGATTCCCGCTTGAGCAGACCCCAAACCCGTCTCGTCGACGAGCTGTTCGCCCTCGATTCCAGAATACGCTACGTCGCCCTCCTAGACCGGAACAGCAAACTCCTAGAATCCAGGATGCGATCAAACGTGATGAGCCTAACCCCTGAAACCTACGACCGGAAGTTCATGGCAAGCGTTCCTCCAATGATCGTCGACACGCTGTCCCAGCTGGAAAACCAATGCGGGCCCCTCACACACATCTCAATACAATACCAGAAAGTCGACCTCGTCATCTTCCCTTATAACAACCAGATCGTCGCTATCAGCCTCGAACCGGGGCCCCTCGAACCGATCTTACGAAAACTCCGAGACAGCCTCAACATACACATACACCTCTAACTGACCTGAAACCAGCCAGTTGTCCAAACCCCAACCGCCCAGAACCATGCCGCCGGCTCGTGCTGGAAAAAGCCAGCTCGCAAAACTAGCCCGAGCACACAAACCCAGCGCCAGGGGCCAGACCCCACGAAACGAAGACTACGTGGAAATCATCTACGAGCTCATCAGAGAAAAAGGATACGCGAAACCGGTCGACATAGCCAGCCATCTACACGTCCGGCCTCCCACGGTCACGGGAATGCTTGAGAGGCTCCACTCGGAACAGCTCATCCTCCACGAAAAATACGGCGGCATCACGCTGACCGAGAAAGGAGAAAGCATGGCTCGCTCACTGGGACAGCGTCACGCTCTACTCGTCGCCTTTCTCAAACTCTTTGGTGTCGAAGAGACAACAGCTCAGAAAGACACGGAGGGTCTAGAGCACTACATTGACTCACGGACCCGAGATCTCCTCGCCAGGTTCGTCAAGTACGTCGACCAGAATCCTCAATGGTGGAGCCAGTTCAGAAAACAAGCAAAAGCCTGACCAGTAATGAAAACCCAGATTTTCGTCATCAGACAAGGGATCAAGGAACGCGCTTTTCGCAGAAGAGATTGAGAGACAACCATCCGAAATCATCAATTGAACCATATTTTGAGATCAATTCTCGGAAACGTTTTCATCTCCGGTTTCGAAACCGGATCTTGAAACCGCTATTGGATACGCGTTTTGAAAGCGAAAAGTGAATTTTCCAGCCCCCGGGGGGCCTACTCAAGTATCGCGACGCTCCGCGAGAACAACCCGCCAAACAACTCGACACGCACCTAGAGAAGAGGCCCACTAACTCGGCCATGCATAAGTCGAACCGCAAGACCCATGTGAAACGTTAAACAAGAACACAGAACCCACCTCCACCATGGCGCTGCAACCGAGAGAATCCTACCAGCGAGTATTCCAACTCCTACAAGCCCATCACGAATGGTTCTCAGGAGCCCTCCCACTAATCGCGAGCGAGAACATCCCCAGCCCTGCCGTCAAAGAAGCCATACTCTCAGACTTCGGCAACCGTTACGCCGAAGGCTGGACAGGCGAAAGAGTCTACGCCGGCTGTCGATACATCGACCAAGTAGAACAAATCTGCATAGACCTAGCCAAGCAACTATTCGGCGTCGACTTTGCTGACGTCCGACCGATATCGGGCGTATGCGCCAACCTAGTAGCCTACACGACCTTCACGACTCCAGGTGATACCATGATGGCGCTGGCAATCCCCGCCGGCGGCCACATCAGCATGGGCAAGAAAGAGTTCGGCGGAACCGCCGGGGCAGTGAGGGGACTAAATGTCGAGTACTTTCCCTTCGACACAGAAGAGATGAACATCGACATTGACGCCACCGAGAAAAAAATCAGAAAACTCGCTGCGGAAGGAAAAACCCCTACACTCGCCATGTTCGGCGGCTCCGTTCTTCCTTTCCCACACCCGATCAAAGAGCTAGCTTCAATCCTTCAAGAACACGGAGCCAAATGCTGCTTCGACGCCGCACACGTAGCCGGCCTGGTAGCGGGAGGCCAATTCCAAGACCCAATGCACGAAGGCGTTGACGCCATGACCTGTAGCACCCACAAGACATTACCCGGACCGCAGGGAGGATTGATACTGTCACATACAGAAAACGCGGACAAGATCAAGAAAGCAACCTTTCCAGGCAACGTAAGTAACCACCACCTCCACCACCTCGCTGGAAAGGCGATAATGTTCGCCGAGATGCTTGCTTACGGAAAAGAGTACGCTTCCCAGATCGTGAAGAACAGCAAGGCACTCGCCCAAGCCTTGCATGAGCTCGGGTTCAAAGTCCTAGGCGAGAAGAAGGGCTTCACGAAATCCCACCTCCTAGTCGCCGACATAACAAAGTACGGCGATGGGAAGACCATCGAGAAGAAACTGGAAGACGCCAACATTATCCTCAACCGCAACCTCCTACCCTATGACATCAAAGAAGGGAGGCACTTCGAGGCTCCCGGAGGAATCAGGGCCGGCGTTTCAGAAGTCACCAGGCTCGGGATGAAAGAATCCGAGATGAAAGAAATTGCACAGATGATGCATCGCATAGTCGTCAAGAACGAAGATCCCAGAAGAGTGGCCGAGGACGTAAACGAATTCCGGAAAGAATTCGCGAGAGTACACTATGCTTTCGAGTCCACAAGAGACGCGTACGAATACATCCAGCTACGCTAGCCACGCCAGACTTATTACAGGCGGCTAACCCGAGCTCTCGAAGAGGGAAACAGCTCCATGAGTAAGCGCGAGAAGAGACGCAGAGACGAAGCTCCTATGCCAGCTGCAAGTGCCGGACTCTTGCGCTTCTTCGAAGAAGACACACCAGGCATAAAGCTGAGCCCTCAACTCGTCGTCATATCTGGCGTAGGTCTAGTCGCTCTCGCGCTGATTGCATATTTCCTCCTTCCCGTCACTTGACTAAGACGGGAACTCTAGTCTAGAGCGCTAGTAGTCATCAGACAAGGTTCTCTGGCTAACCGAAGGTACAGCCTTTGCCTCCAATCCCAGCTGGGTTCTGATCAAACGTCGCAGTTCCTCCGCAAATCCTGTAAAAATGTAGACCTTCTCCGGGGTACACGCTTTGATAAAAGAGACTAGCTGCTCAAAGTCCGCATGACTACTTAGCGGAAAAGCAGCGTTATGGCCTCTCATGGCGAGAGCCCACCCAGTCGCATATGCACGCGCAGTCTTCCTGCCAATACTTCTCCGGTCGTTTGGAGTGGTAATATAGACGCATGGATCTTTCTCAAGAACTTCCCCTCCATCAACAGAGTCCGCTGACATCCAATCCAAAGCATGCCCAGCTTTCCGGTACGCTTTGTTTACCCCGTCCAAAACAGGATTTACGATCACAGGCAGATGAGTGTAGACGTTGAAGAGACGAACTATTTCCTGAGCTTTACCCGCTGCATAAACGTGTAAGCAAGGAATGTATCCCTGCTTGATCATGTCAACTGCCCATTCGACCACATTTGCGTAGATAGTCTCCCGGGACGGAAAATGATAGAAGGGTGAGCCATAGGTTGCCTCGATAACTAGAACGTCGCATCGGTGAGGCTGAGCAGCCTTTGTCGTTAATGTGTCTACACAGTTTATGTCTCCCGTGTACAAGATAGATGATTCAGGAGTACGTACCAGAAACTGGGCTGATCCCAGCATGTGTCCGGCGTTCAATGCCTTTACTTCCACATCGTCTATCGAAACCCTACGGTTGATCTCGATAGCTTGGAAGTTCGAGACACTGTGAGAATTTAGAACGCTGTGAATCTCCTTCGTCTCACTGGTCGACTGTTTCACCCCCTTATGCCTAAATCCGCGAGTGTGATCGCTGTGAGCGTGAGAGACGAGAACCCTCGACGTCGAGGAGATCGCGCGAAGCTTGACGGGGTCGATGACTATTGTGACGCTGGAGGTAGCGACCACCAGACCGTCGAGCCAGGCGATCTTATCGCCGCGCGCTGGCCTTTCCCTCCGAAGACGCCTCAAGCCTCTGAATAGCATCCAAGTGCAAAAATGTCTCGCCTTTCGGCTCTCGATTCACAATCTGGGGAATCGGACTGACAACCGTGGAACGTAGAATCACCGCCTCCGACTCCGTCAGCCAGATTCCTGGCGGATCGTGGGAGACAACCGCCACTTGCCCTTCGTAACCAAAATCGCGGTTAATCACAGCCAGTACTCTCTTTCCCACCAGCCTCTCTAACATGTGGAAAACTGTCGGGCTGGCAGAATCCAAGACCAAGACCACATCCGAGGAGAAGAGCACTCACTCGGATGGTCCTTTAAAAGCAGGACCCGAGAGCAAGAGAACAGACATAGCCAGTTTTGTCACGAGTCAGTCCTTGCATAGACTTCCCTCGGTTTGGCAAGGTTAATCTTAGAGGAACGGTAAACAACCGCGATCGGCGCAGGCGACACCTTGTCAAACACCATGCCTGAAACGGATATCGACGATGGATTCGAAGATGAAGAACCTGCTCCAAACATAGTTAGGATCGGCAAGAAGCCAACAATGAACTATGTCGTTGCCTGCGTGACCCTGTTCAACACAGGCGTTCCTGAGGTCATGGTTAGGGCTCGTGGTCAATCCATCAACAAGGCGGTCGAGACAGTTGAGATGTTGAGGAGAGCTTTCTTCAAGAACGTTCAGATCCACTCCGTGGACATTGGCACCGAACAGGTAGAACGGGATGACGGGTCAATGGCAAGTCTATCCACAATAGAGATAACTCTGGGCAACTAACCAGCTTCCTACAACCAATCTTTTCTACGCAATCTTATTATCAGAATAGCAGCAGAGGCGCCGAGCATTATCATGCCGGCCACAAAATACCCAAAGATCGTTGTCACTCCTCCGGGGCCAAAGGCAAGAGCCTTGCTCAAGGAGGACGAGTCTCTCATCTCACCATCTATAGTCAGATTCTACCCTCTGGCAGCAGACTCAGGCCAAGGATGCATTGTCAAAGATGTCGATGGAAACGAGTTCATCGACTTCAACTCGGGCCTGGTATGTCTTGCAGTAGGACATTCACACCCGAAAGTTGTCAGTGCAATCAAGGCCCAAGCCGAGAGACTGATCCACTATTCGTGGACTGATTTCTACTACGAAAAAGTCGTCCAGTTATCAAGAGAACTGGTCAAGATAACTCCAGGAGCCTTCCAGAAGAAAGTGTTTCTCAGCAACAGCGGGACTGAAGCGATCGAAGCTGCGATGAAGCTGGCTAAGTGGCACTCTCGCAAGCATGGCTTCATCAGCTTCGTTGGAGCCTTCCATGGTAGAACCCTAGGCTCACTGAGCCTCACAGCGAGTAAACCTGTCCAGCGTCGACACTTCCTCCCGATGGTTCCTGGCGACACCCATGTTCCCTTCGCCTACTGTTACCGATGCCCTTTCAAGATGACTTACCCAGAGTGCGACATGTATTGCGTCGATTTCATCCAAGAACAAGTTCTCGACAAGTATCTCCCACCGGAAGATGTTGCAGCCTTCTTCATCGAACCGATTCAAGGAGAGGGCGGTTACGTGGTTCCTCCGCCTGAATATTTCAAGCGTCTCAGAAAACTGTTGGACAAGAATGGGATCCTCATGGTCGACGATGAGGTCCAATCTGGGATGGGAAGGACTGGACGATGGTTCGGGATCGAGCACTGGGGCGTGGAACCGGACATACTTTGCACATCCAAAGCCTTGGCGTCGGGCATGCCCATAGGCGCGACGGTTGCAAACACGGACGTCATGGACTGGGATGGAGGGTCGCACGCGAACACTTTCGGCGGGAATCCGGTGTCGTGTGCTGCCGCACTCGAGGTGATCAATGCGATCAGAGATGAGCACCTGATGGAAAACGCAACAAAACAAGGCGACTATATGATCAAACGGTTGAAGGAGATGCAGGAAAAGTACGATATCATCGGCGATGTGAGAGGAAAGGGATTGATGATCGGAGCAGAGATCGTGAAGGATCCCAAGACGAAAGAATCCGGCGATAACGAGGCACACGAGATTATGATGAAATCCTTTCGACGCGGCCTTGCGCTGATCACAGCGGGCCACTCGACTCTCCGCATCGCACCTCCACTAATCATTACAAGGGACCTGGTAGATTCTGGACTTGAGATTCTAGAAGGCGCGGTAAAGGAAGTGGCCAAATCCAGCAAGTAGAAGCGTTTTTTCTCCTGGTTTGAAGGAAACGAGTGCCGAGCCACGGGACTTACCTTCACAAGGGTCCGCAGAGACCACTCATGCCACGCAAAACCGCCAACGAATACCCCCACTTTTTGGCGAGAAGATTCACTGTCCTGCATCGATAATGGGCAGTACAGGCTGTTCACGGCACAGTCCGGGCCTAGATTCGACGGCGAAACTCGCCATTATTTCGCCAATCCCCGAACGACTCTCGGCGAACGATCAGACGGCATCCCAGAATCGCAATCATGACTCATAATAGGGGATTTCGGGAACCACAATGCTTTCTCAACCTCTCTTGCGTCGCGAGATTCTCTTTCCCTGTAGCCGGCGAATGAGACAAGGACAGGAACGATAACCTCCTAAATATGCCACAAAAAGAGCTTGGGATATGGGCGAAACGGTTCTTCCCATTGTGGAACCTGATCTTGTCGGAATCTGGAGGAAGAATGTATGGTGGTTCGGTTTCCGCTGGCCATTCAGCATGGTCCTCTTCTCCTGGGTCACAGTCGCGTCGACACTGGCTCCCGAGTTTCACCTTGACCGTTATCTGTTGACGATGCTGGCAGGATTCTTCGGCCTCGTCATCGGAGCACACTATATCGACATAACCGCCAGCAAAGACAAGTACCTTCCCTACTTTCCTAACATGAACCGAAGAGCGATCAGGACGGTCGGCGTTCTCGCAGTTCTAGCCGGCATGGCCGTGGGAGTCTACATGTCACTCCTCTACTCCCTATGGTTCCTTGCGTTTGTGATCCTGGGAGGATTCTTCGCCCTCCTCTATCCAATAGAGAAGCCCAAGTGGCTTCACACCTATCCCGGTTTTGGCATAGCCTGGGGTTTCATGCCCGTCCTAGCCAGCTACTACATTCAAGGGACGCGAGTAGATCTATGGGGCCTAGGCTTGGCGGTTTTCTTCGGAATAACAGTGGTCGAAATGCACCACATGGCCGTGCTGACCAACGAGAAAGAATACAGCGCCGACTTGACGAAGAATGCCAGGCTGCTGTTGAAGATTCACCGGACATCAGCGTACTCGATCGGACTAATACTACTGATATCACGACTCGTCATTGGGTAGAGAATTATCGCCCAGCCCATCCAAGGACACTGGAAGAAATCGACACAATCTAGTCAGCTTGGATCGACCAGACCGGGTAGATCGCGTTCCACCCATTTTCGACATCGTAGACCCAAGGCCTGACGAAGGCGATATACTGCCCGACAGATGGTACCGGCCCGGTGGCTTGATCTTAAGAAATCAGCTCCAGCACCAGCACGCCGCTCTCGTAGTTCGCATTCCCGACGCCGAGCAACTTCGCATATTACGCATCTGGGACAACATCGACCCGCTCGTCACCATGGAATTGCAGAGTAACGGATTTCACAACCCCACTCGCAACCTAGCAGGTTGACAAGACTCGGAACTGAAGAGGATTGTAGACCCCGGCCAAAGGATCACCACCCCTGCAGTAAGGTGAAGGCGACGATGCTACCCCCCGACCATGCTGAGGCGCAGACTGGACCACCGTGCTAGACTAAACAGCAATGACTGCAGCCAGCACCATTAGGAGAATGGGAATGACGAGATAGCACCGTCGAAGCGGCAGGTTAGACCAGTGGGGAAAACATCTTGGAAGAGCATGATCTAGCAATATTTTCTAGCACCCAACCGACTACTCTCACCTCCATTTTCGGGTCTCGGCACTAGCTAACTAACCCAAACAAGATCGTCCGACAAGAACTGTCGCACTTGTTGGATTAACCAGTGATGAACATAATCATACACATTCTAGACGAAGTCGAGAATTACTAGATCTTGGCCGTGCCCTTTGATCCTAGGATTGCGCAGAGCTCTTCTTCGACGGTGCTGAATTTTTTCGGAGTCTCAACGAATCTGCCAATTTCCTTCCAGTTCTTGTCGTAAACGATTATTGTGGGGATCGATCTGATGTTGAACTCTTCAGCCATATCCCGGTAGGCGTCGTAGTCCACGACGCGGGCCTGCAGCATATTGTTCTTTGCCATTATCAATGACTTTGCGAGGCCCGGGATGTACGCGATACAGTCAGAGCACCAGTCTGCTGAGAAAACTATCAAGTGATGCTTCTCGTCGACCCTCTCAAGGGTGTCGATCGAGCTAGCATTTGGACGGTACTCTTGGAGTCGGCGTTTCATCGACTGGCGTGACTTTTCGACTTTGACCTCGTTGATGTAGTCGAAAGGGTCCTTTCCTACTCTTAGCGCCATCATGGGCTTTCAGCAAAATCTCTATGATTTCTCGATCTGGGTTAGGAACACGGTCGACGCTTCCAATTCTCCGTTCGATGACTCCCGGGCCTTGATCCCGGTCAATCTTATCGCGTCCCCCATCCTTAGACTTTCCACGATTTGGGCAAGATTATCCCAGAGAGCGACCCTGATCTTCCCAGTACCATCTTCCACCCTAATATTTGAGACCCTTGTTCTCCGACCCTCCCTTGTCTCGATCTCGCGAGCATCAGTTCGCTCAATAACGACTCCACGTGTAGTGTAGAGCTTAGGACCCGGTTTGATCGATGCAATCGTGACGGGAGGAGGAGAGTCGATGTCGACAAGCGTCTCCTTCGTTATCGAGGACCTTGCTCCAGCATTCAGGTAGACCATCCCATTCCTCTCTGTGATCCACGGATTCTTGATCGTGATCACGCTTCCTTCTCCCATGGAAAGAACTGTCTCCTTGTTATCATCCCAGAACTTTGCCATCGTGAGGCCCTCTTCGTTCTCGCACAACGCCCACGCGGGCCCGTTCTCTCCTCGGCTCCGCTGCAGTTTTCTGATACGGACTTGTACGGTCTCGGGAGAGCTGCTGACTGACGGGCTCTCATGGGTCTCGTGGGAGCTAGCGGCGAGGCTTGTGGCTTGGGTCCGGGTTAGGATTTCGATAGTACTGCGAGAACCAAGGTGAAACTCCACTTCGCCCGCAAGTCCCAATCTAGTATAGCCATGAGCGAGACGCAGCTTAGACCCAGTTGCGAGCTGTTCCTTCTCGACTATTTCCGCCGAAGAATCCCAGAAGACACAGGTGATCTGTCCGGAACCATCTTTCAGTTTGACTCTGACTAGTTTGCCAGAAGATCCGTCGGACCGTTGAAATTCGCGGAATTGGCTCATTGAGAGAATCTCCCCCGAAATGGTCGCGTCGGAAAGTCCAGCTTGGACACTTGAGATCCGAAGGTCGGAGATGTTGACTGATTGTCCCGATAGACCTGCAAGTTGTTGTGCCAAGAGCCGTACCGCTCCCTCGTCAGAGAGGAGACCGTGTGATTCCTGTTTCTTACGTTCTACCATCGAGAGGAGTTCCTCTCTCTGCATGTCTGGGTTTCTTGCGAGGATGTGGTTGAGTAGATTCTCAGAAGACTCTATCATTCAGGTCTAGTCCCAGAACATTCGGGTACGCTCGAAATCTCGCTCCGCCCTTAGAACACTCAGGTATAAGTCATCTTCTCTACCTAAACGGCTTCTGAGAATTCTGGTCGCAGTGGTTGGGCCGACTCCTCTAGCTGCCAAAACTATGCCTGCTCTCTTTCCATAATTCTGGATAAGCCCTGCGGACCGCCACGCCGTCATCCATTCCTTCTCTTCCTCGGGACTCAACTTGCTTCCTCTCTTTTTCTTCTTGATGATGGGGCCAAGTGCATCATTGCTTCGGTAGGTTGCCGCGATCAAAGATGATCTGCATTTTGGACACCGTATTACTTCTCGGAGAGTATCGACTCCGCGGATACTGTCCCAGTTTCCACAGTTCATGCAGAGAAGTCGTAGGTTCGTGGACAGGAGTCTACTCTTCACGACCTCAATCAGGGACGCCTCCTCGACAGCAGGTCGGAGGAGACCGTGGGGAACAATCCTGTCGAGAATGGGAAGTGCAAAAGGCGTGCACTGTCCGACATCCTGAACAGTTTCTATCGCTATCTTGCCTGACCCGATTCTTTCAAGGACGCTTCTGGCGCCTTTGAGGTCCAGCTTTTCTGTGAAAAGTTCTCTCCGGGCCTCATCATTTGCTATGGAGTTCTTGAAGATGTCAACCAAGAGACGTGCCTGGCGTGCTTTGTACTCCGCTTCTCGGCTTACGGCGCCGAGCCGGCGTAGAACGTGCCAGTGCCTCCAGGCGAATAGGTCCGAGGCATCAATGGTGTCTCGGACGATCTTTTCCATGTCGTCTGGCGAAAGCTTCCTGAACTCTTCGGCAACTAACAAGGCGCTAACTGGACGCGGGAAGATGAGTGCGAACCGGTACTGGTCTACCTGTGTGCCGATGTTTGAGCCGAGTCGGGATCCGAACAGGGCGGCCATGGCTGTGGCTAGGGTCTCGTTGACCAGGTTTCCGAAGCACGAATGGATTACTGCACTGTTCTCGAAGCCTTCGACAAGGACGAGTTGGTCAGATGGGATCGGAGCTTGACGTCTTTGAGCAGAGATAGTTGAGTTAACTCGATCAATCTCATCTCTCTCCAGAAATCCTTCGAGAACTATTCCGTCAGAGAGGAGTCTTCGAGCGCGACCCACCTCCTCCGCAACATCGATCTGGACCGGAATCATGTCCCCCTCCCATCCTGGAATAGCAGTCAAGCTTGGGGGAGCAGTTTCCACCTCGACATGGTATTGTTCCTCGTCTACCGAAAGCACCTTCCATGTCTGACCATGAAGGATGAATTCTGTCCCGCTCGCGCATCTTCGGGCGACAAAGTCCTGGTCAAGACTTCCAATACGCCTCTTACGAAAGAAATCGAACACAGTGTACTTCTGAACGTCCGGTATAACCGAGAGGTTCGTGAAATAGTACTGGATCGCTTTAGGGTTGCGGGCAGTGAAAAACTGGTCGAACTTCCTCAACAACCGTAACTCGTCAAGCTGACCTAGGACGCGGCCTAGTTCTACAGGGTCAATTTCGCGAAACGGATAGGACCGATGAACGACCTCGCCGATCTCCTCAGCCGTCATCCGGCCTTTCTGGAGCAAGAGACCGATTATCTGGTGGGCGAGGACGTCGTAGGCTTTCTCGTGGATGATCGGCCGTTCGAGCCTTCCTTCTCTGGCCCGCTGGATCAGAACCGCGGATTCTAGTATGTCGTCAGTGTTAATTGTCAGGATTACTCCGCGGGAGGTTCCGCCTAGAGTGTGTCCGCTACGCCCGACTCGCTGGACGAGTCGCGTCGTCTCTCTCGGCGAGGTGTATTGGATGATGAAGTCAACGCTACCGATGTCGATTCCTAGTTCGAGAGAGCTGGTGCAGATGAGCGCTTTCAGTTTGCCTTCCTGGAATTCTTTCTCTGCTTCCTCCCGCAACTCTCTTGACAATGACCCATGGTGTACTCGGACCGCGATCCCGGCCCCGATGGCCTGAATCTGGGCGGCTAACGCCTCGGCATGTTCCCGCGTGTTGGTGAACACTAGAGTTGATTTGTGGGATTGAATTATTCCGAGTATCATTCGAGCCCGAGAAACAGTTGAAGCTGGTAGTCCGAGATTGACAGATTCTTTTTGGTCACCTGAGCTGGGATGAACGGAGCGGACGCCGATCTGGAGGCCTCTCGTCTCATCGGAACGTAATACCGCAACACTTCGTCCTGATCCAACCAAGAATTGGCCTATGCGCTCTGGCTCGCCTATGGTAGCTGAGAGGCCGATTCGCTGAAACTCAACACCGGTAAGTTCCCGGAGTCGTTCCAGGGCAAAGGACAGCTGGACGCCTCTCTCGTCCGTCGCTAGCTCATGGACTTCGTCCACTACCACCCACCGGACGGAGCGGAGATGTTCTTTCATCCTCTTCCCGATCAGAATAGCTTGCAGAGTCTCGGGGGTTGTGATCATGACGTCCGGCGGGTTTTTTGCTTGTCGAGACCTCGCGCTGATCGGCGTGTCTCCGTGTCGGACCTGGATTCTGATGTCGAGATCCTTTCCCATCTCCTCAAGTCGGCGGAGGAGGTCTCTGTTGAGCGCCCGGAGCGGGGTCACGTAGAGGACTGAGATTCCCCGAGGCTTTCCCTCGGCTCTTGCCTCGATAAGCTTGTCCAAAACAGGGAGGATGGCGGCGAGAGTCTTGCCGGTTCCGGTGGGAGCGATTAGTAGAACGTTTTCGCCGCTTAGAATTGCGGGTATCGCGAGTTCTTGTATGGGGCTGGCTTCGAGGAAGCCCTCTTTCTCTAGCCTCTCTAGGACTGGGGGTTTGAGGGTTGAGAATGCCGAGCTACGCATCTATTCTACTAATCGTCCTAGGACGATTTATTCTTCTTCCTCTGCAGCTTTCTTCTTTCCTTCCCCTGGCCGCTCGGCTGCGATGTAGAGGAAGATCAGGATGAGCGCAACGAAGCTGAAGATGTAGAGTAGGAGCTGGAGGAGCGCGAACTCCTGGTCCGATGGAAGACTGTACGACATATCGGCTCACCCGGTTCGTTCTCGACAACCGTCGGAAACGGCTACTAAAACCTTGACATTACTCACGTGGAATGATAGAGGTAAGTTTCGAGGTTATCTCCGGGTAGCGAGAGTCAGTCAACTCCGCCACACTGTACTTGCCCATGGCCTCGGAGAGCTGTTGAGCGATGATATGATAGCATAACTGTTTCTTGTGCTCCATCACACGGAAATAATAATCGTCGCAGGTGCAAAACAGGCTGTCGGGGAGTATTTGATAATCCCGACCGCGACCAGTCACCACCCACACCGTTCGGCCGCTAGGCGAGAACTGATACTTCCGAACCCTTCCTCCTTCAACGAGGCCGAGAGCTTGCGGGAACCTTTTCTGGAATACAGTTGTTAGCATCTGCTTCTGGTCATCAGAGAAGATCTTCGTCTGACCTATCTCCTGACAAGCGCCCTTTAGGATTCTGTCTTCGTTGATGGTCGGTGGCGAACTAGTTCCCTACTAGTAGGGTTGTGTTGCGCTAAGAATACCTTTTCATTGGAGATGGTCGATTTTGAATCTGCGGGCACACCAGTGGCTGACGATGTTATTGTTAAACCAGTAGCAGACCAGCCAGCACTTCTCCTAGAACGCAAGGGAGAGCGGGTCCTCGTTATCGCTGATCTTCATCTCGGCTGGGAGGTGACCTTGGCCCACCAGGGAATACATGTGCCCTCACAGGTCCCGCGACTCTTGGACAAACTACGAAAGATATTGGCTGAAACCAATCCGAAGCTACTGGTTCTACTGGGCGACGTGAAGCATGCTGTTTCGAAAGTTGAGCTGGAAGAATGGAAGTACGTTCCGGAATTCTTCGACAGCCTCGTCGAGATCATACCCGATGTCGAGGTGGTGCCCGGAAACCACGATGGTAATCTGGAGCCGTTGACGCCCCCCTCTGTCAAGATTAACAAATCGAATGGAATGGTTCTCTGGGATTCTGTTGGATTGTTTCACGGCCACGCCTGGCCGGCACCACCACTTCTCGGCTGCAAATTCCTAGTAATGGGTCATCTGCATCCTGTCGTGGTCTTCAAGGACCCGTTAGGGTTCCGAATCACCCGTCAGGCATGGGTGAGGGCGAAGAGCGATGGGAACAAGCTTGCGGAAGGAGTCTTGAGACGTGAAGATGCCAAGTTCGAGGGAAACGCCACCGAAGAGGTGAAGAAAAAATTCGGAGTCTCAGTTGCAGACGCTGACGTCATCATTATGCCGTCATTCAACGATTACCTGGGAGGTCAGCCTATCAACAAGAACTACCAGGAGGGATGGACGCAACTTTACAAGGAGTACATGGGACCTGTGTTGCGTTCTGGTGCTGTGGATTTCGAAAACGGGGAAGCCTATCTTTTTGATGGAACGTTTCTAGGTAAGGTTGAGGACTTGCGACGTCTCGCTCGGTGAAAATATGGGCTAGTTCTGTTCGCGAGGCTGGAGCCTGGCAAGGATCTTGCTCGTGTCGCCACCGTTGAGTTTGGCGATTTCTCTAAGAAGGTCGTAGTAAGATCTGACATGTCGCTTGCCATCGCGACCATGGTAGAGGCTTAGGTTTGCGTACATTGTCGGGACTATTTCGTGGTTGTACATTGGATATTGTGTGTCGCCGAGGCCTAGTTCGCCTAGCTGTTGGCTGATGGCTCCTTCGCGAAGCTCGAGGACTTTCCTGCCCTTACGTTGGCGGTTTCTATTCTTGAGTCGTGTTCCTTCGATGCGGCAGTCGTCGCTGCAGTATTTCTCTGAGAACCAACCTAGGAATTTGCGTTTGCAGACGACGCATGTCTTGAGGACTTTCTTGTCGACGGCCATGTTATTGTAACCGTGTGTCTTTGGTCCCGTATCCCTTCGTTTGTTGAATATATGGTAGAGAGGTCCCAGTATAAAACAGGCATGCCTCCCACGAGCCATGACCAGCACGGACGAACGATTGACCCTGCCTTGTACAAAGCAAAAATCACAACCGCAGCGCTAACATCGAATAGCTGTTTTCGTTAGAAACAAAAGAGTGGGCCAGGAGGATTGGAAAGGGTAAGAGCTAAAGCAACATCGCACTTTGGAGGCGGCGAGGGGCTGTCGGATAGCCAGGTCTAGAGGACCAAGATACCCTCGATGCGTCCGGACAATCCGCGTGGCTTGGGAGCGATCTATCGCGCCAGGAACCCACGAAATCGCAGGTTCAAATCCTGCCAGCCCCACCATAACAACTCCGTCATACAGAGCACACGGAAAAGCGAACTTGAAGGAAACGGGCTCGACGGAGCCAGCTCTACCTGAGTCCAGCAGGATCTGAAGGGAAAAGAAAAACGGGGAGTTTGACAATGGAAGACTTGCGCGTTTCTAAGCTGTTTGGAACGCAACGGTAACCTGAGGGAGTGGAGAACCGTTGGACTGGGTTGTCAAAGTATCGTCGGTGTAGATTATCGCAGCTAACCCGTTGACCGGGTCGATCGCGTCCTGGAAGAGGTCGAGTAGGTTCCGTGTTCCTGAGGAACAACCGGTTCCGTTTGTGCAAACGACTCCCACATGGTTTGGATGAACGGTGACCGTGCTCTGTGTGAAGTGGGAACCGCTGTCGGTGCTCTGTGCCATGTATACGTTCCAGACGGCTGTTGTATCATCTTTGCTCGAAGCATTCGTCCCGTAGTAGACATAGTCAACTGTGCTGCCTCGTGCTGCGATCCATGGGAAGACCGCTGTGGTTGCGGGTGAAGCATTCACAGCTAACGGACTGGTCCATGTTTGACCCTGGTCCGTTGATTTCGAGATGAATACTTGGTGCGCGTTTGACCAGCCGGCGTATAGGGTGCCGCTAAGCGGGTCCACGGCCAGAGCGGGAAAGACGTTGTTCAAAGCCACGTTAACGGTTCCTGAAAAGACCAGGTGCGGAGTCCAGGTCTTGCCCATGTCGGAGCTGGCGGTCACGTAGATGTTGTTGAAGTTGGCAGTCTTCGCCTTCTGCAACCCTCCAGCGCCACCCGCCCAGATCGTGTAGACGTTATGGGTGAACGAGTCTGCGACCAGCTTTCCCTGGTCGTTGTCGAAGGTCGAATTGCTTGTGACGCCGCCTTGGCCGGTTATCGGGTCTGTTACGTGTTGGAAGGTGAAGCCGTCGTCGTCAGATCTTTGCACATGGATCGTGGTGCTTGAGCCCGAGTCGTGATAGGAAATGTAAACATGCGGTCCGTCTGATGTTACCCATTGACGGTCGGATTGTGTTGTGTCGATTATCTGGCCGGTGCAGTGTGAGAAGTTGTTTGACGTGTCAGCATTCGGGCAGGTGATTGCGGAAACGCCGAGCTGGGTGATACGGGTTTGAGGGTTGAAGAAGAAGATGAGAGTGGAGGCATGAAGCGCGCCGGTTGAGCCGATGTCCACGTCCGCATCGCCTCCGCCACCAACGTTGTTGGCGAGGTTGGCGTCTATCGCTCCCTGGAACACTGGGACCTGTCCGAATCCTCCCTTCCATGTGTTAGTGAAGAATTGGGTCCAAGATAGTGCCACGTAGACTATGGTGCCGTCTGGTCCGATGGAGAGTTCGGGTTCGCTGTTACCATCAGGCCGTAACAATGGAATGTTTGTGAAACTCAAACTCGTACTTTTTGCGCCGTGAGTTGCGACTGGTATGGCGAGTGTCAAGATCAATGCTATGGTGATTATTGTGATTGCTCGTTTCATACTATTTTCCTCGTTGCTTTCGAGTACCGTTTCCTTATAGGTTTTCCCGGAAGAATTCCCATGAGAATATCGACTTCGACATGTCGCGCCAGAGACAGCTCAGGATAGACGAGTATGTCTTTCCAGAACAAACAGAAGTGTCCACGCTTGGTTTGCTTAGCATAGGGGGGACAGAAGGACAACTCTAGAAAGGGCTGAGAGGAGACAGGTGAAATGGAGAGTCTCCTCTGTCGCCAGTCGGCGAGAACGCTGGATAAGCCGAAAAAAGAATGGAGAGGGCTGGCCTAGATTGTGCTTGTCTAGAATGAAGCTGTGGCTGTGACGACGTCTTGCTGGTGTACGGTTGTGGGTACGAACTGGAAGCCGTACCACCAGACGACGGTTTGCTGGTTGTTGGTGTCGGTCCAGATGGCGTGGAAGTTGTTGTTGGAATCAACTGCTAGATCGGTATAGTCGCCGATGAAGCCGCCTCCGAAGTGGTAGCGGGTGTTGATCGGATGGCTAGTTACTGTTTGGGTCACCGCCGTTGTCAAGTCTGTGACGACGTAGTCGAGGCGGGCGTTATTGATGTAATTGTCGAGTTGTAGACAGTTGATTCGTCCTACTGCTGTTGGGCTGGCAGGCTGGGCGCATCTTTGCCATGGGGACACGACGTCTGCAGCGTAGGCTGAGATGTACACGTTACCCTTGGATGATACGGCTACGGCTGGGAAGAAGGTGTCCACTGGTTGTGAGGCAGGGGCGTTGAGTGTGCCTCCGCTGGGTTGTGTAACTGGATACCCAATCGGTGTGCGCGTGGAACTGGCGAAAGCTAGTTGTGGTGTCGTCCAAGTGACTCCGCCGTTAGCGGATTTGCTCCAGTAGACTGCAGCGTGGCAGCCGGCGGTTGGGCCAGAGAAGCAGGTCGAGTCGACTCCATATGCGCTCGCGGTGTTGAGGGCTTCTGTTGACCAGGCAGTGTACACGTCACCGTTAGGAGCAACGTCGCCAGCTGGAAAGCTGTTGACTCTGAAGACAGTGTTAGTTGGTGATGAGATGTCGACTAGCGGCGCTGCGGCTACTGGTTTGGACCAGGTGACTCCACCATCAATGGATTTGACCACCCACGTGCTGTCGAAGGGGCCAAATTTGGTGTTCCCGTCCCAGAGGACGTAAACCGTGCCGTCGGGTCCCACCATGACATGGGAGCCTTGGCTGTAGAGGACGTTTGGCGAAATCAGTTGTGGACTGCTGAAGGTCTGACCGCCATCAGTGGAGTAGGCGAAGATGATGGGAGACTGGACGTAGGCACCGGTGCCGGCTTTGAAGATGAAACGTGTCCAAGAGACGTAGATGCGTCCCTGAAACGGACTAGAGGCGTGCGTGTCGATAGCGGTCCAGGGCTTGTCATTCAAAGTAGAGGGAGAGGTAGTCTGGCCGATAAAGACTGGTGGTCCCCAGTGAAGGTTGCCGCTACTGTCGAAGGTTCCTTTGTTCACCGCTACGGTGTTGGGGGGTGTGACCCGGTCGAATCCTAGACCAGTGAAGTAGACGTTGCCGTTATTGTCGAAGACGAGGTTGGAGTCTCCTCCCGCATCATACTGACCCCCGACTAAATGCTCTACACCAGGGATGAGGGTTCCAATGTGTTGTGGATCGGTTGCGACGCAACACCATGTTTGGCCGCCGTCGTTGGAGTAGTAGGTTCCGGAGTAGCCGTCGCCGAGAGCGCTGCAAGGCGTACTTCCGACGGTGCAGCTCCAGGTTCTGGTTACGTAATCGTTTGATGCAGCAACGAGTCGGTTGGCGTTGTTAGGATCAACGACGATGACCGGTTCGTTCTGGGATGCGGCCGCGGTATCCTGGTTGACGGTCATGTCTGGGGCTTGGACGGCTGAGCCATCGAGGTTGCTGGAGAGGACGAATGATGGCATGATGGGAGTGTTAGGTGTCGGGTTAGTGGCGAGATCGCTGGTATCTGCTTCTTGAAGCAGGAAGTTTGTGAGACCGATCTGGAGGCCTTGGCTCTGAGCGGCTTGAACTGATGCCGCTTTTCCTGCTAGCGTGTTAGTCTCATAGGTTGTCTGGAATGCGGCTGTCGATCTAGAGCCGATGGAAACCATAGCTAGTGAGAGGGCTAGAAGAATAGCTACAGAGATATGCTTCAACAAGTGTTTTCCTCGGGAAATACCAGTATTGCCTTATTATGCTTCTAGAGAAGACTGAAAGAAATCTCAGCTCCGACTCCTAAGATCCGTTTCCCCTAAGCCGGTGCCTTTCGCGCTGCTTCGCTCGACCTCTCGCCGATTACGTCTAGAAAAAATAGAACCACCTATCGCTCTCTACAACCGACTTCTCAGGACTTGCTTTCAACAGAAGAGGTTTCAACTTTCTTGCTGGGTACCGGTATGAGAAGAATTAGGAAGACACTTCCTCCAACAATTCCAGTGAAGTACAGGTAGATGCATGGTTCAGCTAATACTTGCCAGTCGATACCAGGTCCACTAGCAACGCCGCTAGGGCCGCAACCGTAAGGAGTCTCATACGTAACATCGCCATAGGTCACGGCGGTGAGAACTGCTACGGCGAGAAGAACCAAAACAATGGTTTCCCGACTGCTGAACATCGCTCCGAGGCGCATTTGCAGCCAGACTCTCAGCAATCCTTTTATCGGTTTACTCCTAGACCGGTAATATCTTGAAGATTCTACAGGTTTCCGCAGGTAGCGTTTCCGCCCTCCTTCTAGTTGTCATGATGGTAAGCTCTGCAGGTGCAGTGCCTCTTCTCAACGTAGGTAGCAATGCGAATTATCAATTGAACGCATCCATCCAGTCAACTCAGAGCTGTAGCGCTACACCTACAACCACTACTCAGGTCAACTACACTCAGCTTGCGTGCGGCCCCTATCAACCGAGGAACCTCGTCAGCATATACGATAACGGAACCTGCGTTTCGATAAACACCTGCTACTACAGTTCCTACTATTACTACTACCAGATACCACTCGGGACAACAATCATGTGGTTCAATTACGGCACCGTATCGCACACGGTGACGTCTTCCCCGACAAACAGCCCTAGCCTTCAACCCCTCAACTCTGGGCCACTAGCCCACTACGGTTCCTACTCAGTAACATTCACCGTTGCGGGTAACTACAGCTACTATGATGCGCTTCACCCTTTGCTGCGCGGAAACCTGATTGTATCTAGTATTCTTCCGCCTCCTACACCTATTTCGTCCTCTTTCATGCCAACGATCAGTCTCGCCGGTTCCCTCAACTGGACCGCGATCGGACTTGACAATAGCGTAGCCGTACTCAACGTCAGCCACCAAGTGAGCATAGTTGCATCTGCTGGCCCGTTCAGCTTCACACCTGCAACCGAGACAGGCAGTTTCTCCCAGTCAATAGATCTGTCAACCCGCGTCGAATCCGCTGGAACAGCCACATCAGCGATCCTCGGACTACTCGAGAAAATGCTCTCCTCTTATCCAGGATACTACGGCTACTATGGTTATCCATCGTCCCTAGGCCAACTGCTATCCTCTCAGAAAGAGAGGTACGCTTTCTGGTGGGTGAACGGTCCCTTATCGAACGGTCAACCGGTTGAGATCCTAACAGGATATGCGAGCGTTACCGGAAGCGAAATCGTCAACTTAGGACCAGGCAACAATCGCAATGCCTGGATTGTCGAGTCGACACTTTCACAGTCCCTGTCGACTACAAGTCCTCCCGTAATCACTGCCGGTGGATCGAGTGACTCCAGCTTCAAGCTCGACTTACGATTCGACTATGACCAAGCAAGCGACCTTCTTCTCAGGTCGAGCGCTGTAGTCTTAGTCACGTCCGCCCAGAGCCAAGGATACAATCCGGGCGAGTATCTATGTGGACCTTCAGGCTGCTTCCCAGTCTCTGACCACGTAACAGTGAACCATCATATGACCGCAACAATCCCGGTCACACTGCAGCTCAAGTCGACAAACCTGGACATGTCCAAGAGAGCGCCTCAAGGATCAACTGGAAACGGACAGACATCTCCAGCCACAACATTACCTCCAGCAATGTCTCTCTGGGTCTATGCTGGCATCGGAATACTAGGAGCGGGCGCAGTGACTCTGACATGGTTGGTTCGAAGACATACTAGAATGAGAGCGCCGGTCGCGCAGCCTGGACCGCGCCCAGGGGCGAGCCCTACTCTCACAGCCCCATAGCGCATTTCCGCCGACATTTCTGACCTGCGCAAACAGAATAAATCGTTAGATTCGACAAATCTACCATTCTGTGTTCCCTCAGGGGGCTGCGGTGAACGTGAATAGGTCACCGTATCTCGTGATCAGAGTTATCGTATAACTGTAGCCCGGCGTGAACGTGAAGGCTGAGCCATACAGGACACACCTAGGGCAACTCGCGCCTATCCGGACTAATGCGATTCCGAGCTGGTTCGGGTTGATAACAGGGCCGTTCCAGCCTGAGAGCACGTACTTGTCGCCGCTAGAGTCCGTGACGCTGTACCATACTAGAGTGGAGGTCACGCTGCCCGTGTTGCGAACGTAGAGAGTCACATTGTTGGCTGAGGAGAAGTAAGAGAGTTCTAGATTGAGTTGTTCGAAGCCGACGAAGTGGTTTACCGACACTGAAATGTCCAGCGTGTGGCTAAGAGACCCACTGATTCCACTGACTGAAATCGTGTAGTAGCCAACTGTCGCGTTGAACGTGTTGACCGTAACGATGGTCGCGTTGTTGCCTCCAGCCGGTAGGAACAGGGATGTCCGGTTCAAGGACACGGTAGGACTGTTGACGCTTGAAGGATAGATGGACGCGGTTAGAGCCACGGTTCCGGAGTAGCTCAGGATGCTTGAGACCGTCAAGGTCGCGTTCACAGAACCGCCCTGGGTTACTGTCATCGAGGTTGCATTGGAATAGAAGTAGAAGTCGGGCGTCGGAGGCGGAGGAGGGGGAGTGACTTGTGCGGTGACTGTTATCGAATGCGATAGCATACCTGTCTTTCCCTGCACGATGATGTTGTAGCTTCCTAGAGTAGTGGAAGTTGTTGCTGAGACTGTCACCGAGAATGATGCAGCACCACCGGAGGTCAGAGACACCGACGACTGGCCGGAAGCTACGACTGGAGGAACGTTAGCGCTTGTTGTGAGTGTCGCGGTGACGCTCACCGACCCGCTGAAATGATTGATACTGTTGATCGTTACGGAGATAGTTCCCATCTGACCTCGTGGGACTGTGGTCGGAGAATCTGACGTCATGGAGAAATCGCTTTTTGGGCCGAGCCCAAACATGGAACCGAGCACGGAACCGCTCAATGGGGTTAGTCCAAAGCCGACGACTAGCAACCCTGTTCCGGCCAAGCCTACGACAAGCACTGATAGTAATCGGATGTGTCTTCGGAGGCCCAAGGATGGCATGGTTGTCAGATTTGGTTTCTATAGGAAATGTGTTACCGGGCTGCAGGGAGAGGAGAACATTCAGGACCGTACGTGGGTTGCTGATTCTTCTTCATGGAGTTCGTGATATGATTCGACAGCTTCTCTCGCGACAAAGGCGAGAATGACTCCAGTCGCGAGATAATCCGCCCACCACAATCCCAGGAAATATTCCGCGAGGAGCCCGCCAACGAGCGCTATGGCCATGAAGATGCATGTGATGGACTCTATGGCGTCCATAGAGAGGGAGAGAGACCGGGTCTCACGGCCTATCCGTTTCTTCTGGACGTAGAGATAGGGCATCACCATCAGGGCTCCAACGGCAATGGCGATTCCGAGCGGCGATCCTTCCGGCCTCACCCCTGTAATGTAGGAAAAGGCTGAGCCAAGTCCGATTACGGGAATGATAGCGAAGAGAAGAAGACTCGTGAACTGTTCTGTCTTCTTGTTTTCCTTTCCAAGGCCACTGCTTCTCGAAAAGTCCCGGCGCAGACCACCCAAGACCGCGAGGCCGGAAATCAATTCTATCAGACTATCGCCGCCAAAAGCGAGCAGCGCGAAACTGCCAGAGATCAGTCCGACTCCGATCGACCCCAAGACCTCAATTGTCATCCAGGCGGAACTGAAGTATTCGATTCGGATCCCATTTCCGATCCTCCCATGCCTCCACGATTGATGGGTAGTGCTGCAGCAGCATGAAGCACAGTTGGAACAATCCGTGACTGTCTGGCAGTTTTCACAGGACGTTTCGGAGCAACCACAGGTTTGGCATGCCGAAGACGAAAACGCTCCAAAAGCCATTAGGGAAGACTTGCATCTTACCCGCTCGTCTCCGCTTATTTCCTTAACGCTAGTAGCCAGGGTCCAAGATTGGTAACCATAAAAGATGCAAACCTGTCCGACAGCCAGGAGATCGAGAGGCTCATAGCGGAGTACCACTCTTCTGAAGGCCTGACACCGATCAAGTAGAAGATAGCGTGGGCTGTCGATCAGTACTTTCGAGGCGTATCCCCAGGCCTGCTCTTGGTGGCCCGGGACGAGGAAACGATAGTCGGTGTGGCGCTGGCGGCATACACACCTTCCGCCAAACTTGGACGCGTCATGACTGTCAACGATTTCTTCCTAAGACCGGACCACCGACGAAAGGAGTAGGCAGAGAGCCGGCGAAACGCCTGGTTGAAGAGTGGAGACATGAGTGTGGACGAGATCGGGCTCGAAGTGCTCTCAGGCCACGAGATTGCAACTGACTTCTGGAAGTCAATGGGTTTCAAATCCGCAGAACGCTTTCTTTTCAGAAAGAGGCTGGAATAGCTCTTCTAGTTTTTCGCGGGTTCTTGGGGATGCCCCGCGGGTTTGCTGGTCTTGTTAGCCATTACAGATATCAGGGTTCCGAGGAGTACGACTACCAGGTAGGCTGTCAGGGCCGGAAAGAAAAAGTATGAAAACGAAGCGAAGTAAAGAGCGAGGCCTCCCAAGATCGGGAAGGAGATATGATGGTGAATCATTCTGTTGGCTTCAAACCAAACAGAGTTCTCCTTTGCAATGAACCCGGCGAGACCGAAATAGGGTCCCAGAACAAGTCCCCCGACCCCTACGAGGACTAGCACAGTTCCTGGAAAGAAGCCGAAAGGAGAATAGCCATAGGCAAACGCACCCTGCAGGAATAAAGAGAGAACAATTAGCCCAAGGCTCCCCCCGACTATCAGATACGAGGAGGCAACCACAGTCTTGTTCAAGGTCCGACTCGAGAACAAATAGTGTGCTCAAGGTCATAATAGTTGTTGATAGAGACAATGGGTATCGAGGACCCCGCGGTAAACTGGCTTCTGGATACTGGAGACCCTTCGATCCGTTATCTGACTCTCGCGGACGTGCTTGGTAGACCCTCGGACTCTTATGCTTGGTCTAGGGTGTCCTTAGAGACAGGGAGCCATGACCTTCAGAGCTTCCTCTGATTCGAAGCCTTAGAGGTCATGATTTGTCTAAGATCTTAGGGTAGTCAAAGCATCTTTGCTACGCTTTGAAAGTAGCGAATTCCTCTTTTGCCGTTGAGGGCGTGGTCTAGTGCTTGGTCTACGGCGTCTTTGGGTGTTGGGGCGGCCATGACTTTCACTGTCTTTCTATCATCTAGGTAGCTGTCAGCAATCTTGTCGGCTGTTCCACCCGTTCCTTTCAGTGCGACTATTGGTTTTCCTTTCTGGTAGGCGACCAGTGCTTCCACGTAGGTTCCCGCTCCCCCGCCCACCACAATCGCAGAATCAGCCGAGTAAGCTGTCACGTAATTCCGTGAGAATCCCATTCCTGTTGGGACGATGATATCACAGTAGGGGTTCGCGTAGCTCATGTCTTCTTGTGGGAGAATTCCGACGACCATTCCGCCCCTCTCCTTCGCACCCCTACAAGCAGCTTCCATTACTCCACCGAGACCCCCGGTTACTAGGACTGCTCCCCGGGATGCTATCTCGGCGCCAACCTCCTTTGCCGCCGCGTAAGTGCTCTCGGGACAATGATCACCATCAGATCCAATCACTAGAATCTGTATGAGGCGTTTGAGGCTGGACAGTGGGGTTCTTGACGCTACTCCTCTAAACAATTCATCATCACTCTTTGAAAGGGAAAGATGCGACAACATGCGTTCAACCCTACCGTTGGCTATGAGGTTGGCGTAACCATTGGTGTAACGAGGAAGGTTTTAATGACAACCGGCCGGAAACTCGACCTTCCACACTCATAGGTCCTGTTCATGCCTGAGTTCAAGCCTGGAAAGGTCGCACGGGTCGCAGGGCCCGTCATCGTCGCCGAGGGAATGCTCGGCGCCCAGATGTACGAAGTCGTCCGTGTTGGCGACCAGGGCCTCATCGGCGAAATCATCAAGATAGATGGAGAGAACGCTACAGTCCAGGTCTATGAGGAAACAGCCGGCCTCCGACCTGGAGAGAAAGTCGAGAGAACCGGCAAACCGCTATCAGTAGAACTCGGCCCGGGAATCCTAGGCCAGATCTACGACGGCATCCAACGACCACTGACAGTTCTCTTCGAAAAAACCGGCCCTTTCATCAAGAGAGGCCTCGCCCCATCAGCGATCGATCGATCCAAAAAGTGGCACTTCGTTCCCACCGCGGATAGAGGAGTAGAAGTTTCCGGTGGCGACGTTCTCGGTACCGTCAAAGAGACAACTCTAATCACTCAACGGATAATGGTCCCGCCCAACCAGTCCGGAAAAATCATCTCAATCGTCCCAGAGGGCGATTACACGATCACCGAGCCGATCGGCGAGATGGAAACCAAGACCGGCCCCGTCTCTTTGTTCATGATGCACACCTGGCCCGTACGAATAGCCAGGCCCTTCAAACGCAAACTCCCATCCGAAATCCCACTCATAACCGGCCAGCGCATCATCGACTTCTTCTTTCCCGTCGCCAAAGGAGGAACAGCAGCCGTCCCCGGACCCTTCGGCAGTGGCAAATGTCTCGACGGAGAAACCCCAGTTCTGCTTGCAGATGGCAGGATAAGGAGAATTCGAGAACTTGTGCACGATAAGGGAAACTCCCAATCCTTCGATGACAATGGAGATGAGACCCTTTATTCCTACTCCAACCCTCCGAGAGTTGTTTCGCTCTCCAACCCTGAGTTCACAAATGCTGAAGCGTCAATGGGCTACAAAGGATCCACCAACGAGCTACTTGAAATTCAAACCCGCAGCGGGCGCAGAGTCAGAGTCACTCCCGTTCACAAGCTCCAGCAACTACGCCGCGACGGCACAATCGAGGAAACGCCGGCCAAACTACTCCAACCTGGAGAGTATCTCCTAACACCGAGAAAGATCGCACTCAGTCTAGACCAGCAACCCATCGACCCCTACAAACTTCTCCCAGACGACCTCAGAGTTGACGACGCAAAAACCATCGAAACCATGATCACAACAATAGAAAGCCTGAGGGAAGGCACTACTCTCAAAGCTCTCTCGAAGAACCTCGATGCGAGCTACAAGAGCCTCCAAAACTATCAGCAGAGAAGAGCGAGACCAACTCTCGGCTTTCTAAGACATCTGGCGAAGCTGACGGGCAAGAAGATTCCGGTCGGGTCGGTCAGGGCTCAACGACAAGGCTGGAGCATAAGACTTCCCAAGGAAATGACACTCGAACTTGCCGAGTTTCTCGGGCTAATCCTCTCTGATGGTATGCTCCGGGGACGCGGAAGTGTTATCCTGTTCAATAATGACGAGTGGGTACTCCGCAGATTCGCTCAGCTCGCAAACAAACTGTTCGGTTTGACACCTCAACGAGGGACGCACAGTGGAGGACTATTGGAGAGAATCGACAGCAGAGCTCTGGTCCATCTCCTTGTTGGCATGGGATTCCCCAAGAAGAGGAAATCTCGCACGCTGAGAGTTCCTGACCTTGTCTCAATGTCTCCGGACAAGGTGATCGGAGGATTTCTCACAGGCTACATCGCTGGAGATGGCTCGTTCAGCACTCGCACCCTAGAGATCGCAACGGCTAGCGAAGAGATGGCCTTGGGACTCTCATATCTGCTGACACGGTTGGGAGTGCTGCATAGAACAAGGCACAGAGAGATTGGCGGTCACACTTACCATCGCGTCACCGTTGAAGGGCGTCGGCCTATTTCGGAATTACACCGATTTCTGCGAAAGCAATTGCCGTATCGCTACCTCAAGAAGATAGATCGTTTTCTGAAACTTGAGAAGCGAGTGTACAGCGCTGTCGACGTCGTTCCCATAGACCCATCGGTCCTTTCGGAGGCCGCGAGCCTCGGTAAGACATCGAGAAAAAACCTGAGAAAATCTGGTTTCAACATGTACAACTATACGACACGAGGAGAGAAACCGGGAATTACCGTAATCAGACGCCTCATATCTGCAATCAAAGAAAAATCCGCCCCAGGCTCGAACGACAATGTTGCGCTGAAGAAGCTGGAGAAGCTCTCGGAGCTATCCGACTTCTCCTTTTTCGACGAGATCTCCGACATCCGCCAAATCACGACCACTTCTGAGGTCTACGACATCACGGTCCCAGGATACGAGAATTTCATCGCTGGATGGGGACCCATGGTCTGCCACAATACAGTGCTCCAGCAGGCATTGGCAAAATTCGCCGATGCCCAAGTCATCGTCTATGTAGGCTGTGGTGAGAGAGGAAACGAGATGGCTGAAGTTCTCGAAACTTTCCCTACGCTCCTTGACCCTCGCACACAACAACCCCTGATGAATCGGACAACTCTAGTCGCGAATACTTCCAACATGCCAATTGCTGCACGGGAAGCCAGCGTCTACACCGGCATCACGATCGCAGAATACTTCCGGGACATGGGCTACGATACCGCGCTAATGGCGGATTCCACAAGCAGATGGGCCGAAGCTCTTCGAGAGATATCAGGACGTTTGGAAGAGATGCCAGGTGAAGAAGGCTATCCAGCATATCTCGCGTCCCGCCTCGCCGATTTCTACGAACGATCAGGCCGATTAGAGGTCCTAGGATCGGAATCAAAGCAGGGCTCCATCAGCGTAATTGGCGCCGTCTCTCCTCCTGGGGGCGACTTTTCCGAACCGATCACTCAGAACACTCTCCGCATTGTCAAGGTCTTCTGGGCTCTTGATTCCGAACTTGCCAAGCGACGCCACTTCCCAGCCATCAACTGGTTGACAAGCTACTCCCTCTACCTCGACACCCTCGAAACCTGGTATCCGAAAGAAGTTGGACCCGAATGGGTCGACCTGCGAAAAGTGGCAATGTATCTTCTCCAGCGCGACGAGGAACTGCGCGAGATCGTCATGCTCGTTGGTCCCGACGCCCTCTCTGAGGGACAACGGGTAATCTTGGAAGCTTCGAAGATGATTAAGGAAGACTTCCTCATGCAGCAATCCTACAACCCCGCCGACAGCTACTGCGACAAGACGAAAACCTACAACATGATACGGATAATCCTCCACTACTACAACCTGATGCAGAAAGCCGTCGACGAAAACATACCGCTCCAGAAAGTTCTCGAGCTGCCCGTCAAGAACGATATCAGCCGCATGAGACTCACGCCGGCAGACAAGTTCACCGACTACTCCCAATCTCTGAACGAGCGTCTGGATCAAGAATTCAAGATGCTGACAGCACCCGCTGTCAAGGCGAAATAGAATGGTCTCGCTCGCCGGTCTTGAATACAGAACGGTTCGAGAAATATCCGGACCACTCATCTTCGTCGAACAAGTGAGAGGAGTAGGATACGGCGAGCTAGCGAGGATCAGGACTCCAAGCGGGGAAGAGAGAAGAGGACAGGTCCTAGAAGTCGGTGGTGGAGTCGCGGTCGTTCAGATCTTCGAAGGAACATCCGGACTAGACGTGTCCGCAACAAGTGTCCGTTTCACTGGTGAAACCGTCAAACTCCCCGTATCACAGGACATGCTCGGGCGGATCTTCGACGGCAGCGGCCGACCTACAGATGGCGGTCCAAGAATAATCCCAGATGATTATCTTGATGTAAACGGCAGTCCCATCAACCCCTTCGCCAGAGAATATCCGCGAGAGTTCATCCAAACAGGCGTCTCCGCGATCGACGGAATGAACACGCTCGTCCGTGGACAGAAGCTTCCGTTATTCTCCGCGTCCGGGCTCCCCCACAACCAGATCGCGGCCCAGATCGCCCGCCAAGCCAAGGTCCGTGGCACAGACGAGCCATTTACAACTGTCTTCGCAGCCATGGGTATCACTGCCGATGAAGCTCGATTCTTCAGGGACGACTTCGAGAAACAAGGCGCCTTCGACCACGTAACCATGTTCGTCAACCTCGCAGACGACCCCGCCATCGAACGAATCCTGACCCCGAGACTCGCACTGACGGCCGCTGAGTATTTCGCCGTCAAACTCGGGACCCACGTCCTCGTCATTCTCACCGACATGACCAACTACGCGGAAGCACTCAGAGAAATCTCGGCAGCCCGAGAAGAAGTCCCAGGACGCCGAGGATACCCGGGCTACATGTACAGTGTCGATGGTAGCCGCCGAGTTGTTCTTCGAGACCCTGAGGGCTCAGTTAGAATCGTCTCTCTTAGCGAGTTCTTCCAGATGATTGAAAGTCCCATCGTTCTCGAAGGTGTCGTAGAAAAGAAGAACATAGATGGTTGGTACGCACTCTCCACGACGAACGATGGTAAGAGCGGGTTCCACCCAATCAGACATATCGTTAGGCATCCCTACAAAGGTCAGCTCACCCGCATCAAGACCCAACTCGGAGAGACGATTGTAACCCCCAACCACAGCGTCTTCGGTACCAAGGACGGGCAACTCTCAGTCGTAGAAGCCCGACAGCTTGGAGTTGGCGACGCACTCGCACATGTCGCGAAGATCCCGGAAGACTGGGTGTCTAAGGAAAGCGTTGAGATTCCAAGCGTCAAGAAGCGGTTCCATCGGAAGATCGCTCTAACTCCTCAACTCGCGAGATATCTTGGCTACTACGTGTCCGAAGGTCACTCATCTCGATGGTACAGTCAAAAGCACAACAAGTGGGTACACCAGGTTCTCATCAGCAACAACTCTACCGAATTCATCGATGATGTGGCTGAGTGCTACACAAGCGTATTTGGAAGAGCCCCGCCTACCATTCACATTGGTGATAAGAGGTCAGGAACGTGGGGAGTTGGAACCCAACGCAAACACGTGTACGACTTTCTCAACGACTCTCTAGGATGCGGTCACCGAGCTTCCCACAAACGGATACCCGGTGCCATCCTATCCGCCCCTCGGCCAATCCGAGGAGCGTTCTTCAAAGCATATTACGATGGAAACGGATTTTCGCAGAACGCCCGATACAAGACAAAACAATACTGCATGACAACGATAAGCCCAGGGTTACGCGATGACCTGATCTTCCTCTGTCGCACGCTCTATCCGGAGCGGTCGCCTTCCCTAACCCCTGCAGGGGTCGGAGGAAACGCTCACCAAGTTTACCTTTCGACATTTGTGAGAAGTCAAACGGCCTCGCTAAACGACACCACCTGTGTGAAAATCAAAGAGATAGAGCAGGTTGAACCCACGGAAGAATGGGTCTACGACATCGACGTGGAAGGATCCGACAACTTCGTAGACGCCTGCGGTCTCCTACTCCTCCACAACACGGACCTTTCTACAATCTACGAACGCGCGGGAAGACTGCACGGGAGCAAAGGGTCAATTACTCAGATGCCGATTCTCACCATGCCCGGAGACGATGTGACTCATCCTATCCCTGACCTCACAGGCTACATTACCGAGGGCCAGATCTACATTGATCGGGGTTTACACCGGAAAGGAATCTATCCACCTATCGACCCTGCGCCCTCTCTCTCGCGATTGATGAAGGAGGGAATCGGCAAAGGCCGAACGCGAGAAGATCACCGGGAAGTTTCAGACCAGCTGTATTATGCGTACGCCGAGGGACGAAGCTTCCGTGACCTCGTCGCCGTCATTGGCGAAGAAGCTCTCTCCGCCCGGGACAAGCTCTACCTGGGTTTCGCGGACAATTTCGAGAGGAAGTTCATCAACCAAGGACTCTACGAGAATCGGGACATCGACGCGACCCTCGACCTTGGCTGGAACCTGCTCAGCGTCCTCCCTGAAAGCGAACTGAAGCGGATTGATCCGACTACGATCAAGAAGTATCATCCGAAATATCGCGGGAAGACCGCGTAGTGTCAGAGATCGTCGCGGGCGCTCGTCCAACCCGGATGGAGCTCATCGCCCTCCGGCGACGACGACGCATAGCCCAACGAGGAGGAGATTTGCTCCGCGAGAAGCTGGACGCTTTGATGATCGAGTTCTTCCAGTTCGCACGAGAAATCACCGCCCTGCGCCAGAAGACCCAGGACCTATTGTTCCAGGCTTACGAAAAGTTCACTGAAGCCCAGATGCTCATGGGCTTCACCAGAGTCGAAGAGACATCGCTCACAGTCCAAGACCGGTTCGACGTGGACGCATCGACCCGAAACGTCATCGGCGTCTCCATACCCTACGTCTCCGTGAAACTCAAAGCGCTAGAAGGTTTTCCCTACTCGATGATCGGAAGCAGCGCTAAGCTCGACGAGGCGGTCGCGCTAATGACCGAAGCTGTCAAGAATGTTGTGGAGCTGTCAGCGGCTGAGGCAGCTATTCGCAGATTAGCTGAGGCTATATCCGCCACCAAGAGACGAGTGAACAGTCTAGAAAACATCGTCGTCCCGCGAATCGAGAACACAATCCGGTACATTGAGATGAGTCTACAAGAGAGATCGAGAGAGGATTTCTTCCGTCTGAAACGTATCAAGACCCGTCTCGAAGAGGAAGAAGAGACGGTCCAAGTACCGCAAGTCGCAAGCTAGAGGCTAACGAAGCATCCTGACTCGGGTGCTACGGGCCTCTCTCCGCTCGCTCCTTTAGAGCGCGATTCATCTCTTCAAAGCCCCGCTTAGTATCTCTATCAAGGCTTTTCGCCATGAATGGAACAAGCAATCCTGTAAACTTCTCATGTTGAACAAAACGGACCCCTTTCTCATCTAATGCTTCAATCGTGAAACTATGTTCGCCATTAAACAGTCCCGGTATCAAGAGTCTCCCAAGCCAGCTCATCTCACGGTTCGTCTCAACATTGAGCATTTTGGGCTTGAAGGACATCATCCTTCCCCCTGTTGGCCCAAGCTGGACCTGAAGCTGCGCTCCAGTCCTGACCTCGCCGCTCATCTGTCGAATGAACGGGTTCCACTCGGGAAACTTGGCAAAATCAGTCAGTACCTGCCAGACCCGTTCCGCAGGAGCCTCAATCTCTATCTCAGCCGAGACCTCTTTCATACTCTAAGCCACCCTTCAGAGCGTCAGACAAGCTGAAATGCGTTTCGGATGCAAGCGCTCGTGTGTGTGTTTCTAGATCCTAGAGTAGTTCCCAGCCCTTCTTCTTAACATACCTTAGCCAGAATCCTGCGATCAGAGAAGTAACGATTGCTGTCAGGACGAGGGCGACAAAGAACGTCTCTGATATCAGCCCCATATCAAAGGCGACAGTCGCTAGAACGATTCCAGGCCCACCTCTAGCGTTCAGAGCTATTGCAAGATTGAAGCTTGGCAGTCTTTTCTGTTTGATTAACTTGCCCACCACCAGGGCACCGCCTCCTTTCAGCGCGGTGGAAAAGAGCAGGAATCCCAGAAAGAAGAAGATGTCAAACGAGTGGATTAGGTCTATCTTCAAGCCGACGACAGCAAAATAGACCGGTGTGAACACAGCTAGAGATATCGATTTGACCTGAGACTTGGCGAGAGCAAAGACCTCTTCTGGCATCATTCCGATCGCAATGCCAGCGAGAAAGGCGCCGAAGACGATGTTCACGTTGAGAAGGCTCGCCAATGCCACCATCGAGAAGCAGAGAAACAGAGCGTATCTCGACGGGTGATACTTGATTAGAACGTCAAATCTTGACCTTATTGTGTAGCGGATCAGTCTGGGCAGAACTAGCAGAGCCGCACCGAAAAACGCGACAGTGACGAATGCGGTATAGCCGATCAGAGATATCGATGCAGAGGCTGAAGCCCCGACCCCCGTCGCGATTGCCAACGCCCCGAACTGGATGACATCCTCCACCGTAGCAATTGCTAGTACGATCTTCGCGAACCGCGTGTTCATGATCTTCAGGTCAATGAAAATCTTCGAGATCACTGGAATCGAGGTGACTGATACGCCAATGCCCACGATGATAGCCAGTGAGAGCATGTTACCATTGGGTCCAGAGTACGGCGCGAAATTGTAGAAGAAGGGAACCAGCATTCCAATAATGAATGGGACAACAGTGGCGCCAACCAAGAACGAGGTAGCGATCTTACGATCTTCTCTCGAGAAGGCTCTCTGAATCTCGAATCCGGAAATGAACATCAGAAGAACCAGCCCGAAATAGGAGATTACAGAGATCAACGCGCCTTCGGAAGGAAACGCGCCGAAGACCCAGCTCTCAGCGCCGGGGGCAACAAAGCCGAGAAAGGTTGGGCCCAGAACTAGCCCGCCGAATATCTCTCCGATAACTCGGGGAAGCTTGGCTTCGTAGAACAAGAAACCGAATGAGTGTGCGGTGAACAGTATGAGGACCATTGCAAAGAAAAATCTGGTTAGTTCGAGACTTGAAAGTGTGATTGCGCCTGCGAGACTCAAGGGAGTCTCGGCTCTACATCGAGAATTCTCTAGGGTCGACTAGTAGAGTGACTTCTTTCAGAAAAGAGGGCGAGTCAGGTGATTGGCCGTTGACCGCGAAGACTGCGTGAAGATGGACCTTGAAATGTACAGTCTTGGTCTCTCCTAGAAAGTCCATCCGTAGATCGCCTGGTTTTCCTTGGCTCGTCTTCTCGTGGACTAGCTTTAGCATGGGGTCGCGACGAGGAAACCATTCCAAGACCGTCTTGCGTAGAGTGTCAGATGCCGAGTTGATCGCGATACCCTTGTGTTTTTGGCTGAATTCCTCCATGAGGGCTTTGCGGGATTCCTTCGTCACATTCTCAATGTAGGTGTAGGTCTTCTGAAGGACCTGGCTCCCCTTTAGCATATCAGTCATGCTTCACGCGTTCTCCTCAATGCCTAGGATTTGCTTGGGTTCTTCATTCGTATAAGAACTGCAGGTTGGGTTTCAATGCAAAGAAATAGCCGGCTAATCGGATTCTCCTACGAATCAATTGGGTAGGGCTAGCACGTCCACTCCTATCGCTCAGCTGCGGTCAGTGTTAGACGCGGGATTCATGTTTGTGATACTTGTCGTTGTTGTCGGCGTCTGTTTTACGGCCATGATCCGTGGATTCAAGAAACATCTGGCCCACGGACACCAAGGCCCGTCCAACGCGAAGTCGTAGTCACGTTACTCTGTATGCCCTGTCTTCTGTGCCTGCCATGCCCGTTAGATAGAATGTGGCAATAGTCACAGCGAGGACTATCGAAACCAGAACAACGAAGGGTGCGATTACAGCCAGTTTGTCGATAGGGACAATTATTCCGCCAACGCTGAGGTTTGGGTTTAGGAATTCCAACATAGCCGACGCGGCACCGTCAAACGAGTTCAGCGGTGGAAGGCTCCAAACGTTCTCGAGGGTCGCCAACAGGGAATAGTGCGTGTACGGCATGTTGGATGAGTATGCGAACTTGGCGGCAGGCCCTGCCCAGATTGCTGGCACCGGGCACTGGTGGTATGGGCAATAGGTAGGCTCGTCAAAGACTAGGAATATGGCTGCTCTCTGGCTTTGGAAGACTGTGCTGTTCAATATTGCCGGGATGAGTTTGGATAGATAGCTATCTCCAGTAGTGATAGCACATTCTCCGTGCATATTGTCGCAATTGTTTGGCGTGAGCCACATGTAGTTCGATGCTGTCGTTGTTGAACTCAGGTCGGATATGAGCTGGCTGTCTGGAGATCCTGAGTGTCCAGGGTTCGCTGAAACGATTCTCGCACATCTGGTGCTATTGTTTGTTATGTCAGAATAGAAGATGAAGGGGTTGTGGATGGCGACGTAGAAGGATGATATTCTGGTCCCGCTGCATCCGCCTGAATAGTCTTCCATGTAGGCTTTCCATGTTCTTCCTGAACCTTCGACTCGGTCGATTATGTTGCTGGCGTTGGTGCTACAACTGGGGCTGGGTGTGTTACAGCTTGAATTTACGGACGTTATGTTCGCGTTTGTAAGCGCGAGATAATCTGGCAAGCTTCCGGACGCTACTGCGAAGTAATAGTTTGCGAGGCTGTAGTTTCTTGCTAGTGAGTTGATGTATGGGAGGTTGGGATTTCCTATGATACCGTTCGGGTAGCTAGTGTTCAAGGGGTGGTTTTCCATCAAGATGGTGACAACATAATCGAAGCCCGTGCCAGTTAGGGTCGAAGCGATTTGACTCGAAGTCGCGAGGGTTTTTCCAGGAAAGCCGACGGCGAGAAGTACGGTTAGGATAAGTAGGGTCGGTGGAAGAGCGCGCAATCTCTTCTACGTCTTCAATATTGAAGTAGAGGAGAGAAGGCGGCCTCTCCGATACGCTTTTCCAATCTGACCCAGAGCGGCATAGCCTCAGCCATCTTCACGGCGTATCTCCCTAATGGTGGCTCCAGCATGCCTGAGAACGATTATTGACGTATTATTAGAGTTCACAGAGAAGGATCATGAATTGTGACAGGACGTTTAGGTCCTTCTTATAGGAGGACGGAACGCCAAGAAAAGGGCGGATAAGCTAGTGTACTTGTCCCCATTCGTTGCCGCAGGTGTCGCATCGGTAGAGTTTCGCCTTTCCAGAACGTTGCTCCCTCGTGGACAGCTCGATGTTCGTGGACCCGCACTTCGGACAGATCGTGTGGTAGATGTTCATTTTCAGCGTATCGACAATGTAGCAGGACTTTGAGTGGTCATTCCAGAACATGCACAAGTCCCGCACGCAGACGGATGCCATTAGGGGGCAGATCATCTGGTTGAACTTGCTAGTGGCGGACCGTAGGATTCGGCGAAAGGTAGGGTCCCGCATGTCAAGGAAGGGTTCTATTCTAGCATCGTCCGGAGGGTCCTGTTGCTGTCCTGTTTCGCTGTCGGACCCTTCTTCGGCCATTGACCTTCCCTTTCCCCTTGGCGTCTGTTCCCGCTATGGAAAGTCGCTTAGCTAAGCATGCTGTCCCTTCCAAAACCTGCAATCAGTCACAACACTGCTGCGGTAGGTCCCATTTCGTCTCCTCGAAACAGCGAAGATTGTAGGGATGAGCGCGGTAGCTCTTTTATTGCGGGCTGAACATCCACTCTTTCTGAGAAGGATTTCTAGTTATGCGTGTTCGCCTTGTTGGCTACGAGCCGGACCTCGAAAGGGTCTGCGCCGCGGCAATGCGATCATGCTATTCTCCCCATCCCGGCTATGAGCTGTTCACTCACACGTCGCAAGACAAGGTCCTAGATGGAGAAAAAATCTTCGATGCGGAGAGAATCGGTGGACTGTTAAAGCGTGCCCTTGAGCTCGGACACTATGATATTCTCGAACACAACAGCATTACCTGGCTGATTGAGGCTGATGAAAAGGAGATCCTTTTCCTCATGGAATCGTCCAAGTTCTTCGAGACAAGTCAGATCGACGAGAAGCGATGGCTCATTACAACAAACCTCCGAGTACTAGTCGAACTCGCCCGCGGCACAGACCATCTACCCCTGACGAAAGAACTTGTTGCTACTCTGAGTCAGGCCGCTCCCATAATCGCCTCAGCCTTATCGATACCTAACACAAAGAGTTAGCGATTAGAATGGCAAGTAAAGCGATCCTATTCAGCTACACCAATTACCCCGAACTCAACGCGAACTTGGAAGGGGCTGGGGTGAAGATGACCAAAGACAGCATGCTACGTCACGGAAGTTTCACGTTCGACCTGCAAGGAATAAGCAGAGCAGCAAGCCACCAAATCGTCAGACATAGAATAGCCTCCTTCTCGCAACAGTGCTACGACCCAGAAACGGAGATACTAACAGTAAACGGTTGGAAACACTATCACGAGCTGAGCCATGACCTTGAGGTAGCCACACTTAACCCGAAAACGCTCGAGATCGAGTACCAAATTCCTTCGTCGTTCTTTCTCTACCCCTACGAGGGTCCCATGCATCGATTTCAGGCGAAACAGGTAGACTTGTGCGTTACACCCAATCACAAACTATTCGTAAAGGTCTATGGGCGCACCCGCTGGGAATTCCTCGAGGCCTCGATAGTCGCCCAGATTGGACACGGGCACATCGAGTTCAAGAAGGATGGATTCTGGCACGGCGAAGAGGACGAGTCGAACCTAACCATTCCTGGCGCGACCATCGTGAAGCAATATGCTTCAGGACAATCAGCCTATCAAAGACTGGACATCACTGTTGATTATCACAATTTCCTAGAATTCCTTGGCTACTTCATATCTGAAGGATGCGTATGCGAATCGCCTCAGCGAGGCGGGACGAGGCACATTATCGAGATCGCGCAAAAGGTTGGAAAGACAGCAGAGAATATTGAATCCTGTGTCAAGAATCTGCCTTTCGGTGCTTATCGGTCTATCGACAAATACGGCTGCATGAGATGGCGTATCGAAGACAAATCACTTCTAGAGTTTCTCAAGCCTCTTGGCAAAGCCCACCAGAAGTTCATTCCTCGCTGGGCATTGAATCGAAACCCGAGAGACCTTCAGCTGTTATTCAAGGCACTCATTGAAGGCGACGGCTCAGTTGACCAGAGAAGCGGGTGGACACGATACTATACTACGTCTAAGCGTCTAGCTGACGATGTCCAAGAACTCGCGTTCAAGCTTGGACATGGCGCAAATATTTCCTATACAGAACCGAGACCACCACGCAATCCTCTAGGATGTTACACGGTTAGTATTATCCAAGATAGGAACACTCCCTTGATCCGTCTTAATGGCACGACTTCAAGCCACCATGAAGTTGTTCAGTATCAGGGTATCGTCTGGTGTATGGAGGTCCCGAACCACATCGTCTATGTGAGAAGAAACGGAAAGACTGTGTGGTGTGGAAACAGTCAACGGTACGTGAAAGTCACGCGTAGCTATGGTTACTTGAAGCCGCCTGGAGTTCCGGGAGACCTCAGGGTCCCGGTCGAGATTCAAGGGCATGAGCTCGAACTGAACTTCGAAGACGTGATGGACTTGACCCGTCAGGCCGAGGAGGGACTTGTCGCCAAAGGCATCAAGGCGGAAGACAGCAGATACCTCCGGCCCAACGCGGCGACAACGAACATTGTCATGAGCATGAGCCCACGCCAGCTCATCCACTTCTTCAACCTCCGCTGCGCACCTGATGCGCAATGGGAGATCCGCGACCTTGCATGGTCGATGTATGCCGCAGTCCGACTGGCGGCACCACAAGTCTTTGGGCCGCTTCCTGCTGCTGATGAGAGCGATTACATCAAGAAACGAGTCTCTATCGTCGACGATTTAGTGCGAAAGGGACAAGACGGATTCTCCACGACGCAGCCTGGAGAGCTGTTCCGGCTTGAGCTTCAACCTGTGCTGGAGCTGGTCCATCCGGTCGAGACATTCGTTAGACGCTATTAGAACGGTAACTTTTCCGGAACTACCGTGACGATGGGCTGATCGCGGACGGGCGCTTGGCCCAGATCTTCTTCTCACTCAACAGGAATCTTCCCCCGAAGGTGAGGAAGATGCTCGCAAGATTGGACCAAAGATACGAAATTCCGACTGCGCTTGTTAGGCCCCAGAGCAGTGGAATTCTCAATAGCAGGTCCGATGAGGAAACTGCATTGAAGAGCAGGGCCTTCCGGACTAATCCCCCGGCGGATTCTCTCGATCTGAATACGAGAAAGTTATTCAGGGCAAAGTTGACCAATACAGCCGCTTGGCTACTGAGTATTGCACTGAATAGAAAGTAAACACCATAGAAACCCGTTAACACGAACAGAACGTACTGGTTAAGGAATATTCCTAACCCGCCTACGAACCCGAACTTGAGTAAGATCCAGGCAATCGAGCCTCCGGTCCTCGGGTGCTTGGGAGTCGGAGGTGGGTACATCCCGAACCCCGACGAGAAACGCGGGTCTCTGATCGCGGACGCATAGAGGGACCCTTGGTAGTATTGCCGTCTCGCTAATACTTCGGTGAGGGGGTTGATGGGTCGGATCTCTGAACTCAAACGGTATCGGTCAATTGTACCTAGACGCATTCCGCGTGATATAACCGATACTCTCTCAGTCGATCATAATGAGCAGAATCGTGTGGACGACGAAATGTCTTGTACTCTAAATATCCGATACGAATTGACAGGAAGGCTATACTTCAGATGATGCCGTTATCATCGGCATGACAGGAAGCTGTTGTCCCGGCTCTAGGAGTTGTTCGAACTCTCGTCTTGCCTTGTCCATCTTTGGATAGATGACCTCTCGGAATCCTGTTACGGCGAATTCGCTGGGCCGGTATGGATCATTGATGACTCTCAAGGCTCTGAGCGCCAAATCATAGTTTGAAGACGCTGTCTTAAGGTAGAATCCTATGACCTCGTCTTTGTACCAGTCTCGGAACGCGCGCTCTTTCTTGTGCCATCCCCAGCTATCGAGGACGGTCCTAGTCCATTTCATGTGTTTGAAAATCCTCATCAACCAGTTGTGAGCCAGCCATTGCGGTAGGTCGAACCGGAGCTGTTTGCCGAAGACCTCGAATTCTGGCCTGTTGATATGTTCGTATGTTATCTTGTCACCGTTCTCGTCGTCGACGTTGTACCTGATCTTGTCCCGGTCTAGCTTCTCACCATCAGTCAACAGGTGCGGAGTGTAGATCTCGTCCTTGATCGCCATTACCTTGTGTAGGTCTAGCATTGCTGTCTTGGTTGCGGCGTAGCCCTTGTCCGCTCTGTCGCTCCTGAATACCTCTAGGATTTTGTCCACGTATTTCTCGGCGTAGGGAAGGTCTCCCCACATTATGAGATCGTAGATTCTTCTTGCAATGCCTCTGTTGATGTCTTCGTCAAGATTCATGGTTGCAACGGTGCTCATTACCAGTCGTCGATATTCATCCGCGATCTTCTTTCCACGCCAGAACATCCAGTAGGAGTGCGAGATCTGCTTCGCCTTCATGTCAAGAACGGATGGGTAGCTTTCCTTCGCCCCGAAGAGTGTGAGGATCCTCTCCTCAGCTACGATGTTCTTGAACTCGAGAAGTTCTGGCTCTACAACCATTTTCCGGCCCAAGCGAAACGCCTCCATGTTCCTAGCCCTCTGGCTGCCAGGGACGGTTTCCATTATGGCGTCAACCAGGTTTTGTTCGCTGACAGGTATGAGGCCCTTCTGGAAGGCCGCGCCGAGAAGAATAATGTTGGTAAAGAGCTTGCTCCCGAAGTAGAGTTCAGAAATCTCGCTGATTCTTCCCCCGAAGTATTCGTCCGCGTTTGTGTGTCTTCGAATATTCTCCTCCGCGTCTGGAGGATAATTCATCATCCCGGCGAGCATCGGGATGGTCGGAACCACGGTGGTGTTCACCACTGCGGTTGTGTGAACCTGGCTGGCGTATACGAGACTTCTCTCCGCTTCGAGCATGTCAACGCCCATCAAGAGATCGGCCTTCCCGTTGGGGACGATGGTTGAGATCTTTGCTTTTCCATTCGAGTAGAGGACGTGTGCGGAGACTGCTCCGTTTCTGATTGCGAGGCCCTTCTTGTCGTTGAACCGGACGTGGTATCCTTCTCTGGTTCCGGCTCGAGCAAGAACTGATGACATTACTCCTACGCCCATGCCGCCTACTCCGCTGATGAATATCTTCCAAGTATCGTTGAATCGGTGTGGAGGAGGCGTTGGAATGTTGTCAAGAGATATCTTCTTGACCCTTGACTTCGGTGGTCTGTTTCTTGTGACGATTACCTTCTCGAAGGATGGGCAGGCCATGACCTTCGTGCAGTACGTGTCGGATACGCAAATCGACTGGTCAATGCCGATCTTCTCTCCATAGTCTGTGTTGATTATTGTAAGTCCTGGGCAGCCGGTGTTCTTGGTGCATTCCCGGCAGTTCTCGCAGACTTCCTGCGATATGTTGACGAATGTTTCTTTCTTGACGAAACCCTGCCTCTCGATGATCCTGTTTCTCTCTGAACGTTTTCTCTTGTGAAATGTGATACCGCATTCTTTGTCGGCTATGATCACTTTTACGCCGGGTTTCTCGAAGACCTTGTCCAGTTCTTTCATGTACTTCTCCCGGTTGGAGGGGGGCATCTTCTTCACATAGATCTGTCCTTGGCCCATTGCTCTAACAATACTTTCGATGTCTTGTGGCGTAGTCTTGTCGCCCATCAAATTGTGGCCTGTCGCAGGTGTTGGCTGATGACCTGTCATCGCCGTGTTCTTGTTGTCGAGGATGAGATAGAGGATGTCTTGTCCTTCTTTGATCGAGTTGGAGATGGCAGTCATTCCTCTCCAGAAGAAAGTCGAGTCTCCCATCAGGGAATACTGCTTGTTGGTTACGAACGGGTCCATTCCCGCACCCGCAGCGCCACCCAGTGACATCGCCGTCAGGTTGTGCATTTCACCGAAGGGAGGAAGGAACGACATCGAGTAGCATCCGATGTCGCCGTGGGCGAAGATGTCCTTGTGCTCAGGCGTATCTCTCAGCGAATGAACGGCGCTAAGGGTTTCTCTGTGAGGACAGCCAGCGCAAAACCCTGGCGATCGTGGTGGGACGAGGAGGCCATAGGCTTTGATCTCTGCGAGCAGATCGAGCTCGCTGTGAATCTTCTTCTGGTCAATCTTGGCCGAAGGATCGCCAAGCTCCAAGAGCAGGTTTCCAACTTTCTCAATGAGGTTTGATGGAGTGAGGCCACTCTCTTCAGGGAATCCATCGCCCTGGGGAAAGAATTTACCCCAGACCCTAGGCATGCTGGAGAGTTTTCCTTCTTGCACCAAGTCGTCCAGGATCGTTTTGACCTGGTTCTCTATTGCTGGGCTCTTCTCTTCGACAACAACAATGTTCTCCACTTTCTTGGATAACTCGCCGACGATCTCAGGCTCTAGAGGATAGGTTACTGCAGGTTTCAGGATCGGGAATTGCTCGTCTAGTCCGAGTTCCCAGAGAGCCTGTTCCAGATAGCTGTAGGATATGCCTGCCGCGATAAATCCGATTCGATGTTTTCGGCCATCGTCGTAGAGTATCTTGTCGAGCTTATGATCCCTAACGTACTCGTGGACTTTCGGGAATCTTTCTCTGATAATCTCTTTCTCCAAGTCCCAGGTGTTGGGGGGTATGCTGACTCTTCGTTTGATGTCAATTTTTGAAATATCTAGGGTTATTGGATTCTTGAACGTGATTTCTGAGGGCTGGTTTTCTGAGAGAATGACGCTGCCTCCGCCTTCGGCCAGATAGGTTGTGATAAGATAGCCTACGACAAGATTGGAGTATTGGGAGAGTCTGAGTCCTTCCCCGATCCAGTCTTTGACTTCTTGTGGAGTGCTAGGTTCGATGATGGCCATTTTGAGATGCTCCATGAGCTGGCGGCTATCACCCGCAACCTGAGTGCTGGAAGCATGGGGGTCGTCTCCGCAGACGACTAGGGCACCTCCTCTCTTCCCGCTGAGGCCGAGCTTGTCAGCGTAATTTATGATATTGATCGGGTCTGCCGCAACGTTGAGCCCGACGCTTTTCATTACAGCAACAGCGTTAACACCGACATCTAATGCGCCGTTGAGCGCGGCAGCGCCCTGGGACTCATCGTTCGTCATCTCTGCCCATAATCCGCACTCTCTGAGAATCTCAGCGTTCTCTTCTAGAATAGTGAAAACTTCGGCGACAGGCGAGCCGGGATAGCCGGCCATTAAGCCGACTTTACTCTCAAGCGCTCCCTTTACTATGAGCTCATTTCCGTTGAAAGCGTTGATACCGGACCCTTGGACAAAACGCTTGTCCGACATTACATCACGTGGGTATCCGTATAGAATGTTCTAGTCGGGCTGTAGATAAGCCCGTTGTTCAGTTTGTGGACGAATAGCCCGACATTCTTTTGCGTGATACTCACGTAAACACTAGAGCGTCCATAGCCTGTCCTGACACATTTTCGTCTCGGCAGTCTTTTCCATAAGCAGAGAGGGGCTACTGCCGAAATGGTTTGTTAGGAAAAACCCTACAAATAGCCCCTAACTGACCTCAACGCTCGGGCAGGATAGGGTTCTGAGTTGAAAGCTCTTCTTTTTCTCGCCATTCTTCTTGTCCCAATAATATGCGTTGAATCTGCGCCCAATGCTCACGCGGCTTCGGGGGCGTCTATTCCAACAGAAGGCGGCACTTGGGCAAACCCTACTATCACCATCGTGATTAATCCCCAGCCTAACCAGCCTTGGTTCAAAGCCTCCTACGCAGGAGATGTAAGTCGCGCGATTTCGCGTTGGGCTGAATCGATCATAGCCTACACGGACGCTTCTGGGTCAGACTCTATCCGTAAGCTTAGCTTCCTTACTTACGTTGCAGGGAACCAGTCGGTACCCCCGAACCCAGACGTTCAAGTTGATTTCACCCAGTCGTTTGGTTCCACACAGGGGCTGGGCCTTACTGACGTCCGGATTTCGACGTCAGGAACCCTAGGAATCTTCCAAGCTCCGACAACCACGACGCTCGCCGCCTACGACCCTACAAACACGACACAGTTGACGGACATAGACATGATCAATATTGCAAGCCATGAATTTGGTCATGCCCTTGGACTCGGCCATGCAACCGTATCTGGGACCGATGATGGGACTTTCGAGCTGATGTTCCTATCATACGGACAGGCCGTGGGCAACCCTAGAAATACCCTTGAGGCGCCATCAACCCTGGACCTTTACGCCTTATCGTATATCTACGATTGGCTCGCAACATCTTCGACGCTCAACAGCTCGGGACATCCAAGAACGGATCTATCGCTCCCGTCTGGAGCAACCTACTCATCCGAATATCCCTATCCCGAACAGATACAAATGCTGCAGACCTCCGTTAGCCAGATGCGACTTGAGATCCTGATTGTGGCAGTTGTTGCGGGTCTTCTTCTCGCACTGGTCTTGGTATTTGGAACTCTCTTGTCACGGAGGAAGCCAGCGCCACCAGCGCCCTACTCTTGGGCACCGGTTCCGACTACTCCAGCCTAGAGCTCTGGCTTGCAGAATGTCTACAACCTGTCATTTCCTGCTATCGCGATAGTAACATTTTTATCTCAACACACTGTCCTCGCCTATCAGGAAAAATAATGACACCCTCTAGACTTCTCTTGATGCTAGCAATCCTATCTCTTGCAGCGATACCATTCCTTGCAAGGCCAGTCGCAGCGGACACTAACACAGGGACTACGGGACAACCGAGCCAGAGCTGTCAATCAGTGTTCCCAGCAGGACCCCTATCTCCCTCGGGCTTCAACACCAACGGGTTCACTAATGCAGGAAATAACTACGCGGGCAACGGACAAACCACTCAGACCCCAGCAAACTCGGCTGCCGTCTCGCAATACGACGTCGCATGCTTCCAAGTCGCTCAACACTAGAAAGTCAAAAAAAACTCCCTTTTTTTCAATCATCGGACGAGCTGTCAGCCCGATCTGCGATTGTCTACCCCAGCTTCTCGCGACCAACCCGAGTCTTATTTGGCCATTATCCTGAAGTGGGGATATGAAATTCGACAGGTTCTCCATAGCCTTGTTAGTGTTGCGCCCTGATCGCCCGCGTCTTGACCAAGAGGCTGAGGCAGCGTTACAAGATGCTCACATGGCACACCTCGCCGATCTTCATGAAGCAGGCTATTTGCTCGCAGCTGGTCCGCTTCTCGGAGGCTCCGATGAGGCTTTTCGTGGACTTACCATTCTCAACGTTGAGCCTGAAAAAGCTCGTGTGTTGAAGGAACAGGATCCTGCTGTCAAAGCGGGACGATTCTCTGTCAAGATATTACCCTGGGTAGTTCCACGCGGCGCGATGCACTTTTCTCACGCCCGCTTTCCTCGCTCGATGGCGGAAACGATGGTGGATTGATCCGTGCCAATCATCGTTGCGATGATGAGGGGAATCAACGTTGGTGGGCAGAAAATTATCAGGATGGAGAACCTGCGGGCTTCATTTGAGGCATTGGGATTTCGGCGCGCTCGATCCTATGTTCAGAGTGGGAACGTCGTATTCGAATCCACAAAAGCCTCCCCAAACGGTTTGTCCAAGATTATCGGGAACAAGATTCTGAGCGACTATGGTTTTTCGGTTCCTGGGTTTTGAGGACTGCGGATGAGATGAAGAAGATGGTCAGTAATAACCCGTCCTCGAACCAAAAGGGGATCGACAGCTCTAAACTTCATGTTACATTCTTGTCAGGGTCGCCGACAAAGGCCGCTCTGGGAAAGCTAGCAACGTTGAATTCACAATCTGATCAATTCCGCGTCAGAGGCCGCGAAATCTACCTCCATTGTCCTGATGGGTATGGCAGATCCTAGACTACGGTTAGCGTGCCGCAGTTGTCGGTGAATCCGTTGATGCTCGAAGCGATGTGCTCGAAGACTTGGAATTGTCCAGTCTTGTTCGCTTGAAATTTGGCGCTCTCAGTTTTGTTAGGCTGAACTATTATTCCGTTGAGGTAGTAGTTTATCGCCAATCCATGCGGTTGGACTGGAGAATTGTTGACGAAGGTTATGAAAACACAGTCGCCCTTTTGCACATTCATTTGGAAGGGCTGATATCTGCTACTATTGTAGCCGTTGGTATCGTTGGCTGTGATCATAAAGGAGCGTAGACTGGCCCCACTCGGACATGGTCCTTGGGATAGGTAGGATATCGCAAAATAGGTTCCCACAAGGGCTACTGACGTGACCATTGCGACAGCAACGATAAGCATCCTCTTACTGCGTTTGGACTTGGGACTTTGGTTCGAGGTTTCTCTACCCCCGACCATCTGCGCTAAGTGCGGTAAGAGTCTTGTCTCGCATGGAGCCCACGCTCCGGTTACTCGACACCTCAAGCCTCCATACCGACTCTTTATGGCTGAGACTGGCTTTCCCCATTCCGAGGCTCAGCGAATGAAAAGCTCAGAAAATGCACTAAATGACTCGGTGCCCAAATCTGTCGTGATATCGCCTATTATCTGCCCTGATCTTGAATCCGGGACGGTCGCTCTAGACTTCCTTAGGAGTCGTTCGTTAATCGGTTAAGATTCCCGAGTTTTGCCTTCCCATTTAAGCACGAACTGTGCCATGAATCGCCTGTCTCGCCCGTTATCACTGCCAGACAGGCAATCTCCGTCTGGAAAAAAAAAGGTATGTGTCAACGCTCTCGCGACGCGAGAGTGGTCTCTCCCCGGTTTGTTTTTGGGGGCGGCGTCCCGGCTGTAACCCACCTTCTGTTTTAAGCAGCATCTGTCTAATCGGGGAACCCGCGCCTCCAGCGGAGGATCATAGGCGTCTACTGCCCCTTTCACACCGTTGCAGGGACCCGTTTCATCCTCAACTCCCAATCTTCCATCGACGCTCCCCGGGAGAGGGCATGTCATCGTCATCTCGACCGGGCAAGGTCTCGTTTCTGCGCCCCCGCACAGGCTCTCACCTGGCACCTCTTACGATCACAACGGTCTCCGCCATGTGGGTGGAGTTTCCTCAAGACCACCATCAATGGCCCTGTAACTGCTCACCGGCTCGCCGCCTATCCCAACAAGGATCGGAAAAAATGCTGTGCAGAAAGGCTTCGTACTGATATCGCTCCGAACGTGGACTCCACATGGGCCCAACACCTTGTGCGATTGGGGATCGCGGGCTGAACGTCTCGACCGAAGTCTTGACGCGTACACCCCGATTCCATCAACCCCATCTTCTATGGGAGCACTCGTCACAGTCCCACAATCCTGTCGCCAGGACTGGTATGTTGGACTGGAATGGTTGCCTATTTTCGGGAGAGGTTTCGGGCTTAGATGCTTTCAGCCCTTATCCTCGATAGCGTGGCTGCCCGGCAGTGCCCTGTCGGACAACCGGTAAACTAGAGGCTACGATACCCCGTTCCTCTCGTACTAGGGGCGCCTTCCCCTCAGGCAACCAACACACCCAGCAGGTAGAGGCCGACCTGTCTCGCGACGGTCTAAACCCATCTCGCATTCCCCTTTGATCGGCGAACAGCCGCGCCCTTGGGTCCTGCTGCGGACCCAGGATGGGAAGGGACGACGACGGAGAACCAATCCTCCTCGTCGATGAGGACTCTCGGAGGAGACGAGCCAATTACTCCCGGGGTAATTTTTCTGTCACCTCCAGCCCCCAGCAAAGGGGACATAAAGGATCGCTAGACCAGGCTTTCGCCTCTGGATCCCTTGCCGTTGAGGATCCAGTCAGCCCGACTTTTGCTCTTGCACTCTACTCCGGGGTTCTGTCCCGGATGAGTCGAGCTTAGGGCCCCCTCGATATTTTTTCGAGGGGGTGCCGCCCCAGCCAAACTGCCTACCTGCCGTTGTTCCAGAGTCAACCCTGGTAAGAGATGTAATCGCAGATAGGTGGTGTTACATTGGCGCCTCCACCGGACCCGAAGACCCGGCTTCGAAGGCTCCCACCTACACTCTGTACCCGCAATCACATCCCAGCGACAAGCTGCAGTAAAACTCCACGGGGACTTCTCGCCCCGCTGGGTGTCCCTGGACTGTTCGTCCAGGTAAAGTGGGTTCACCGGGCCCCAGGCGGGGACAGCGGGGAGGTCATTGGTCCATTCATGCACGTCGGAACTTACCCGACAAGGCATTTGGCTACCTTAAGAGAGTCAGAGTTACTCCCGGCGTTTAGCGGCCCTTAGCCCGGTTGTACCCAGGTTTCAGGTACCGCCACTGGCCAGGACTCAAAGGCTGTTTACACCCTTTCGGGCTTGCAGCCTCCTATGTTTTTAGTAAACAGTCGCCTCCCCCTTGTCACTGCGACCTGAACTCCCAGCAGAGCTAGGGGTTCAGGCACCCCTTTTCCCGAAGTTACGGGGCTAATTTGCCGAGTTCCCTCGCCTGAGTTCCACCCGATACGTCTTAGGCTTCTCACCTAGGGGCACCTGTGTCGGATCTTGGTACGGACGGAGAGGGTCCATCCCCTGACCCTTTTCCTTGGCTCCTGGAATCAGCTGAACCCCCCTAAGACGGGAGGCCATTCCCTTCTTCGCCTGGTTCTCACCATTACGGTACTCCCCAGGCTTCAGAGGTTAGATGAGACGACGATCTCACTCAGCCTATCCGGAAGCGTCAGGTCAGAAGCTTGCGTTGCCGCGTGTACCTCTCCGGTACAGGAATCTTAACCTGTTTCCCTTTCGACATGGCCGGTTAAGGCATGTCTTAGGACCGACTTACCCCCGGCTGACGACGCATTGCCGGGGAACCCTGGCCCCTTCGACGGAGGGGATTCTCACCCCTCTATGGCTGTTACTACCACCGGGATCTGCAACAGCGAACGGTCCACTGGACCTCACGGCCCAGCTTCCACCCGAACGCCGCGCCCGCCTACCGACACGAGTTTGACCTCGTGTCCCTGGGTATCGGCACCTGGCTTAGTCCCGTATATTTTCGGCGCCCCCAACCTCGGCCGGTCAGCTGTTACGCACTGCTTGGAGGATGGCTGCTTCTAAGCCTACCTTCCAGCTGTCTCCGGTTGAGGACGGCTTTCAATTTCTACACTTAGCCAGGATTCTGGGGCCTTAACCCAAGCCTGGGTTGTTCCCCTCGCGGCCTAGGAGCTTACCCCCCAAGCCCGACTCCGGTCTTCTACGGCGCTAATGGATTCGAAGTTTGAATGGAGAGTGGAGCCTTTCGGCTCCTTGTTCCCCAATCAGGACTCTACCCCACCAGCAGCCTCCAACCGGGCTATCCTTAGAGATATTTCGGCGGGAACTAGCGATCACCGAGTTAGATTGGTCTTTTGCCCCTAGCCCCAAGTTATGGGAGTGAGTTGCACGTCAACACCCCTTCGGACCTCCACCGAGCTTTCGCCCGGCTTCATCCTACTCAGGGCTAGATCACTCGGTTTCTAGTGTCATCCCTGTGATTAC
>WNFX01001329.1_pt1 | contig 62167 bp, 57 predicted proteins | sample 5400111 | NCBI WGS metagenome assembly WNFX01 (sample SAMN13153363, study PRJNA577476) | soil metagenome | isolation source: 40 cm soil or saprolite under grassland replicate 1 | place: USA:California | collected 2016-06-15
GCAGGCGCGCGGGGACGGGCCGGTCGACCGGCGGAACGCCGCGGTCGCTCCAGATCACCGCGACCGTGGTCGGCCGGCGGCGACGGCGGACCACCACGACGGAATCCTCGAGCGCTGTGCCGGAGGCGAGCACGCCGGCCCGGACCAGGACCCGACCGGTGGCCGCGCGCAACGCCCACGGGGCGCCGCCGCGACCGGCGCGGGCCGAGCGGGCCCGCCGGGCCGAGCGGGCCCGACGCGCGCGCTCGGCCTGGCGCAGGAGGTCCTGCCTGCGCTGGTCGGCCAGTTCCTTGGACATGAGGGCGTGCATGATCCCCTCCAGGCTCCTCTCGCTCCCGGTGGCAACAACCCTGCGTGTAACAGGCAAAGTTGTTATCGTCAATCACGACCGTAAACTTCAGCGAGTGACACGTCCAATGAATTTCACCCACTACACGGATGCGCCGGTCACCCTGGCGGTCGACCTGGTGAACACCCTCCAGCCGGTGACCGGGATCGACGAGCTCACCGACCTGGCTGCGCTGCGCGCCTTCCTGCGCTCCCACGAGCAGGACGGCCGCATCGGCGCGCGCGACCTCGAGGCGGTGCGGCGGCTGCGCGCCGACCTGCGCGAGGTGTTCGCCGCCGGCGACGCCCAGGCGGCCGGCGAGCGCATCAACCACGTCCTGGAGCAGGCCGGCGCGACCCCCCGGGTGAGCGTCCACAGCGGCGTCCCTCACCTGCACTTCCAGCCGAGCGTCGCCAGCCTGGCCAACACGATCGCCACCGCGGCGGCCATGGGGCTGGCGGTGGTGCTGTGCGACGAGGGCGCCGGCCGCCTCGGCATCTGCGCCTCGCAGAGCTGCCGGGAGGCATTCGTCGACATGTCGAAGAATCGCCGCAAGCGCTTCTGCTCCGAGGCCTGCGCACACCGCGAGAGCGTGGCCGCCTTCCGCGCGCGCCGCCGGCCCGCCGGGTCGCAGGCATGACGGCCCAGCCTGCGCCCAGTGTCGACGAGCTGATCCGCCAGGCCCTGGAGCCGGGCGACCCCGTGGGCGAGCGGCGCTGGAGCGCTGTCCAGGCCCTCCAGCGCCGCGGCGACGCCGAGACCTTCGAGGCCGCCAGGCGCCTGTGCGGCGGCGGCCGGCCGGCCGAGCGGGCGCTCGCCGCGGACGTCCTCGGGATGCTCGGCGCGCCGGAGCTGCCCTTCCGCGACCAGGCGGTGGCGCCGCTCGCCGCCCTGTGCGAGCCGCACGAGCACCCCGACGTGGTGCACGCCGCCCTCTGCGCGCTCGGACACCTCGACGACCCGCGCGCGCTCGACACCTTCCTCGGCTGCAAGGACCACTCCGATCCGGAGGTCCGCTTCGCCGTGGCGGCCAACCTGCCGAGCGCCATGGGCCGCGACGAGGACCCCCGCGGCGTGGCCGCGCTGATCCAGCTCAGCGACGACGCCGACGAGGAGGTCCGCGACTGGGCCACCATGAGCCTCGGCGTCCGGCTGGACGCCGACTCCGCCGAGGTGCGCGACGCCCTGGCCCGGCGGCTGCGCGACCTTGCCGGCGACGTGGCCGGCGAGGCGATGGTAGGGCTCGCCCGCCGTGGGGACCCGCGCGCGTTCGACGCGATCATCGCGGCGCTGGCCGCCGAGGAGCCGGAGGCCGGCAGCCTGGTGGTCGAGGCGGCGGCCGAGCTGGCGGACCCGCGGCTCCACCCCGCGCTGCTGGCCCTGCGCGAGCGCGGCTGGGCGCGCGACGACCCCCGACCCTGGTGGCTGGAGCAGGCCATCAAGCGCTGCGCCCCGGCACCGAGGCCCTAGAGCTACGGCACCCGGAGCAGCGGGCGGGTCAGGCAGGTGGGGCCGCCGTTGCCCTTGGCCAGCTCCGACGCCGGGTAGACGTGGACCTCGCAGCCCTCGGCCTCCAGCGCGCGGCGGGTCCGCGGGTTGCCGTCGGCCATGACCACCACCCCGGGCCGCACCGCCAGGACGTTGCTCCCGAGCGTCGCGTACTCGTCCGGGTCGACCGGGACCCAGCGGACCATGCGCGCCAGCAGCTCCTCCAGCAGCGGCACCGGCGCGAGCGGCTCGAACACCACGGCCAGGTCCTCGGCGACCGGCGAGACCACCGAGAGCAGGTGCAGCAGGCGCTCCGGCCCCTGGTCGTGCGCCAGGTCGCAGCGCTCCAGCACCACGCCCTCGGCCGCCAGGATGGCGGCCAGCTGCCGGTGCGCCTCCGCGTTCGTCCGGTAGCCGCGGCCGGCCAGCAGCGTCCGATCGTCCAGCCAGAGCAGGTCGCCGCAGTCGGCCACCGCCGCGCCGTCGAGCCGCCCGACCACCGGCACGCCGAGCGCCTCCAGGTCGGTGACCAGCGGCTCGGCCTCGGCGAAGCGGACCGTCTTGGCGCTGCGGAGCACCACCGCTCCCGCGCCGGTGATCAGCACCGGGTCGAACACGAAGCAGGCGTCCACCATGCCGTCGAGCTGCGGCAGCAGCACCACCTCGGCACCCAGCTCGGCGAGCAGCTCGGCGAGCCGCTCGTGCTGGGCCAGCAGCAGCGCCGGCTCGGGCTGCCGCCAGCCGGCGGCGGCGAAGTCGCCGCCGGTCGTGGGGGTGCGGAGCGCCACGCGGCGGAGCGGCGCGATCATCGAGCGCACGCCGAAGGTTCCAGATGTCACGGCCATCGGGTGTCGTAGCGTAGCCGAGTTGGGGCGTCGGCTCTAGCGTCTGGGCTCTCCGAGGGCCAGGACGGCGGTGCGCTCGGCCAGCTCGTCCACCGGGCTCGGGCCCGGCCCCACCACCGCGCCGCCGATCTGGCCGCCGAAGGTGGACAGCACCCGGGCCGGCAGCAGCGAGCCGCCGTGCATCGCCCCCGAACACCGAGCCGACGGTGGCGCCGTTGCAGTCGGTGTCCCGGCCCGCCTGCACGGCCAGGCCCACGGTGCGCTCGAAGTCGCCGTCTCCCCACAGCAGCGCCGCCGCCACCACCGCGGCGTTGCCGATCACGTGCATCCAGTGGTAGCCGTCGAGGCGCTCGCGCATGCGCTCGTGGGCGGCGGCCCAGCCGGAGCCCTCGGCGTGCAGCGCCACCACCTCGCGCACCACCTCCGCGAAGCGTGAGCGGGCCGGTACCTGCCCGAGCGCCGCCTCGATGGCCGCGCCGGCGTCGTTGGTGACGAAGGCGCAGGCCAGCAGCGCGGCCACCCACAGCTCGCCGTAGATGCCGTTGCCCGTGTGCGACAGGCTGGCGTCGCGGAACGCCAGCGCGGCGGCCCGGGCCGGGTTCCCTGGCGACACGTAGCCCCACACGTCGGCGCGGATCTGCGCGCCGATCCACTCGCGGTAGGGGTCGTGAACTGCTGCCTGTGATGTGAGCATCCGTGATCGAACGTATGTGTTAGTATCGCGGGCATGAAGCTCGCCGCGTGGGCACGCGTCAACGGCGTGCACCCGCAGACCGCCTACCGCTGGTTCCGGCAGGGCACCATGCCGGTCCCGGCGCGGCGCCTGCCATCTGGCACGATCCTGGTCGAGGTGCCCGGCGGCGGCGTGCCGGACCCGCGGGCCGTGGTGTATGCGCGGGTCTGCGCCCATGACCAGCGCGCCGATCTGGACCGGCAGGTCGCTCGGCTGTCCGCGTGGGCGGCCGGGCAGGGCCTTGGGGTGGTCGAGGTGGTCACCGAGGTCGGCTCCGCCATGAACGGCCGGCGGCCACGGCTGCGGCGGCTGCTCGCCGACCCGACGGTCACCATGATCGTGGTCGAGCACCGCGACCGGCTGGCGCGCTTTGGCGTCGAGTATCTGGAGGCGGCGCTTGGGGCGCAAGGCCGCAGGTTGGTGGTGGTCGACGCAGGGGAGGCCACCGACGACCTGGTGCGCGACATGATCGACGTGCTCACCAGCTTCTGCGCCCGACTATATGGGCGCCGTGGGGCGCGCAACCGGGCGCTTTCGAGGTGGCGGCGACCACCCCGCAGCAGCCCGCGAAGATCGCGCAGGCGTTCGGCGCACGCCGGTTCGCCTACAACTGGGCGCTGGAGCAGGTCAAGGCCAACCTGGACGCCCGCGCCGCCGATGGGGCCGTTTCGCCGCTGCCGTGGAACGTCTACGCGCTGCGCAAGCGGTGGAACCAGGCCAAGCATCAGGTTGCGCCGTGGTGGCGGGCAGCCTCCAAGGAAGCCTATGCGTCGGGGATCGCCGACCTGGTGGCGGCGCTTGGCAACTGGTCGGCCGCTAAGCAGGCTCGCCGGGCCGGCCGGCGGGTTGGGTTTCCACGGTTCAAGGCGCGCCATCGGGATCGTGGCCGGGTCCGGTTCACCACTGGCGCGATGCGCTTGGAGCACGACCGCCGCCACCTGGTCGTGCCGGTGATCGGCAGACTCCGCTGCAAGGAGAACACCCGCCGGCTGGAGCGCCTGCTCGCCAAGGGCCGGGCGCGGGTGCTGTCGATGACGCTTCAGGAGCAGGGCCGTGGTGGGCGGCTGGTCGTGGCGGTCCAGGCGTTGGTCGCCCAGCCACCCCGCACCCCCGGCGAGCCGGACAGGCACTGCGGGGTTGATCTTGGCATCGGCGCCGAGTGGGCGGTCATCGCCCATGGTGATGACACGATCGAGCGGGTGGCGCATCCCGCCCCCTGCAAGCAGCTCCAGCAGCAGCGGCGCCGGGTTGCCCGGCAAGTCTCCCGCCGCACCGTCGGCTCCCGAGGTCACCGTCACGCGACAACCAAGCGGGCGGTGCTTGACCGGCGGGCGGCCAACCTCCGCACCGAAGCCATCCACACCCTGACGACCCGGCTGGCACGTCGCTACGGCACCGTCGTGGTCGAGGACCTCGACGTGGCGGCGATGGCGCGTGGGATGGGCCGGCGGGCGTTTCGCCGCAGCGTCGCCCAGGCCGGCATCGGCCGGGCCCGCCCGACGCTTGCCTACAAGTGCCAATGGGCCGGCGGCGAGCTGGTGGTCGCCGACCGCTGGTTCGCCTCCTCCAAGACCCATCACGGCTGCGGCGGCTACATGGCCGACCTCAAGCTCGGCGAGCGGGTGTGGCGCTGCCCCAGGTGCGGGCAGCTCGTGGACCGCAACGCCAACGCGGCCCGCAATCTCCGTGACTGGACCGGAGCGATCGGTGACGGCGACCCTGTCACCGACCAGGACGTCCAGCGGGGTGGAGTTGCCGCCCCGGTGCCGTTCGTGGCCGCCCCAGCAGACGACCACGGCGGGCAGGCCCACCCAGCCGGGTGGGCGTGCGAGGCTCTGGAAGACCACCGCGAGGTGGCGGGGGCCATTGACACCAAAACCGACTCCACCTCGCAAGCGAGGTGGACGAGGAACCCCGAGCAGGGGTACCAGTCGGCGAGCGCTCACAAACGCTCACAAGACTGGTAACGGATCGTGGGGCACGGTGGTCGCTCGCTCAGGAACCCGGCCGGGTGGCCTCGTAGATCGCGGCCATGTCCGCGTCGCCGAGACCGCGCTCGATCGCCTCGCGGCAGAGGTCGTCGACCACCCGCAGTAGCGGGAGGTCCGCGCCGCCCGCGGCGGCCGCCGCCATCGCCAGCCGGACGTCCTTATCCGCCAGCGTGAGCGAGAAGGAGGTCGGGTACTCGCCGGCGGCCATCAGATTCCCCTTGGTGCGGGCGTAGGCGGTCCCCATCGGGCTGCCCTCGATCGTGCCGAGGAACTGCTCCGGGGCGACGCCGAGCGTCCGGGCCAGCGCGATGGTGGAGGCCAGCGCGCCAACCAGCCCGAGGATCCAGGTATTGACGACCAGCTTGAGCCTGGTGCCCGCGCCCGCCTCGCCGAGCCAGAGCGTGCGCGAGCCGATCGCGTCCAGCACCGGCTGGCAGCGCTCCCTGGCCGATCCCGGCCCGGAGGCGAGCACGGTCAGCTCGCCCTTTTCCGCTGGCTGCCTGGTGCCGAGCACGGGCGCGTCGACGAACTGGATCCCGCGCTGGCCCGCCATGGCGGCCAGGCGCTCGGTGTCGTCCACGCCGACCGTGCTCGACTGCACCCACACGGCGCCGTCGCCGAGCGCGGCCAGCGCCCCCGACGGACCGGCCATCGTCGCCTCGATCGCCTCGCCGTCGGCCAGCATGGTCAGCACGATGCCGGCGCCGCTGACCGCCTCCGCGGGCGAGGCCGCCGCCAGCGCGCCCTCCTCGGCCAGCGGCGCCACCTTGGCCGAGGTCCGGTTCCACGCCCGCACGGGGAACCCCGCGCGCAGCAGGTTGCGCCCCATGGCGGCACCCATCATCCCGGTGCCGAGCAGCACGATCGTCTCGCGCGGCGCCATCGGATGCCCCTACAGCTCGGCGAGCGCCCGCCGGTACTCCTCGGGGTCGCGCGCCTCGCTCGGCTGGTGGACGACGGTGTGGCGGACGATGCCCAGCTTGTCCACGATGAAGGAGCCGCGGATCGCGAAGCCGCGCTCCTCGTTGAAGACCCCGTAGGCCCTGGCGACGCCGCCGTGCGGCCAGAAGTCGCTCAGCAGCGCGAACCGGTAGCCCTCGCGCTCGGCGAACGCCTTGAGGACGTAGGGGGAGTCGACCGACACCGCCAGCGTGGTCGTCTCCTCGTTGTCGAAGCTGGAGAGATCGTCCCTGAGCTGGCACAGCTCACCGGTGCAGATCCCCGAGAACGCCAGCGGGTAGAACACCAGCACGACATTCTTCTTCTCGCGGTAGTCCGACAGCCGGCGCGCCTGGCCGTCCTGGTCCTTGAGCTCGAAATCGGGTGCTTCCTCGCCGACCTGGATGGGCATCGCGTGTGCGGTCCTTTCTGCTCTGGGCGGCCCGGAGTGGCCTCAGCGCAGCGTACCGCTCACCCGGAGGCGCCCGCCTGCCGGCCGCGCCTGTCCCCCACCTGGCTTACAGTTCCCGGCGCAGAGATGCTACGGTCGTTCCGTGAGGCGGATCTACGCCCTATTACCCATACCATCCGGCAAAACGGACGGAAGAGGGATTGACTGCAAAGCGGCCAGTCTGGCAGAGTCCGTTGCACCGGGACGAAATCAGTTCGAGCCGGTGGACGGCAGGTCGGGCGTGGTGGCGCCGGACCGGGCGCGACGGTCCCATCCGGGGGTCGGGCGCCGACCGCCTGGGCGACGCGGCCCTCCATGGCGGTGTGACCCGCCCCCCGAGGGCGGGTCTGAAGGTCGCCGTTCTGGGGTGAAGGGCCCCGAGGAACCCCACGGTCCACCGACGTCCGTGGGCTGACTCGGGGCCTTTTCCGTCCGCTCCCGCCGCGGCCCTCAGGGCGCGGCCGGGGTGGCGACGATGCTGAGGCTCGAGGCGGGACGGCCGTGGGTGACGGCCATGACCTCCGCCAGGATCGAGAGCGCGATCTGGGGGGGTACGCGGGCGCCGAGGTCCAGCCCGGTGGGGCTGCGCAGCCGGCTGAGGTCGAGCCCGCTGTCGCGGAGCTTGGCCACGAACCCCGGGGTGTGGCGGCGGCTGCCCATCACCCCGACGTAGCCCGCCTCGCCCGCCAGCACCGCGGTGAGCGACGGCAGCAGGTCGGGGTCGTCGTGGTCGGTGAACACCACGGCGTCCTCGGGGCCGAGGCCCTCGACGGCGGTGGCGAACTCCGCCGAGCCGGGCGTCTCGGCGCGGACGGCCATGCCGACGACCTCGCCGATGGTGGCCAGCGCGTCGGCCACCGGACCGGCGCTGCCGACCACCAGGCGCGGCCGCGCGCCGAAGGCTTCGAGGAAGACCTCGACCACCCCTTCGCCAGGCTCGCCCTCGAAGCTGGTGTAGCGGCGGATGCTGGAGCGGTCACCCGCCGCCAGCAGCTCGTGACCGTCGGCGCCTCCGCGCCGGTCCAGCCCGTTGCAGCCGATCGTGCCGGCGAGCAGGGCGCCGTCCGGCCCGAACAGCGCCCGGTTGCCGGGGGCGGACGGTGGGTCCCCCTCGGTCCGCACGGTCGTCGCCATCACCACCGACCGGCCCTGCCGCCGCGCCTCCGCCAGCGCCTCCAGCACGTCTCCACTCACCGGGGCAACCTCCTGGTCGATCGGCATCCACCGCCGATCAGCGTACGCCGTGGTCAGGACGAGGGATCGCGCCCGCTGGGGCGCGCCGGCCGGGTCCCCGCGGGCGCCAGCCGGGCGACCGGGCGGCGGTCGGATGGCAGCCGCACGGCCGTGTCGCGGACGTCGTGGAGCAGGCCGAGGTACTCCCAGCGCAGCATCGGCCGCGCTCCGAGGGTGGCGAGGTGGTCGGTGACGAGCTGCACGTCGATCAGGCGGCCGCCGGCCTCGACGAGGCGGTCGACCAGATCGACCAGCGCCACCTTGGAGGCGTCGGTGGCCAGGTGGAACATCGACTCCCCGGTGAACACCTCCCCGACGCTCACGCCGTACAAGCCGCCGACCAGCTCCTCGCCGCGCCAGACCTCCAGGCTGTGCGCGTGCCCGAGCCGGTGCAGCCGCAGGTAGGCTTCGCGCATCTCCGGGATGATCCAGGTGCCCTCCGGGCGGTACCGCTCCGCGCAGGCGGCGACCACCGTCTCGAAGGCGCGGTCGACGGTCGTCTCCCAGCCCGAGCGCCGCAGCCGCTGGCGCAGCGAGCGCGACGTCCGCAGGCCGTCGGGCCAGATCACGCCGCGCGGATCGGGCGAGAACCACGGCAGCGGCATGCCCGGGTGCGGCCAGGGGAAGATCCCCTGCCGGTAGGCGTGGAGCAGCGTCTCCGGCTCCAGGTCCGCGCCGAAGCCGACCAGTCCGTCCCCGTCAGCGGTCGACGGCTCCGGGAACCGCCACCGGCAGGTGTCCAGGCCTCCCATGACTGGCTCCGGTCCTCCGCTGGTTCGTCCGTCACGACCATACGGTAACGTCCGCGCATGGAGATCGCGGATTTCGAGCTGGAGCGGTACTTCGCCCGGTGGGAGTTTGCCGTTGCCCACCTGCTGTGCGCCAGCGATCCCGAGCCGGTCCCGATGGGCGAGCTGCTTGCCATGGCCGATCCCCAGACCGAGCGGCTGTGGGCGGACCTGCGGCTCGGCTACACCGAATCGGTCGGCCACCCGCTGCTGCGCGCCGAGATCGCCCGCAGCTACCAGACAGTCGATCCCGACCAGGTGCTGGTGTGCTCGGGCGCACAGGAGGCCATCTTCGTCTCGCTCGGCGCCATGCTCGGTCCGGGCGACCACGCGGTGGTGGTGTGGCCCAGCTACCAGGCCGAGCGGGTCCTGCTGCTGCCGGGGTCGGTCTTCGGCCATCCCGGCAACCACGTCCGCCTCGGTTTCGGCCGCCGCGACCTCCCGGACGCGCTGGCGGCCCTCACGCGCTTCGCCGCCAACGGCTCCTGCCCTCTTGCCGCGCGACCGGCGGCGAGCCGGTAGCCTGGCGGAGCAGTCGTCGGCACGGACACGTGAGGTGTGCAGTGGTCGCGAGCACGGACCCGGCGCCGGCCGACCCGGACCCGTCGGTGGACCCCGCCCGGATCGAGCGGGCGAGGGTAGAGCTGGCGCGGCTGCTCGGGCCCGGCGAGGTGCTGGACGACCCGCTCGCGCTGGCGCTCTACAGCCGCGACGCCTCCATGATCGAGGGCGCCTGCTCGCTGGTGGCCTTCCCCCGGGACCGGGAGCAGGTGGCCGGGTGCCTGGCGATCGCCGAGCGGCACGGCCTGGCGGTGGTGCCTCGCGGGTCGGGCACCGGGCTGGCCGGGGGGTCGACGCCCATGGCCGGCGCGCTGGTGCTCGTCACCACCAAGATGGACAGGGTCCTGGAGGTCCGCCCCGAGGACCTGCTCGCGGGGTCACCTCCGGGCACGTGCTCGCGGTGGAGCTGGCGCTCCCAGGCGGCGAGCTGGTCCGCCTGGGCGCCGAAGGGCCCGAGGCGCCCGGGTACGACCTGCGCGGCCTGGTGGTCGGATCGGAGGGCACGCTGGGGATCGTGACCGCCATCTGCGTGCGGCTCACGCCGATCGCGCCGGCGGTGCGCACCATGCTGCTCGACTTCCCCACCGTGGCCGACGCCGCCGCCACGGTCGCCGGTGTGGTCGCCGCCGGTGTGGTGCCCGCGGCGATGGAGCTGCTCGACCGGCGCATCCTCGAGGTCATCGAGCCCTACGTCCACGCCGGCTACCCGACCGACGCGGACGCCGTGCTGCTGGTGGAGGTCGACGGGCTGCCGGGTGGGGTGGCGGCGGAGGCGGCCGTCATCGAGCGGGTCGCCCGCCGGCACCGGGTCGGCTCGATCCAGGTGGCCCGCGACGAGGCGCAGCGAGCCCGGCTGTGGAAGGGCCGCAAGAGCGCGCTCGGGGCGGTGTCGCGGATCGCGCCGCACTACTACCTGCACGACACCGTGGTGCCGCGCGGCAGGCTGACCGAGGTGCTCGCCCGCGTCTACGAGATCACCGGGCGCTACGACCTGATCGTCGTCAACATGTTCCACGCCGGCGACGAGGCCGGCGGAGTGCTGTCCGGGGAGCACGGGATCGGCCTGGAGAAGCGCGACCTCATGCCGCTGCTGTTCGGGAGGGATCGTGGATCTGATCGCTCCCGGCTCCCGCGACGAGGTCGCCGCGGCCGTTGCCGCCGCAAGGGCCGGCGGGCGCCGGCTGCTGCCGGTCGGCGGGCGCACCCACCTGGACAAGGGCAACCCGAGCCCGGTGGACGCGGAGCTGGAGCTGACCGGCCTCGACCGCCTGGTGGACTACCACGCCGAGGAGATGCTCGCGGTGGTCGAGGCCGGCATGCGCTGCGGCCGGCTCGACCAGGTGCTGGCCGAGCAGGGCCAGGAGTGGCCGGTCGACGCGCCCGAGCGCGCGACGGTCGGCGGCGTGATCGCGGCGGCCGCGTCCTCGCCGCGGCGCCTGGCGGTGGGACCCGTCCGCGACCTGGTCCTGGAGGTCGAGCTGGTCACCGGCGACGGCCGCAGGGTCCGCGCGGGCGGCCGCACGGTCAAGAACGTCAGCGGCTACGACCTCTGCCGGCTGGTCACGGGCTCGCTCGGCACCCTCGGGGTGATCGTGCAGGTGGCCCTCAAGCTGCGGCCCCTGCCCCGCGCCCGCCGGACGATCGTCGCCACTGGCGGGCCCCGCCGCGCCGCGGAGCTGCTGCGAGCCGTGCCGCTGGCGACGGCGGCGCTGGTCACGCCCGACGGCGTCGAGCTGCGGCTGGAGGGCTGGCCCACCGACGTCGAGGAGCAGACCGACCGTGCCGTCGCGTTGCTCGGCGCCGAGGCGGGCGTGCGCGACGACGTCCCCTTCCCGGCCGAGCGGGTGCTCCTGGAGGCGCCGGTGGTGGTCGAGGCCGCCGTCGCCCCGTCGCGCCTGCCCGCGCTGGTGGAGGCGATCGAGGCCCTGGCGGACGGGCGCGCCGGCCGGCCAGGGTGGGCGGCGCTGGCGGGGGTCGGCGCCTGCTGGATCGGGCTGGGCGAGGCCGGCGGCCCGCTGGAGCGGCTGCGGACGGTGGTGGCAGAGCTCGGCGGCATCGCGCCGGTGGTGCGCGGTCCCGGCGGACATCGCCTCGTGCGTGGCCTGCGGGCTGTGCCTGCCGCACTGCCCGACCTACCGGCTCACCGGCGAGGAGTCCGCGTCGCCGCGCGGGCGTATCGCCGCCATGCGCGCCGTCTCCGAGGGCCGGGCAGAGGTGGACGGGCGCTTCATGGAGTTCATGGACCTGTGCCTTTCGTGCCGTGCCTGCGAGGACGTGTGCCCCTCGCACGTGCCCTTCGGCCGCATGATGGAGCGGGCCCGCTCCCAGGTCGAGCCGTTGCGGCCGGCGCGGCACCGCCTGGCGCGCTGGCTCGGCCTGGAGGTCGCGCTACCGCGCGGCTGGCTGCTCACCCTGGCGACGGCGCTGCTGCCGCTGGCCAGGCCGCTGCTACCCGGCCGCGTGCGCGGGCTGCTCCCCCGCGTGCGGCTGCGTGAGCTGGCACGGCGCCTGCCCTGCGTCACGGAGCCGACCGGCGGCGCGCCGCGGGGAACCGTGGCGGTGCTGGCGGGCTGCGTCCAGGACCGCTGGTACCGGCCGGTGAACCGGGCGACCATCCGGGTGCTGGCGCGCAACGGCTGGCGGGTGGTGGTGCCGCCAGGCCAGGCGTGCTGCTGGCGGCCGAGGACGCGGTGGACAGCGAGGCCGCGGCCGACCTCTCCGCCAAGGTGCGCGACCTCATGGAGTTCCTCGACGAGCAGGGCATCGTGCCGCCGGCGGGCACCCCGCTGCGGCGGGTGGCGCTGCATGACCCCTGCCACCTGCTGCACGCCCAGCGGATCGGGGTGGCGCCGCGGGCGGTCCTCCGCCGGCTGCCAGGGCTCGATCTCGCCGAGGTGGAGCACGGCGACCGCTGCTGCGGCGCCGCCGGCCTCTACAACGTCCTGGAGCCCGAGATGGCCGACCGGCTCAAGCGCGAGAAGGCCGCGGCGATCGAGGCCACGGGCGCGCCCGCCGTGCTGGTCGCCAACCCCGGCTGCGCCATGCAGATCGCCGCCGGCCTGACCAGGGTGCGGCGCCGGCACGCGCGTCCTCCACCCCGCCGAGCTGCTGGACCAGGCCTACGCCCGGGAGTGACCGCCGGCCGGCCCCGCACCCTGGTCAGGCGCGCTGGAGCCCCGGGCTGCCGTCCTCGATCACGAAGGAGGCGGCGGTCTCGACGGGCGCGCCTGGCCGCGACACGTACGGCAGGACGCACAGGTCGGTGCGCCAGGTGGCGCCGTCGAGGTGGCAGCGCAGGTAGCCGCGTCGGCTGCTCTGGAACTTGACGTGCGGGTTGTCGGGCAGCACCTTGCTGAGGCGCTCCGAGTGGTCGCTGCCGTCGCCGCCCGAGGTGATCGAGGTGCCGACGAACTCCGAGCCCACCACCGGCGAGTCGGGGTCGGCGAAGTCGGCCTTCAGGTCGCTGGCCAGGTGCTGGTGCGCGTCGCCGGTGAGCACCACCGGGTTGCGGACGCGCCGGCGGACGATCCCGTCGATGACCCGCCGGCGCGAGGCCACGTAGGCGTTCCAGTCGCCGCCGCTGAAGTCGGTCGCCGGGCCCGCCGCCCGGTCCAGGTAGGTGAAGATCACCTGCTGCGCCAGCACCTGCCAGGTCGCCGGCGAGCTGGCCAGGCCATCCAGCAGCCAGCGCTCCTGCTCGGCGCCGGTGATGCTGCGGCGCGGGTCGTCGCGTACCCGCTCGCAGCGCGGCGACCCGCAGGTGAGCCTTGACCGGTACTGCCTGGTGTCGAGCACGTGGAAGCTGGCCAGCCGGCCCCAGTCGAGCCGGCGGTAGAGCTGCATGTCCGGGCCGGCGGGGACCGAGGCGCGGCGCAACGGCATGTGCTCGTAGAAGGCCTCGAAGGCGGCCGCGCGGCGGGCCAGGAAGGCGGGGCCGCCGCTGCCGTGCTCGCCGACGTCGGCGGCCCAGTCGTTCTGCACCTCGTGGTCGTCCAGGGTGACCACCCACGGCGCCGCCCGGTGGGCCGCCTGGAGGTCCGGGTCGAGCTTGTACTGGCTGTAGCGCAGCCGGTAGCTGTCCAGGGTGCTGGCGACCGGGCCGAGCACCTTCCGCACGTCGCCGGGGTTGGCGGCGTACTCGTAGATGTAGTCGCCCAGGAAGAGCACCAGGTCGGGGTCCTCGTCGGCGAGGCGGCGGTAGGCGGTGTACCAGCCGTTGGCGTAGTTCGCGCAGGAGCCGACCGCCAGCCGGGCGGTCGGCGTGGCCAGCGGGCTCGGCGCCGTTCGGGTGCGGCCTGCCGGCGAGAGGTAGGGGCCGGCGCGGAAGCGGTAGAAGTACTCGGCACCGGGCGCCAGGCCGTCGACCTCGATATGCACCGCGTGCGCGCGCTCGGGAACGGCCCGCGCGGTGCCGGACCGCACCACCCGGCGGAAGTTGGCGTCGCTGGCGACCTGCCAGTCCACCGGCACGGCCCGGCTCGGCATGCCGCCACGGCCGTCGCCGGCCAGCGGCTCTGGGGCCAGCCGCGTCCAGACCACCACACCGGTCGGCCACGGGTCGCCGGAGGCGATCCCCAGCGTGAAGGGATCGCCGGCGCCCCAGGGCACGCCGACCGTGGCGGCCTGACTCGCTCCGGCGGCGACCGCGAGCCCGCCGAGCAGGAAGGTCCTGCGGCTGACCGCCGCCGCCCTCGACCGCGCCACTCCACCCGCCCCCCGTCCCCGTTGCGATGCTCCGTGGCCCAGCGGTCCGTATCGTAGCCGTAGCGCCACGGCAACGACGGAGGAGCCCAGATGCCCGCCGAGATCCAGCAACTCCCCGAGGGCCTGCCGATTCCCATCGACGACGGGGCCTGCGACCACCTGACCGGCATGGCGGTGCCCGGCGTGGCCCTGCCGTCGACCGGCGGCGGCACCGTGCGGCTCGACGACGCCACCGCGCCGCGGACCGTGGTCTTCGTCTACTCGCTGACCGCCAAACCGGGCGAGGAGCCGCCCGGCGGCATGGCCGGCTGGACCGCGATCCCCGGCGCGCGAGGCTGCACGCCCCAGGCCTGCGCCTACCGCGACGAGGCCGAGCAGTTCCGGCAGCTCAGGGTGCGCCTCTACGGGCTGAGCACGCAGGACACCGCCTACCAGCGCGAGATGGCCACCCGCCTGCGCCTGCCCTACGAGGTGCTGAGCGACGCCGGCCTGGAGCTGACGCGCGCCCTGCACCTGCCGACCTTCGAGGTGGAGGGCACGACCCTGCTGAAGCGGCACACCCTGGTGATCGGCAGGGGCCGTATCGAGCACGTGTTCTACCCGGTGTTCCCGCCCGACCAGGACGCCAGCCGCGTGCTCGTCTGGCTCACGGCACACTAGCGGCGGGACGGCGGCGGAGCGCCTCAGGCCTCGATCTTCTGGCCCTTGCCGATCACCACCACGCCACCGTCGGAGATGGCGAAGCGCTCGCGGTCGCGCTCGTGGTCCACGCCGATGCGCGCGTCCTCGGGGACCTGGACGTTCTTGTCGACGATCGCGCGGCGGACCACCGCCCCGACGCCCACGTCGACGTCGTGCATCACCACCGAGTCCTCCACCAGCGCGCCCTCGCGCACCCGCACCCCCGGGGAGAGCACCGAGCGCCGCACGGTGCCGCCGGAGACGATCACCCCGGCGCAGACCATCGAGTCGATCGCCTGGCCGACGCTGCCGGGCGCCTCGAGCACGAACTTGGCGGGCGGCAGCGGTTCGTGCCAGGTCAGGATCGGCCACCGGTCGTTGTAGAGGTTGAAGATCGGCTGCACCGAGATCAGGTCCTTGTGGGCGTCGTAGTAGGCGTCCAGCGTGCCGACGTCGCGCCAGTAGCCGTGGTCGCGGTCGGTCGTGCCGGGCACCTCGTTGCCCGCGAAGTCGTAGACCTCTGCGTCGCCGCGGGCCACCAGCGAGGGCGCGATGTCGCCGCCGAGGTCGTGGTTGGAGCCCTCGTCCGCGGCGTCCAGCGAGACGGCCTCCACCAGGGTGCTGGTGGTGAACACGTAGTTGCCCATCGATACGAAGGTCTCGTCGGGCGCATCGGGCAGCCCTGGTGGGTCGGCGGGCTTCTCCAGGAAGGCGCGGATGCGGCGGCCGTCGGCGTCGGTGTCGATCACGCCGAAGGCGCTGGCCTCGCTTCTCGGCACGCGGATCCCGGCCACCGTGAGCCCGGCGCCCGAGGCCACGTGCTGCTCCACCATCTGGCGCGGGTCCATGCGGTAGATGTGGTCGGCGCCGAAGACGATCACGTAGTCCGGCCGCTCGTCGTGGATCAGGTTCAGGCTCTGGAAGATCGCGTCGGAGGAGCCCGCGTACCAGCGCCGGCCGCGGCGCATCTGCGCCGGCACCGGGGTCACGTAGTTGCCGAGCAGCGGCGACATCCGCCAGGTGATGGCGATGTGCTTGTCGAGGCTGTGGCTCTTGTACTGGGTCAGCACCACGATCCGCAGGTAGCCGGCGTTGACCAGGTTCGAGAGCGCGAAATCGATCAGCCGGTAGTCGCCGCCGAACGGCACCGCCGGCTTGGCGCGGTCGGCGGTGAGCGGCGCGAGCCGCTTGCCTTCGCCCCCGGCCAGGACCATCGCGAGGACCTTTGGCGCCACCATGGGCATAGCCTACCCCGGCCGGGCGGAGGCGCCGAGCACCCGCGCGATCGACTCGGCGAAGGGTGGGCGCAGCACCCCGGCGTCGGTGATGAAGCCGCTGACCAGCTCGGCCGGTGTCACGTCGAAGGCCGGGTTCCAGGCGTGCGCCGCGGCGGGCGCGACCCGGACGCCGGCCAGGCCACGCAGCTCGTCGGCGGAGCGCTCCTCGATCACGATCCGGTCGCCGTCGGCGGCCTGGGGGTCGAACGACGACAGCGGGCCGACCACGTAGAACGGGATGCCGTGGGAGCGGGCCAGCACCGACAGCCCGTAGGTCCCGATCTTGTTGGCGGTGTCGCCGTTGCGGGCGACCCGATCGCAGCCGACCAGCACCGCCTCGACCATGCCACGGGCCATGGCCGCGCCGGCGGCGCCCTCGGCCAGCACCGTCACCGGGATGCCCGCGTCCAGCAGCTCCCAGGCGGTCAGCCGCGCGCCCTGGAGCAGCGGCCTGGTCTCGGAGGCGAGCACCTGGACCGGCTCCCCCGCCGCGGCCATCGCGTAGACCACGCCCAGCGCGGTCCCGAGCCCGGCCGTGGCCAGCCGCCCGGTGTTGCAGTGGGTGAGCAGACGGCGACGACCGGTCAGCTCGGTACGGCCGAACTCGGCCATGCGCCGGCAGGACGCCCGGTCCTCCTCGAGCACGCGCTCGGCCTCCTCGAGGGCGCGGCGGCGCACCTGGGCGGGGTCGCCGGCGTCCCGTGCCCCGGCGGCGTCACCGGCCCTGGCCGCTTCGCCGCCCCTGGCCGCGTCGCCGCGGGCGGCGGCGGCCACGCGGCGCACCGCCCAGCTCAGGTTCACCGCGGTCGGGCGTGCGGCCTCCAGCTCGGCGGCGATCTCGTCGAGCGCGGCGGCGGCCTGCTCCGCGCTCGATGGCCGGCGCTCGTCGAGGCCAAGCACCACGGCGAAAGCGGCGGCGACCCCGATCGCCGGCGCGCCCCGGATCGCCAGGCGGCGCAGCGCATCCACCACCTCGGCGACGGTGCGCAGCTCCAGCACGACCAGCCGCTCGGGCAGCAGCGTCTGGTCGATCGCCTCCAAGCGGCCGTCCCGCCAGGCGACCGCGCTACGCAGCTCCAGCTGGCCGGTGTCCATCGCCGCCCAGTCTCATCGCTGGCCAGCGAGGCCGCAACGCGAGTCCCACGAAGATCCCCCGCCAGAGGGAGGCCGGCGGCACCGCCGCTGCCCGATACTGGCTGGCATGGACCTCCGGCCCTGGCACCGCACGACCCGAGCGCTCTGGTCGCCGCTCGAATGGACCCGCGCGCACCAGTTCGCCGCCGACAGCCTGCTGGCGCTGCTGCTGGCGGGCGTGTCGATGGTGCCGCTGTGGCTCGGCACCAGCGAGGACCAGCACCGAGCCCCGAGCCCGGCGGCGATCGCCCTGGTCCTCCTCATAAATCTGCCGCTGGCCTGGCGTCGCCGCTGGCCCGTGCCGATCGGCCTGGTGGTCGCGGCCGCCTCGATCGGCTACGGCGTCGCCCCCTATCCCGACCTCGCCGTGCCGATCCCGCTGGGGGCACTGGTCGCCTTCTACACCGTCCTGACCCTCCGCCCGCGCCGCACCGCCACGCTGATCGGCGCCGGCACCTGCACGGTCGGGCTGGTGAGCATGCTGCTGCCGGTGACCAACGCCGACGCGACCGACTTCGCCTTCGTCGCGCTGCTGCTCGGCGCCACCTGGGCGCTCGGCGACAGCGCGCACACCCGCCGCGCCTACACCGCCGAGCTGGAGGCGCGCGCCGTCCGGCTGGAGCGCGAGCGGGAGCTGGAGGCAGGGCGCGCAGCCGCGGACGAGCGCACCCGCATCGCCAGGGAGCTGCACGACGTCATCGCCCACCACGTCAGCATGATGGTGGTCCAGGCCGAGGCCGGGCCGGTGGTCGTGGAGCGGGACCCCGGGACGGCCGCGCAGGCGTTCGACTCGATCAGCGCCATCGGCCGCCAGGCGCTGGGTGAGATGCGCCGGCTGCTCGGCGTGCTGCGCTCCGACGACGACCGCTCCGGCCCGAGCCTGGGCCCGCAGCCCGGCCTCGACCAGCTCCCGCTTCTGGTCGAGCAGGTCAGGCGGGCGGGACTGGAGGCGCGGCTCGAGATCCAGGGCGAGCCCCGCCCCCTGCCGCCCGGGATGGACCTGTCGGCCTACCGGATCGTCCAGGAGGCCCTCACCAACGCCGTCAGGCACGCCGGTCCGGGCACCGCGCGCGTGCTGATCCGCTACGGCGACGACGACCTGCGCCTGGAGGTCCGCGACGACGGGCTCGGCGGCAGGCCCGGCAACGGCGCCGGCCACGGCCTGATCGGCATGCGTGAGCGGGTCAACCTGTTCGGCGGCGAGCTGGACGCCGGCCCCCGCCCCGACGGCGGCTTCGCGGTCGCCGCACGCCTGCCACTGCCCTCCGGGTAGCTCAGCCCTACCTTTCCTGTTGGCCCCCCGTTGCACATTGAGCATGTGCAAAACGCATATGCGGATCTCATGTACTGAATTGGGGTATTCAGGGTCCAAAACTAGCAATCGCGGAGAGCGAGTGCTTACTATCAGGTTGTGCCGCTTCACTTCTGAGCCGGTCCGGAGCAGCTCTTGATCGTCGCTCGGCGACTTGTTGGGAGTGGTGAGCATGCCCGCAGCGAGCAGTGACGACCGTCACACCAGCCCACCGCTCCTCCTGCGCCGCCTTGGCGGCGAACTGCGGCGCCTGCGCGAGGAAGTGGGGCTGACCACCGACCAAGTCGTTAGCGGGCTCTATTGCTCACCCTCGAAGATCTCCCGCCTCGAGACCGGCCGCGTGAGGGCCAGCTTCCGCGACGTCAGAGACATCCTCGACCTCTACAGGGTCCCCGAGCAGCAACGGGCGAGCCTCTACCAGCTCGCCGACGAGGCAAGACAAAGAGACCGCTGGTGGCACTCGCGCAGAGACGTCCCTGACGTCAGAACCTTCATGAGCTTCGAGCGAGCCACGAATTCCATACGGATCTTCGAATCCTTGGCCATTCCGGGACTGCTGCAGGTAGAGGGATATGCACGGTTGATCACCCGAACGCTCCTGCCCGATCTCAATGATCAGGAGGTCACGCGCCACGTCGAGCTGCGAATGGAACGGCAAGAGTTGCTGAAGAGAAGGGACGCTCCCGTTCTACAGGTCGTCCTCGACGAAGCAACCATCCAACGGCTTGTCGGCATGCCCGAGGTCATGGATGACCAACTCGCCCGACTGCGGCTCGCCGCGCAGATGTCCAATATCACGCTCCAGGTGCTGCCCTTCCGCGCCGGAACTCAAGAGGGCATGAGCGGGTCGTTCATGATCCTCGGCTTCCCTCACGAGGCCGATCGGGACGTGATCTTCGTTGAGCTTCCCGCGGGACAACTCTATCTCGACGACGAAGATCACCTTCGTCGTTACACGCGCGTGTTCGAGCGTCTTCAGGCCGGAGCGCTCAGCGGTGAGGAGTCGACCGCTTTCATGGCAGTCTTCGCGAGAGCGCGGGATCTCCACGACCTAGAGGTGCCAGTGGACGACTAAGGGAGGTCGAACTCTCCAGCACGGACCGCGGTGACAAAAGCCATCCACTCCGGGAAATCAAACCGAAGTATCGGGCCGGCGATATTCTTCGAACTACGGACAAGAACCTGCTGCTCGACCAGCGCCACTTCTACGCAATCAGTATTCGCGCAGAAGCTGGCCTTCATCCACACCGCATTGTTCTCATCCGACTTTGTCATAACATCGCCTTTGAGGGTAATATCCGTTACGTCCAGGACAGCGAGGAATACTACTCAGATCATTCTTGAAGGTCAAATCGTGCGCAAAATTGTCCTTCGTACGCAGATCTCCGCGGCTAGGCGCAATGGACTCAATTGCCTACGTGAAGCTTCATGAAGCGTACTACGTAGAGCCAATGCAGCCCTGCTCCCTGCGCCTCCGTTACCACTCTGGTATCTGAGGATCAGCCGGAATCGAAGTCTCGAACCCGTTCGGGCAAGGATCGTCCGTGGACGTGGAAGATGAGCGAGTGGTCACCGATCCGATCGGAATACCGATCTCTCCTCGTAATAGACATCGAAGCCTACAGTGCTCGAGACCGCAATGATGCGGTTCGGTCGCGACTGAGAGCGGCGTTGCGACAGCTCATCGCGCGCGCCATTGATGAGGCCGGCATCGAACCAGCTCAATACACCGCGCAGACCACCGGAGACGGTCTGCTCATCACCATCGATCCGGCGGTTGGCAAACCCCGGATTCTGCGACAGGCAATCTGCTCTGTGTTTCGGACATTCTCTATCGGCAGGTGATCTTCCAGCGACATGAAGGGCTGGACCCTGCCGACTTCGAATCGATATGGATCGAATCGGAGGGCATCCGTGAACTCGGTTGGGTGTGCGCACCCGGCGAGTCGGGGTTGGTCGCCGGTAGCGGATCGCCCCCTGCGTGATGCCTCCCATTGGTCAGTCCGGGTCGATGCCGAAGACGTCGGTAAGTCCCTTGCGGCCCTGGTCGGTGAGGTGGACGGCGCGGCTGCGCTCGGCACGCCGGATCCAGCCGAGATCGAACAGGCGGTTGGTGAGCGCCGCGCCGACGGCGCCGGCCAGGTGCGGGCGCTGCTCGCTCCAGTCGATGCAGTAGCGGACGGCGGGGCGCCGCGGCGGCAGGGCGTCGAGGTCGACGCCGAACTCCTCAAGGAACACCGCGCCCTTCTCGGTGACCCCGAAGCGGATGGCGCGGCCGGGCGAGGACAGCCGGTCGCCGGGCGCCAGCCCTTCGTCGAGGTGGTCGGGCTCGAGGAACTCCCGCTCCAGCAGCGCGTCCATCACCGCCACGCCGGCCCGGCCGGCCAGGTGGTCGTAGCAGGTGCGGGCCGAGCGCAGCGCATGCGCCCGGGTCCCCTCCCGCAGCGACCGCACCGGCGACGGCGGCGCCACCCTCGCCAGCGCCTCCAGGAGGTCGGCCACGTCCGGGCCGGCCAGCCGGAAGTAGCGGTGCCGGCTGTGCCGCTCCACGGTGAGCAGCCCAGCGCGCACCAGCTTCGAGAGGTGCTCGCTGGCGGTCGACGGCGCCACGCCCGCCTCCGCCGCGAGCATGCTGGCCGGGAGGGCGCGGCCGTCCCCGAGCGCGGCCAGCACCCGGCAGCGGCCGGGGTCTGCCAGCACCGAGGCGATCGCCGAGATGTTCGTGTCTCCGTTCATTGGTGTGTATCCTACCGCGACCACATTTCGGCTCAGGCCGAAATACCGCTCGTCAGGAGGCCCCTGGCTGGATGAGGCCGGCCTCGTAGGCGAGGATCACGGCGTGGATGCGGTCGCGCAGCCCCAGCTTGGCGAGCACGTTGCCGACGTGGGTCTTGACGGTCTGCTCGCTGATCACCAGCTCGGCGGCGATCTCGGCGTTGGAGTGCCCGCGGCACATCAGCCCGAGGACCTCCCGCTCCCTGGCGGTCAGCATCTCCAGCGCGGCCGGGGCGGCGCGGACCGGCCGCGGCCGCCTGGCGAACTCGCCGATCAGCCGCTTGGTGATCGACGGCGCCAGCAGCGCCTCGCCGGCAGCCACCACCCGCACCGCCGCAACCAGGTCCTCGCGGCGGACGTCCTTGAGCAGGAAGCCGCTGGCCCCGGCGCGCAGCGCCTCGTAGACGTATTCGTCGAGGTCGAAGGTCGTCAGGATCAGCACCTTCGTGGGGTTGGCGACGCCGGGCCCGGCAAGCCGCCTGGTCGCCTCGAGCCCGTCCAGCCGCGGCATGCGCACGTCCATCAGCACCACGTCGGGCTCCAGGCGGCGCGCGGCCTCCACCGCCTCCAGCCCGTCGGCGGCCTCGCCGACAACCTCGACGTCAGCTTGCGCCTCCAGGATCATCCGGAAGCCGGCGCGGACCAGCCCCTGGTCGTCGACCACCAGAACGCTGATCATGTGAGCCACCGCTTCGCGAGATCGGTCCCGCGCCCGATGACCTGCGCTGACAAGGGACGGCGACGGCGCGGACCGCGGATACGTGACCAGCGTTCTCGAACCCGGATCACCGGCTCACTCCGGGGCCGGTCCGTCGAAGCTGGGCGACCGCTTGGCGCGCAGCGAGGCGACGCCCTCGCGGACGTCCGGGCCGCCGAAGCCCATGAACTCGAGCGCGAGCGAGGTGTCGAAGCTGGGGCCGGCGAGCCGGCCGCCAGCTTGCCGGCGACCTCCAGGGCGGTCTCGTGGAGCCGCTCGTCGTCGACGCACAGCGACACCAGCCCGATGCGCTCCGCCTCCTCGCCCGACAGGGGCTCGCACAGCAGCAGGTGGTACTTGGCCTTGGCGAGACCGCACAGCAGCGGCCAGACGATCCCCGCGTGGTCGCCGGCGGCCACGCCGAGCCGGGTGTGCCCGTCGATGATGCGGGCGCCCCGAGCGGCGATGGAGACGTCGGCGAGCAGGCCGACGACCAGGCCGGCCCCGACCGCCGGCCCGGCCATCGCCGACACCACGGGCTTGGCGCAGTTGACCACGTTGTAGACCAGGTCGCGCGCCTCGCGGAGCACCCGGATGCGGGTGGCGAAGTCCTCGGTCATCGCCTCGATCAGGTCGAGGTCGCCGCCGGAGGAGAAGGCCTCGCCCGCGCCGCGCACGATCACGGCGCGGACCTCTGGGTCCTGGTCGATGGTGAGCCAGACCTTGGAGAGGTCGCGGTGCATGGCGGCATCGACGGCGTTGAGCCTGCCCGGCGTGTCGAGCACGATCCGCAGGACGCCGTCGCTTGGTTGGTCGAAGGACAGGCTCGGGTAGGCGGCGGCGTAGCGCTCGCGCATCTGCGTCGAGGTCATGGGCTCCTCTCGGGGAGGTGGCGGTGGACGGCCATCATCCTGCGCCGATCGCGGCGCCGTCGACCGCGGCAGGCCCCGCCCAGCGTCAGCGAGCGGGGTGGCGACCGCTGGGCGCGGCCACGATGAGGGTGCGCAGCGCGTCCCTGAACCGCGCCGCGTCGTCGTCGCCGAGGGGGGCCAGGAAGCGGCGCTCCGCCTCACGGGTCGCCCGCGTGCCCTCGTCCAGGACCTGCCGGCCCCGGGCGGTCAGCTCCACCAGGTTGCGGCGCCGGTCTCCGGGGTGCGGGTGGCGCTCCACCAGGCCCTTGGCCTCCAGGGCGTCGAGCAGCGCGACCATGGTCGTGCGGTCTATGGCCAGCCGCCGGGCGGCCTGATGCTGGGACAGCGAGCCGCCGTCGGCGAGCACGCTCAGCACCGCCAGCTCGCGCCCGACGATCCCCAGCGGCGCGACCGCCGGCCCGGCGAGCTCGGCAAGCTCGATCTGCGCGTGCTTCAGCAGGAACCCGAGGCGGTCGGCGAGCGCCGCCGGCGGCCATTCCTCAGGCCGCTGGCCCTCCTCGGCTCCGGCGTCTCCAGTCTCGACACGACTCGACATGCCCCCATTCTACTGCTAGGCTGATCCTCAGCTTTACTGATGATTTGAATGGCTGACGTTCCGCCAGCGGAGGTGGACAGGTGCATACCCTGAACTTCGGCTTGAAGCCCGCGCTCCAGCTCAACTCGATGGAGACGCTTCGGCGGATGTGGAAGCTCGCCGACGACGGCGGGTTCGATGGTTGCTGGGTGATCGACCACTTCGCCGCCCTGGGCCCGGACCGGACCGGCGACGTGTTCGAAGCCTGGACCACGCTGGCGGCGATGGCGGAGGCCACCAGCCGGGTGCGGATCGGCACCATGGTCACCGGCAACTCCCACCGCCACCCCGGCATGCTCGCCAAGATGGCCGTCACCGTCGACCACCTGTCGGGCGGTCGGCTGGACATAGGCATCGGCGCCGGCGGCGACGAGATGGTCCACGACATGTTCGGCATGCCGCTCGGCTCCATCAGGGAGCGGATCGACAGCCTGGCCGAGGCGTGCCAGATCCTCGAGCTGCTCTGGACCCAGCCGACCACGTCCTTCGACGGGCAGCACTACCGCCTGACCGACGCGGTGGCCAACCCCAAGCCGGTGCAGCGTCCGCACCCGCCCCTGTGGGTGGCCGGCAGCGGCGAGCGGCGCAGCCTGCGGGTGATCGCCGAGCACGCGGACGTGTGGATCAACGCCAACATGCCCGGGACGCCGGCCGAGGAGCTGGCGCGGCTCTCCGGCGTGCTCGACCGGCACTGCGAGGACATCGGCCGGGACCCCGCCACCATCCGCCGCGCCGTGCAGCTGCGCATGCCGGCCGACCCGGACGAGGCCATGCGGATGATCGAGCCGCTCGTCCAGTTCGGGTTCACCGAGATCATCCTCATGATCTGGGAGGTCGGCAGCGCCGGCATCGCCTCCGCCGAGGCCGCCGCCGACCTGCTCCCCAAGCTGCGCTCCCTGGGCTGAGCGCGCGCCGCCGCGGAGCCGCCGCGCCGGGTTGCCCTAAATCTTGATGGGCTTCATGCCCCAGCCAAAGTGCACGGTGAGCGCCAAGACGACCACGAGCACGATGATCACCGCGAACGTCCAGAGCATCGCCGCTCGCCACGGGCGTTGCTCCCACCGCTCCATGAACCAGTCGACGAAGACGAGGATCATCAGTGCGCCGAGCATCAGCCACCACCACGGCCGCTCCTGCAGCTCGTTCCTGAACCAGTCGGCGCGGCGCTGCCGTTCGACCATGTCCAAGTCACGGTGCTCGGGCCGCTTGCCCAGGGCGATGGTGACCCCTCCCCACCAGATGAAGAGCAGAGCCAGGCACTCGAAGAACATCAGCAACGACAACAGACCCTCGCCTCGCTTTACCTCAGCACCGCCCATCGCCAGGCCGCCGCCATGGCTGTCAATCTCACAATCGCGAACGTTAGCAGCAGTGAGAACGGAAGGCTACCGTAGGCGGCATGGCAACCGCGGACCTCCTCCTGCACCCGGTGCGGCTGCGGATCGTCCAAGCCTTCCTCGGCGACCGGGCGCTGACAACCAGCGCCCTCAGCGCCGAGCTCGCCGACGTCCCCACCGCCAGCCTGTATCGCCATGTGGCCCGGCTCGTCGATGCTGGCGTACTCCAGGTCGTCGCCGAACGGAGAGTGCGAGGCGCGCTCGAGCGGACCTACGTGCTGCGCGTCGCCGCCGCCAGTATCGGGCTGGACCAGATCGCCGCGATGAGCGCCGACGAGCACCGCCAGGCCTTCATGGCGTTCGTTGCCGGGCTCCTCGGCGACTTCGACCGCTACCTCGCCCGGGGGGACATCGACCCGCTGCGTGACGGTGCGAGCTACCGCATGGCCGGGATGTGGCTCGACGACGCTGAATTCGCTGAGATGCTGCGCGACCTCGTCCGGGTGCTCCAGCCGCGCTTGGCGAACCCGCCGGCACCCGGCCGCAAGCGGCGCATTCTCGGGACGATCCTCCTCCCCGGGGAGGAGGCCGCCCCGTGATGGAGCGGGCCGCGCCGGCCGGTTGACCTCCGTCCCCCGAGCTGGTCGGCGACCGCATGAGTCCTCTGGGTCAACATGGCGCCGCCGTTCTGGGCGCTATGCCTCTGAGCACCCACGCGCCCTGGCCTCCCCGCTCAGCCGGTGGTGGCCCCGAAGATGTCGCTGTTGCCGAAGCTCGCCAGGCAGTCCCCGACCCCACCGAGCGCCCAGGGCGCCGGGAACACCAGGTGGCCGGCGTCGACCGACCGCTGGCGCCAGGCATCCATGGCCGGGCAGTCGGCCGCGCGGCGCACGTCGGTCCAGACCCCCATCCCGTAGGTCCTGGTGGCGATCGCGTACACGTAGTCACCCAGGAACTCGTTGTACAAGATGCGACCCTGCGAGCTTCCCCGGGCGTCGCCGAACGGCCCGTCGTACAGCGTCGCAAAGGCACCAGGGACGCCGTTCGCACCGATGCTGGCCATGCGGAGCACGCCGTGCTCGGGGCGAGGGTTGGCGGTGGTGGCCTGGAACGGTTGCCCCCAGGCCATATAGGTCACGTAGACGCTGCGGCCGTCCGGGGAGATGGCCGGGGCGGAATAGGCGGAGCGGTCAGCAGGCGCCGACACCGGCGTGGGGGTGCTGAACGTCCGCCCCCGGTCGGTGGAGTACGACAGCATCGTCACCTCGTGGTCGGGGCCAAGGCTCCCGTCGCTCCACGCGTCCACGATCTCGTCGGTCGCATCGGCCCCGGTCGGGGCGCCGTTGGCGATGTCGACGCTCGGCATGGCGGCGAGGTCGGTGCGGGCGCCGGCGTTGCCGTCCTCGATGCACCGGCCCGTCACCGGGTCGTTGCGGAAGCAGGGATCGGTCATCGCCACGACGTCACGCGGCGGAGCCCAGGAGGTGCCGCCGTCGTCGGAGGTCGCCACCGTGTGGAACCCCTGCAGCGACGTGCCGGAGAAGTGGGTGAAGAAGGCATAGACCCTGCCGTGGCTGTCGGTGCGGACCGTGCAGCCGTCGAAGGCGCCACGCTGGGCGCTGGCGATCGGCGGACCGACCGAGTGCGCGTGCCAGGTGACCCCACCGTCCCCCGAAGTGGCGACCATCGGGAACAGCGGGAACGCATTGCCGCCGCTGAAGCTGTGGAAGTCGGAGTAGCACACGTACACCTGGCCGAAGAACGGGCTGGACTCGGCGTTGTCGGCCCAGATCTGCTCCTTGTCCAGGCCTGCCGAGGCGGCCACGTGCGCCGGCACGAAGAACGGGCGCGACCAGTTCGCCTGGTCGGCGATCCGCTCCGGGGTCACGTTGTCGATATGGGAGACGGTGATCGCGAAGTTCGAGTTCTGGCCGCCCTGCTCGATCACGGTGTCGGTCAGGTTGGTGGCCAGGCTCGAGAAGTACAGGCGCGAGCCGTTGGCCCACGAGAAGTGGCCGTTCACCGGGGCCGGCCCGAAGCTCACGCCGGTGTCGCTGCGCGACCGCAGCCCGTTCTCGAAGAAGTTCGGGACGGTGTGGATCGGGCCGGGGTGCGGGGTGCACGGCTCGACCGTGGGGCTGCAGTCGGCGGCCGTCAGCCCCTGGTAGGTCGGCTGGACCCAGGTGCGGCCCCGGTCGAACGAGAAGGACACGGACGACAGGCCGACCCCGAGGTTGAAGGTGCCAAGCGGGAACGAGCACGCGCCGGCGGTCGTCGACGCCAGCCGCGAGCACGGCTGCATGTCCACCAGATCGTTCGCCCCTTCGGCGAGCACGTTGGGCCTGGAGGCGTCGACCGCCAGCGAGGGCTCATTCTGGGCGTTCTGGGGATGCTGATTGGTCGGGCTGCCGACCGAGACCAGCGCGCTGGTCGCCGCCGGCGTCTGCGCCACGGCGCTGGGCGCGACCACCGCCAACAAGAGGGACACGAGCCCGATCACGGCGAGGATTGTGGACTTTCGCATCTCGCACCCCCTTGTGCGGCTATCGCGCAGTACGCGCAAGCCTATGCACGGCCGACAGGCGGGTCAATGAGCTAGCTCCGCTGGTCCTTCACGATCTTGCCGCCCTTGACGACCAGCACGACCCGCTCCGGATCGTCCAGCACCCCGGGCTCGCCCAGCGGGTCGCCGGCCACCGCGATCACGTCGGCCACCATGCCCTCGGCCACGCGACCCAAGCGCTCCGCCACCCGCAGGATCGCGGCGTTGACGGCGGTCGCCGAGGTGATCGCCGCCATCGGCCCCAGCAGCTCGGACTTGATCACCAGCTCGAGCCCGCGGTGCTCCTGCCTGGGCCCGAGGATGTCCGAGCCGGAGCCGACCCGCACTCCGGCGGCCACCGCCAGCTTCATCGACGCCGCCATGGCCTCCTCCGCGCCAGCCAACCTCGGCAGCACCGCCTCGGGCACGCCCCACTCGCGCCACCGCACGGTCATGAGCCGCAGTACCGCGAAGGTGGGCACCAGGTCGGCGCCGGTCGCGGCCATGCGTCGCGCGGTCGCCTCGTCCAGGAAGGTGCCGTGCTCGAAACAGGTGACGCCCGCCTCGATCCCGTTGGCGATCCCGCGGACGTTGTGCGCGTGCGCGGTGACGTAGGTCCCGCGAGCCTCCGCCTCCTCCACCGCCGCGCGCAGCTCTGGGACGCTGAACTGGGCGTCCTCGAGCTTGTCGGTGAACGAGACCGCACCGCCCGACACGCAGACCTTGATCTGGGTGGCGCCATGGCGGAACGCGCGCCGGGCCGCCAGGCGCACCTGGTCCGGCCCGTCGCAGGTCACGTTCGTCTGCACCAGGCCGGGCACTCCCTGGTAGGCGTAGTGATGGGCGTCCAGGAAGGACGGCCCGTGGTCACCGTGCCCGCCGGTCTGGGACAGCAGCGGCCCGGACGGCAGGATCCTCGGGCCACGCACCAGCCCGGCCTCGACCGCCTGGGCCACGCCGCCGTCGATGCCGGCGACGTCCCGCACGGTGGTGAACCCGGCGTCGAGCGCCAGCTCGCAGTTCCCGAAGATGCGGGCGGCGGCCACCGCCGGGGGGACCCGCTCGACGCTCTCGACGGTGGTGATCCCGAGATGGCTGTGCGCGTCGATGAGCCCGGGCAGCAGGGTCAACCCGTCGCATTCGAGCACCTCGGAGGGCGCGGGGAACTGGGCGCGCTGGCCGACGCGGCTGATCCGCTCCTCCTCGATCACCACCACCGCGTCGGAGACCGGCTCGCCCCCGCTCCCATCGATGAGCGTCCCGCCTCGTAGCACCAGCGCCATGCTCCCGCCCTCCGCTCGCGGCCCGTCCACACGTTCGGGGGCCCCGCCCGGACCGTGCCATGCGGCCAGCGCCACCTGGTCGATGGCCGGTACGGGCGAGGCCCACCGCTCGCAAGCTCAAGGATCTTGCCTTTGCGCCGCCCGTGGCAAGCGCGCGGTGGATCAGGGCGCGAAGACGGCGCGGACGTCCCTGTACCGCTCCTCGGCCTCCTGGGGAGAGTCGCCCACGCAGGTCACCCCCATCTTCCCGTATTCGCGCAGGGCACCGAGCAGGTGCAGGGTCGCGCCGGTCATGCTCCCGCGGTGGAACCCGAGGCCGCGGCGGTTCAGCTGGTCGATCACCCGAGCCGGCGCCATCCCCGCCAGCCGATGGGACTTCAGGTTGTCGGTGGAAACGTAGTGCTTCGCGCGGCCGCCGATCTCGAGCTGGCCGCTGGCCGCGTCGTAGCTGCCTCCCGAGGCGAGGGCGATCATGCCGAGCGGATGGGTGGTGCCGCCGGCCCGCAGGTTGATCTCGGCCAGGAAGGTCCTGAACCCGCTGCCGTTGGGGACGACGAAGAAATCGACCCCGAACGAGCCGATGACCCCGTGCGCGGCCAGCACCTTCGCCCCCCGCATCGCCGCCTCCTGGATGGAGGACCGGTAGCGCGGGTCCGCCGGGAAGCGGCAGCCGAGGTACACCTGGTCGTTGGGGCCGCCGAGCACCTGGTCGTGGCTGGAGACGATGCGCGGGACCCCCGCGGGAGTGATCCGCAACTGCACGCTCGGGGACACCATGCCCGGCACCCGCAGCAGCTCCTCCACCACCGCGCCGGACTCGCGGACCTTCGCGCCGAAGGTGGCCCACGACTCCTGCTCGGCACAGAAGGTGGTGCGGCTGTCCTCCAGCGGCGTGGCGAGCTCGTCCAGGTGCACGACCGCGTTGCCCTGGCCGGAGAAGCCGTTGTTCAGCTTGACCACGGCGCCGTCGAGCCCTGGCACACGCTCGCGGAGGCGGCGGATGGCGCGCTCGATCTCGGGGACCGTCCAGAGGTCCTCCGCGCCTTCGACCACGGCCACACCGGCGCGCCGCGCGACCCGCCGCGAGCCGGTCTTGGAGCCCAGCGGCGCCAGCGCCGGGCGCGGCCCGTAGAACGGCAGGCCCAGCCACTCGGCGAGCCGCCCCTCCAGCGGGGTGACGTTGAACGGCAGCAGGAACGCCCCGGCCGGGTCGCCGGCGAGCTCCCTCACGCGGCCGATCAGGTCGGGGCGCTCCAGCACCTTGGCGGTGAGCGCCCGAGGTTCTGGATCCCCCACCGTGAGCATGTGGAGGCGCTCCCTTGCGTCCCCAGGATCGGGCAGGAACCCGAGGTAGTAGGCGATGATGGCCGGATCGATCGGCAGGGAGCTGAGATAGACGACCTGCACACCGGGGCGGCCGAGCAGCAGGAGCAGGTAGAGCAGGCGCTCCTCGTAGTGCTGGATGGCCACGATCTTGCGCAGCTCGGCGACCGGAAAGGTCAGCGAGGGCACCACGACAACCGTGCCGGCGTCGAGGTCGAGCGGATCGCGGTCCTGGTAATGCCGGGCGAAACGCCGCTGGAGCGCATCGAACGGGACGCTTGGGGCAGCGATGGTCGACATGGCAGAAGTGAACCAGGCCCGCGACGCCGACGCACCACTTGACTTTGTCGAATCAGGCGCTTTGTATAGAGGATTGTCCCTATTTGCTTGGGACCCGGCTTCGCCCGAGTTGTTCGAGCTCTCGGTACGACCAGTGCTCCACGGCGGCCCGGAACACCGCTCGGCGGGCCTCCGCTCGATCACAAATCATTCGTAATTCTGCTGCGCAATCTTGCCGCACGACGGGCGATCCGAACCCGCGACCCCGAAATTCAGCGGTATTCCGCTGCCGTCTGGCGTTCGGGCCAACCGTTCCGCCGCGGGCGGCAGGACCGGCGGCCCCTGCAATGGGTAGTCTTGCGCGGCCTGGCGACGGCCGAACTCGGCGTGCCCGGGCGTGGGAAATTCTCGGGTGCGGAGATGTCGATGTTCGATCGCTTCACGGAGCAGGCGCTTGCGGTGGTCGTCGCCACCCATGAGGAGGCGGCCGAGCTGGGGCACGGCTGGATCGGGACCGAGCACCTGGTGCTCGGGCTGGCGCGGCTGGAGGGCGACGAGGCCGCGGTCGGGCCTCGGGTGGTGCGGGAGCTGGGCCCCGGGGAGCAGGCCGTGCGCGACCACGTGCTCAAGCGGCTGCCGCCGACCAGGCGGCGGGGTGACCATCATCTGCTCGACGACTCCCCCTACCCCTCCGCGATGCGGCTGGTGCTGGAGCGGTCGTCGCAGGCCGCGCTGCGCCGCGGGGTCGGGCACATCGGCTCCGAGCACCTGCTGATCGGCCTGCTCGAAGAGTCGTCGTCTGCCGGAGCCCGCCTGCTGGCCGAGCTGGGCATCACGCTCGACAAGGTGCTCCGCCAGCTCGACCGGGACGGCCGGGGCAAGGCGGGAGGGAGCGGTGCCGGTGGGGGTGGCGCGGGCGGCGGTGGCGGTGCCGGCGGTGGCAGGGAGGAGGCCCGGCCCGAAGGGCCACTGGAGCCGACGGTGGCGCTGACGGCACCGGCCGTGGCCGTGCTCGAACTTGCCAGGCAGCAGGCGGTGCAGGACGGCAGCGGCGGCCGCGTCGGCACCCAGCACTACCTGCTCGGCCTGCTGGCGCAGCCGGACACCCTGGCGGCCAAGCTGCTGGCCTCCTTCGGGGTGGACTACACCCTGGCGAAGGCGCGGCTGATGGAGCTCGGCGAGGAGGAGCCGCTGGAGCCGCCGCGGCCGGCGCCCGCGCGCGCCCCCTCCAACACCAAGCGGGTCGAGGTCCCCAAGGACGACAGCTTCGAGGCCCTGGTCGGCGAGGTGGCGCGGCTGCTGCCCGGCGGCGCGCCGCTGGGCTTCAACAGCGACGGCGAGATCGCCTGGATCGTCACCAGCGGCAACGTCGACCTCGCCGCCCTCGTCGAACGGGCCAGAGCCCGCATCGCCCCCAGCACCTGAGCCAGGCACGGGTCAGTCCAGCGGCGGCAGGCGCCTGGCCATCACCCCGACCAGCGCGGTGAGCGCGACCACCAGGGTGAGAGCGGCCGGCAGGCTGGTGATCTCGCCGATCCCGCCGATGATCGGCGGGCCGGCGATGAAGCCGAGGTAGCCCACCGTGGACACGACCGCGATGGCCGGCCCGGACGGCAGCCCGCCGGCGCTTCCCGCGGCGCCGAACACGATCGGCACGATGCACGAGAGCCCGGCGCCGAGCACCGCGAACCCGATCACGGCCGCGACGGTGTGGCGCAGCGCCAGGCCTCCGCCCAGCCCGGCGGCGGCCACCAGCGCCGCCGAGCCGAGCAGCGCCCTGGAGCCGTAGCGGGCGCGCAGCCGGTCCCCCACCAGCCTGCCGACCGTCATGGTGAACGTGAAGGCGGCGTACGCGCTGACCGCCAGACCCTCGCTGGCGCCGAGGCTGTCGCGCAGGTACACCGAGCTCCAGTCGTAGGCGGCGCCCTCGCTCAGCAGGCCGCAGAAGGCGATCGCCCCGAGCAGCGCGAGCGTGCGCGTCGGCCGGACGAACCTCGGCGTGGCCTGGTCCCGGTCGGCGCCACCGGGCAGCAGGCGGCGGGTGGCGTACAGCCCGCCGGCCAGCAGCACCGCCGCGACGGCCAGCAGGTGGACCCGCGGCACGATGCCCGCGGCGGCGGCCAGGCCGCCGAGCAGCGCGCCGCCCAGCGAGCCGAGGCTCCACAGCCCGTGCAGCCCGGCCAGCAGCGGCCGGCCGTAGCGCTGCTCGATCACCACCGCCTGGGCGTTCATGGACACGTCCAGGCTGCCGCTGGCGATCCCGAGCAGGGCCAGCGCGCCCAGCAGCGCCGGCAGCGACCCGGCCAGCGCGGGCAATGGCAAGGTCACGCAGAACAGCGCCAGGGTGAGGCGCGTCAGCTTGCGGCTGCCGAAGCGGACCAGCAGCGCGCCCGCCAACGGCATGGCGACCACCGCGCCCAGCGCGATGCCCAGCAGGGCAACGCCCAACGCGCCGGTCGACAGGCCCACGTCGTCCTTGACCGCCGGGATGCGCGCCGCCCAGTTCGCGAAGCCGAGTCCATTGGCCAGGAACGCCAGGCTCACCGCCAGGCGAGCCTGGCGGTGTGGGCGCGTGACCGGGAGCTGGGTGGCGGCCATCCCCACAAAGGTAGCGGCCGCCGCCGCCGCGGGGTCCGGCCCAGCCGCCGCGGGTCTCCTTCCCGCCGCCGTTGCGGCGTCCGGATCGAGTCGTGCTCAACCAGTGACCGGATTGGTCCGATGAAACATCTTGCCCCTACGCCGCACCTTGCGGGCCCTACCGGAAGGGAGCGTGGCCGCCGATGCCCGAAGGAAGCCGCCGATTCTGGCGTGATGACGTGCTTGCCGGCGCCTGGCGCTGGCTGCTGGTGATCCTTCTCTTGCTGCTGATCGTGCCGTTGCCCGGGCCCAGCCGGCTGCACGCCCGCTCGGCGGCCTACGTCTCGAAGAGCTCGGCCGCCGCGGCGGCCGTCCGCTTCGCGCTGGACCAGCTCGGCAAGCGCTACCGCTGGGGTGGCGCCGGTCCGATGGCCTACGACTGCTCCGGGCTGACGATGATGGCCTACCGGTCGGCCGGCGTGCGGATCCCGCGCGTGTCCAGGTGGCAGTACGAGGTCGGCCAGCGCATCCCCGTGCGCCAGCTCGTCGCCGGGGACCTCGTCTTCTACGCGCGCAACCCGGCCAACCCCAGCACCATCGACCACGTCGGCATGTACCTGGGTGGCGGGCGCATGGTCGAGGCCGCCAACCGCTCGGTGCCGATCCGGATCGCCTCGATCTGGCGCCCCGGCCTGATGCGCCACGGCGTGCGCCCCGCGCCGTCGTCGCCGCGGATGCTGGGCGTGGTGCGCCATGGGCAGTGGAGCGCCGGCGTGGCCGCGGTCCAGAGCCGCCTGCGCGCCGCCGGTGCCTGCCTGGCGGTGGACGGCGCCTTCGGGCCCATCACGCTCGCCACGGTGCGGCGCTTCCAGCGCACCCACGGCCTGGCTCCCGACGGGGAGGTCGGTGGCGCCACCTGGGCCGCCCTTGTCAGCAACGGACGCCAGCGGAGCCGATCGCCGGCCTGCTGAGCGATCCACCAGCACGACCCGGTCGGGCCGCGGAGCCGTCCGGCCCGACCGGGTCGCCCAAACCCCGCGCGGCGGGTCGGTCCCGGGCTCGCACGGACCGACCCGCCGGCGGCGGCCCACCACCGGTGGCTTCCGCGGCACCAACGGCCAGCGTCGCGGCCAGTGTGGACAACGACGAGTCGACGAAGATTCACGTTGCCGTGCCTCCTTGGCGATCCCAGATCATTGCTCGTTCGTGCTCGGAGAGGCCGCCCCAGACGCCGTAGCGCTCGCGGTGCGACAGCGCGTAGTCGGCGCACCGCTCGCGCACGCGGCAGCCGGCGCAGACCAGCTTCGCTGCGCGCTCCCGCCGCCGGCGTGCGGCCCCGCGTTCCCCGTCCGGCGAGAAGAACACCGAGCTGGGCAGCCCGCCACAGGCCGCCTCCAGCCGCCACGCCCAGAAGCCCGGCTCCTCCGCGAGCCCTCCGGCGATGGAACGCGGTGCCCGGACCTGGCGGTGGTGGCTGCCCTCGGCGCGGTCGAAGCCGTCGAAGGCACTGGTCGCGTCCATGTCACTCCCTGGAGTCACTGGTCGAACCGGATCGATGGTCGCCGCTCGGCGGGCGACCGTCGTCCGGCCGGGGGAGGCACTCGGGCTACGTCAGCGGGCGCAGCCGACCGGCCCGCCTGCCTCCGGCGGGCCGCTGCGCGGCGACGCGACTACCGCCCTGGGAGTACGGTGCCGGGGTCGACACGGCACCGGAGGGACGAGTCGATACGGCGGCAGGCGGGCGAAGGGAGAACGCGGCGTGGGCGAGCTGGCGCGCGAAGGCGGGCGCGTGCTGGTGGACCAGCTCCTGCTGAACGGCATCGACACGGCCTTCTGCGTGCCCGGCGAGAGCTTCCTGCCGGTGCTGGACGCGATCTACGACTCGCCGTTCCGGCTGGTGGTGTGCAGGCAGGAGGGCGGGGCGGCGCACATGGCGGCCGTCTACGGCAGGCTGACCGGCCGGCCGGGGATCTGCCTGGTGACCCGCGGGCCCGGCGCGACCAACGCCAGCGTCGGCGTCCACACCGCCGTGCAGGACTCGGCGCCGATGCTGCTGCTGGTCGGTCAGGTCGCGCGCTCGGACCGCGGCCGGGAGGCGTTCCAGGAGCTGGAGGTGGCGAGGGTGTTCGCCACCATGGCCAAGTGGACGGCCGAGGTCGGCGACCCCGCGCGAATCCCGGAGGTGCTCGCCAGGGCGATCACGGTGGCCAAGGAGGGCCGGCCCGGCCCGGTCGTGCTGTCGCTTCCCGAGGACGTGCTGGCGGAGGTCACCACCGCGCCCGACGCCTGCCCGGCGAGCGTGGTCCAGGCGGCGCCGTCGCCGGCGCGGCTCGCCGAGCTGCGGCGGCTGCTGGTGGGATCGCGGCGGCCGCTGCTGCTGGCGGGCGGGCCTGGCTGGACCGGGCCGGCCGCCGCCGATCTGCGCGCGTTCGTAGAGCGGAGCCGCCTGCCGGTGGCGGTCTCCTTCCGCTCCCAGGACGTGGTGGACAACCGCTCACCGAGCTACGTGGGACCGCTCGGCAACAGCGCCGACCCGGCGCTGCTGGAACGGGTCGAGGCCGCCGACCTGGTGGTGGCGATCGGCACGCGGCTGGACGAGCTGACCATGGCCGGCTACCGGCTGCTGGAGCCGCCGCGGCCACGGCAGCGCCTGGTCCACGTGCACCAGAGCGCCGCCGAGCTGGGCAAGGTGTACCAGCCGGAGCTGGGCGTGGTCGCCGACATGCCCTCCTTCGCCGCCGCGGCCAGTGCCCTGGAGCCGATCGCCGAGCTGCCATGGGCCGCCTGGACCGAGGCAGCCCGAACCGACTACCTGACCTGGTCGACCCCTCCGCCCACGGCGAACCCGCGGCCCACGGCGACCCAAGCGCCCCCGGCGACCCCTCCGCCCACGCCGACCCCAGCGCCCACGGCGACCCAAGCGCCCGCGGCGACCCCACCCCAGCCGCACCCCTCCACTGGGGACCTCGACCTGGCGGCGGTGGTGGCGTGGTTGCGGGAGCGCTTGCCGGCGGAGGCGATCGTGGCGCAGGGGGCTGGGAACTACACCGGCTGGGTGCAGCGCTACTACCGGTTCCGCGAGCTGGGCACGCAGCTCGCGCCCAAGGGCGGGACGATGGGGTTCGGGGTTCCGGCGGCGATCGCGGCCAAGCTCGCGTTCCCCGACCGGCCGGTGGTGGCGTTCGCGGGTGACGGCTGCTTCCTCATGACCGGGCAGGAGCTGGCGACGGCGGTGCAGCACGGCGTGGCGATCGTGGTGGTCGTGGTCAACAACCGGATGTACGGCACCATCCGCATGCACCAGGAGCTGGCGCATCCGGGCAGGGTGGTGGGCACGGATCTGCGCAATCCCGATTTCGCCGAGCTGGCCCGCGCCTACGGCGCCCACGGCGAGGTGGTCATCAGCACGGCCGCGTTCCCCGAGGCGTTCGAGCGCGCGCTCGCCGCCGGTGGCCCCGCGCTGCTGGAGCTGCGCACCGACCCCGAGGCCATCACCACGACGACGACGATCAGCCAGCTCAGGTCCAGGGCCAGGCGGAGCGCGGAACGGTGACCACGATGGTGGCGCGCTTGATCTCCGGCGTGGCCCCCTGGCGGCTGGCGAATGCCTCCAGCGAGCCCATCCAGGCGGGCAGCCCGGCCGGCAGGTCGCCCGCGGGGATCTCGGCCAGGTCGTCGGGCTCCAGCGCCTCGCCGTAGGGCACCAGGTCGCGCTGCACGTCGCTGCCGCCCACCGCGGGGAACAGCGCTTCCAGCCCATGGTTCCAGTTGGCGAGCATCGCCCGCATCGCCTCGTCGTAGCGGTCCTGGTTCCCGCGCGAGGACGCCTCCGGCTGGGTCGGGTGGGTCAGGTGCGCATAGGCGAGCTGCCGGCCCTGCGCGGCCGGCGTGGCCAGCCAGCCGCGGAACGCCCGGTCGGCCAGGTGCCCGAAGGCGATCACCGCCCCGACCCGCGAGTCGCCGAGCAGCAGCGCGTCGAGCCAGCGGTGCCGGTAGTCGACGATCGCGGGGTCCTCGACGTGATGCTCGCCGCCGGCCTGGCCGTAGACGCTGTAGAGGAAGGCGTTGATCATCGCGTAGCTGCGCTCGATCCCCAGCCTGGCGAGGAATCCCTGGGCGCGCTGCCCGGCCTCGCCGACCAGGATGCGGCGCACCACGGCCTCGTGCACGCCAGGGTCCTGCCCGATGACCAGTAGGCGGGCGCTGCCGTCGAGCCGGCCCCGATGGAACACCGGTCCCCACTCGACCCGGAAGTCGCGCGGCGGGTAGTCCAGCGGGCCGGGGTAGGTCCGGCACAGGGTGGCGAACGGCTCGGCGCCGTAGCCGGGGTCGAAGTCTCCCATGTGACCTCCAGGGCGGGGTCTCCAGGATACTCGAAATAGCATTCGCTGCGTTACCACGAAGAATTGCGTGTTCTTTGCCCAAGAGGTCGGTCGCTCTACGATCCCCAAATCTTGCAGTCGAAATTCGAGGAGCAGATGCTTCGGGAAGCGCCCATACGCGCAAAGCTGATCGCGATCTTCATTCTGCCGGCGCTGGGGACGGTGATCCTGGCGTCCCTGCGGATCGCCGGTGACCTCCGCGACGGCTCCGGCGCCGGCCGCGGCAGGCTGGCGGTTTCCCTGGCGGTCGACGCCACCACGCTCGCCCACGAGCTGGGCGGCGAGCGCGACCTGTCGGCCGTCTGGCGGAGCCGCGCCCGTCCAGAGCCGAGCGACCGGGTCGCGGTCATCTCGGCCCGCCAACGGGTGGACCGGGCGACCGGTGCGTTCCGGGTCAGTGCGGCCCGGTTCGACGCCGACGGCCAGGACCAGCGGCTTCGGGGACTGCTCCAGACAGCGCTCAGCGGCGTCGGCCGGCTGCCGGAGCGGCGCGACGGCATCGATCACGGCCGCCCGACCCCGGCGACGATCCGCCAGGCCATCTCCGCCTACACGGCCTCCATCGGCGCGCTGCTGGAGGTGGCGGCACGCATGCCGGGCCTGGTGGCCGACGGCGCCGCCGCCGGCGAGCTGAGCGCGCTGGTGACGCTGGCACAGGCCGAGGAGGCGGCCAGCTTCCAGCGGGGGCTCGGCGCCGTGGTGACCCGTTCCGGCGCCTTCCAGGGCCGGGACGAGCAGCTCCTGGCCGCCGCCATGGGCGCGCGCCAGCACGAGCTGGCGCATTTCCGGGCGATCGCCACGCCGGCGCAGCAGGACCGCTACCAGCGTGCCATCGGTGCGCCCCGGGTGGAGCACGCCGACGAGCTGGAGGCGCTGCTGCTCGGCGCGGGGCGCGACCCGATCCGCCTGGTCTCGCCGGACGACTGGCTGTCGGCCGGCACCGAGCGCGTCGACGCGCTGCGCACGGTCGCCTCCGGGCTCGGCAGCCAGGCGGTGACGGCCAACCGTGCCGCCATCGCCTCCGCCTCCAGACGGCAGCTCGGCAACGCCGCGGTGCTGCTGGTGGCGGTGCTGGCAAGCATCGCGCTGGCGAGCTACCTGGCCCGCTCGATGGTGCGGCCGTTGCTGCTGCTGGAGCAGGCAGCCATGGACGTGGCCGAGCGCACGCTGCCGAGCGTGGTCGACCGCCTGCACCGCGGCGAGCCGGTCGACCTCGACGCCGAGACGCGGCCGATCGGCGTCGGCGCCGCCGGCGAGATCGGGCGCGTGGCGGCGGCCTTCACGGCGGTCCAGCGGGTGGCGGTCAGCGTGGCGATCGACCAGGCGGCCCTGCGCCAGAGCGTCAGCGAGATGTTCGTGAACATGGCGCGCCGCAGCCAGAGCCTGGTCGACCGGCAGCTCGCCCTGATCGACGAGCTGGAGCGCCACGAGGCCGACGCCGTCCGGCTCGACCAGTTCTTCAAGCTGGACCACCTGGCCACGCGCATGCGGCGCAACGCGGAGAGCCTGATCGTGCTGTCCGGCTCTGAGCCGGGCCACCGCTGGACCGATCCAGTGCCGCTGGGCTCGCTGCTGCGCGCGGCGGTCTCCGAGATCGAGGACTACCCGCGCGTGCGGGTCCTGCCGGTCGGCGCGGTGGCGGTCGCCGGCCGTGCCGGCGTGGACGTGGCCCACCTGCTCGCCGAGCTGATCGAGAACGCCGTCGCGTTCTCGCCGCCCCACACGGCCGTGCTGGTCGCCGGCGAGCTGGTGCCGAGCGGCTACCTGGTCGAGATCGAGGACCGCGGCATCGGCATGAGCGACGCCGAGCTGCTGGCCGGCAACGAGCGGCTCAGCAACCCGCCGCTGGCCGACTTCACGGTCGCCCGCATGCTCGGCTTCTATGTGGTCGGGCGGCTCGCGCAGCGCCACGGCATCAAGGTGCAGCTCCGCCACTCCCCCTACGGCGGGGTCACCGCCCTGGTGCTGCTGCCGATGGCGCTGCTGTCGAGGTCGTCGGCGGAGGGCGGGCCGGAGCCGGTCCTGCATGGACGGCCCCGGGGGCTGCGCGGGGCGCTGCCGCGGCGCACGCCTATGGCCAACGGCCTGCACCAGGCGCCGGTGCCCGACGCGGACGGGCCCCCGCTGCTGGCGCCCTCCGGACCCACCGACCGCTCGCGGGAGGACGTCCGCGGCATGCTCTCGCGCTTCCAGGCGGCCACCCGCCGGGGCCGCGAAGCGGCCCGGACGGACGAGCGCGACCCGACCGGCGACCAGTGACCGGCTCGGACCGCGACCCCGGGGAGGTCAGGCCCTACGCCATCACCGGCGGGCGGACCCGGCCGGCCTCCCGGCTCGACCTGCCGCTGGAGGCCCTGGTCAGGATCACGCGGCGGGGCCAGGCCGCGCTCCCGCTGCTGGCCCTGGAGTGGCGCGACATCGCGGTGCTGAGCCAGCGTCCGGTGGCCCTGGCCGAGCTGTCGGCCCGGCTGCGGATCCCGCTCGGCGTCGGCAGGGTCCTGGTCGCCGACATGGTGGCCGAGGGCCTGCTCACGTTGCTGGACCGCGACGCCCTCGAAGGCGACGGGGCCGACCCCGCGCTGCTCGGGCGTGTCCTCGACGGCCTGCGTTCGATATGACCGAGCGGCGTCTGACGCCTGCATCGCGATCGGCGATAATTGCCCCCATGAGGCAGTGGGGATGGCGGGCATACCTGTTCTTCGGTGCCGCGCTGGCGGTCGCCTATTACCTGGTCCCACCGGCGTTCGCCAAGCTCGTGGTCTGGCCGGTGATCGGGTTCTCCTCGGCTGCGGTAATTGTGGTGGGAATTCGCCGCAATCGTCCTGATCGACCGTTGGCGTGGTACTTGTTCGCGATCGGTCAGGTGCTGTTCGCGCTCGGCGATACCCTCTACGCGGTCCGCGTGCGCGTGCTGCACGATCCCTCGACGGTGTTCCCGTCCTACATCGACTTCCTCTACCTGGCGTTCTACCCGTGCCTGGCGGCCGGTCTGTGGCTGCTGATCCGCCGTCGGACCCCCGGCCGGGACACCGCCAGCCTGATCGACGCCACCATCGTCTCGACCGGTCTGGCGCTGCTCGCGTGGGTGTTCCTGATCGTCCCGTACGTCCGCAACCCCGAGCTGCGCACGGTCCAGCGGGTGGTCGCGGTCGCCTACCCGCTGGCCGACGTGCTGGTGCTTGCCATGGCCGCGCGCCTGGCGGTCGGCTCGGGCCAGCGGCCACGGGCATGGGCGATCATGATGGCCAGCCTGGCGGCCCTGATCGCCGGCGACGTGGTCTTCGGGCTGCTCCAGCTCGATGGCACCTGGCAGCAGGGCGGCCCCATCGACCTGACCTGGATCGCCTTCTACGTCGGCTGGGGCGTCGCCGCCCTGCACCCGTCCATGGCCGCTCTCTCCCGGCCGGCGCCGGTGAGCGTCCGCCTGCCGCGGGGCAGGCTGGTGCTGATCACCTGCGCCTCACTGATCGCCCCGGCGGTGCTGGTCATCCAGTCGGTGCGCAACGAGCCGCTGGACGTCCCGGTGATCGCCGGCGGGTCGGCCGTGCTGTTCCTGCTCGCGCTGGCGCGCATGAGCGGGCTGGCGGGCGAGGTTGCGCTCCAGCACGAGCGCAAGCGGGCCATGCAGTCGGTGCTGCGGGTGACCGAGGCGGAGCGCTCCCGGCTGGCGGCCGAGCTGCACGACGGGCCGGTCCAGCAGCTCACCGCGCTGCTCTACGGGCTGGAGCTGGCGCGCCACCACGTCCGCCGCGACAGCGCGGTCGCCGCCGACGAGCTGCTGGCGAACCTCGAGGACAAGGCCACCGGCGAGATCAACGAGCTGCGGCGCCTGATGACCCAGCTCCGCCCGCCGGTGCTCGACGAGCTCGGCCTGGTCTCCGCTCTGCGGAACCAGGGCCGGACCTTCGAGTCGGCCAGCGGCGTGCGCTGCGCCATCGACACCGAGTCGGAGCTGCGCCTGGCGCCCGAGCTGGAGACGGTCCTGTACCGGGTCACGCAGGAATCCCTCACCAACGTGAGCAAGCACGCCAACGCCTCCAAGGTCAACATCTCGCTGGCGGCTGTCGACGGGCACGTGCGCCTGCTGATCCGCGACGACGGCGTCGGCTTCAACCCCCTCGAGGCCACGGCCCTGGAGGCGCAGGGGCACTTCGGCCTCACCAACATGCGCGAGCGCGTCGAGATGGTAGGCGGTACGCTGCTGGTCGACTCCTCGCCAGGGCGTGGCACCACCATCGCGGTCGAGATGGGGCGCCGGATCGCCTTCCCCTGAGCAGGCGACTTGCTGTAGCGGCCGCCGGCCCCGCAACATCGTGCCGGGACGTATGCTTCTACTGAAGAGGAATTAAGGTAGCATGCCGACAGTCTTCGCATCCGGCGCCCTGGTCGGCGGCCCAGCCACCGCCCGTCCCTGGCTGGACCGATGGCTGGCCGCCAACGCCGACCTCGCCGACCTTCATGCCAGCAATCCGCAGGTGGACGCGGTCATCGACGAGATCGACGGCCGCCGCGTCCGCATCGGCGGCCGCTGGCTGATCGACTTCGCCTCGTGCAACTACCTCGGGTTGGACCTTGACCGCGAGATCATCGAGGCGATCCCCGCATACCTCGACCGCTGGGGCACCCACCCGAGCTGGTCGCGCATGATCGGCAGCCCGGTGCTGTACGAGCAGCTCGAGCGCGAGCTGGTCGAGCTGCTGGGCGCCGAGGACGTGCTGCTGCTCCAGACGCTGACCCACATCCACGCCTCGGTCATCCCGGTGCTGGCCGGCGACGGGGCCATCTTCATCGACGCGCGCGCCCACAAGACCATCTACGACGGCTGTGTGGTCGCCAGGGCGCACGGCGCCACGATGCAGCGCTTCCGACACGACGACCCCGACGACCTGGAGCGCCTGCTGGCCAGCGAGCGCCGCCACCCCCGCCTGATCTGCATGGACGGCATCAACTCGATGACCGGCAACCCGCCGGACCTGGCGGCCTTCAGCGAGCTGGCCCGCCGCTACGAGGCGCTGCTGTACGTGGACGACGGCCACGGCTTCGGGGTCGTCGGCGAGCGCTCGCCCGACGAGCTCAGCCCGTACGGGCGGCGCGGCAACAGCGTGGTCCGCCACCTCGGACAGTCCTACGACCACCTGATCCTGACCGGCGGCTTCTCCAAGGCGTACTCCTCGATGTTGGCGTTCATCGCCTGCCCGCCACAGATGAAGGAGCTTCTGAAGATCGCGGCCCCGCCCTACCTGTACTCCGGGCCCTCGCCGGTCGCCTCACTGGCCACCGGGCTGGAGGGCCTCAAGGTCAACGCCGAGCGCGGCGACGCGCTGCGCGCCGGCCTGTACGCCAAGACCCGGCGGGTGCTCGACCATCTGGAGTTCCTGGGGGTCATGACCCTCAACACCTCCGGGTTCCCGATCGTCGAGGTGCCGATGGCCGACCCCGATGACCTCGGCAAGGTGGGCGCGGTCATGTACGAGCGCGGCATCTACGTCACGCTGGCGTTCTACCCCGGGGTCCCCCGCGAGGAGGTCGGCTTCCGGCTCCAGATCACCGCCGCCAACACCGACGAGCAGGTCTCGGAGCTGATCGACGTCCTCGACGAGCTGGCCTCCGCCGGCCGTCTCCGGCTGCGAGAATAGGCGCCCGGCCCGGGGGTCAGGCGCGACTCGCCTCCACCAGCGCGAGTGCGGCGTCGGCGATTGCCTCAGCGTCGATCCCGGCCTCCCGCAGCAGCTCGTCGGGCTTGCCGGAGCCGGGCATGCCGGACACGGCCAGCTTGACCACCCTGGGAGCGGGTTGGCCGTCGGCGAACGCGTCCAGCACCGCGTCGCCGAGCCCGCCCTCCGGCCAGTGGTCCTCCACCGTGACGATCCCGGAGGTCGCCTCGGCGGCGGAGCGGAGCGTCGCGCGGTCGATCGGCTTGACCGAGTAGCAGTCGATCACGCGGGCGCGCACGCCGCGCTCGGCAAGGTGGTCGGCCGCCTTCAGCGCCTCGTGGACGGTCACGCCAACGCCGACGATGGTGACCTGGTCGTCGTCGCTGGAGCGAAGGATCTGGCTGCCACCGATCGGCATGGGCGTGCCAGGCGGGTAGATCACCGGGGTGGCGCCGCGGAGGGTGCGGATGTAGGAGATCCCGGCCTGGTCAGCCATGGCGGCCATCAGCTCGGCGGCCTGGTTCGCGTCGCAGGGGTGCAGCACCACGCTGCCGTGCACCGCACGAAGGGCCGACAGGTCCTCGAGCCCCATCTGCGACGGCCCGTCCTCGCCGATCGACACGCCGGCGTGCGAGCCTGACAGCCGCAGGTCGGCCCTGCTCACCGCGGCCATGCGGATGAAGTCGTAGGCGCGCGTCAGGAACGCCGCGAAGGTCGAGGCGAAGGGCCGCCAGCCGCGCACCTGCATGCCGACGGCCGCGGCGATCATCTGCTCCTCGGCGATGTACATCTCGAAGAAGCGCTCGGGATGGGCATTGGCGAACAGCTCCGAGTAGGTCGAGTTGCTGACCTCGCCGTCGAGCGCGACCACGTCGCCCTCGGCCGCTCCGAGCGCCTCCAGCGCCTGGCCGTACGCCTTGCGGGTGGCGACCTTGTCGCCGACCTCGAAGCGCGGCAGCTCGAGCTGGCCGGTCGCCGGGAAGCGGTGCGGGACCTGGCTCGGCGGCGTGCGCACCTGGACCCTGAGGTTGCGCACCCCGCCCAGCTCGCGGATGGCGGCCTCGGGGTCGGCGAGCGGCTTGCCGTGCATGCCGTTGCGGTTCTCGACCGCCGCGACGCCCTTGCCCTTGACGGTCCGCGCGACGATCGCGGTAGGCCGCCCGTCGGTGCCGACCGCCTCCTGGTAGGCCTTGTCGATGGCGTCGACGTCGTGGCCGTCGATCTCGATGGCGTGCCAGCCGAAGGCGCGCAGCCGCTCGGCGTAGGCGCCGGTGTCCCAGCCGTGCCGGGTCGCCCTGGTCTGGCCCAGGCGGTTGATGTCCAGGACGGCGGTGAGGTTGTCGAGCTGCGTGAAGGAGGCGTGCTCGAAGGCCTCCCACATCGAGCCCTCGGCCAGCTCGCTGTCGCCGCACAGCACCCACACCCGGTACGGCAGGCGGTCCAGGTAGCGGCCGGCCAGCGCGACGCCGACGCCCACCGGCAGGCCCTGTCCGAGCGACCCGGTGGCCACGTCGACCCAGGGGAGCCTCGGGGTCGGGTGGCCCTCCAGCCGGCTGCCGAGCTTGCGGAAGCTCAGCAGCTCCAGCTCGTCGATGGCGCCCGCTGCGTGGTAGAGGGAGTACAGCAGCGGCGAGGCATGGCCCTTGGAGAAGATCAGGTGATCGTTGCAAGGGTTGGCGGGATCCTCGAAGTCGTAGCGCAGGTGCCCGTCGAGCAGCACCGCCATCAGGTCCGCCGCCGACATCGACGAGGTCGGATGGCCCGAGCCGGCCGCGGCCGCCGCCCGCACCGAGTCCACCCTGAGCTGCTGGCCCAGCTCGGCCCAGCGCTCGGTCCGCTGCATCGTCGCTTGTCCATCCACGTCAGCTACCTCCCGAGGCTCGTCTTCATCAACGGGTATCTCGCCAGGCGGCGGGCTAACGAACCGGCTGCCCGACGGTCGACGTCCGGAGGCGGACGGTCGAGGGGGCTGGCTATCCGGGGGCGACGACGGTGGCGCCGGCGCGGTGGACGTCCTCCATCGCGCGCTGGGCGTCGCCCGGCTCCAGCTCCACGGCGCGGACCGCCTCGGCCAGCAGGGCGACCTCGAAGCCCCGCTCGGCCGCGTCGATGACCGTCTCCTTCACGCAGTAGTCGGTGGCCAGGCCGGCGACCACCACCTTGCGGATACCGCGCTGGCGCAGCAGGTCCTCGAGCTCCGTGGGCCGCTCCTCACCGGTCTCCGGATGGCGCGTGGAGAAGCCCGAGTAGCCGTCCTCGCCGCCGCTCCCCTTGCGCACGACCTCACCCTCGACGTGAAGCTCAGGGTGAAACTCCGCGCCCCAGGTGCCCTGCACGCAGTGCACCGGCCAGATGCCCCCGTCCTTGGCGAAGTGCGGGGTGCTCTCCGGATGCCAGTCCTGGGTGTACACGACGGTGGCGCCGGCGGCCGCGGCCAGCTCGATCTCCCGGTTGACCACCGGGACGACCTCCTCGCCCCCGCGCACGTACAGGCTGCCGCCGGGGTCGGCGAAGTCGTTCTGTATGTCGACGACGATCAGGGCGGTCTGGGGGTCGTACTTCGCCATCAGCGGTCCCTCCCGGCGCTGCGCCCGGACGATGCTGGAACCAAACGTACCCGCAAACGCGCTGGGCGACGCGGGCTCGGGCCCGCGGCGGGTCAGGCGTCAGGCGTCGCTGGCGACGAGCTGGTCGTGCAGGCGCTCGCAGGACTGGTCGTGCAGGCGCTCGCAGGAGCGCCGCAGCAGGCGGGAGACCTGCATCTGGGAGCAGCCGATCAGCGCGCCGATCTCGCGCTGCTTCAGGCCGTTGAAGTAGTACAGGACCACCACCGCCCGCTCCACCGCCGGCAGGCTGGAGACCAGCTTGGGCAGCATGATCAGGTCCTCGACCTCGGTGCGCTCCCCGGTGTCGGGCAGGAGCTGGCCGAGCGGCGGCGCCCCCTGCTCGACCGGGACGTCCAGCGACAGCACCGTGCGGTTCTCCATCGCCATCACGGCCTGCCGGATCTCCTCCTCGTCGAGGTCGACCTCGCCCGCCATCCGGTCGGCGCGCGGCCAGCCGTCGAACGACCGGGGGAACCCGTCCAGCGCCGCGGCCAGGCGCAGCGCGTTGTCCTTCACGGTACGCGGCACGCCGACCTGCCAGGTCGAGTCGCGCAGGTAACGCTTGAGCTGCCCGAGGATGGTGGCGATGGCGAACGGCGCGAAGGGCGTGCCGCGATCCGGGTCGTAGCGGTCGACCGCGGCGATGAGGCCGATCCTGGCGATCTGCCGCAGGTCGTCCGGGGTGGTGCTGGGACGGTCGCGGTAGCGCATGGCCAGGCGGTCGGCAAGGCCGAGGTGCGCGAGGATGATCCGCTCGCGCAGCCTCGGATCGCGCTCCCCCGCGTACGACTCGAGCCAGGCGGCGATCTGCTCGGGGGTCGCCTCGCCGGAGTCCGGCGCTCGCGTCCCCGCGCCGGCATTGGATTGGTCGTGCAGGGGCAGGCTCATCGCAGCCTCGCCATGTGGAGTGGTGGCCCGTAACCACTGACATCGGCGAGTTCACCCGGGACCTACAGGTCGGCTCGCTGAGCTGCGGCGCCTCGTCAGGCGTCGGGCGGCGCTCCGGCGTGGATGGCGCGCACCATCTCGACGGTGTCGGCCTCGTCGGGGCGCTTGTCCGGGCGGTAGCGCAGCACCCGCGCGAACCGCAGGGCCATCCCGCCGGGGTAGCGGGGGCTGGTCTGCACGCCGTCGAAGGCGATCTCCACGACCAGCTCGGGCCGCACGAACACGGTGTAGGCGTCGCGGGAGCGCTCCAGCTCGAGCAGCTCCCTGGTCTGCCAGGTCAGCAGCTGGTCGGTGAGCCCCTTGAAGGTCTTGCCGAGCATCACGAAGCCGCCGCGCTCGGGATCGCGGGCGCCGAGGTGCAGGTTGCTGAGCCAGCCCTGGCGCCGGCCGTGCCCCCACTCGGCGGCCAGCACCACCAGGTCCAGGGTATGGACCGGCTTGACCTTCACCCAGCCGGCGCCGCGCCGTCCGGCCTCGTACGGCACGGTCAGCGACTTGACCACCACGCCCTCGTGACCGTGCGCCAGCGCGTCGCGCAGGAACACCTCGGCGACCGCCGGGTCCGCGGTGACGGTCCGGGGCACGCGCAGCGCCTCGGGGGTCACCGCGGCCAGCGCGGCGTACCGCTCGGCGCCGCTCCGGTCGATGAGGTCGTGGTCGTCCAGGCGCAGCACGTCGAACAGGAACAGGGTGAGGGGCGTGGTCGAGCGGAGCCGCTCGACGTCGAGTTTGCTGCCGAAGCGGCTGCCGGTGACCTGGAAGGGTTGGGGCCGGCCGTCGGCGTGCAGCGCGATCGCCTCGCCGTCGAGCACGATCGCCTCCACCGGCAGCCGCCGGACCGCCTCGACCAGCTCGGGGACCCGCGTGGTGACGTCGTCCAGGGTGCGGGTGAAGACCCGGACCTCCTCGCCCAGCCGGTGGATCTGGACGCGGATGCCGTCGAGCTTCCACTCCACCGCCGCCAGCGCGACCCGCTCCAGCGCCTCCTGGATGCTGTTGGCGGTCTGGGCCAGCATCGGCTGGAGCGGGCGCCCGACTTGCAGGTGGAAGGTGCGCAGGCCGGTGACGCCCTCGGCGAGGGCCGCGGTGGCGACGGCGCCGAGCGCGCCGCGCAGCATCAGCGCCCTGCGCACCTCGCTGGAGGCGACCCCCGCGGCGCGGGCGATGGCCTCGACCATGACGCCCTCCAGCGCGCCCTGGCGCAGCTCGCCGCTGAGCAGCCGCCCCAGGAACCGCTGCTCGCCGGCGGTGGCACGGCCGAGCAGGTCGGCCAGCAGCCGACGGCGCTCGGCCTGCGAGCCGGCGCCGGCCTGCCGCCCGATCAGCTCGAAGGCGCGGTCGACCTCGAGCAGCTCCAGCGTTGGCGGCAGGGGGCGGGCCGGCGGCGGGTGGCGCAGCGACGCCCAGCCGACGCCGATCTGGCGCTGGCGGAGCTCGCCGGAGAGGAAGGCGACCGCCACCTCGACCTCGCCGGGGTCCAGCCGGCGCAGGCACGCGGCCAGGTGCTCGACCTTGGCCAGGCGAGCCGCGGTCGCGGTGACCGCGTCGGAGGTCTCGACGATCTCGGAGAGCAGCACGAGCAGTATTGTGCCGGCCCGACGCGACAGCGAGGTGCCTGGAGGAGGCGGCCGGCGGCCAGTCAGCCGTGCAGGCCGGCCAGCCGGATGCCGAAGGCGTTGATCCTGCGGTAGATGGTGGCGCGGGACATGCCCAGCTTGGCGGCCGCCTGGGTGCGGTTGCCTCTGGCCTCGACCAGGGCGTCGACGATCGCGTCGCGCTCGATCCACTGCATGCGGGTGAGCACCTGGCGGGTGACGGTGTGGCACTCGGCCGGAAGGTCGGCGCTCTCGATACGGCCGCCGCGGCAGCGCCCCAGCGCGACGCCGAGCGCCCTTTGGAGCTGCTCGACGTTGCCGGGCCAGCGGTTGTGCAGCAGGACCTGGAGCGCCTCGGGCGAGCAGCGCGAGTCGGAGCCGGGCGCGAGCTGGTCGAGCAGGAAGGGCACCAGCTCGTGCAGGTCGTCGATGCGGAAACGCAGCGGCGGGACACCGACCTGCAGGGTGAAGCGCTCCAGCAGGGCAGGGTGCAGGTCGTGCGTGGCGCTGGTGGCCACCACCCAGGCCGCCGTGGCGCCGAGGTTGCCGAGCTCGGCCGCCAGCAGCTCGGCGGCGGTCGCGTCGAGCTGGTCGAGCCGGCGCAGGACGATCGTCCCGGTGGTCTGTCCCAGCTCGAGCCGGAGATCGGCGATCCAGGTGCCGGGGTCGTCGCCGGCGGGCCCGTCCAGCACCCGCATGCGCTCCGAGGGGAACCAGCGGCGGTGGACCGCCCGGGCCAGCGCCTGCTTGCCGGCGCCGGCCTCGCCCACCAGCAGCAGCGGCGCGTGCCGCTCGCAGGCGGTGATCGCCTCCTCGCAGGCGTGCAGCCATGCGCCGCTGCGGCCGGCGACCCCGGCCAGCGGCAGGTAGCGCGGCATCTGGCCGGGCCGCCGCCGCGGGGAGCGTCCGAGCGCCTGGACCTCGACCAGGGCGCCGGCGACGCCCGCCCGGCTGGCCACCTGGCGGCATTGCAGCCGCACCGAGCGCCCGCTGGGCAGCCGCAGGTCGGCGGTGGTGTCGGTGGCCGAGCGCAGCAGCTCGGCGGCGCGCTCCTGCAGGGCGGCGTGGTCGCCGGGGTCGAGCAGCTTGACCCCGCGCGAATTGCTGATCACCAGATCGTCGTTGAGCGACAGGATCGGGTTGTTGTTGCGGCGGCAGGCGGCGATGAAGTCCTGGAGCAAGGCGCGCTCGCGCTCGCTCTCCAGCTCGACGAGGTGTTGCGAGATGTCGCGGGCGGCCTCCTGGGCCAGCACCCGCATCAGCGGGCTTGCCTCCCCGCGCCAGCAGGTCAGGTCGATGACGCCCTCCACACGCCCGCGCAGGGGGTTGCGGATGACGGCGCCGGCGCACGACAGCGCCTGGAGGCGCGCGGAGAAGTGCTCCGGGCCGTAGACCCAGGCGCTCGACTGGTCCTCGAGCGCGGTGCCGATGCCGTTGGTGCCGACGAACTCCTCGGCGTAGCTGAAGCCAGGCGCCAGGGAAACCTGGTCCAGCTTGCGTTGCAGCGCGCGATCGCCGGAGCGGCGGTCCAGGACCCAGGCCTCCGGGTCGGTCAGCACCACCGTCATCGGCTCCTCGCTGAGCTCGCGCTCCAGCCGGTCGAGCACCGGCCCGGCGCTGCGCACCAGGCGGTTGTCGTAGTCGATGTCGGCCCGGTAGGGCGGGTCGATACGGTCGACGTCCACGCTGGAGAAGCGCGACCTGCGCCACGAATTCAGGATCTGCTCACGTACGGTCCCCGCGACCGCCTCCCCTGCCGCCAGGAAGCGCTCACGCGCGGCGGCGATCCCTGCCGCCAGCTCGCCGTAGGCGTCCGGCATCACGGTCCCCCTTTCTCAGCACCGTGGCGCCGAGATCGGTGAATCAACCACTCGCCTCCAATAGCGCAAAGCGGTCGCTGAGCATACCGATTTCCGACAGGTGTCTCAAGCTGAGACGTTAATTGCCCTTGCTTGGCAGTTTCATGTGTTGGCGCGGCCGCCACGGCCAGCAGCAGTAATCACATTGGGAGGATATAGTGCCTCAGCGGGCTCTTCTGAATATGGGTGGGAACATGGTCGTTTCACCCGGAGAGCCGACGATTCTGGCAAGCGTCGGACAGTTCCCACTTCTGCGGGAATTCCGGGAACGCTCGCCGAGGCCATCGAACGCCGAGCATACCGCCGAGCTGCTGGCGCTGGCGGCCCGCGCGGCCTGGGTGCGTGGCGACGCCGCCGCGCTCACCCGCGCCGGGCGGCGCCTGTTTCGCTTGGCCGGCGCGGGCGCGCTCGCCAGGGACGTGCTGGCGCTGGGCGATCTGGCGGCGTCCAGGCTCGGCCCGCCACCGGCCGGGATGACCTTGCCGTGGGCCAGCGACCCGGCGCTGTCGCTGCCGCCACGCCTGGTGCCGGAGCTGCTCGGCGACGACTTCGCCACCTACCGGTCCTGCGCCGCCCTGCTGGAGCGGCTGTACTCCAGCGACCCGGAGGCCGCCCCCCCGGACGGGTGGAGCGTCCAGGACAGCCGGCGCGTGCTGGGGCGGGCTCTGCCGGCGACCCTCGGGCAGCTCACCAGCAGCGCGGTCGCGCTCGGTCGCTGGTCGACCGCGACCGATCACGCGGCCGAGGGGCTGGCGATGGCGCGCATCGGGGGCCAGGCGATGGAGGCCGCCGGCATGCTGGCGCAGCTCGCCTGGATCGCCGCGGCGCGCGGGCAGGCGGCCGAGTGTGACCGCCTGGCCGCCGAGGCGCTGGCGATCACCGCGCCGAGGGGCTTCGCGCTGGTCACCGCGACCGTCACCTGGGCGCTCGGCCTGCTGGACCTGAGCCTCGGCCACCCGGCGCGGGCGCTGGACCGGCTGGCGCCGCTGGCCTCCTCCAGTGGCTCGACCCCGGTGCTGCTGCTGGCCACCGCCGACCTGGTCGAGGCGGCGGTCCGGGCCGGCCGGCCGGCGGCGGCCGAGCCGCTGCTCGCGCAGCTCGACCGCTGGGTGGAGCTGGCCGGGCCGGCGTGGGCGCTGGCGACGACCTTCCACTGCCGCGCCCTGCTCGCCGGCGGTGACGAGGCGGAGATCTGCTTCCAGGCCGCGCTGGACGCCGGCGGCGGTTCAGCACGCCCGTTCGCGCACGCCCGCGCCCGGCTCGACTACGGCGCGTGGCTGCGGCGGGAGCGGCGCTGGGGCGAGGCCGCCGCCTGCCTGCGGCCGGCTCTGGAGACCTTCGAGCGGCTGGGCACCGCGCCCTGGGCCGAGCGGGCGCGGATGGAGCTGCTGGCCAGCGGTGCTCCCGTGCCGGGGCCAGCGGGTGATTGGACGTGGCCGAATGACAGTCGTGCCGGCGCCTATCGGGGGGGTGGCGTTCGGCCGGCGGCGAGGGGACGCTGCTGAGCTTCAGGGAGCTGGGCAGTGCCCCCCTCGCCGCCACTCAAGCTTGTACGTCCGACTGGGTGGCGCACCGATCGGCTACCCTCTTCGGGGGGAGGAACGCGGCAGCGGATGAGGGGGAGGAACGGTGGCGACCGACGACGCCGAAGGACCGCTGGTGTTCGCCGGCTCCGCCAGCCCCAAGCTGACCAAGGAGATCTGCGGGCACCTGGGAATCCCCGTCGGCCAGGGTGAGGTGCTGCGGTTCTCGGAGGGCACGCTGTTCCCGCGGGTCCTCGAGAACGTCAGGGGCCACCGGGTCTACCTGGTGCAGTCGACGGTCTTCCCGGCCAACGACCACTTCATGGAGCTGCTGTTCTGGATCGACGCCTTCAAGCGGGCGAGCGCCTCGTCGGTGACGGTGGTGATCCCCTACTTCAGCTACGCCAAGGGGGACAAGAAGGACGAACCCAGGGTCTCGATCCGGGCGCGGGTCTGCGCCGACGCGATCGAGGCGGCCGGCGCCGACCGGGTGGTCACCATGGACCTGCACGCCGCCCAGATCCAGGGCTTCTTCCGCATCCCCGTCGACGACCTGTACGCGCGGCCGTTCCTGTGCGACGCGATCCGGGCCGAGGGGCTGGCCGATCCGGTGGTCGTCTCCCCTGACGCCGGCTTCGCCAAGAAGGCCAGGGTGTTCGCGCGCCGGCTCGGCGCGCCGCTGGCGATCGCCGACAAGGTCCGCTCCGACCACCGCGAGCGGCCCACGGTGGTCGACGTGATCGGCGAGGTGGGCGGCAGGGACGCGGTGCTGGTGGACGACTTCACCATCAGCGCCGGCACACTCGTGGAGGCGTCCGAGCAGCTCATGGCCAAGGGCGCCCGGTCGGTGATGGCCGCGGTCAGCCACGGGGTCTTCGCCGAAGGGTCGATGCGGCGCCTGGACGCCAGCCCGATCCGGCTGCTGATCACCACCGACACCGTCGAGACCCAGCCGGTGCGGCTCTCGCCCAAGGTCCGGGTGGTCTCGGCGGCGCCGCTGTTCGCAGAGGCGATCCGGCGGATCCACCACCGCGAGAGCATCAGCGGGCTGTTCAACGACTGAGCGCGGCTCCGCCGCCGCCGGCCGAGCAAGCGCATACCGGATACCGCAGGCATCGCAGCATGATTACGTTGTCGTGCACGAGGTGTCATTGGGGGTGATCACCCAGAATGCACATGTCATCCGGTCTGCCACTCGGGAGGCGGAGACCACGCATCCGACCGCTTCTCCTGGCTGGCAGCGGACCGGCGGCGACGGGGTGCCCCATGCCCCTCGTCGCCGGTCTCGCCATTTCCGGCGCTGACACGCGCCTTCGCCACTCCCCGCTGGCACGCTCGATCGACGTTCGGACGATCGATCAGGGAGACGCCATGGCGGAACGCACCGTGCTGGTGGAGCGCGAGGGCCCGGTCACGGTGGTGACCATCAACCGGCCGGAGCGCCGCAACGCCGTCGACGGGCCGACCGCCGCCGCGCTGGCCGGCGCCTTCCGCGCCTTCGACGCCGACCCTGACAGCTCGGTCGCCGTGCTGGCCGGCGCGGGCGGCGCGTTCTGCGCCGGGGCGGACCTGAAGGCGATCGCCGCCGGGGCGCCGCCGCGGATGGCTCCCGGCGGCGACGGGCCGATGGGGCCGACCCGGCTGCGGCTCTCCAAGCCGGTGCTGGCCGCGATCGAGGGGCCGGCGGTGGCGGGCGGCCTGGAGCTGGCGATCTGGTGCGACCTTCGCGTGGCCGCGGAGGGCGCCGTGGTCGGCGTGCTGTCGCGGCGGGCCGGCGTGCCGCTGATCGACCTCGGCACCATCCGGCTCCCCCGCCTGGTCGGGCACGGGCGGGCCATGGACCTGATCCTCACCGGCCGCGCGGTCGGCGCCGCCGAGGCGCTGGCCATGGGGCTGGTCGACCGGGTGGTGGCCGACGGGACGGCCCGCCAGGCGGCGGTCGCCCTCGCCGGTTCGCTGGCCGCCCTGCCCCAGGCCGCCCTGCGCGGCGACCGCCTCTCGGCCATCGAGCAGTGGGGGCTCGACGAGCAGGCGGCCACCGCCAACGAGCTGCGGCACGGCCTGGCCACCCTGGCCAGCGGCGAGACCGTCGCCGGCGCCAGCCGCTTCGCCGCCGGCGCCGGCCGCCACGGCGCGCCTTTCAGCACGTGATCCGGGGGCTCACCTTCCCGAAGTTCGGTACAGGCGCGTGGACAGCGGGACCAGCACGACCAGAAGCAACAGCGACCAGCCGATGGTCGCGACCACCGGATGCTGGAGCGGCCAGGCGGCCCCGGCGGCGGCCCCGGGGTTGCCGAACAGGTCGCGGCAGGCGGCGACCGCGGCGCTGACCGGGTTCCACTCGGCGATCACCCGGAGCCAGGCGGGCATGCCGCTGGTCGGCACGAAGGTGTTGCCGAGCATCGTCAGCGGGAAGACCAGCGGCGTCATGGCGTCCATGGTCTCTGGCTTGCGGATCGTCAGCCCCAGCGCGATCCCCGCCCACGCGACCGCGTAGCGGAGCAGCAGCAGCAGGCCGAAGGCCGCCGCCGTGGCGCCGATGCCGTTGTGCGCCCGCCAGCCGACCGCCAGCCCGCAGACCACCATGCCGGTCAGGCTCACAACGCCGATCAGCAGGTCGGCGGTGGTCTGCCCGAACGGCACCGCGGTGCGCGCCATCGGCATGGAGCGGAACCGGTCCATGACCCCCTTGGCCATGTCGTCGGTCGTCGCGGTCCCGGTGACGATCAGGCCGGTGATCGTGGTCATCGCGAACAGCCCTGGCATCAGGTAGGCTGCGGCACCCCTGGTCGGCCACTGTCGGCCTGGCGCGCCCGTCGCTGGGGCCCAACCAGCTCCGCGTGACGGAGTTCACCCTGCGGGTGGTCGACGGTCTCGGCCTGGACATCGACACCATGATGTGGATGGGACTGACGCTCTCCACCTTCGTCCGCGGTTTCGCCCTGGCCGAGATCGCCGAGCTGGAGGCGCAGCGGCGCACCGGCATGACCGAGGGCCAGTGGCGCCTGTCGATGGCGCCGTACGTGCGGCAGATCATCGCCAGCGGCAGGTACCCGATGCTGAGCCGCTTCATCGTCGAGGGCGAGGACCTCGATCCGCGGGTCGCCTTCGAGCGGGGCCTGGACCGCGTCCTCGACGGGATGGCGCTCAGCCTCGGGCTCGACGCCTCCCACCGCCCCTCCCGCGGCGCCGGCGGCCGTCAGGCGGGCAGCCCGACCGCCAGCACGCGCCTGCAGCCGCCGTCGTCGACGTAGGCGACCCGCCGGTCCGGGTCGACGGCCAGGCTGCCGCCGCTGCCGAGCAGGGTGCGCACGTCCGCGGCGGCAAGGCCGCCGGCGGGGATCGCCCCGCAAGGATCTCTCTTGCCAGTCCCGATCAGCAGCAGCTATCCGACGGGGTTCAGGCCCCGGCGCGAGAACCGGCGTTAGGCGAGAAAGTCGCGCAGCGCGTTGTTGACCTGGTCGGCGTGGGTCCAGGCGATGGCGTGCGGGCCGCCGTCGATGACCACCAGTTGCATGTCCTTGATCAGGCCCGGCAGGCGCTTGCCGGTATTGGGGAAGGGCAGGATCCGGTCGGCGTCGCCCTGCACCACCAGCACCGGCACGTCGATCCTGGGCAGGTCGTCGCGGAAGTCGGTCTCCCAGGTCGGGATGCACGCCACCGCCGCTATGGCCGAGGCGGCCGCCGCGATGTTCCAGCTGGCCTGGTACGCCTGGTCGCTGACCAGCGTGCCGCCGAGAACGTCGAGGTTGTAGAAGTTGTCGAGGAACCCCTTCATCCACGCCGGCCCGTCTGCGTTGGCGTTCTGGATGAACCCGTCGAACAGGCTGCCGGGCAGGCCCTCGGGGTTGTCGCCGGTCTGCAGCAGGAACGGCGGGATCGGGGACACCAGCACGCCCTTGCTGACCCGCTCGGACCCGTAGGCGCTCAGGTAGCGGGTCACCTCGCCGGTTCCCATGGAGTGCCCGACCAGGGTGGCCTGCTGCAGGTCCAGGGTGTTCATCAGGGTGTTGAGGTCGGCGGCGAAGGTGTCGTAGTCGTAGCCGACCGCCGGTTGGCTGGAGTTCCCGAACCCGCGGCGGTCGTAGGTGATCACCCGGTGGCCGGCCTCCAGCAGGACCGGGACCTGCTTGTCCCACGCGCGGCCGCTGAGGGGGTAGCCGTGGATCAGGACGACTGGTGTGCCGGACCCGTGGTCTTCGTAGTGGAGGTCGATGGATCCCGAGTTCTCCTGGCCAACCTTGATGTACGGCACGTGCGTCTCCTCTCGGCTGGATCCGCCCATGTGGACGGCCGGTGCTCGCGCGATCGCGCGGCGGCCTTGTCGGTCTCCTTGTCCGGGGCCTCCTGGAGTGGTCCGGCAGCTTGTCGTTCCAGAGCTCGCCGGTTCCCGCCGCCAGTTCTCCATTACCGGGTACCCCGCTCCGGCGAAAAGATGGCCCCACGACCTCTGATCGGCTTGCAGACCGTTACGCGGCCGTGCAATAGCGGCTCCGACGGCGGCTTTGGCACGGAACCCGGCGGTGCCTTTACACAGCTCGTCGGGTCGGCCTATATCCCTCCGCCGCCGCGGCGCGCGCAGCCTCCAGGCGCGCGCTGCGCAGGTGCGGCAGCGCCACGACCGTGGCCACGACGAGCACGGCGGCGGCGAGCAGGAACGGCGCCCGCAGGCCGAGGCGGTCCGCGGTGACGCCGCCGAGCGCGGCGCCGAGGGGGATGACGCCCCAGGTCGCGCCGCGGTAGACGCTGTTGACGCGGCCCATGAGCCGGCTCGGCACCACCGCCTGCCGGAACGACGCCGACAGCACGTTCCAGAGCATCCCGGTTGCGCCGAGCACCGCCAGCAGCGCGAACGCCACGGCGCCGTCGCTGGTGAGACCGAGGCCGGCGTAGGCGGCGACGCTGCCCCACAGCGCGACGGCGAAGCTCCGGCCGGTGCCGAGCGCCCTGCCGAGGCGGTCGGCGACCAGGCTCCCGAGCACACCGCCGACGGCCAGGCCGGCGAGCAGCACGCCGTAGAACCCGCTCGGAACGCGCAGCACCTCCAGCGCCCACAGCACCAGGACAGCGAAGATGGCGTACTCCAGCAGGTTCCAGACGGTCAGCAGGATGCAGATCGCCTGCAGCTCGCGGTGCCGCCACAGCCACCGTAGACCCTCGGCGATCTGCGCCGCAGGCGTGCGGGCGCCTGCCCGGCCGCCTGCACGGCCAGGTCCGCCCGCAGACGTCGCGCCAGCAACGCGGCGACCAGGAAGCTGGCCGAATCGACGCGGAAGGGCACGGCCGCCGCCAGCGCGAACAGCGCGCCGCCGAGCGGCGCCCCGGCGAAGGCGCCGCCGACCGCCGCCAGCCACCGGCCTGACGCCTCCGGCAACCTCATCCCAACCGGGTGATGACCCCGACCCGGTCAGGTGGCACGGTCTCACGCGGCACCCGCACAGGCGAGCAGCGAGGCGACATGGCGAACGGAGGTACGGCCATGACCGATGGGGCGTCCGGAGCCGGAATGCAGGTCAATCGGGGGATGGTGGTCGGCGGGGCGGTGCTCGTCGGCCTCGGCGGTCTGCTGGGGTTCAGCGGCATGGTGCTGCTCGGCTCCGCGCTCGTCACGGCGAGCCGGCGGTGGATGCGGCAGCTCGACCGGCCGCCCACCGAGACCGCCAGACGCAAGTGGGAGCAGGCCAGAGCCGCCACCACCGCGGGCGCCGAGGCATGGCGGAGCGGGTCGCCGGACAAGGCGCCGGCCAAGTCGCCCGCCTCCTAGCCGTCCTGGGGATCAGCCGTGATGGTGCCGGTCGGGCCACCCGCGGGGCCGGTGGCCGGGCCGGACCGAGCAGGACCAGAGGGTCGTGACGAAGCCCTTGCCGGCAGCGCCCGACCCAGGTGAGCGCCTTCGACCAGGCGTCGCACCGCCAGGATCGATCGTCAGCGCCGGTCCCCTTCGAGGCCCTCGAGCGCCTCGTCGATGTCGTAGCCCATCGGCAGCGCGATCTTGGGGGTCGCGGAGATCACCCGGGCCATGCCGATGACGGGCGCGACCGCGATGAGGGTGCCGACGATCTCCTCGTCGGTGGCGCCCGCGACGATGGCCGCCTCGACGTTGCAATGGAACGAGACGGGCGCCGCACCAAGGGCCAGCAGCGCTCCGAGACGGACGAGGGCGTGGGTCTTGGCGTCCAGCCCTGACGCCTCGCGATTGTCGAGGCGCGTGGCGAACAGCGACTCGATGACGTCCTCGTCCTGGATTCCAAGACGACGCAGTCTCTCTTCGAGTTCCGCCACCATCACCTCCGTCCGCTTCGAGGCCTGCGGGCGGGGCGGGTAGTCCCCATCGCCCGCGGCGCGGCAATCACACCGCGCCAGTTCGGCCGGGTCATCATCCAGACGGCATGAAAGGCCGGATGGGTACCGCCCTAGGTGACCAGCAGGCCGAGGTCCTGGGCGTGCTGGATCGCCTGGCTCCGTGACGAGACGCCGAGCTTGCGATAGATCGCGATCGCCTGCGTCTTGACGGTGTGCGGCGACAGGTGCAGGCGCTCGCCGAGCTCGCGGAACGAGTGATGCGTGGCCAGGAGTGGGAGGAGCCGCAGCTCCGCCGCCGTCAGCCACGACGCCCCTATCACGTCGGCGCGCATGGTCTCGAGCTGCGAGCGCAGCTCGTCGGCCTCGCTCCCGAGGATGCCAAGGTCCGGCTGCCGGCGGAGCAGGTCGTCGACCTCCCGGAGCACCGTCCTGGCGCCGGCGACGTCGGTGAGGGCGATGTAGGCGCGGACGAGCTCCAGCCGGGTCTGGACCGCGTAGAACGGCACGGCGTGCGTCATCTGGGGCCGCAACCGCTGCGCGCGGGCGAGGTGCTCGCGGGCGGGCGGCACGTCCCCGCGGTGGAGCGCCACCCGCGCCGCGGCCGCCCACAGCAGGATGGTCGTCACGTAGTCGTCCAGCCGCGCCGCATCGATAACGGCCCGTGCCCGCTCGACCAGGACCTCGGCCTCGGGCCAGTCCTCCCGCCGCGTCGCCAGGATGGAACGCTCGGCGAGCGCGTCGACGGCCGCCACGGTCGCGCCGGCGTCCTCCGCCACCTCGACGCTGTCCGCCAGTATGGCGTCCGCTCGCTCGGGGGCCCCGGCCCCCAGGTGCGCCATCCCGAGCACGAGCAGGGCCGTCGCCCGCAGCGGGCTGTCCAACGGGAGCAGCTTCCCGGCGAGCTCCGCGTCCCTGCGCGCCTGCTCCATCCCGTGCGGGCACAGCAGCGCCCTCCGCAACGCCAGCCATCCTTCGATCGACGTGCTCCCGTCGGGCAGCGTCCCCTCCAGCGACCCGCGTTGGGCTGCGTCGGCCCACCGCTCGGACACGGCCAGGTTCCCGACCATCAGGTGGTACCAGGCCCCGAGCACGGCGAGCGCTGGGTACTGCTCGATCTGGCCGTTCTGATCGAACCAGTCGAACCATCGCTGGAGGGTGGCGAGCCGACTGGTTCGATACATGGGGAACGACGCGTTCACGACGAGCCGCGCGACGCGGTCGACGTCGCCCGCCTGCATGGCGTACTCGATGGCGGCCTCGGGGAGGCCGTTGTCCTCGTACCAGGCGGCCGCCCGCAGGACGAGCTGGCGAGCCAGGTCAGGCTCGCCGCGCTCGAGCTTGGCGCGCAGCAGCTCGCGGAACAGGTGGTGGTAGCGGTACCAGCGCCGGCGACGGTCGAGCGGGATCAGCAGCAGGTTCGAGCGCTCCAGCGATTCCAGCAGGTCCGCCGACCCGGTCCTGTCCAGCACCGCGTCGCACAGCGGCCCGGACATGTGCTCCAGTACCGAAGTCCGCGTCAGAAACGCCACCACCTCCGGCGGCAGGCGGGACAGCAGCACCGACTGCAGGTAGTCGACGAAGAACCGATCGTCGCCCCCCAGCGCGATCCCGTCGCCCTCGGCGTCGCCCATCCGCAGCGACAACGCGGCGAGGTACAGCGCGACCGGCCAGCCCTCCGTCCGCCGGCGCAGCTCGACGCACTGGGCCTCTGGGACGTCCACCTCCGCACCGCGCAGTAGCGAAGCGGCCTCCTGCTGGTCCATCGCCAGGTCGTCCGCGCCGATCTCCACCACGCGGCCCTCCGCGCGTAGCCGCCCCAACGGGAGCGGCGACTCGCGCCGGCCGGCGATGGCAAGCTGCGACCCCTCGGGAAGGTGCTCGACGAGCGCCAGGATCTGGTCCAGACACTCGCCGTTCTGGAGGAGATGCGCGTCGTCCAGGACCAGCACGAGCGGGAGCGTCCTGGAGGCCAAGGCGGACCCGAGTCGCGGCAGCGCGCTCGCCGCGACCGGCGAGCCTGGGGAAGCCAGCGCGCGGAATACCGCACGGTCGACTGGCTCGCCCCGGTCGAGCGCGACCGCGATGTACGTCAGCAGGACCACGGGATCGTTGTCGCGCCCGTCGATCGATAGCCACACGAACGTCCGTGGGTCCCGGGCGGCCCACTGGACCAGGAGCGTCGTCTTGCCGTAGCCGGGAGGGGCGGCGATGGCGACCACCGGCACGCCGGTCGAAGCCTCGAGCCGGCGGAGCAGATCGATTCGCGGGACCATTCCCTGGCGCCCGAGTGGCGGGGTCAGCTTCGATTCGAGGATAGAAAAGGGCGGGGACGCGGTCCTTCCCAAAGGTTTGTACAGAGTGCCCGTGTGTGTCGTGACCATCCCCGGTGCCCCCCACCGTCCATCCCGATATGCCCGCCTGTCCAGGGCGGGCAACACGCATCTCTTTACGGATTCCCGTCGCGAGCCGAATGATCCCCCGACCGTAAGAAAACGTTGCTCAGCTCGACAAGGGACGAACGTCCTTCCCCAGCCGGGACCGCGGGCTAAATCAACGCCGCGCCTCGCCGCGCGAAGCCCAGATCATCCCCACGGGATGATGACCACGGGGGGAGGCGCACTCCAGAGTGGCGGCGGCCAGGCTGGCGCAAGCAGGAACGGGAGGGGCCCATGTCGGACATGAAGGTGGAACTCAAGGAGTCTCTGACGCGGCAGCAGGCGGCCGACAAACTGTCGGCGTTGGCGAGGGCGCTCGCTGAGGACGGCAAGGTCGACCTGGAGCTTGGCGAGACCACGGTGAGCCTCCGCGTCCCGGACGAGGTGCGCAGCGAGTTCGAGGTGGAAGTCGACGGCGACGAGTTCGAGCTCGAGCTCGAGCTCAAATGGTCGACGGCGCGCGCGGAGCCGGCCGTCGCGGCTGACCAGGCCCAGCAGCCGCAGCCGCGGGCCATTCCCTCGCTGTAGTCGTCCCCAGCGGTTGACCCACGGATGCCCGGAGCGCGGGGAACGTCGAAGAGGGCCGCCTCGCGGACGCATATGAGTCCCGAGGGCTCCTGGTCGGATTCGGGGGCGTGCTCATCGTGCTCGCCGTGCTGGGCCTATACGGAGCCCCGAGTAGTCCGGGCTTGAGTTCGCTGCGGCCTATGCGGACCAGAACGACCGCGACCATCGCGCCTTCGTCGCCGCCATCAACGCCGGGAGCGCGGCCGCCCAGCAGGGTGTAGGACCTCGCCGTGACAGCAGACCAGATCTTCTTCGGTTTGGGCCTGACGGTGGTGCTGGCCGTCGGCTCGCAGATCCTGGCGAGCCGGGTGCGGATCCCCGCCCTCATCGTCCTGCTGCCGGTCGGCTTTATCGCCGGCGCCCTCACCGACGACATCAACCCCAACAATCTCCTGGGGTCGCTGTTCCAGCCGATCGTCTCGCTGGCGGTGGCCCTCATTCTCTTCGACAGTGGGGTCGGGCTGAACCTGCGCAAGCTGGAGGGCGGCACGCGCTCGGTCGTGGTCCGGCTCATCGCCATCGGTGTGCCGGTCACCTGGGCGTTCGCCGGTCTCTTCGCCGCGCTTCTTCTCGGCATGTCGACCGGGGCGGCGCTCATGCTCGGCGCCATTCTGGTCGTCTCCGGGCCCACGGTGGTGGGGCCGCTGCTGAACTTCGTCCGGCCTGCCGAGCGCGTGCAGCGGACGCTCCTGTGGGAGGGCTCGCTCATTGACCCGGTCGGCGGCATCCTCGGCGCGCTCGTCTTCAGCGCCGTCGTCGCCAGCGGCTACCAGTTCGGCCAGTTCCTGCTCAGCGTCGGTGTCGGCCTCGCCGGAGGCATCGTCGGAACGGCGCTGCTGTGGCTGGTGCTGCGCGAGCTGGATATGGGAGGGGTCTTGGGCTCGCTGGCGACCGTCGCCTCCGTGATCGGCGTGGCGGCGGGCTGCGACATCGCCCGTGACGACACCGGCCTGCTCGCTGCGCTCGTCATGGGCTTGGCCCTGGCTAATCTGCCCGGATTCGACATCCCGGCCCGCCGACCGTTCGGCGAGACGGTGATCCAGCTCCTCATCGGCGTGCTCTTCATCTCCATCTCGGCCAGCGTGACCCCGAGCTCCGTGAGGAGCGTGCTGCTCCCCACCCTGGGGCTCGTCGCCGTGCTCGTGCTGGTGACCAGGCCCCTCGTGGCGTGGGTATCGACGCTGCGGAGCAACCTGTCGAAGGGGGAGCGCGCCTTCATCGGGTGGATGGCCCCGCGAGGCATCGTCGCCGCCGCCACCGCCTCGGCGTTCTCCAAGACCCTGATCGCCCGCGGGATCGGCGGTGCCGCCGACATCCTGCCCACCACCTTCCTGGTGATCGTCGCGACAGTGACGCTCTATGGGCTGACCGCGTCGCCGGTCGCAAGGCTGCTCGGTGTGACTCGCCCGGCCCGCAGCCGGCCGCTCCTGGTCGGCGACGTCCCCTGGGCGGTCGACCTCGGCCGGGCGCTGAAGTCCGCCGGCCTCGACGTGCTGATGTGGGCTGGCCCG
>WNFX01000181.1_pt1 | contig 62131 bp, 63 predicted proteins | sample 5400111 | NCBI WGS metagenome assembly WNFX01 (sample SAMN13153363, study PRJNA577476) | soil metagenome | isolation source: 40 cm soil or saprolite under grassland replicate 1 | place: USA:California | collected 2016-06-15
ACGGCCGGCTGTGGGGACTGATCGCGGTCGGGTCCGGTCAGGGGCCCCTGCCGCCCGACGCCGAGCAGCGGATGACGGAGTTCACCGACCTGGTCGCGACGGCGGTCGCGAACGCGCAGAGCCGGGCCGAGCTGATGACCTCCCGCGCGCGGATCGTCGCCGCGTCGGACGAGGCCCGCCGGCGGATCGAGCGTGACCTGCATGACGGCGCGCAGCAACGCCTCGTCGCGCTGGCCCTCAAGCTGCGGTCGGCTGCGACGTCCGCGGAGTGTGGCGAGGTCCGCACCGAGGTAGCGGACGTCGCCGCGGAGCTGATGGGTGTGCTCGATGAGCTGCGGGAGATTTCCCGTGGCATCCACCCGGCGATCCTGTCCGAGGCGGGGCTGCGCCCGGCGCTGCGCGCGCTCGCGCGGCGCTCCGCCGTACCTGTCGAACTGGACGTGCGGGTCGACGGCCGGCTTCCCGAGCCGGTCGAGGTGGCCGCATACTACGTCGTCTCGGAGAGGCTCACCAACGCCGCCAAACACGCCCGCGCCTCGGTTGTCCAGGTGGACGCCGAGATCACCGGCGACACGCTGCGGGTGCACGTGCAAGACGACGGTGTCGGCGGCGCCAACCCCGTGCGGGGCTCCGGGCTGGTCGGGCTGCGGGACCGTGTCGATGCGCTGGGCGGAGCGTTCTCGGTGCACAGCCCGCCAGGCGGCGGCACGACCGTGTCCTGCGCGCTTCCGGCTACCGAGGGCGGCGGCCCGCCGGCGGCCGACCCCAACGAGTACTGACGCCTGGGGGACGGGCGGGTCAGCGCGCCGGCCGGTCCGCACAGCTACCGGACAGGCCCGAATGGGCCGGGCGGCCTGCGCCGTAGCCAGGTCAGGCGGGGAGCGGGCGCCAGTACGCGTCAGGGCCAGGCATCGCCACCGCCGGCCTGGCCTGCTGCCAGCCAGAGTCCTGCGGTTCCCGCTAGCGGGTAGTCGAATTGGCGGCTCGCCTTGACGACAGCGCGGCCGCCGACGGCGATCGTGGATGGCCAGAGCAAGCGAGGATGCGGGGGCATCGCTCGCCGAAGCCGCTGTCCCGGAGCGCGGGACCGGCTCGGCCGCGCGGAAAGGGGATGTAGTTGTTTGACGTGGTGTACGTGCTGCTGACCGTGGCGCTGTTCGCGGGCCTGGGCCTGGCAGTGCGGGCGGTGGAACGGCTATGAGCACCGCGTGTTCACCACGTCGAGGCATTCGCGCGTCGAGCGTGGCATCTACCGGCTGGTCGGCGTCAACGCGGACGGCGAACAGAGCTGGGGTGTGTACGCGCGTAGCGTGCTGGCGTTCTCCGCGGTGTCGGTTCTCTTCCTGTACGCGTTCCAGCGGTTGCAGAACCACCTGTGGCTCAGCCTCGGCTTCCCGCCGGTCAACAGCGACCAGGCGTGGAACACCGCGGTCAGCTTCGTGACCAACACCAACTGGCAGTCGTACTCCGGTGAGTCGACGATGGGCCATCTGGTGCAGATGTCCGGGCTCGCCGTGCAGAACTTCGTGTCGGCGGCGGTGGGCATCGCGGTTGCCGTTGCACTGGTCCGCGGCTTTGCCCGTAGCCAGACGAATCAACTCGGAAACTTCTGAGTCGACCTGGTCCGGATCGTGCTGCGCATCCTGCTGCCGGTCGCGGTCATCGGCGCGATCGTGTTCATCGCGGGTGGCATGGTGCAGAACTTCTCCGGCGGCACCGACGTGCACACCCTCGCCGGCGCGACGCAGCATGTGACCGGTGGGCCGGTGGCCAGCCAGGAGGTCATCAAGGAGTTCGGCACGAACGGCGGCGGTTTCTACAACGCCAACAGCGCGCACCCGTTCGAGAACCCGACGACGTGGACGAACTGGCTGGAGATCTTCCTGCTGCTGTCGATCGGGTTCGCGCTGCCGCGGGCCTTCGGCCGGATGGTGCGCGACAACCGGCAGGGGTACGCGATCGTCGCCGTCATGGCCATCCTCGCGGTCATCAGTGTCATCGCCGTCAACGCGCTCCCGCTGCAGCACGCCGGCACCGTGCCGCAGGCGGTCGGCGCGGCCACGGAGGGTACCGAAATCCGTTTCGGCGTACCGCAGTCGGCGACGTTCGCCTCCGCGACGACGCTGACCAGTACGGGGGCGGTGGACTCGTTCCACGACTCGTACCCGGCGCTCGGCGGCATGATCCCGATCGTCAACATGATGCTCGGCGAGGTCGCGCCCGGCGGCATCGGCTCCGGCCTGTACGGGATGCTCATCCTGGCCGTGATCACCGTGTTCGTGGCCGGGCTGATGGTCGGCCGCACGCCGGAGTACCTGGGCAAGAAGATCGGCGCCCGGGAGGTCAAGTTCGCCTCGCTGTACTTCCTGACTACGCCGATGCTGGTGCTGGTCGGCACCGCGGCCGCGATGTCGCTGTCCTCGGCCCGCGCATCGATGCTCAACACCGGGCCGCACGGGCTGTCCGAGGTGTTGTACGCCTACACCTCGGCGTCCAACAACAACGGCTCGGCGTTCGCGCGTATCAGCGTCAACACCATCTGGTACAACACGACCCTCGGCCTGTGCATGCTGATCGGGCGTTTCCTGCCGGCGGTGGACCTAGCCGAGGAGACCGACGATTTCGAGGCCAGGGCGGACGCGATGGAGCGACTCCACCGGCTCGAACGACTCGAACGGCGGGGCTCAAAACCCGAGCCTGGCCGCCGCCCCACCACCCACCGCAACAGCAAATCCGACCACAAGCGATCCCGACGCAACCGCGGACGGTAGGCGCAGCCCGCATTTAGCGCCCAGGCCCGTCGCGCTGACGGGACCTGGCTCCCGCTTACGCTGACGACCAGCCGGCGAGGCCCTCGCGCTGCTCGGCGAGCCAAAGGTCGAGCCGGCGGAAGCGGTCGTCGTACGGGCTGAGTCCGGCAGGCTGAGGTGATCGCGCTCGGGCGGATTCTCCTGGTCGCACCTGTCGCACCACTGTTCGTCCCGATCGGCCTGCTGCTCAAGATCGGCGATTCTTCAGGTCGCGCGCTGTGTTCACGATCATGCGCAAAGACACCGCGCCCATCGAATGACCTCCTCGGCGCAACCGACGACGGGCATCGATCACGTGACCCGGAAGTAGGATGCGATCAAGAGAAACCGCCAGTCGATTGCGCTCGAGGCGGTGCGGTCAGTACTTTTCGCCGGAGTGCGATCCGGTCTCCCCGCCGAACTCACGGGCAACCCAGCCGGCGCGGAGCTCGTCCCTCGATCACGTCGCGCGCCTTGAGCAGGCCGTGTGCCAGGCGGGACATGATCCGGTATTCGGGTTCGGTCAGCCGCCGCAGTCGAACCCGCTCGGTCGTCGCGTCGCCCGGCGGCGTTACGTAGAACCGGCGCGGCGCGGTCGGTGACGCCACATCGTTGGCACCCGTTGGGTCAAGGATGCTGAGATCCTCGCCTTACACCACCGTGGTCTCCGAGCGGCAACGTCATGGCAGGTCAAGGAACTCTCGCAAGGCTGCCTCGATCGCGTTCATCGTGTCATGCGAGACGAACCCGTGGTTATCACGTAGTGCACTGCGATCGAGGATCTGCACGACGCTATGGATCCTGATGAATGCGCCGGCGAAGGGATCGGCCTCGTTGAGACGGACGGCTAGCTGATTCGGATGCGGCACATCGCGAATGACGGTGAGTGCCCATATGGCCAGCTCTTCGACGCTGTTGTACTCGTCGTTGCTGATCACCAGCACGCGATACTGACTACCTCCGCGTAGCAGGGTCCAGATCTGTCCCCGCCTCACCACTGCGCATCACGCAGAGCGATATCGTTGCTACTTTCGATCAGGATTTGATCATCCGCGACTTGTCGTGCGGTCCTCCCGTGAAGGTACTCTCCGTATGCCTGCGCCGCCGCGCGCTGACGTGCCCGCCGGGCCTCGGGAAGGACACGGCGGACGGCTTCGGTTACGGCTGCTGAGGCGTTGCCCTGACTCTGGAGGTAGGCGGCGACATCGTCCGGCACGCTGATGCTGAGCTTGACGGTCATACTTTTATCCTACCAGTGGGTGCTCTCTGCTTGGGCGTCGGGCTGAGCGGTCGTACGCGGGGGTACGCCTGCTTGCTGTGCATGGTCGGCGGCTCCCGTCGCCGGCAAACCGCTCTCACCGGACGGAAGGCGAGGTGGTGTGGCGGTTGGGCGGGGCGTTGGGCGGCGCAGGCGCGGGCACCGTCGGGGACATCACGAGCCCAGGCCGGGTTGCTGGACTCCTAGCTGGGGCAGCGCGGCAACCGGCTCCGGCGCGGTACGGGCGGACTCGATCGCCCACCGGAGTGTGGCGAGCAGTTGTCGCCGTCGAGCGATCGAACCCTCCACGGCGGGGCGGATCACAGTCGGGAATCCGGTCGCGCCGGTGTGCTCTGGAACCGGATGGGCGCTGCGGTCCAGGGCGTACGCGTCGAGGATCGGCTCCAACGCCTCCCAGACGGACAGCCACACGGGTTCCCGCAGCCGACGGGCCGCGCTGTCGAGGATGAGCACCAGGCGGCGCCACGCCAACTCCGCGTCCCGTCGCCCGCGGCGCCGGCCGGTTGATGGCTGCGCAGCAGTAGGCTCTCCCGCCGATCGAGCAAACCACGTACCGCATCCGGGGCGGTCTCGAGAGCGGCCCGATCCAACCGGGCGAACGCGATCAGCGCGTCGATGCCAGCGCCGTAAAGAGCGGCGTCGTCCCGGGCCTCTTCGGCGCCTTCAGCCGAGGCCATATGCCGCCGCGCGGCGGTGAGCAGCCCGGGGGCCTCCCTAGGGTTCGCGTCGGCCGCCTTGCAAAGCAGATCGGTGCCGCATTCGAACGTTGCGTCGGCCGCCGCGTCCGGAACAGTACGCAGCGCGTGCAGCGTCCGCCGGAGTGCGGTGGCGGCCATGGGTTCATTGCTCCACCGGTCCAGCGCTATCCCGATCAGACGGGGGAGACGTTCGGCGTACTCCGTCTCGACAGTCGTGGGGTCGGCGACGGCGAGCGTCGCGAGGACGGTCAGTGGGTTGCCTCACGCTGGGTGAGGGGTGGCGCGTTCGCCGACACGCGTGGCGTTGTCAGCAATGTCGAGCCGCCGTTCGGCGGCGGCCAGTTCGGATCGCAGTGTGCTCGCCCGTTCCTTCGCGTCTCGCATTTGTACGTGCGCCACGCCCGCGTCGACGAAAGACCCGGACTCGTCGCGGATGGCGGCTCGACAGATCAGGTGGGCGAGCGGTCCGGCGGCGTCCCGCCGGACCGCCGCGAGCGCGTTGTCGATGCCGCTTTCCGTGAGCAGGGTGCGCAGGGCCGGTACACCGGCGGCCGCCGCGGCCTCGGCGAGGTGGCGATCCAGTCCTCCACCGGCTACCAGAGCGGTTCGCCAGGCGCCGGTGGCGTGATGATCCGCGCCTCGGTCAGGACCCGGCGTACCAGGCGCTCGTCGACCGTGGTCAGCAGGACCTGCAGGCCGGGCGTCTCGGCGCACAGCCGTTGCAGCGCGGTGAGGAGGGCGGTGGGGTCGTCGTCCTGCACCTCCTCGGCCTTTGGACTGCGTCAGCCGGTTCAGCCGGGGTGTAACCACGCTGAGTACGCCTTCGAGCCGAGCAACACGCTGGGTGAGGGGTGGCGCGTTCGCCGACACGCGTGGCGTTGTCAGCAATGTCGAGCCGCCGTTCGGCGGCGGCCAGTTCGGATCGCAGTGTGCTCGCCCGTTCCTTCGCGTCTCGCATTTGTACGTGCGCCACGCCCGGCGCTCCGAGCTCACGGGTGTCTCACAGCGCGGGCAGGCGACCGGGTCCAGTGCGTGGAACAGCGACCGGGCGACGCCGCTCTCGCCGCGATGCGGTACAACTAGCGACGGTGGCGTTGCACAGGCGGTGCTCCAGGCCGCGACGGCGAAGGCGGAGGAGCTCGCCGCGCCTATGTGCATAGCGGTGGTCGACGACGGCGGAGCGCTGAAAGCGTTCATACGGATGGACGGGGCGAACCTCGGCAGTGTTCAGTGGGCGATCGACAAGGCGATCACCGCCGCGTCGTTCGGATACCCAATTCACGTGGGAGCGGAGGCGCTGCAAGGCAGCCCGTCTCTGCTGGCGGCGTTCGTCAAACTACCCGCACACGACACTCGCGCCGGCTGGCTACCCGCTGCTGTCGGGTGAGAGCATCGTCGGCGGCATCGGCGCCGGCGCGCCCGAGCAGGATCAGGAGGTCGCGCAGGCGGGTGCGGCTGCTCTCACGGCATGACCGGATTGACGATCCCGGAAGATGGAGACGTCGTCCGGTCCTGGCACGATGCGAACATGACCGAGATTCCCGCCCGACTATCCATCGTCACACTGGGCGCGCGAGACATGGACGTCCTCCGCTCGTTCTACAGGACGCTGGGTTGGCCTGAGCTGCCCAACGGTGACAACTCCTGGACCGGATTCCTCCTCGGCGGCGTCCTGCTGGCGCTCTTCCCGCTGAGCGACCTGACCGCCGAGGCCGCGCCGGGTAGCCCCGGCCCGACCGGGTGGTCGGGCGTCACGCTGGCCTGCACTGTCGGGACCCGGGAGGAGGTCGACAGCGCATTCGACGCGGCCATGGCCGCCGGCGCCACTCCTGTGGCCGCCGCGACCGACCGGTCGTGGGGCGGCCGTTCAGCGTTCATTGCCGATCCCGAGGGCAACCGCTGGGAGATCACCTGGTCACCACGGGCGACGTTCGACGCCCGTGGTGCCCTGCTGTCCTGGGGCTGAGCTCGGGGCTCATCAAACTGGCTGATCTCCCGGTAGGCTGTTGAGAGACGACAATGATCCGGGCTCCGTGTCCGGGCTCCAATGCCTAGTGCCATCTGATGGTGGACGGTTTGTCGGGCTCCACTTGATGCGTGCGGATCAGCATCACTTGATCCGCGACACGTACGGCTAGACGATGGTCACTCCGGAGAGGCTAGACGACACTGGCGACAACGGACCGGGTCGCTGGGCGAGGTCCGTGTCGACTCTTGACGTGACCCTCACCCGCAGCGCACCGACATGTTGTCGGAGATGGGCCCCATACGATGCCGGCGCGCGATGGTGCACTTGGGTTGGTGTCCGTCGCAGACCGTTCGGCGGGGGATGGCGCCAGATAGTTCGGCTGGCATGAATGACGCGGCCGTGCCGGTGCTCATCCTGCGGCGCCGGAGAGACACCTTACTCGGCCGAGTAAGGTCGGAGGCGACCAGGGCAAACGCGCTCGAGCACGCCGCTGACCCACATGACTACTGGGGGTCAAGGGGTCGTGGGTTCAAACCCCGCCGTCCCGACGCAGGTCACAGGCATGATCCAGGATCTTGGCTCGGCCTCGGGGCCAAGATGATCTCTTTCGGACCTGTGTTTCCCTCTTGAACAAAGGTCAAGGAGGGAACGGGTACCTGCCGACATGCCGCGCGGACCGTTAGGTCGGGGCGCCGGCTTATGCGGGCTTGACGTTGGCGTTGTGGTGGAAGAGATGCCGGGGGTCGTACTTCCCCTTGATCCTGGCCAGCCGGTCGTAATTGGCGGGGCCGTAGGCAGCCCGCACGCGATCCTCCTCGTACTCGGTCATCGCGTTGACGTAGCTGCCGACACCGAGGGAGTGCGGGCGTAGCGCCTCCCAGAAGGAACGGGCCCACGCGCGGGTCGGCGGCCAGAAGCTGCGGCGTGGGGCAGACCGCGACTATGAACACAGCGAACCGCGGTTAGCGCCCGCCGCTGAAAGCCGTGTCGTCCTCGCCGACCTCCGAGTACGCCTCGTCCAAGCGGTAGAACGGCACCTCGGCACGGTGGCGGAGCCGGTGGGACGAACGCTGCCTGGATCGCGTCGATTTCGACACAACGATGCTCCTGTTCCTCACGGACACCACTCACTGACGGACCTGATGGTTCGCCTCGCCGGCCCGGCGCGCCTCATCCTGGCGGGATGGCTACGCCGCAGCCGCGATTGCCGCCCGACCCGTTCCGGTCGAGCCTGCCTGCGCCGGCGGAAACCATCCGGCGCGGATGACGAGCGCCGCGGCCGCTAGCGGATTCAATGCTTCCACCGATCCACCGCGCGAGCCAGAAGGAGATCTTCGATGACGGATCCGACGACCGAATTCTTCCAAGGTTTGAGCCGGCGCGGACGTGACCCGGCCCTGTCAGGCGTGACCGCAGCCGTCCGCTTCGACATCGCCCAGGACGACGGATCGCGTTCGTGGCTGCTCGCGATCGACCACGGGGAACTCGCGGTGTCCCAGGGCAGCGGGAACGCAGACTGCGTCATCTCGGCCAACGAGGGGATGTTCCGCGCGCTCACCCGCGGGGAGACCAACGCGATGGCGGCGCTGCTGCGCGGCGAGGTGGCGGTGGCCGGTGACCCCGAACTGGTGGTGTCCGTTCAGCGCCTGTTTCCCGGACCCGGCACGCGCACCGGCGGCGCGCAGCCACCAAAAGGAGGGCAGCAGGCATGACCGATGAAGTCAAAATCCTCGACGGCAACACGTTCGTGGTCAGCGACGACCGCGGGGACATCGAAGCATCGCCGACGGATACCGCCGGCCTCTTCTCCTACGACACGCGATTCCTGTCCACGTGTGTCCTGACCGTCAACGGGCAACGGCTCACCGCGCTGTCGACCGACGATCTCCAGTACTTCGAGTCACGATTCTTCCTGGTACCGGCGTCCGGAACCGTCTATGTCGACGCGAAGTTGTCGGTGATCCGCCACCGCACGGTCACTGACGGGTTCCACGAGCGACTCACAATCCTCAACCACGATGAGAACCCGGTCGACCTGGTGGTCCGCATCGACGTCGGAAGCGACTTCGCCGATCTGTTCCAGATCAAGGACGCGCTGACGAAGGCGGGCAAGCATTACGTCCGGGCCGAACCGAGGCGCCTCCTTCTCGGCTATGAGCGCGAGAGCTTCCGGCGGGAGACGGAGATCTCGACGAGCCAGCCGGCCCAGATCACCGAGCAGGCCCTGACGTTCGCCCCGCGGGTCGACCCGCACGGGGAATGGAGCACCGACCTCAGCGTCGTTCCGCGGATGATGAGGCCGGACGGGCAACCGATCATGTCGGTAAGCCGTTCCGAGCGCGAGCCGCGCGACATGCTGGAGAGCCTGCGCGAGTGGATAGCCGACGCGCCCCGCGTCGTCTGCGACTGGGCACCGCTCGAGGCGACATACCGCAGAAGCATCATCGACCTGGCGGCGCTCCGGTTCTCGCCGCTAATCGCCGGACCGCACAGCCTGCCGGCGGCCGGCCTGCCGTGGTTCATGACCATGTTCGGCCGGGACAGTATCTTCACCAGCCTGCAGGCGCTGCCGTTCACCCCGGAGCTGGCCGCGACGACCCTGCATGTTCTCGGCAAGTGGCAGGGTAGCCGAGTCGACGACTTCCGCGACGAGGATCCGGGGCGCATTCTGCATGAGATGCGCTACGGCGAGATGAGTGCTTTCGAGGAACGCCCACACACCCCGTACTACGGCACCGCCGATGCGACCCCGCTCTACGTGGTCCTGCTCGACGAGTACGAAAGATGGACCGGCGACACGGCGCTGGTGCGGCGGCTGGAGGGAGTGGCGCGCGCCGCACTGGACTGGATCGACCGGTACGCCGACCTCAGCGGTCGCGGCTACGTCGCGTACCAGCGGCGCAACGAGCAGACCGGTCTGGAGAACCAGTGCTGGAAGGACTCCTGGGACTCGATTTCCTACCACGACGGCCGGCTGCCCGGGTTCCCGCGGGCGACCGCCGAGTTGCAGGGGTACGCCTACGACGCGAAGATCAGAGGCGCGCGGCTGGCGCGTACCGTCTGGACCGACCCCGCCTACGCCGACCGGCTGGAGCGGGAGGCAGCCGACCTCAAGCGCCGCTTCAACCACGATTTCTGGATCGAGGACAGGGGGTACTATGCACTCGCCCTCGACACCGACGGAAGTCAGGTCGACGCGCTGGCGTCCAACAACGGTCATCTGCTGTGGAGCGGCATCGTCGAGGAGTCGAGGGCGGCGGCGGTCGCACGGCACCTGCTGGGCCCCGCACTGTTCTCCGGCTGGGGAATCCGCACCCTGGCGAAGGGCGAGCAGCGTTACAACCCGATCGGCTACCACGTCGGCACGGTGTGGCCGTTCGACAACTCCATCATCGCGTGGGGACTACGACGGTACGGATTCAAGGAGGAAGCGGCCCGGATCGCGGCTGGCATTCTCGACGCCGCCGAATTCTTCGACGGCCGGCTGCCGGAGGCATTCGGCGGCTACGAACGCGGCCTGACCCGATACCCGGTTCAGTACCCCACTGCATGCAGCCCACAGGCGTGGTCCACGGGTGCGCCGCTGCTGCTGTTGCGTACCATGCTCGGTCTGGACTCGATCGGCGACCATCTCATCGTCGACCCGGCGCTGCCGGTCGGCGTCGGCCGGCTGGAGGTGCTCGACATTCCCGGACGGTGGGGTCGCATCGACGCCTTCGGTCGAGGTCGGGTCGAGGTGGGCCGGCGGGACGACCTGCGGGACCAGTTGGGTGACCACCCCGATACCGCGTAGCCGCGGGTCCGGAGGTTCATCCGTTCTTGGTGATGCGGAACGGTACGGCTGGCGGCGACGCTGATGACATGAGACCAACAGCGATACACGCGGTGGTGGCCGCTACTGCCGCCGCCATGATGCTGACCGGATGTGCCAGCGACAAACCGCCCGTGTGTGACAGTCTCGACGCGGTCCGCCACTCTGCCGACGAGCTACGGAACGCCAACATCAGCGAGAACGGGATGTCCGTTGTCACGAGTGACCTCAGCCAGCTCAAGGCTGACCTGGCCCAGTTTGCCAACGACGCGAAGACGCAGTTCCAGCCGCAGGCTGACGGACTGAGATCCACTGTGGACCAGTTGCAGTCGAGTGTGGAGATGGCGAAGGCAGCCCCGACCGCCGCTAGCCTCGGTGCTGTCAGGACGGCCGTCACCGCCGTCGGCGATGCGGCGCGCGATCTGCGCGACGCGGTCGCCGGTACGTGTTGATCCAGTGTCGGTGGGGCGACTCGTCAGCGCCCAACGGCGGGTAGGTCACGGTGCGGGGGCGAAGCTCCGTCGGGTCGACAGGGCCGGTGGATCCAGGTCGAGCTGGCGGTCGAGGATGATCGCCGCGTCGATGAGTGCCAGGTGGGTGAAGGCCTGCGGGAAGTTGCCCAGCTGCTCCCCGGTGAGTCCGATCTCCTCCGAGTACAGACCCAGATGGTTGGCGTAGGTGAGCATCTGCTCGAACGCCATGCGCGCCTTGTCGAGCTGGCCCGCCCGGGCCAGCGAGTGGACGTAGGCGAACGTGCACAACGAGAACGTCCCTTCGGAGCCCCGGAGGCCGTCCGGTGAGGCGGCGGGGTCGTAGCGATATACCAGGCTGTCGGTCACGAGCTCGGCGTCCATCGCGCGCAGCGTCGACATCCACCTCGGATCCGTCGGTGTGATGAACCCGACGGTCGGCATGCGCAGCAGGGACGAGTCGAGGACGTCGGTGTCGTAGTGCTGCCTGAAGGCCTGGCGGGTCGGGCTCCACCCTCGCAGCATGATCTGTCTGTAGATGGAGTCCCGTTCGCGGTGCCAGCGCTCGAGCGGAGCCGGGCGTCCGTGCGCCGTCGCAAGCCGGATGCCGCGATCCAGCGCGACCCAGCTCATCAGGCGGGAGAAGGAGGCGTCCCTGACCCATGTGTAGCGGTAGTCCCAGTTCCGTTCGCCGCCGATCTGTTCGGGTAGGGCGGCGGTCGGCGCCGCGACCAGTCCGCCGGTGGGTGCGTACGTCATGAGCTTCAGCGTGATCGCCGAGCGGTTCACGGCCTCCCGCCAGCGTCCCGCGTAGGTGGATCGGCCGAGCCAGGCCTCCCAGAAATCCACTGTCTCGTCGAACAGTCGCCACGCCTCGGCCACGCGGACGGCACGCACCGGCCCCGCGGTGCCCGTCTCGAGTACCAGGCCCCGCATCTCGCCCGCCTCGAGCTGTACCTCGGCGTGGACGTCACTGTGCGCGTCCACCCGGGTCCGGGCCCTCCGTTCGTCCTCCGGCTCGCGGATAAGGGCGACCGTCATCGAGGTACGGCTGCCCTCGAAGACCGCGCCGTCCTCGGTCAGGTGGGTCTCGAAGAACTCACGTCCGTAGTCGAACCGCGGTGCGATGTCGAGTGCGAAGGTCAGCCGGCCCCATATACACCGGAGCATGCGGACCAGACGGTGCGTCTTGGAACCGGTCTTGCTGCTGCTGACCGGCATGAAGTCGACGAGCTCCCCGACGCCCGCCTCGGTCATGAACCGGGTGACAAGGACCGCGGTGTCCGGAAAGTACAGCTGTTGCTGGTGAAGATTTCCGTCGTCGGCCGCACCCGGAAATGACCACCGCGGTCTTTGTCGAGGAGAGCCCCGAAGACGCTCGGCGAGTCGAACCGGGGCGCGCAGAACCAGTCGATGGATCCGTCGGTGGCGACGAGTGCCGCCGTCTGGAGGTCGCCGATGAGGCCGTGATCGGCGATGAGCGGGTAGTCAGCCATGCCGTCACGATCGGACGACCACCGGTGGTACGCATCATGCGCGGAGGATGATGCCTCCCACGCGGACCAGGGTGGATTGTCCGCGGTGGAAGGCCGCCCGGTCCGCGGGCGGCGGTGCCGTCATGGCTCGAATGAAAGCAGGTGCGGCATGGTTGAGCACAGTACGGCGGGACCGCCACCGCGCGCCCTGCGAAAGGTCCTCGTCCCGCTGGCCCTCGCCCAGTTCATCTGTAGCTTCGCCGGCTCGAACATGAACGTGATGATCAACGACATCAGCCGCGACCTGGATACCACCGTCCGGGGGGTCCAGGTTGCCATCACGATCTTTTTGCTGGTGATGGCCGCGCTGATGATCCCGGGCGGCAAGCTGACCGACCGCTACGGCCGGAAGCGCTGCTTCACCGTCGGTCTCTTCGTGTACGGCATCGGTGCCGTCCTGAGCGCCGTTGCTCCCGGCCTGGGCGTTCTCATCGTCGGCAACTCGATCCTCGAAGGCGTCGGCACGGCGTTGTTGATTCCACCCGTCTACATCCTCGCGACGCTGCTGTTCACGGAGGTCGGCTCCCGGGCCCGCGCGTTCGGCGCGATCAGCGCGCTGGGTGGGGTGGGCGCGGCCGCGGGGCCACTGATCGGCGGGTTCATCACGTCGGTGATCAGCTGGCGGGCCGCCTTCGTCTTCCAGGCCCTGATCATCGTGATGATCATCGTGCTGAGCCGGCGCAATGTCCGCGACCCGCTGCCGCCGGATCCGACGCATCCCTTCGACACCGGCGGCGCAGTGCTGTCGGCGGTCGGGCTCCTGCTCGTGGTCACGGGTATCCTCGCGGCGGACAACAACGGCTGGCTGATGGTGGGCCTGCTCGTCGCCGGTGCCCTCGTCCTGGCCTGGTTCTTCCTTTCGATGCGGGCCAAGGAACGCGCGGGCCGGGAGGCGTTGCTGTCGACGGCGTTGTTCCGCAACCGGACCTCCAACCTCGGCCTCGTCACGCAGAACACCCAGTGGCTCATGCTCATGGGTACGTCGTTCGTCGTCTCGGCCTACCTGCAGGTGGTGCGCGGATACAACGCGATCGAGACCGGGGCAATCTTCACGGCGGCGACCGTCGGCCTGCTAGTGTCCTCGCTCGCCGCGGAGCGCTTGGCAAAACGACGCGCACAACGCACGCTCATCGTGGCCGGTTTCATCGTCACCATCGTCGGTATCGGCGCGCTGCTGGTCATGGTGAGCGGACCGCCGAACGTGTGGGCGTTCGCGCCCGGTCTCTTCCTGATCGGGCTGGGGCTCGGTGGCATGTTGACGCCGTCGGTGAATGTCGTCCAGTCCAGCTTCGGCGAGGATCTGCAGGGTGAGATCTCAGGCCTGTCGCGCAGCGTGTCCAACCTCGGTTCCTCGCTTGGCGCGGCGCTCGCCGGCACGATTCTCGTCGCCGGCATCACGGCGACACCCGGACGTTCGTACGCGCTGGCGATGATCGCTGTCGCGGCGGCCGGCATCATCGGGCTGGTGGCCGCCGCCCTCCTGCCCGGAACCATCACCGCCTCGGCCGTGCCGAAGCCGGCGGGCCAGATCGCGCCGGGCAGGTAGCCGGACCGGGCCCGGGAAACAGCCGCGGTTGGATGCGTTCGCCCGGGATGCGCTCCTGCTCCTGCGCGATCAGCGCCAACGCTCGGGCGTCGGCCTCTCGGTCGCGTCTTGTCGATGGCTCGTGGCCACAGCCCGGCGTGGTGCACCGCGGCGCACCGGGAAACCGGCCCGGCACGCTTCCGGAACGGAACGGCAGCGAAGTGGTTGAGCGCACCCATGACACGATCGCCACCGCGAGCAGCAGGACCGGGAAGATGCTGAGGAAGCCGTAGTACGTGATGAGCGCCGCCTCGCGCGCCCTCCAGCGTCGTCGGCGTACTTGCGCAAGACCGCGTAGGCGAACCCCAGTACCCGGTGTCGTTGCTGCAGGCCGTCCAGCCGGGCGACAACCCGGGCGCCGCGGCGGGCGGACCCTGGGATCGCCATGCCGGCATGGTGCCCGCGCGCGGTCGGCGAACGCGTCATCCGTGCCGGATGAGGCGTCGCACGACGCCCGGCGGGCACGCTCGGCGGACACCAGCCCTCTTGCGCGCGATGCCGAGGAGGACGTCATGACCTCGATGGATGCCGGACAGGTGGGCCGCGGAGGCCGGCTATGACGCGGTTGCCGTCGACTCCCATCCGCGTCGTTACGTTGTACGACACCCAGGAGGGCACCGCGGCGGGCATCTACGGCATCATCGTCAGCGCGGCCGTCATGGTCGCCTCACACGGGCGGTCCGCCGCCGCCATCGTCGCCGGGGTCCTCGTCACGTTGACCATCTACTGGGCCGCGGAGCGCTACGCCCGCATCGTGGCGGAGCGGATCCACGAGGGCCAGCGCCCGAGCCGGCACACGATCCGGGTCCAGTTGACCAGTGGCTGGGAGATGATCACCGCTTCGGCCCTTCCCCTGGCCGTACTCGTGACCGTCCGTCTCCTGGGCGCTGATCTGCAGGCGGCCGTGATCTGGGCGTTGACGTGCAGCACCGTGCTGCTCTGCTGGGCTGGCTGGCGGATCGGCCGGGAAGGCCGGCTCACGACCATCGAGCGACTGGCGTCCACCGCGGTGGCCGGGATCTTCGGCGTCGGGCTGATCCTGCTCAAGACGTCCCTGCACTGATCCGCCAATGACGCATCGTTACCCGGACGGTTCGGAATGCGCTCGGACCCGCCGTCCCCGGCCTGACCGACCGCCTCGGCATCACCCTGCGGTTGTATATACCCGTGAGCCCGCGTCGGCCGGAGAAGCGGATACGGGGTTCCGGAGTCCGGGAGGAGGACGCTGTGGACGAGGCGATAGGCCAGTCACTGGCAACGGCCGTCGGCGTCGCGACATGCCCGATTCCGTGACCGCGACTGCCACACCCGACGTCCCACACCGTCCTAGTGGCTCAAGGCGTGCTGCTTGATCTGCTCGAACTCGGCGGCCGTGATCTTGCCCTGATCCTGCAACCGGGCGGCCTTGGCGATCTCGTCCGCGGCCTGGTAGTCCGAAGCGGACCGTGGGTTCCGGCCGGAGGCGCCGAACGCGAAGGCATCACCGCGAGCGGCCTTCGGCCGGGCGATGACGTACGCGAGGATCCCGATGAACGGCAGGATCACCATCAGCGTGATCCACCCCGCCTTCCCCCATCCCGACAGGTCGTCACGCCGGAAGACGTCGGCGAAGAGCGAGATGAACATCCAGATCACGGCGAACCAGAAGAAAAAGATGACCATTGACCAGAGGAAAGTTCCGAATGTCCACTCCACGGCGGGCCTCCTGCTGATGGCGTCGTAGCGGGGTCCATCGTCGGTGTTTTGTCAGCACCGGGCATCATCCGGGTCGGGTGAGGTCGCCGGCGGCAGCGCGATCCGGGGCGGGCGCGGGCCGGTCGGGCGGTGGGATTCCGCGTACCGGGCCGCTGGAGATGAGCGCGTCGATCCACCTCGTCGCCGGGTCGGCATCGACGAGCAGTCCCTTGGCGAGCAGGCTCAGCGGGATCGCCAGCACCGCGCCGAGCGAGCCGAGGACCCAGGTCCAGAACACCAGCGACAACAGCGTGAGCGTGGTCGACAGGCCAACGGCATCGCCGATGACCTTGGGCTGAATGACGGACTGGATCACGAAATTGACGACGCTGTATACGGCGATGACGGCGAGCATGAGTCCCGGTCCACCGTCGAGCAGCCCGAGGAGCGCCGGCGGCACCAGACCGATGAGGAAGCCGACATTGGGGATGTAGTTGGTGATGAAAGACAGCAGACCCCACAGTACGGGTAACGGGATCCCCATCCACCACAGGGCGAGACTGTCGATCACCGCGACGATGAGCCCGAAGATCGTCGACACCAGAAGATACCGGCGGGTGCCGCGGGCGAAGGCCTCGAATGCTTCGACGACCGTTGGACGCTCGGCGCGTGCAACCCGCATCCGGGCCGGCAGCCCAGCCGCGTCCAGACACATGAACAGTACGACCGCGAGGATGAGCACCACGTTCGACAACGCGGCCGAGAGGCCGCCGAGCAATCCGTCGAGGAGGCTGCCCAGGTCGAGCTGGTGCAGGACGCGCTGCACCTGATCCGGGCCGATGCCGACGTTGCCGATCGCGGTTCTGATCTTGTCGACGAGCCCGTCCACCTGCTTCTGGTACTCGGGCAGGAGCGTGGCGAGCCGGGCGACCGACACGGCGACCGAGGCGGCGAGTGAGGCCAGAACGAGATAGATCGTGATGACCGCCGAGGCGATGGACAGCCACGCCGGCCAGCCCCGGCGGCGCAGCAGCCCGATCATCGGGCTGGCGGTGACGGTCAGTACCAGCGCCAGGAGAACCGGACCGAGGATCATGGCGAACGCCTTCATGCCGGCGACCGCGACCACGGTGGCCGCGAGCCCCAGCAGAACGATCACGCCGCGCGGCAGGGTCCACTCGCCGGGGCCGCTGCTGCCGGACGTGTCGTTCCCGGCTGACCAGCGTACTGCCGCACGAGGGTCGGTTTGTCCCGGTGCTGCCCGATGAGCCTGATCACGTGCGGCCGACCCTCCGTCGTTGGTTGGGTTCACTGGATCACGTCCCGCCAAGGTCGTCGACGTCCATGCTCGAGCCAGCCGCCATGCGACGAACCTCGAGCAGGCGGAGACCGAGCCCGTGCAGGCGCGTGATCAACCCGAACAGCGCGGACTGATCAGGCAGCGCGCCGTAGAGCACCGTCTCCGCCGGTTCTACCTTGACATCCAGACCGCCCAGCTCGGTGAGCAGCTCGGCCGGAAGAGTGCCGGACACCCGGATCTGGTACGTAGCCTGTGTCATGGCGCGCACACCTTCCGGCTCCTGTTCGCGTTCCGCCGTCGTCCGTGTTGCGCGGGTCGGCGGAACCCGGGCGGTGCACACGGCGATGCGTCCGGCACCGTCTCCCTGACCACAGAATGTCGGTCTAGTACTGGTCCAAGGGTCGACCGTCCGCATGCCCGCGCCATCATCCCTGGGGGATGGCGGAAACGCTTTTCCCAGGCGGCTGTCCGTTGTCGTGGTACGTGAGCGGGGTCGAGCCGCGGGTTTCGATGTTACGGACCGTCAACTACCCGATCTGGGCGATGCGGCGGCCGACGGATCGGGTGAGGCTGAGTTATCGGACAGACGTCTCTATTTCGGGGCTCGCCGTGACAAGTACCCCTGAATTCGCCGAGTCGGTCGCGGAACCGACCTCCCTTGCCGCTGTAGGACCTCCCGTACTGTTCGCCAAGTTCGCCGTACCCGAACCGCCCCGGTTCACGGTCACGCGGACGCGGCTGCTGGAACAGCTCAGCCGGTGCGTCGCCGATCCCGTCACCGTGGTGACCGGTCCCGCGGGCAGCGGCAAGACGGAGGCCGTCGCCGGCTGGGTGCGGGCGGGTCACGCCGGAGACACGGTGGCCTGGGTCACCCTGGACGACGGTGACAGCAGACCCGCGGTGTTCTGGACCTACCTCGTGGAGGGCCTCCGCCGGGCGGGACTGCGGCTGCTCCCGGCGCTCGCCGATGCCGTTCCGCCGAGCGCGGGGGATCAGGCATTCCTGGTCCGCCTCGCCGCGGAACTGGCCGGTCAACCCGGCACGGTGACCCTCGTCCTCGACGAGGTGTCCAGCATCTCGGAAACCCGGTGGGCCAACGACCTCGACTTCGTCCTGCGGCATGCGGGCGGTCGACTCCGGCTCGTCCTGGTCGGCAGGTGGGACCCGCCCCTTCCGCTCTACCGGTACCGGCTAGCCGGCACGCTGAGCGAGATCCGTGCCGACGATCTCGCCTTCACCGAGGCCGAGGCGGCCGACCTGCTCGCTCTGCACGGCATCGTCCTCACACCCCGCGGGCTCGCATCCCTCCTGCGACATACCGAGGGCTGGGCCGCCGGGCTGCGACTGTTCGCCATGGCGCTGGAGGGGCACGCCGACGCCGACAGCGTGCTGTCGACCATCAGCGGCGACGACGCGAGCATCGCCGAGTACTTCGTGCGCGAAGTGCTGCGGGTTCAGCCACCCGACGTCCGGGAGTTCCTCCTCAAGACCAGCGTGCTCGACACCGTCACGCCGGAGCTCGCCCGGCTGCTCACCGGGCGCCCGGACGCGCGTCGCCTTCTTGCCGGGCTGGCGCGGGAGAACGTGTTCGTCCAGGTGGTCACCGGTCAGCAGGCAACCTACCGTTACCACCGACTGTTCCGGGAACTGCTTCGTGCCGAGCTGGTCTGTGACCAGCCCGAGTGGATGCCGCGGCTGCACCGCTGCGCGGCGGGGTGGCTCGCCGCCGAAGGCCAGACGATCGAGGCGGTCGGCCACGCGATGGCCGCCGGGGACCCGGACAGTGCCGCCGCCATCGCCGTCGACGACTACGCGGTCGTGCGAATCCTGCTGGGGGACGGGGCCGACCGCCTGGTCGGGCTGTTCCGCGACCTGCCCGACGATGCCGTCACGGCCGAGGGGGCTTTGATGGCCGCAGCGGTCGCATGCGCCACGGCCGGCCACGACCGCGCCGCACAGCAGCTGGCCCGGGCGGGTGAGTTGATGGCCGGCATCGGGCCGGAATGCGGGGCCGCACCGTCGATGTCCGCGGCGGTGCTCGACGGGCTCCTGGCCAGCGTCGCGCACGACCGGCCGCGCATGCTCACCGCCGCACACACCGCGCAGGGCCTCCTCGCTCAGGTACCCGCGGAAGACCTGGACCGGTATCCCGGATTGCGTGCGCTGGTGCTGTCGCAGACCGGCGCCGCACAGAGCTGGAGCGGCGCGATCGACGCCGCCGTGACGACACTGACCGACGCCGCCTCGGCCGCCACCGCCAGCGGCTGCGAGACGCTGCGGCTGGACTGCCTGCAGCACCTGGCGCTGCTCGAGGCGTATCGCGGCCGGCTGCGGCACGCCGCCACCCTGGTCGGCCAGGCCGTCGAGGTGGGCGCACAGGGCGACGCGGCCGGTGGGTATCGTGCCCCGACCGCCAAGGTCGTACTGGCCTGGGTGGCGGCCGAGCACTACGACGTGGAGGGTGGCTGGCGCCACCTCCGAGCAGCCGAGCCGCTATGCGGATCGCGTCCCGCGGGGCTGCCCGAGGCGGGATTTGCCCTCGTGAAGGCACGGCTCCTGCGCGCACGTGGCGAGTTCCGCGCGACGCTGGCGGTTCTCCAGGACGTCAGCGGCGACGCATTGCCGGTGTGGGTGGAGCGCGAGATCGCGCTGAGCCGGGCGCGGATCCTGACGGCGACCGGACATCCGCAGGACGCCCTGGCGGTGGTCGATGGCCTTTCTGATCAGGACCGGCCGGACAGCGCCGTCGTCCAGGCCGCGGCGCTGCACGCCAGTGGCGACTCCGACCTGGCGTGGCAGCTGGCCTGGGCGGTCGTCGAGTCGGCTGACGCCGCAGTGCCGGTGGTCGTCAACGCCTGGCTCACGGTGGCGACCGTGGCCGCGGACCGCGGCGACCTACGCGAGGCCACGGACGCGCTGCGGCGGGCGCTTCGGCTGGCCGAACCTGAGACACTCCGGCGGTGCTTCCATGAGGTAGGGGCGCAGTTGCGGCGGTTGATGCGCGACAACCAGGAACTGGCGGACCACCGCCGGGCACTCCGCTCTCCGGTACGGCCAGATTCGCTCCACAGTGGACAGCCGGCGGCCGAACCGGCGGAACCGGTCATCGTCGAGAAGCTGAGCAAGCGGGAACTGGAAGTGCTGCGCCACGTCGAGGCGATGGTGCCGACCGAGGAGATCGCCGGCGCGATGTACGTGTCGGTCAACACTGTCAAGACGCACGTCCGCAGCATCCTACGGAAGCTGTCGGCGTCTCGGCGTACCGAGGCGGTTCGCCGGGCCCGCGAGCTCGGCCTGATCTGACCCGCCCCGCGCCGGTGAGCAGCCGGCGCGCCGCAACGCGACCGTCGTCGATGCCCCCGGCCGCAGGACGGTGACCGCGACGTCAGGGGCCCGCGACGGCCGCCAGGCGGGCGAACCGCTCACCCGGGCCGTCGAACAGATCGCGGCGGACGGTCCCGGGGGTCACCTCGGTCACGTCACCGCGGTGGGCCCGGCGCAGCAGCGGCCCGGCGCCGAGTGGACCCACCAGCCGCGCGTTCTCCGGCAGCCGGCGCAGCGAGCCCAGGTCCAGGCGGTCGAGGTGCAGGTGGGACACCAGAACCAGGCGCAGCACCGTGCCGTGGCCCAGCCACCGCAGGGTCAGGTTGCGTATGCCTACGTTGTCGGTCCTAGCGGTCCGCACCAGCGCGTTCATCCCCTGTTCGACCTTGGCCGACCGTGCGGCGCCACGTACCCATCCCGGGGGGATGAATCAGCGCCACGCCGCCGGGGGCGCGCGGGCGCAGTGGACGGCACGCTGTGAGTCACCCCTCACGAGGGTGTGGCGCGTGGTCGGGCCCGGGCCAACATGGTCTGATGGGACAACCGAACATCTGGCCGCCGGGCCGGACCACCGACGAGGCGACGGAGCCGGCGACCGGGTCTGGTGCGGTGAGCCGATGGGGACTGGCGGCGGCCGGTATACGGGAGCGTGCGTCGCGAGTTGCGGACCAGACAGCGTGCTGGCTTCCGGTACGGTGCCTACGGCGGGCGATGGCGATCAACGGACGCGACCGGGCCTTCGTCCTGGCCGGACAGGCCTTCAACACCGTGATACCGCTGCTCATCATCGTCAGCGCCGCCACCCGACAGAACGGCGAGATGTTCGTCGCCGAGCGGTTCAACCGCCGGTTCCGCCTGACCGGCGCGCCGGCCGAAGCGCTGCGGGCACTGTTCGAACGGCCGCCAGGCGCGACCGGTGCGGTCACCGTCGTCGGCATGGTGGTGCTGCTGTTCTCGCTGGTCAGCCTGACCCGCTCGGTTCAGCGGACGTTCGTGGCGGCATGGGGCCTCCCGCCGGCGGGAATGCGGGGTACCGTCCACGGCCTGACCGGGATGGGACTCCTGCTGGCCTCTGTTCTGGTGCTGTCGATCCTGGTCGCCATGGTCCGGCCGCTGCCCGCCGGCATCGTGCTCGCACCAACCCTGCGCACAGTCGCGGCCGTGGCCATCTGGCTGGTGCTTCAGAACCTGTTGCTGTCGCGCCGGGTCGCGTTGCATGCCCTGGTACCCGGCGCGGTCGTCGCCGGCGTCGGGCAGACGGTCATCAGCATGTACTCCAGTGCGTGGATGCCGCGTGTGATCGCGCACAACGCCGACCGGTACGGGATTATCGGCGTCACGTTCGCGATGGTCAGCTGGCTGATCGTGGTCGGTTTCGCACTGGTGCTCTTCGCCGCGGTGGCGGCGGAGCTGGGTCATGCGGACAGCCTCAACGGATCGGCGGATCCGTCCACTGTGGATCGACGGGTGAGCCGGCAACCGGCTGGTCAGCCGGATTCACCGACAGTGACGTGGCGGCGCTGAAATCGGCCGCCCCGGTCGGTCGCTTCGTGCTACGCGCGAGACCGTGCAGGTTCCTTGGTAGCCCCTCCCACTCGGGCCTCACTCATCCGCGACGGGTGAAGCCGGACCCGCGGTGCCGAAGCACAGATACCACCCGTACGGGATGACACGCCGTGCGCTCCATCGGCGGATCATGGCAACGCTGAAAGGCACGGCGAACAGGAAAGTTGGCGATCATGCGAGACGGACAGACGCCGCGTACCGACCGGCCAGCCGGAGGTGTGGACCTCCCGTTGCCCGGCATCGAGGCCGCCCACGACATCCAGTACGCCGAAGAACATCTGGTGGACGCTGAGGCCGATCTCGAAACCAACGAGCTGCACTCGGGCGGCTGGACCTGTGCCCGGTGCGGGCGGACCATCGGTCCGGAGGACGACGTGCGCCGTACCGTGAGCGGAGCCTACGAGCACGAGGCCTGCGGCCCGCCCTTGCGTTGGTGACTGTCTGGTCCAACCCGCCGGGACTGATCATCGCCGTCCCCATCGTCGCCAGGCGGTGGATCCCCAGCATCATCCCTGTTGGATGAGACGTCCGGAAGGCGACTTCGAGCTACGTCCCGATACGACCGTCGTGGTCCACGTCGTCGCCGGTCACCAACGGGCGGACCTCGATCAGTCGGAGACCAAGGCAGTGGATGCGCATAATCAAACCGAACAGCGCGGACTGATCAGGCAGCGAATTGCGGCTGTCGCGAAATGTGGCAACACGGCGCTGTCGAATTGCGATCGTGCGGGACGCAAACTACCCGATTCGGGCGATGCGCCGAGCGAGCGATCCGGCGAGACTGGAGTCGTAGACAGCGTCTCCGCTTCGGGGTCCGCCGTGACAGGTGTTCTGGAACAAGCCGCGCCGGTGACTCGATCAGCCACTGCCGACGAAGGCAGTCCACTTCTGGGGTCGAAGTTCGCGGTGCCCGAACCACCCCGGTTCATGGTGGCGCGCGGCCGCCTGGTGGAGCGGTTGACCCGGGCGGTCCGCGAGCCGGTCACCGTGGTCACCGGACCGGCGGGGAGCGGCAAGACCCAGGCGGTGGCGGCGTGGACGAGGGCCGGCTGCGCCACCGACACCGTTGCCTGGATCATGCTAGAGGAGGGCGACAGCCAACCAACCGCATTCTGGACATACGTCGTGGCAGCGCTACGCCGCGCCGGCCTGCCGCTGTTCCCGACACTCGCCGACCCGGTCCCGCCGACGGCCGTGGACCAGGAGTTTCTGGTCCGCCTCGCCGCGCAGCTCGCCAGCCAGCCCCGGTCGGTGCTTCTCATCCTCGACGAGGTCCCGACCCTCACCGAGTGGCAGTGGGCCAACGAACTCGATTTCGTCCTCCGCCATTCCGAAAGCCGGCTACGACTGGTACTCGTCGGCAGGTGGGACCCGCCGCTTCCGTTGTACCGGTACCGGCTGGCGGGCAGGCTGAGCGAGCTACGCGCCGATGATCTCGCGTTCACCGAGGCCGAAACCGCCGAGCTGCTCGCCCTGCACGGCATCGAGCTAACCCCGCAAGGGCTCGCGTCGCTCATGCGACAGACCGAGGGGTGGGCGGCCGGCCTGCGGCTATTCGCCATGGCCCTGGAGGGCCACGACAACGCGGAGACCGTGCTCGCGACCATCAGCGGCGACGAGGCCACCATCGCCGAGTACTTCGTGCGGGAGGTGTTGCGGGCCCAGCCCGCTGACGTGCGGGACTTCCTGCTCAAGACCAGCATCCTCGACACCGTCACCCCCGAGCTCGCCCAGGTCCTCACCGGGCGCACCGACGGCCGCCGCGTGATGGCGCTGTTGGCACGGGAGAACGTGTTCGTGCAGACCGTAACCGGTCATCCGGCGGCATACCGGTACCATCGGCTGTTCGGCGAGCTGCTGCGGGCCGAGCTGTCCTACGACGACCCGGACCGGATTCCGCAGTTGCACCGGCAGGCGGCGCGTTGGCTGGCCGCCGACGGCCAGACCGTCGACGCGGTGGCCCACGCGGTACGGGCCGACGACTGGGCCACCGCCGCGGTCATCGCCATCGGGGACTACGCGGTGGGCCGGCTCGTGCTCCGCGGTACCGCCGACCCGCTGGGCGCGATGTTCCACGATCTCCCGGATCTCGTCGACAGCACGGAATCGGCGATGGTGGCCGCGGCGCTGGCGTTCGCCGACGCCGATCCCGACCGCTGCGCGAAACACCTGTCCCGTGCCGGGGAGATGACCGCCGGTCGGACGGTGGATGGTGGCACCGCGCTCACGCTGACCTCGGCTCTGCTCGACGCGCTCCTGGCCAGCGTCTCGCGGGACGCGCCGCGCATGCTCGACTCGGCGCGGGCGGCCGATGCTCTCCTGACCGAGGTACCGGCGGCGCGGCTGGAACGACATCCCGAGCTTCGCGCGCTGGTCCTCGCCGTGACGGGGACCGCACAGAGTTGGATGGGTGCGATCGACGACGCGACGGTGACACTCACCGAGGCCGTGGCGGCGGCCACCGCGCCCCTCTGCGAATCCCTGAAGGTGGACTGCCTGGAGCACCTGGCACTGCTGGAGGCGTACCGGGGTCGGCTGCGCCATACCGCCGCCCTTGCCAGCCAGGCCATCGACACGGCCAAACGGTGCGATGCCGGCGCCCGCCGCCTCGCCGGTGCCCAGGTGGCCCGCGCCTGGGTGGCGGTGGAGCACTACGACGTGGAGATGGGCTGGCGGTACCTGCGCGCAGCCGAGCCGACCCGTGGGCCCGTCCCCGGCGGCCTGTCCGAGGCGGCGTTCGCCGTCGTGAAGTCGCGGCTGCTGCGCGCCCGCGGCGAGTTCCGCGGGGCGCTGAAGCTCCTCCAGGAGGCCGGCGGCTCGCCCGGTGTCCGGTCCCAGCCGGAGTGGTTGGAGCGCGAGATCATGCTTGGTCAGGCGCGGATTCTGATCGCCAGCGGCCACGCGCGGGAGGCCCTGGCGGCCGTCCGCCAGCTCGCCGACCATGACCGCGCCGACAGCGCCGTCGTCCTGGCCGAGGCGCTGCTGGCCGAGGGCGACGCCGACCAGGCCGAGCGGGTCGTCCGGCGGGTCGTCGAGGGCACCGGCATCGCCGTACCGGTTTCGGTACACGCCTGGCTGATGCTGGCTTGGGCCGCCGCCGACAACGGGGATGTCCGCGATGCGCAGGACGCGCTGCGGCACGCTCTTCGACTGGCCAACCCGGAGTCGCAGCGGCGCCATTTCCACGAGGTCGGGGCACGGCTGCGCCGCCTGATGCGCGACGACCAGGAGATCGCGGGGGAGTACCGCGCCCTCGGACGATGTACGGGTACCCCCCAAGCGCAGCCCGGACCGCCCGCGACCGAACCGCTCATCGTCGAAAAGCTGAGCAAACGGGAGATGGAGGTCTTGCGGTACGTGGAAGCCATGTTTCCGACGGAGGAGATCGCCAGCGCGATGTACGTGTCGATCAATACCGTGAAGACCCATGTCCGGAGCATTCTGCGCAAGCTGTCCGCATCGCGCCGTAACGAGGCGGTCCGCCGCGCGCGCGAGCTCGGCCTGATCTGACGCTCCGGTTGCGCCGCCCCGATCCGCTTCGCACGACATCGGGTCGACGGCGTACCGCCCGGTCACCCGGCGGGGATGAGGAGCGGTCGACCATCGGGAGTGACGCTGATGGCGGGTGGCGCGGCCGTCCGCCATCAGTCTGACGACGACGGAGGTAACTTCATGTGCGGCGTGACCGGATTCGAGAAGGATCTGGTGCGCCAGGGCACCATCCTGGTGAAGCTGTACTTCAGCGTCAGCAAGGAGGAGCAGGCACGGCGGTTCGCCAACCGGCACCACGACCCGCTGCGGCAGTGGAAGCTCAGCGAGATCGACATGCAGGCGCAGGACCGCTGGGACGAGTTCACCACCTGCAAGTACGAGATGCTCAAGAGAACGAGCACCGATGCCGCGCCATGGGTGATCATCCGCTCCGGCGACAAGCGCCGGGCCCGGATCAACGCGATCAAGGTCATCCTCAACGCCGTGGACTACACCGACCGCAGCCGCGACCTCGACTTCGATCCGGACGCCGACGTGGTGCTGTCCGGAGCGGAGGAGATCGCCCTGATGGGGGCCGAACGCAGGCAAAGTGGAAGGTTCATCGACTGAGACAGCCGCCGGGGGACCTGAGACAGCCGCCGGGGGACCTGAGACAGCCACCGGGAGTCCTGAGACAGCCGCAGGGAGGACGCCATGACCGGCCGGGGAAAGAGCGAGACCGCCACGACCACCGCACCTGCGCCGCCTGGCTCGGCGGCGCCCGACGGGTCCCACCCGGATCCCGCTACCCGCGCCGCCCTCGGCGCGCAGGCGCGGGCGCGGGTACCGCTGGCCAGTCACGCGGAGTTCGTGACCGTATCCGATCGACCGGACCCGGTCGAGGTGCTGATCGCACAGGCCGCTTCGCGGGTTGTGGAGCTGGTGCCGATCCGCCACGGCCGGATGCTGGTCTCACCGTTCACGTTCTACCGCGGCGCGGCCGCCGTCATGGCCGCCGACCTCGCCGCCACACGGTCGTCGGGGCTGACGTGCCAGCTGTGCGGGGACGCGCACCTGTCGAACTTCGGCGCGTTCGGCTCACCTGAACGGCGCCTGGTGTTCGACGTCAACGATTTCGACGAGACCAGTGCCGGGCCGTGGGAGTGGGACATCAAGCGGCTGGCGGCGAGTTTCGTCGTGGCCGCGCGGGAAAGAGGATTCGGCCGCAAGCAGCGCGGCGAGATCGTGGCTACCACCGTCGGCCGTTACCGGCAGGCCATGGCGGAGTTCGCCACGATGCGCGAACTTCAGGTCTGGTACGCGCGCGCCGACCTCGACGAGATCGGCGCCCAGTTGGCGAACCAACTGAGCAAGGAGCGCCGCAAGAAGTTCAGCCAGGCGGGGGTGAAAGCCCGGACCCGCGACAGCCTGCAGGTGACGAACAGGCTGACCACCGTCGTCAACGGCCATCGCCGCTTCGTCGCCGACCCGCCGCTCGTCGTACCGATCGAAGATCTGCTACCCGACGCGGACCGCGACCAGCTCGAGGCGCAGATCCGCGGCCTGCTGGCCCGGTACCGACGCAGCCTCCATGACGACCGCCGGCATCTGTTCGACGCGTTCGAGTTCGTCGACATGGCCCGCAAGGTGGTGGGTGTGGGAAGCGTCGGCACCCGGTGCTGGATCGTCCTGTTACGCGGGCGCGACGACGGGGATCCGTTGCTGCTTCAGGTCAAGGAGGCGCAGCGGTCGGTCCTCGCCGACCACGTCCCGGACACGGGCGGGCACGTGCGGCTGCGACACGAAGGGCAGCGGGTCGTCACCGGCCAGCGCCTGATGCAGGCCGCCAGCGACATCTTCCTGGGCTGGGAGACGGTCGAGGGTATCGACGGTCAGAAGCGGGACTTCTACGTTCGCCAGCTCCGCGACTGGAAGGGCTCGGCGGTCGTGGAGGAGATGGATCCCGCCGGAATGCGCGCGTACGGGGCCCTGTGTGGCTGGACGCTGGCCCGCGCGCATGCCCGCTCCGGCGACCGGATCGCGATCGCGGCCTACCTCGGCGACGACGAGACCTTCGACCGTGCGCTGGTCGAGTTCGCCGAGAGGTACGCCGACCGGACCGAAAGCGACCACGCCGCCCTGGTGGCGGCAGTCCGGGCCGGCCGGATCGAGGCGAAAACCGGCATCTGACCGTCACGTCCGGGTCCGGCGGTGGGCGGCGAAGGATTCATGGCCGAGCTCGGCGAGCCACCCCAGGAGCACCCGGTGCAGTTCCTCCGCGCCACGGATCGGGCCGGGTGGCGGGGACAGCTCCGACGGGTACAGGACGAAGGGGTGGGTCTGCTCCCCGCCGAGGCCGCCGTGCGAACCCACCAGGTGCTCGAACGCCGCCACCTCCTCCGTCTGCGGATCCCATATCGAGTTGACCATGAGATCCGCGCAGTGCGGGAACGAGTCGCTGTACCGGACCTGCCACCGGGCCGACGGCCGAACGGCTCGAGCGGATCGATCCCGTGCACGGTCCGCGTGTCGAGCTCGTGCAGTCCGTCCCGACCGACGACGATGGCGCCGAGCACCTCGGGCCGCACGAGCACGAAGCCGATTCCGGGATGGCGGGCCAGGGTCGTCAGCAGCTCCGGGTACTTCCGGTCGACGGTCTCTACCGTCATCCGCCCGGTCTCCCCCGGCTGATCACCGTGGTGAAGGCGCGTAGGAAGGGATACAGTCCGCCCCGCCGTACCCGTGGCCGCACGTCGTGGCGCCGCTGCCGGCCGGCCTGGACGAGTTCGCGGACGACTTCGACGCCGAACGCCGACAGGGTGCGCAACGCGTTGTAGGGCACCGCGAAGTACGGGTAGTACCCCCGGCCGACCCGACCGTGGACGCTCCCGGCGACGCTCATCGTGAGGATGCTCTGCGGAGCGTCGCCCGTGTACAGGTTTCCCCTCCACGCGGGCGCGGACCGGCCAGTTCCGGCGGGCGCGCGCCCTCCTCGACCGGCTGCCGTCGCCCCGCCTGGTGGTGCTCGGCCTCCAGACGACGCCGCGCTGGCGCTGGAAGGCCGGACGGGTGTCGCGGCGCCAGGTCGAGTGCGTGGTCGACGTGCTGGGCCGGGCGCCGCCGGCGGTGGCCCGGCTGCTCGCGCTCCACCATCCGCCGCTGGTACGGGGCCCGGCCGGGATCGTCGGCCGGGCGGCGCTGGTCCGTGCCCTTGTCGTGGCGCAGGTCGACCTGGTCCTTTGCGGCCACACCCACCTGCCGGGCTCCCGGTCCGTCGAGCTGGCCGCGGACGGCCGCACGCACCGGCTGATCGAGGTGGTGGCCGGCACGGCGACGAGCCGGCGAACCAGGGGTACCGCCCGGTAGTGGACGGTCATCCGGATCGACGCGGGAACCGTCGCCGTCGAGGAACGTTACGAGCGCGACGGCCGCTGGTTCTGCGGGTCCACCGTGCGCTACGCCTGGCCGATCTGAGCACCCCGGGCGGCTGGCAGGTCCACGGTGCGCACGACCACCGTGCGGGCGAGCTTGTCGTGGACCGCCTGATGCCGGCGGTCCACGATGGACCACAGCGACCCGATCGGAAAGTACGCCAGAACCACCGCCCGGATCAGCGCGGCCGTCCAGGACACGGGTCGGCCGGCCGTGCTCGTAACGCGTACACCGAGCAGCGCCATACCGGGTGTGCGCCCGGTGAGGCCCCAGAACACGACATCGTACGAGACGAGCAGCGCCGGCAGGCCGGCCAGCAGCACCGGCACCAGCGCCCGGCCGATATCGAGCAGGTCGCCGCCGAGGACGCTGACGACCAGTTGCGTCCCGGCAACGAGGCCGGTCGCGAAGACGGTGACCACGGTCGCGTCCACCAGGAACGCGACCGTGCGACTGACGATGCCGGCGTAGTCGTCGAGAAACGGCGCGGTCATGGCGGTCAGGTATGGGCGGTCGCCGGCGACGCCGGGGTGAGGGTCGGCGTCCCCGGGGCTGGTGGCGTCGTAGGGGCCTCGGCACGGCCGAGGACCCGCGCGGTGACCCGGTCGACCGCGCTGTCCCCGGCGGAAGTGCTCTGGCGGATGCGTCCCACCAGCTCGTTGATCATGCTGTCGCGCTGGCCCTGGATCAACGTCTGGATCCGCTCGGGATTCTCCTCGAGGAGGGAGAGGATGTCGTCGAGCACCGAGACCACCAGCGGGCGTAGCAGACGGTCGACCTGGGCGTCTACCAAGCGCTCGACCACGGGCGCCGTGGCGAGCGTCGCGATGACCGAGTCCACCGCGTCGGCCGCCTGACCACGGCCGTGGGCCTCCTCCGCGGTGCCGCGTTCGGCAAGCCGGGCCACGCGGCGGCGGCCCCGGTCCACCACGCCGGACGGCTGCGTCACCGGACGGAGGCGGGGGAGTGCGACGGCACGCCGGACGCCGGTGAGCATCGCGGCAGCGGCGTCCTCGACCTCGAACACCGCACCCACCGCGACCTCGCGCCAGCCGGGTCGCTCGCGGGCGGGTGCCAGGCGGTCCCATACGACAGTGGCCGCGCCGACCACGACCGACGTGGCCCGGTAGCGGGTGGTCGCGGCTTCTTCGGTGCCGGGGTCCGAACCGGCGGTGGTGATCATCTCTCCACCGTGTCCTTCCGTGCGTGGGCGGGCGCCATCCGCCGCGGATGAATGCCGCCCCGGCGTGGCTCCTACTTGTGCCGGCCGGCCTTCGCCTTCGGGCGGGTCTCGACCCGGGCCGCCGCTTCCGCGAGCTCCTGCTGGAACGAGTCGGGAGCGGCACCCCGCGGCGCCTCGTTCTCCAGTTCGGCCTTCACCGCGAACAGGTCCCCGCGAGCCTTCTCGTCGAGGACCGGGTACCGCGGGTCGATCTCGATGAGCGCATTGGCGATGACGGCCGCCGCACCGGTCCGCGTGAACCACTTGTGGTCGGCCGGAATCACGTACCAGGGCGCCCATTCGGTATCACCGACTGCGGCGTGCGACGCGCCGGCCGGTGCGCCGGCCGGTGCGCCGGGCGATTCTGCGGGATCGGAACATCTCAGTCCTCCGGAGTGTCGTGACGGGTCGGACGGTCACTTCGGTGCGGCTGCCGCCGTCTCCAGCTCGTGCAGCACCTCGGCGTCCTCGGCCGTGACCAGGCCGATCTCGACGAGGTCGAGCGGACTGACGAACGCGTCGCCGATGCGCCAGCCGCCGGCACGGGCGATGGCGTCCCGCAGCGGTACGGCCCAGTGGTGCTCCAGCAGGATCAACGCGGCCGCCGAGTTGTTGGGAATGTCCGCGACGACGTCCCACGCCTCCTCGTCGGTGAACACGCTGATCCCCTCCGCGGCGGCCTCGGCCCCGATGGCGGCGCCGACCTCGATCCCCTCCTCGCCCTCGATGCCGAGTCCGATCAGGGCGCCGACCTTGCTGCCGAGCTCGATCGCTTCCGCTGTGGACAGGTTGCTGAGATGCTCCACCTCCACGGCCCCGTCCGCATCCTTGTAGACCGCCAACGCGTCGATCACGCGTACGGTGTCCGTCTTTCGCAGCCGTTCCAACTCGTTGATGATCTCGCCGTGGAAGTCCGGATTCCGGAACCCCAAGACAAGCAGCTGAACGGGTCCGATTGCCATGTCTGTTTCCTTCCGCTCGGCCACGTCCCTCACCGTCGAGCCTGTCCGGCACCGGCCACGGACACCTCATCCCGCGCGGATGACAACGCACGCGGCGGCGCCGGCGGTCGCGACCACCGGTGCCGGTTCATCCATCTGGGATGAACCGGCACCGGTCCGGAGGACTGACCCTTGGGCCGGACACAGAAGTCGGTTGATCGTCGGTAGGACGGAAAGCGGGAGAGATGTCGGACGGGAAGAACATCGCAGCGGCCGGACCGACCGGGACCGGGTACGCTGCCGCAGAACGCCCGGAGCGGACCGCCTGGGCCGGTATGGTCATCTTCGCCGGAGTGATGCTGATCATGCTGGGGTCGTTTCACGCCATGATGGGTCTGGTCGCGATCTTCGACCCCGGGTACTACATGGTGACCCAGAATGGCCTTGTCGTATCGGTCGACTACACCACCTGGGGCTGGACGTACCTCATTCTCGGCGGTGTCGCGACGCTCGCCGGTGTGGGTGTGCTGGCCGGCCAGATGTGGGCCCGGATCACCGGAATCGTTCTCGCGGTCGTGAGCGCGATCGTGAACATCGCTTTCATCGCCGCGTATCCGGTGTGGACGACGATCGTCGTCGCTCTCGACGTGGTCGTGGTGTACGCGCTCGCGGTCCACGGCAAGGAGGCCACGTCGTACGACTGACCGGGACAGCGGCTGACCGGGAAAGCGTGGGCGGGCCACCCTCTTGCGGGTGGCCCGTTCGCTGCGCCGGTCCCGTTTCGGTGACCGGCTCTCACCGCCCGCCGACCCAGTCCGCGCCCGGTAGGCGAGCACCGCGTCGTCGAGGGTCGGGAAGAAGTGTGCCGGGTCGATGGTCCGGGTCAGCTCGTACCGTTCGATCTTCGTGCGTACCGGAGTCTTCATCTCCGCGAACACCAGCGAGATCCCGCGGGCGTTGAGTCCTCGTCGAGATCCTCGAGCATGTCGGCGGCGGCGGTGGTGTCGGCAGGTGGGGACCGTGAGGGGCGGGAATCCCTGCGGCAGGGCGCCCACGAGTTTCACGCCCCGGTCGGCGAGGTCGAACGCCGAGGCGGCCAGGATGGACACGACGATGGTGATGAGGACGCCGGGCACCTTCGGCAGCCAGTGCTGGAGGACCAGGATCAGCAGCAGGCCGAGTATACCGATCGCGATCGCCGTCGACGGAGAACCCGAACAGCTTCGGTAACTGTCCGATGAGGATGGTCAGGGCAAGGCCGTTCATGTATCCGATCTGCGTCGGCTTGGACAGCAGGTCGGCGACGAATCCCAGCTTGGCGGCGCCCGCCACGGTCATCGTCACACCGATCAGGAGGGCCAGCGCCGACGCCAGCGCGACGGCCTTCGCGGGGTCCGCGCCGGAGCCGACGATCGGGATGATCGCGGCAGCGATCATCGGCGGCCCCAGCGAGGAGTCCGGACCGAGGACGAGGGTCGGTTATGTGATCTGTCAAGGTGTCCAGAGGCGGTGTGTCTCAGGCGGGGTCTGATTGGTGGATATGCGGTTCATCGGGCAGCGTCGCTCGATGCGCCTCGATCGAGTGGTTATGTCCGTGGATTGCGACACCGTTTGTTCGCGAGTTTCGACCGCGGTCGGTTTGTGGTGGAGGCTCGTGTCAGTCAGTTTCGACACCCCCGGCGGGCGGGCGTTGGATACCAAGGCGGCAGGCTGCTTCACCATCCGCGACGTAGGATCGCCTCCTACACGCGTTATGCCGACAGTATGACCGTGCTGGTCGAGCTTAGGTTCATGCCGGCGAGCTAGTTGTCTAGGGGGTTTGCGGTGACCGCACGCAACGCCGAGGTCGACGGCGACGAGCCCTATGACATCGACTACGACGAGCTCTACCGCGACACTGCCGACTCGGGCGGGCCGCCCTGGGTCATCGGCGGTCCGCAGCCGGCACTCGTGGAGGTGCTCGACGACGGGGTTAAGGGCCCGAAGGTGCTCGACGTCGGCTGCGGCACAGGTGATCTCGCGATCGCCCTCGCCCGCCGCGGCTACGAGGTAACGGCGATCGACATCTCGCGCGTGGCGATCGACATGGCCCGCGCCAAGGCCGCCGGCGAGGGCCTGACGGTGCACTTCGAGGTCCAGGATGCCACGGACCTGTCGTTGCCGTCGGCGCCGTTCGACTCGGTGTTCGACTCCGGTCTGCTGCACAGCCTCAGCCGGCGCGGCGGTGGCGAGGTGGACGAATACCTCGCGCTACTGCCGGGCCTCGCCGCGCCGGGCGCGACCGTCTTCGTACTGGCGGTGTCTCTGGAGGCGGGCCAGGGCTGGGGCGTGACCGAGGAGTTGCTGCGGGCGGGCTTCGCCGAGCCGGAGTGGGTCGACACGGAGGTCGAGGAGATCGACGTGGCCGCGGAGATAGGCGGCCGGGAGCTCTTTCTGCCCGGCTTCCTGCTCCGCACGGTTCGAGCATTCGACACCTAGCCCCGACCGGCGACGGCCGAACCGCATGGCCCAAACCCGCGCCCGCGGCGAACGCTCAACGACCGAGCAGGCAGAACACGGACGTGTAGAGCCCGTGATCGCCGGCAGGCCCGCGAGCTCCGCGTAGGCCATGCCCTGGGGGACCAGGAGCGTGGTCAGGACGAGGCCGGCGACCAGGTCCTTGGGCAACCAGTTCACCCGGTAGGTCGAGAGCATCCGGACGCCGGGCGCCCACCGGCTCAGCTGCATGCCGTTCACTCGCCGGCTCCTGTGGTCAGGCAGTGCCGGTTCGGCTGCCGGCGAACCGTCGGGCCAGGTACTTTCCGGCCTCCCAGAGAGCACCAGCATCGCGACCGGGGATACGAGCGCCGAGGCGAACTGCTGGAGGTTGAGCTGGGTCGTGTCGAGCAGGCGACGGAAGCCGTCGATCTGGGTGACGAACACGGCGAGCACGAATTCCGCGAGGATCGCGTAGTTCATCTGCTTGCTGTCGAACGTCGCCGTCTCCATCGCCGTTCCGCGGGGATCTTCGATTCGACCCCGTCACGCCGTACCCGGGCGGACGCCTTCATCATCGACTTGAGCGCGTTCATGGCGCTCTCCGCCTTGCCTTGCTGCCGCAGGCCCACCACCGCGTTCAGCACGGTCAGCAGGAACAGCAGGACCGCGGTGCTCCACTCCTGGATCACCAGCGACACCGCGGCGGCGACGACCAGGATGATCTGCATGTAGCCGCGGTACTCGTCAAGGAACCGGCGCCAGCCGGGCTTGGGCTTCTCCTCCGGCAGCGCGTTCGGCCCGTCCGCCCGAAGTCGCTCGGCGGCTGTCGCCGCCGACAGCCCGGCCTCCGGGTCGATATCGAGCGCTGCCGCGACCGTGTCGGGTGAGCGGGAGTACCAGTTCTGGCCGACCGCGGCCTGCTGTCCCCCGGTTTCGGTCTGCATGGCCATGTCCACGTCTCCGATCTGGTCGCGGGAGAAGGGTCCGGTCGGGGTCACGGCCGCGTGCTGTACAAGTCGCCCAGCGGGATGCCCGATTTGTCCATGCGGTCCAGCAGGTGCTCAAGTTCGAAGCCGGACATTCGGCCACGGATCACCGTGTGGTGGGTGACGACCTCGCAGTGCATCGCCGTGAACGCGGCGCGCAGTGCCGGGCCGAGTCGGCCCAGCACTCGGATCTCGTATCTCTCGTTCATCGGAACGTCGTCTCCAGCGATGTGCGGCACGGTCGGTCGTGGTGTCCGGACCTCCTCACCCTCGCGCAGCCCGTCGGTGTCCGGCTCATCCACGCCGGATGGTGCGGCTTCCCCGGGCCGGAGGCTGGACTTCGGACGCCCGACCCTCGCTGGCGGCGTTCACCCGAATCGGGTGATCCGGTGGCCCGGCCGGCGTGATGTATTAGGAGGCGTCGTAACTGATCACGTGTGGTGTCCGCCGTACCGGGTCCCGGCCGGCGGCAGGGTGTCCCGCGTCCAGCGTGCGCGAGGCACAGGTGTCCACTAGCCCGGGACTGGTTCCTCCGGCACCTGACGGGATCGGCCGTCGAGGCCATCGACCGTCTACAGTGGCTGCTGGACGCGGCGACGCCTACGTACACGTGGCCTGAGGCGATCCACCCCCACACCGGCGGCGGCTGCATGGGCGACGGCCACCACGGCTGGGCCGCCGCCGACTTCCTCACCTTCGTCCGCACCATGCTGGTCCGCGACCTCCCGGACGGACGCACGGCGCTCCTCTCGCTGCTCCCGCCGCGGTGGCACGGCACCGACGTGGAGGTGCACGGCGCTCCGGTGGACGGCGGGAAATCACCACCGAAGGAGCACGCCAGCTGTGGTTATCGCGGGAGCGGCCGGTCGGGACTCCCTGTCGCTCACCCCTCGGGGATGAACTTGCCGGCGTCACCGGGAATGTGCAACGGCACGGCGAGAGGTTGGTTTCGTGGTGTCCACGGGGGTATCCACAGCACGGTTCAGACACCCGAACCACCGGAGGAAGCCATGATGCTCGACATTCCGGCGGATCTGTTCGTCTACGAACTGTCCGCCATGTACGACGCGGAAACGAAGGCCAGCCAGTTTTTCGGCGAGGTGGTCGGTCAGATCCAAGACACCGACCGCGCCGGGTTCCTGCGCGCTCAGGAGCAGCAGAGCCGGCAGAAGATCCAGAACCTGGACGAGTGTTTCCAGGCGCTCGACACCCAGCGTCAGGACGTCTCCTGCGCCGCGGTGGACGGCATGCGGAAGGAGTGGTGAACGAGTGCATCTCCAGGCGGGCGGCTGATACGCGCGGCTTCTTGCGCCCGGGCGGCCGGCCGCGAAGGACCGGCGCGCGGCCGAGGCACCAGTCATGCCGGGTACCGTCGCGGCCAAACTGAGCCGGCCGCGGGTGCCGCTGGGCTTCGTGCCCCGCCAGCGGTTGATCGACATGCTGGACATCGGTAGCGGACGGCCCGTCACGCTCGTCAGCGCCGGCGCCGGTTGGGGGAAGACGTTGCTGGTGGCGTCCTGGGCGGAGACGGGGGCGGCGCCCGGTCCGGTCGCCTGGCTGTCCCTGGACAGTGAGGACAACAATCCGGGTACGTTCTGGACCAACGTGGTGGCCGCGCTTCGCGCCGCCGGAGCGGTACCGGACGGGAACGACCTCTCGGACATGGCGGGTGGGCTGGCGGTCGACCAGGCCTTTCTCGAGCGGATGACCAGAGCCCTGGCCCGGTTGCCCCGTCCCGTCGTTCTCGTCCTCGACGATCTCGACGCGGTCGACAACGCGCAGGTCATGCGAGAATTCGGCGTCCTGCTGCGCTACCAGCCGGAGCAGCTGCGGCTCGTACTGCTCGCCCGGGCGGACCCCGCGCTGCCCTTGCACCGGCTGCGGGCGGCCGGTCTGCTGGCGGAGGTCCGCGCCTCCGATCTCGAGCTCACCGCGGGTGAGGCGGCTGAGTTGCTGGCCCGCTACGACCTGCACCTCTCCGACGACGATCTGCGCACACTGCTCGAGCGGACCGAAGGCTGGGCGGCCGGGCTGCGACTGGCCGCGACCTATCTGACCGAGCGTGGCAGCCAGCACACGATCGCCACCTTCGCGGGCGACAAGGGCGCCGTCGCCGACTACCTGATCGGCGAGGTGCTCGCGTACCAGACGCCGGAGGTACGGGACTTCCTCGTGTACACGAGCATCGTCGACGAGCTGTCCGGTGACCTGGCCGATGCGATCACCGGCGGTACCCGCGGCCAGTCGATGCTGGAGCAGCTCGAACGGGCCAACGCGTTCGTGGTGGGGCTCGGTTCGCGGCCGGAGTGGTTCCGCTATCACCATCTCCTCCGCGACCTGCTGCGACACCTGCTGCTGGTCGAGGCGCCGGAGATGACGCCGGAACTGCATCTGCGGGCGTCGCGGTGGTACGCGGCACACCACGGGTTCCTCAGAGCGGCGGCGCACGCCGCGGCGGCCGGGGACTGGCCGCTCGTGGGTCGCCTCACCGTGGCCGGCGTCAGCCCCTTCGTCCTGTCGGCCGACCGTCAGGCGCTGGTGAAGGTGCTGGAGCGGGTGCCGTTCGACCAGTTCCCGACGACCGCGGAGTTGAACGTGTGCGCCGCGCTGCTGATGTTCCACGCGCGCGACTACGACGCGATTCCCGCCCGGGTAGCGGAGGCACGGCTCCTCCTGAACGGTCGCGAGGCCGCCGACCGGCGACCCGTCGAGATCACCGTGCGCAGTCTCGAGGTGGCGCTCGCCCGGATACATGGCGACATGCCGGCCCTCGTCACCGTCGCCACCGACGTGCTGCGCCTGCTCCGGGACGTCCATCTGGGCACACTGCCGTCGGCGCCGCAGTACCGGGCGATCGCGCTGAACAACAAGGGGGTCGGCCTGCTGTGGAACGGCGAGCTCGACCGCGCGGACCGGTACCTGTGGTCGGCCGCCACTGCCGCCCGGGCCGCCGGCATCGAGCTGGTCGAGATCAACGCAGTCGGCCACCTGGCCCTGGTGGAGTTCCTGCGCGGATCACTGCGGGAAGCCCACAAGCAGGCCGTACACGGTCGTGACCTGGCCGACCGCGGGGGCTGGCGCTCGACACTCCAGGTGGTTGCGGCGTGTCTGGTCCTCGCTCTGACCGCGCTGGAGCGTAGCGACCTCGCCGCGGCGGAGGAGGCGCTCGCGCAGGGATTCAGCGCCTATCACTCCGACCCGGAAGCGGCCCAGCGGCTGGCGCTACGGATCGCCCAGGCGCGCCTGCTGCTGTCCTGGGGCAAGCCGGACGCCGCCGGAACGGTGCTCGGGAGGACACGCCACGAGTCGGCCATGTCGCCGGTGGCACCGGTTCTCGCCGGTTGGCTGGCGCTCCTGGGGGCTGAGGTCGACCTTGCGGCCGGCCGGCCCCGGCAGGTGCGGGTGCGGATCGGAACCCTCTCCGACGACGCCACGCTGGTGCAACGGGAGCGGGTCTGCCTCGCCAGAGCGGATCTCGCCCTGGGCAACACCGATGAGATCGAGGCCCTGCTGGCGCCGGTGCGGGAGGTCCCCCACGATATCGTCGCGGCGGTCCAGGCGTGGCTCGTCACCGCGCTGATCGCCGACGAGCGGGGGAGGCGTGACGCAGCGGTCGACGCACTTGCACGGGCCCTGGCGCTTGCGGAGCCGGACAGCATCCGGCGGCCGTTCTTCAGCATCGAAAGGCAGCGGACCGTTGCGCTGATCGAGCGCCACCGGCGGCTGACACCCGACAGCTCCGGATTCGTCGCCGGCCTTCTGGCCGCGATGGCGCCGGCGGGCACCCCACCCGGTCCTGCTGCCCCGACCACCGAACTCAGCACTCGCGAGCTCGAGGTCCTGCGCTATCTACCGACCATGTTCAACGTGGGCGAGATCGCGGAGGAACTCCATGTCTCCGCGAACACGGTCAAGGCGCATCTCCGGTCGATATACCGCAAATTGGATGTATCGCGGCGCCGCGAAGCGGTCATCCGCGCCCGTGGCCTGGGAATCCTATGGTGAACCGGACGCCTCGACGGCGCTGCCGGCTCGCCGCTGACCGGCCCTACCGATGATCGTGACCGCTACTTCGAAGCCGGTCAGCACCAGCGCGATCGCGAGGAGGGCCGACCACGACGAGAGAATCAGCGCCAACCCGATGGCCAACACGACACCCGCGACGCGGACGGCGTCCAGGTAGCGCCCGATCCACGCGGGTCCCCGGGGCCCCAGCGCCCTGGCGCCGTCGCGGATCCACCGTCCGACGGCCCGCGCCCCGAGGCCGATGTGGCGGCGCAGCCAAACGGGTATCCGGCCGGGCCCCACCAGGTACATGAGGACGGCCAGGATCGCACCGATCCAGATGATCTGTACGCCGCGGGTGCGCAGCGTCGCAGTGACCCTGGTGATGGTGGCCGCGACGCCGTCGCGGTAGATGCCCGCGGGCACTTCCGCCAGGATCTGAGCGCGGACCGCCCGGAGGCTCGCGGTGGCCGCGACCGCGGCGATGACCAGCCAGATGCCCAGTTGCAGCAGGGTGCGCCGGCGCTGCGGGGAAATCAGCAACGCCAGACCGAGCAGCAGGACGGTGCCGGCGACGAGCCCGGCCAGGTCGCGTTTGAACGTGACCACGGCCCGCTGGACGGCCCGCAGGCGACCGGCGTCGTACACCGTGAACTGCGCGAAGTTGGCGGGCAGCGGCACACCGAGGGCGTCCTGCACCCGTTCGCGCAGGTTGGGCGGAATCTCGCCGGTGCTGATGTCCGGCAATGTGATCTTCTTGCCGAACAGCGTCGGCAGTTGCGCACTGAGCTGGCGCAACACCTGGTTGATCAGCGGCAGCAGGTCGATGTCCACGTGGTCGCCGCGCGCGGCGACCACGGTGCTCGTACCGTTGATGATGGCCATGGCCTGCTGGTGCGCCCGCCGGTTCGCCCCGATCCAGATCGCCTGGAAACGGTCGCTCTGCACGACGTTGGCGACGGTCTTCTGGACCGCGTCGCGTACCTGGGTGGTGAGCGGGCCGGCGATGAAGGCGGCCTGTTCGGGTAGCACCGACCGCAGCCGCTGGTCGACGTCGAGGACCTCGAAGATCTGGCCGGTGGTGTAATCGGTGACCGCGGCGGCGACCGCCGGCTGCTGCGGCAGGGGCGCCACGGTGGCCACCCACCGGTCGCTGTTCAGCGTGGTGGCGGCGCCCCACAGGCCGATGACGCTGGCGACGATCGCGAACGCGGCCACCGCGGCGAGGACGGCGGCGGTGACCCGGCGCAGCGCGGTCACGGCGACGGCCCGCCCGGCGCGGGTGTCCAGCCGCGCGCGCAGCGCCAGCACCTCCGCGTGCAGTCGGGCCAGATCCTCGGTGTCCGACCCGCCACGGTCGTCCGGCACCTGGTACGCGTTCGCGCCGTCCCGGTCGGATGTGAGGTGTGCGGTTTCCGGTGCCGCCGCCTGCGCAGCCGGCGGCCCGTCGGGTGGACTGGTCATGGGTACTCCGCGGGTCAGCAACGTCGTCGCCAGCCGTCTACTGTCTGAACAGCCTGGCCTCGCGCCCGTGCACGATCAGCGCGTAGATGACGATGACGTCCAGGGCGATCGTGAGCACGATCCACACCGGATACGCGGCGATGAAACCGAGATTCACCACCGCGTTGGCGACCGCGACGACGACGCCGACGACGCGGGCCCAGGTCTGACCCATCACCACGCCGTACCCCGCGAACCCGAGCAGAGCGCCGAAGATCAGCAGCGCCCAGCCCCAGGTCGTGTAGTCGACGTGGAGAACCAGGCCGGACGGGCGGACCATGTAGTAGTCGCTGTTGAACAGGGCGACGAGCCCCTCGATGATGTTGAATAAGCCGGCGGTGAACATCACGATACCGGCGAAGAGCACCCAGCCGACCCAACCGGTCAGGCGGTCGGTGTCGGTGCTCGTTTCGCCGGCCGCCGCCGGAGACGGATGAGTCTGTGCCATCACGGTCACGGCCTTTCACTCGCAAGCTGTCGGAACGGATTCGGGTGACTCACCGGTACGGGTTGCGGGTCAGCCGCGCCGCCGCCTGCGTGGCGCTGCGTGCCGACCCCGCGACCAGCGAGCCGATGGCGATCCCCATGCGGCGAGGCTGGCGAGGGCCGCGCCGAACGCGTACCACCCGGTGCTGGCGTCCCCCCAGACGCCGGCTCCTTTCCGGGCGAGGATCGGCACGTCGAACGGCCCTCGCGCGATCAGGATGCCCACGACCGCGATCGGCGCGGCGACCAGGGCGGTCGCCAGCCCACCTGCCCACAGCTTGGCGGCGTCGACCGGCGGCCGTTGGGATCCGGTGCCTGATTGGAAGACGGTGGCCATGCCGACCTCCCTGACGTGGGCGGCGGCGCTCGGCGAGCGCCTGCTCGACGTTCGCCGACCGCGCGGTGTCACGTATTCATCCGTCGGGGATGAACTGCCGTCGCAGGGCGCGATGCGACCCCTGCGCCGCCGCACGCGGCAGCGGCTCGTTCGTAGTTTTCATTCCCGCCGGATGATGCTCCGGGACCGGTCTCGCGGCCCACTCGTGGTGACGCCGACAACGGCTGCCGGTGCCGCCGGACGGGTCTGGACGAGCAGCGAAGGGAAGTGCACGACCATGGCGACACTGGTCGCCATCGGATACTCCGACGAGACCACCGCGACGGCGCACCAACCATCACGTCGTGGCCGGCGGTGCGTCGTGGGGAATGTTCTGGGACCTGCTGTTCGGCATGCTCTTTTTCATCCCGTTTCTGGGGATGGCCGGCCAGCTCGTCCCGATCGACTACACCATCTGGGGCTGCATCCACCTCGGGCTCGCGGCGATCGCGTACGTGACCGGGTTCGGTCTGCTGCTCGGCGAGGGGTGGGCCTGGGTGGTCGGCAGGGTCCTGACCGTCCTTAACATGATCGTCGCGTTCGCGTTCATGCCGGCCTATCCGTGGTGGGGAACGGCGTTGATCGTCTTCAGCCTCATCACCATGTACGCGATCGTGGTGCACGGCAACGAGGTCGGCGACGCCTACGCCCGGTGAGCCGTGCAGGGGTTCACACCCGGTTGGCGAGCTGGACAGCGCGGAGCATGGTGTCCGCGGCCGAGACGACCGACGCCGGACCGGTACCGATCGTGACTCGCCCGCGCGGGGTGATGTTGGGACGTACCGCGGGAGACGACGCTGACGGCGTCACACGCGCGGTCACCGCTGCCGGGATGGTGCTGCGAGGCGGTCAGCGATCACGGGTTCGGCCCGCCGGGCAAATGGAGGTAGCGATGCTGGCGAGGTGGATCGTACGCAGGCTCGGCCTGGACGGGAATCCGCTGCGCCGCCGGACCGACCGGGTCGAGACCTGGCTCACCGTGGCCATGACGGCGGCGCTGCTGGTGACCGGCCCCTTCGTCGTGTGGAAAGCCGGCACGGCGGCCCACCGCAGTACGGTGTCGGCGATCGAACGGGACAACCGGCAACCGCGGTTCAGGCTCCATGCGGTCCTGCTGGCGGATGTCGTCGACAGCCGCGACGCCGGCGAGCTCGTGCGGCCACAGTACGAGCCGGTAGCGGCGAGCTGGACCGCCCCGGACGGTACACCGAGAACCGGGCAGGTGGTTCCGCAATTTCCCGCCGATGCCGGAACGGCGATTCTCATCTGGACAAACGGCCGCGGAGAGCTGACGCGACCACCCCACCCGCACAACCCGACGGGGGCGGCGCTCAAGGCCGGCCTCGGCGCCGCGGTCGGCCTGGTCACCGGCGTCGCGTGCCTTCTCCTGTTGATCCGGCGTCGCCTGGACATGCGCCGGATGGCCAGCTGGCAGATCGAGTGGATCTTCGTCGAGCCGCGCTGGAGCGGCCGGAGATAGAAGGACGGCGAGATGGTGAGCCAGATGTACCCAGACGTGTCCGCGCCCGCTCCGGCGTCGGCCGCCACCGCGGTTGACGTCGGACCGCTCGCCGCGCTGGACGGCGGCTGGTTCCTGATGGGATGCGAGGAGCCGTTCGCGTACCCGGAAGACGGCGAGGGCCCGGTCCGGCAGGTGCATCTCTCGCCGTTCTTCATCGCGGCCTGCTGCGTGTCCAACCGCCGGTTCGCCGCCTTCGTCGAGGCGACCGGCCATGTCACCGATGCCGAACGCGTCGGCTGGTCCTACGTGTTCGCCGGCCTGTTGCCACCCAACTTTCCGCCCACCCGGTGCACCCCGGGAGCGGAGTGGTGGAGTGAGGTTCCCGGCGCGTACTGGCGCCGCCCGGAAGGCTGGCACTCGACTCTCGACGGGAGACAGGACCATTCGGTGGTGCACGTCTCGTGGTGCGACGCGAAGGCGTACTGCGACTGGGCCGGTATGCGACTGCCCACCGAGGCGGAGTGGGAGTTCGGCGCCCGGGGTGGGTTGGACGGCCGGCGGTTTCCGTGGGGAGACGAGCTGCGCCCGTACGGGGAGCACCGGATGAACATCTGGCAGGGACTGTTTCCCGTCCACAACACGCTCTCCGACGGGTACCTCGCCACCGCGCCGGTCACCGCGTTCCCGCCAAACCGGTACGGCCTGTTCGGCATGACCGGCAACGTGTGGGAGTGGGCGGCGGACTGGTTCAGCCCGACCTGGCACCGCTCCGCGTCGCGGGTGAATCCGGCGGGCCCGCCGACCGCCGACCGGAAGGCGCTGCGCGGTGGCTCCTACCTGTGTCATGCGTCGTATTCGTACCGGTACCGGGTGTCCGCGCGGACCGCCCGCACACCCCACACCACCATGGGCGACATCGGGTTCCGCTGCGCCCTGAGCGTCCCGTCCGGATGACCTGCCCCGGGCGCGCCGGAATCACCCGGCGCGGATGACGAACGTCCGTGTTGGCGTGATTTGAATTCGCGTATGCACAACCGCTCCCAGCCACGCCGAACCGAGGACGGTGCGACCATGAGACGACAGCAGGACGTGGAGCCGATGGCTGCCCTCGTGGGCGGCCCGTCGACACCGCGGGTGACGCGGTCGACAAGGCGTTGACGCGTGACCAACCACTCCGGGACGGCCGGCACCCGGAACTTGGCTGTCATGATCGGATCGCCGCTCGGTGTGGCTCGCGGTATCCCGTACTCCCCTTCACCCCTCATCAGGTCGACCCCCACCAGTACCTGTCAGGTCAGTCTTGTCGTCGTCACGGTCGGTTTCATCCCCTGAGGTGGGTGATTCGGTTCGCAGCATTCCCACCGATAAGTCGCCTGTTCGGGGGTCGGTGGTTGCTGTCCGCCCGCTCGCCGGTCGGAATTCGCTCGTAGCGGGTGATGCGTCGACAAGCCCAACGGCAGATGATGCTCTGGAATATCGGCGACCGTTTCGTCCCGGCGGGGGAATCGGATCGGCGGCCCACCGGTCCGGTCGCGGCGGTCTCCAGACGGTCGTGCCGGCGACGGGGAAGAGGGGGTGGGTGGGCCGCCGCGGGGCCGCGCGACGGCCCACCCGGGTGCCGGCGGCCGACCATCGGGGAGGCGAAGGGGTCGGCCTGCCGGCGGGAGGTGGCTTCGGCCACCTCCTCACCCGTGTGGCACAGGGACTGTTGCAGATATAGCGCGGCACGGACCGACGTCGGCGGGTTCGGCCGGGGAACGGTGCGCCGGCACAACGGACCGGGGGAGCGGTCGGGCACCGGCCTACCGGGGCCCCTCGCCGATCCGGGCGGCGAGCGTACCCAGGGTCATCTCGACGAGGTCCCACGGCCGGTCGACGGTACGTCCCGATGCGGCGAACAGGCGCCGGAGCCGGTTGTTGACGGTGTTGCGGTGGCAGTACAGCCGGGCCGCGGACTCGCTGACCGAGCCGCCACAGTCCAGCCACGTGGCGAACGTGTCCAGCAGCCGGGCCCGGTCGCGCGGTGCCAGCGTACCGGCGGGGTCGACCGTACGCGCCAGCTCGCAGCCCAGCTCGGGCTGCGCGGCCACCAGCGCCGCCGGCAGGCGCAGGTCGAAGCGGGCCAGTTCGGGCCCATGGCGTACGCACGTGCGCAGCGCGATCTCGGCCAGCCGGCAGGCGTGGCCGAGGTCCGCGAGCCGGGTGACGACCGGGCTGATTCCGGCGTGCATGGGCGCCATCCGTCGGAGGGCCGCCACGAGGTCCTCCAGTGCGGCCTCGCCCAACTCGACGAGAGCGACCCCGCGATCGGTCCGGGTGGTCCAGATGAACCGCAAGGCCGCGGAGTCCTCCTCCGGCGGCCTGGGCTCCGCGTCACCGGCGCCGCGGGTGACCACGACCGCGTACCGCCCGCGCTCGGGTAGCCGCAGGGCCGCCACGGCCGCGCGGGCCAGCGCCGGATCGTCGCCCCGGCCGGTCAGCAACGCATCCAGCAGCACCCAGGTGCGCTCCCGGCTGCGCCGCAGGTGCTCCCATCGGGTCTCCTGGTACGCCTCGGTGGTCACCACCGACTGTTCATCGATCATCTGCCAGAACTCGCTCGCCGTGTACGGCAGGACCGCGAGCCGCGTCGGGTCCGTGTCGGCCACGATTTCGATGACCGCCTCCCACATCCAGCGTCCGGCGACCCGGTACGACCGCAGCGGCGCGTCGACGGGCAGGGCAATCTCAGCACACCGCCGGCCGATGTCCGCGGCGAAGGACAGGTCCGGCCGGTCACCCGGCGCACCGCGCAGGCTCTCGATCCAGGTGTCGAGTCCCAGGCGGACCAGTCGCCGGTGCTCATCGATCGGCAGCCGGCGGGCGTCCGGTACCCCGGCGCGGACCTCCGCGACGACCTTGTCGGTGACGCCCGGTACCAGCGCCGCCAGCCGGTCGGCAGTCGCGCGGATCACCTGAAGGGCGGCGTCGCGCGACACGCGTTCGGGGCGGCTCATCACACCCGGACGCTGCCCGCCGCGGCGGCGCTCCACCACATCCTGGGCGGGTGAACCGGGCCGTCGGAGCCGGTGTGCAGCCTAGGTCACCGTCCCGGCCGCCGCGGATTCCGTTCACGAGTCTGTCCGGGAAAGGCTTTGGACTCTGCGCAGAGACCATGGCAAAGCTTCTCCACGGCGTTTCGGGGACCGACCTGCGGGACCCGCACACCCGCCGCCGGCGGCCTGCGGCCGCCTGACCCTGCCCGCCGTGCGACTCTGCTCGCCCACCCGCTCGTACTTCCTGACCGGACGCAAGGCACCGTGAGAGCCGGTCCGGCGGGTCGCGGCGGCTCAGGTGGCGGGTGTGGGGTTCACGGGATCCCGTTCGTCGTCGACGCGCCACAGCCGTGTCACGGTGACACCGAGTGCGTGGGCGCGGTCGAGGAGGGCGTCCAGCGTGCCCTGGTCCACGACCAGACCGTGCAGCGCCACCGCGGCCGGCAGGTCGCCCAGGTCGTACTCGGCGATCAGGGCCAGCAGCGGGGGATCGAGTCGGCCGCGGAACATGATGTCGTATGTGGGCTGAACTGCCTTCATGTCTAGTCGCATGAGTCGATGGTGGGTCCGGCCCTGGGCATCGGTCCTCACCCGGACCGGGTGAACGGTGGTAGCAGTTTGAGCTCGCGCGCCCGCCGGGCGGCGTCGCTGCGGCCGGCGACGCCCAGCTTCCGGTAGATGCTTTTCACGTGTGTCTTGACGGTGTTGACCGACAGCTGCAGCGCGTCGGCGACGTCCTCGTTGGACAGCGCCTCCGCGATCCGTACGAGCACCTCGATCTCCGGACCGTGAGCGGTTCGACGATGCGGGCGGTCCCGCAATCCCGGTGTCGATTGGGGCACCTCGTAGGGCAGGTCGACCACCCCGACCAGCGTCGGCGTGTCATCCAGCCGGACCCTCCCCGGAACCGGGCTGGCACCAGTTCGGCGGCCACCCGCGCCGCCACCTTCACCCGCTGGGCGTTCGAACGGCCACCGTGTCCAAGCCGGACAAGGCAGCGTCCACCTCAGCGGCCAGCCGGTCACAGTCGCCGTCCAGCAGACCCTGACCGATTAGCCGTGCAACAAGGGAGGGAGTGTTCTGCCGCCGGGAACCCACTGGCCAGATCTGGCCCGGTAGAAGTGCCGGGTCCTGTCGCCCGGCACGGTCATGGGACCGCTGTGCGGAGTCTCTTGCCCATCACGCTGGCATGCGACAACTTCTCTGCTGGTGTGGGGGCTTTCGTTCGGGCGGCGCTGGGGATGAGGATGTTGCCGGAGGGCAAGAGACGGCAGTCTGTGTCGCGCCTTCCCGGATGCCTTGCCCAAGCTGTTCACCGGCGAGAACATCGGCAAGCTGATACTCGCCGTGCCCTGAAGCCACAATGCCGGGTAGCTGAGCGAGCCCGGCCGTGGAATACCGGATGCCCGTCAATGGCCGGCCGACCCGCGGGCGATAGGGCCACAGCCCAAGCGACCACACCGTTTGGATCGTACGAGTGCCCAAACCCGCAGCGCTTGGATAGTGAGTCGCTGATGCGCCAATTCGCGGAGGGCGGCGGTCGCCGCGGCCGGCATTACCGTCGCGAAGTAGCGGCGGCGAAGCTGATAGTGGCTAGCGGGCCGCGTGCCGGGCGGGCTGGTCAGTGGCCGGCGATCTGGCCGCCGTCAATGTGCAGGATCTCGCCGGTAATGAACGGCGATGACTCCAGGAAGAGGATGCCGCCGACGATGTCGCTGACCTGGCCCACACGCCCGAGGGGGTGGAGCCCGGCGAGCGCGTCGTAGGTCTCCGGCGCATTCTCCGGCGTCTGGATGATGCCCGGCGAGACAGCGTTGATCCGGATGCCGCGGGAGGCGTACTCGATGGCCAGTGACCTGGTGGCCGCGGCGAGTCCGCCCTTGGTGAGTGCAGTCAGGACACAGGGCGTGCTGGAGTTGGCGTAGTCGGCGAGGGTGGTGGTGATGTTGACAACGTGGCCGCTGCCCCGCTTGACCATCTCGGCGATCGCGCGCTGGGTCAGCCGGAAGAATCCGGTGAGATTGACGCCGACCACAGCTGCGTAGTCGTCAGCGGTGTAGTCGGTGAACGGCCTGGAGATGAACACGCCGGCGTTGTTGATCAGGGTATCGATGCGCCCGAAGCGCCCGAGCGCCCCGCTGATGATCCGGTCGGTGGTGGCCGGCTCGGACACGTCCCCATCGACGGTGAGCACGGCCGGGTCCCGGGTGGGCTTGATCGTCCGGGAGCTGGCCACGACCGCCCAGTCCCGCCGCCGGTAGGCGGCGACGAGGCCGGCACCGATGCCCTGAGAACCTCCGGTGATGATGGCAACCTTGTGGCCCTGTTCACTCATGACCTCTCCCGTGGTCAGCTGCTGGCGAGCGCCGGGTCACTGGGGTGCGGGGTCAGCGGCGTAGTCTGCACGCTCATCCAGGCATACTGCGGCAGCGACGCCAGGATCGCCTGCATCCCGGGGGTGTGGTGGGCCCGCCACAGGCCCAGCGCGCGGCCCTGGCCGGGCAGCATCCAGAGCCGCTGCAGGTGTCCCTGCCCGGCCAGCTCCCGCGCGCGATCTGCCTCGCCCGCCGTGGTGGCATCGACGGTCTCGCCGGGTGTGCCCGCCGGGACGGTGACGGTGAACGTGGTCAGGAACTCGCTGCCCCCGGCTTCTGGCGGGGGTGATCCGGGCTTCTCGGTTTGCCGGGCCGGGTCATTCGGGTGCGGCGAGAGCGGCGTGACCTCGTCGGTGCGCCACACCCGCAGCGGCATCGAGGCGAGGACTGCCTCGAGCTGGGCGCCATCGTCGGCGGCGAACAGGGCGAGGGTGCGCCATTCGCCTGGCTGTAGCAGCGGGCGCCACAGGCGCAACAGGTGCCCCTGCGCCGCGAGTTCGCGTGAGCGTGCGGCCTCGCGGGTGCGGATGTCTTGGACGGCTGCTTCTGACGTTCCGTCCGGGACCTGGGTGGTCATGGTGACGAGATATTCCATCGTGAGTGCCTCCTAAACCGGCATCGGTGGCGTGGTTGATGTAGCTGCGATGTGCTGATTCCACGCTGTTGTCAGCCCCTCACGGCCGCGGTGACGTCCGCCCAGGCGTCGCGCGCGCCGGGGTCACTGCGCGGCCGCTGATGGCCACCGCGGTGACTTCGGGCGAGCCGCGCAGCATCCGCAGCTGGTAGGGATCGACGCTGGTGACGATGTTGTGCACCACGACCTCGCCGGGGCCGGGTGCCCGCACCGGCCGGCGCTCGAGCGCCAGGTCGGCGGAAGCAGCGTGGGTCCCGGGCGGCGGTCGAGAACGATGACGTCGGCATGGCTGGTCACGGACATGTCCAGAACCCTTGCTTGCGGACCCGAACCCGGCGGAGTGGCGGGCTGTCTCATTATTCCTCCATAAGCAGGACTGCTAATCAACTAAACCGGATTGCCGAAAGTCCTGTGTGTAACCGCGGGGTAGCCAGGCCGGGTTTCCCAACCAACTGCGCATGCGCCGCGATCGCCTCGCCCTTTAAAGGCGCCGTCTTCCAGCGAGTCGCTCTGGAGTGTGGCTGCCGCGTTGAGTGCGCAGTCATCACCGATGGTGACGACCGACCGCGGAGTCTCGAAGCACGGTGAGCCAGAAGTCCGATGCCCTCCCGCTGCTCGCCGCCAATCGGCACCATTGCCTTCGTCGCGAGCGGACAGCAGCGGCAGCGCCAGGTTCGGATCTCCGCGGTGAGCGACGGTCGGCGACGGCCCGACTAACCTCGCCGTTCAGGGGGCGAGGCGTACGTAGGATTGCGTACCGGTGGCCTCGACGTCCCAACGCCGACCGAAGGCTTCCGCTCCCACCAGTTGGATCCGTCCGATCTCGGTGGGAATGTGGGGGTCGAGCACGAGCTGGCCGTCCCGGGCGTCGAGGCCGAGCATGGTGCGCAGAAACAGCATGGGGGCGCAGGTTGCCCATGCCTGGGGCCTGCAGGCGGTCGGGTACGGCACGGGTACCCGGCCGAAGGATCGGTCGTAGCCGGACAACGCTTCGGGTAGGAGGTAGTTGGAGAACTTCGCTGCCTGCAGTATGGCCATGATGATCCGGTTCGCTTCTTCGCGGAAGCCGTACCGGGCCAGGCCGTGCGCGATGAGAGAGTTGTCGTGCGGCCAGACCGTGCCCATGTGGTAGCCGATCGGGTTGTAGCCGCGCTCCGCCGTGGACGTGGTGCGTATCCCCCAGCCGGAAAACATCTGTTCGGACATCAGTTGCCGCGCCACGATGGCCGCCCGCTCGCGCGGCACGATGCCGCTCCACAGCAGTTGGCCCATGTTCGAGGTCATCGAGTCGATCCGCCGCTTGTCGCCGTCCAGGCCGATGGCGTAGAAGCCGCCGCGCTCGTCGATCCAGAGATCGCGGTTGAAACGACCGTACAGCTCGTCGGCCTGCGCCCGCAGCCGCCGTGCCAGCGCCGGGTCGCCGAAGGGGCCGTCGGCGAGTTCGGCCAGACGCAGCTTCGCGTCGTAGGTGTAGCCCTGGATCTCGCAGGTCGCGATCGGCAGCACCGGGATGGTGCCGTCGGCGAACTGCACCCCGTCCCACGAGTCGCGCCAGCACTGGTTGCCCAACCCCTGGGTAGAGCGGGTGGCGTACTCGACATACCCGTCGCCGTCGCGGTCGCCGTACTCGTCGATCCAGCGCAGCGCGGCGTAGGAGTTGTCGCGCAGGCCGCGGACGAACTCGTCGTCGCCGGTCCAGCGCCAGTACTCCGACAGCAGGATCAGCCAAAGCTGGGTCGCGTCGGCGGTTCCGAAGTACGGGTTGTGGGGCTTGAGGCCAAGCCGGGTCAGCTCGCCGCTGCGGACCTCATGCAAGATCTTGCCCGGCTCCTCGTCGGCGAAGTCGTCGACCCTGTCGCCCTGGCAGTCCGCGAGCCTGAGCAGTGCCCCGTGCGACAGGTCCGGTCCGAAGCTGAGCGTCTGGTAGGCGGTGATCAACGTGTCCCGGCCGAAGAGGGTCAGAAACCAGGGCAGCCCGGCAGCCGGCAAAACGACGTGCTGCCCTCTCGTGTGCTTCTCGATGCGCAGCGCGAGCAGGCCCCGCGCCGACATGTCGATCACATCCCGCAACAGCTCGGAGTCCGTGTGCAGGCCGGGTGCGCCGGTGCGCCACACAGCGGCCGGGTCGTTGGCGTCGGGGTGGAACACCTCGCCGAAGTGCCGGTGCGCCGGCAGCACGTCCACCGGCCCGTAATGCAGCGGGACGTTCAGCTCGCACCGCCACCCGCGACCGCGCTCCAGGCGAAGGTCCCACACCAGGTCGTCGCCCTCCACCCGGCTGGCCGAGGGGTCGACCGCGACCTCGGCGCTGGCCTCGAACGGGCCGTTGCGGTACGAAAACTCCAGCCGCGAGCCGTCCGGGGCGTGCGAGCGGGTGATCTGCGCCGAGCGGTCCCGCACGACCTCCTTGATCTCGAACAGGTCGGCGAAGTCGGTACCGACCGCCAGCCGAAGCTCGATCAACACCGGCTCGTCGGCGAAGCTCTCCAAGTCGATACGTTCGTGCAGGCCGTCGCCGACGAAGCGCTGCCGGCGCACCCCGACGGTGTTCCCCATGAGCCCGGGCAGGTCGGGGTTGGTCAGGAAGAACGCTGCGGAGTAGTGGTCGACCATTTCTGAGCCGAGCACCAGCAGCGGCGCACCGTTGATCGTAAGCTCCCACCGGCTGAGGAAACGGGTGTCGTCGTGGACGAGCCCACCGATCGAGCCGCCAGGCACGTCACCGATCGCGTTGGAGTACATGAACGACTGCCCCTCCAGCACCGCAATCGCGTCCGCGCCCAACTCCGGGGGCAGCTTGCGGACAGTAGCGCTCGGGATCCGCTGATCGGGCGCCACGGCCGGCATGGGGTCGGCCGGGGTCGGCCGGCGAGTTGTCATCGTCACAGCCTCCACGCGACTGAGAGCCAGCCAGGTTCAAACCTCCTGCTGGTAAGAGTGAGTTGAGGCAATGCCCGTCACCGTCCGGGAGCCCGCGTCTTCACTTCCCGAAGGAGCCAACCGTTGCCGCCCGGATCAATGCACGAGGCAACGAGCCACAGTCGCGAACGGGCACCACCACAGCCTCGAGTTTCATGTCCAGGATCTGAGCTCATCGGCGAACAGTTCCGCAGTGGCCAACCGCCGCTGCGCGGCCTCCTCACGCTCGGCCCTCGACTCTGTAGCGGTCATAGGCGCATCGTCCAACCACCCTGGGTGAGCTCGAATCACCCACTTCGGATGAATTCGATCAAGACATCTCCTTTAGTTCTCCTGCTTTCGTCTCATCGCTGAACACATCTCGGGGATTCACCGACCCCGGGAACGGCTGCGTTCCACTGTGAAGAAATCGCGCGCCAGCATGCCGCAAGCCTGCGCCCGCAGTCGCCCTTGGCGCCTCGGTGACAGGCATGATCCCTTGGCCCACGGCCGGGATGTACGTCATCATCCAACTCGTCACCGGTGTTGTGCCCGGCTTCGCGCTCCTCGCCGCCCTCGGCCCGAGCCCTCGCCTCCCGCTGAGGGTGTAAACCGACAGTGCCGGGTAGTCATGGCCCCGCCGGGGGGTGGTCGAGGGGTCACTGGCGCCCGTAGCGCGACCGCCCACCTCCTTCAGGCCATGCGCTATGCGCTTATGGACTTCGACGATGAGTGGCGTGAGTCTGGATGCCAGACCCACCCTGGCGGACTTGACACAGGCCACCGGCATCAAAAGGAGAGGAGCCGAGGCCGTGGACGTGAAGCTCGAGGTTGTGGTGGTGCCGGTCTCCGACGTGGACCGGGCCAAGAACTTCTACAAGGCGCTCGGGTGGCGGGAGGATGCCGACTACGCCGCCGGTGCGGACTTCCGGGTGGTGCAGCTGACACCTCCGGGCTCGGCGTGCTCGGTCATCTTCGGCACCGGGGTCACCTCGGCCGCGCCGGGCTCGACGCAGGGCCTGCACCTGGCGGTGACCGACATCGACGCGGCCCGGGCCGAGCTGGGCGACCGCGGCGCCGAGGTGAGCGAGGTGTTCCATGACGCGGGCGGGGTGTTCCACCACGCCGGGACCGAGGAACGGGTGGCTGGCCCGGCTCCGGACCGTATGAGCTACGGCTCGTTTGCCTCGTTCAGCGACCCGGACGGCAACGGCTGGCTGCTCCAGGAGATCACTACGCGCCTTCCGGGCCGGTGACCAGGGCCCGGACCTGGTGATTGGCGGCCCGGCCGGGCCGACAGTTCTTTGCAGAGGAGGGGTACCTCGATGCAAGTGACCTTTGATTCTGCGGCCGATCTGGCCGCCGCTCTGCGGCGTGCGGCGGCTGCGCACGGCCGACACGAGGAGCAGATCGGGCACCCGGACCCGGACTGGCCGGACTGGTACGCGCAGTACATGGTGCAAGAGCAGGCCGGGCGCCCCGGCCCGGCCGGGCCGGGAGCGGGCACATGAACAGCGGCTACGACGTCATAGTCGTGGGCGGCGGCTCACCGGGCGAGCACTGCGCCGGTGAGCTGGCCGACGGCGGCCTGCGTGTCGCCCTGGTCGAGCGTGAGCTGGTCGGGGGCGAGTGCTCGTACTGGGCGTGCATCCCGTCCAAGACGCTGCTGCGCCCCGGCGAGGCGGTGCAGGGGGCGCGCGAGGCGGCGGCCAGCGCGCGGGTCGACGCTGGGGCGGCGCTGGCCTGGCGTGACTTCATGGTCTCGGACTACTCCGACGCCGGCCAGGAGCGCTGGCTGGCGGGCAAGGGCATAGACCTGCTGCGCGGCAGCGGCCGGCTCGCCGGGCCGGGCGTGGTCGAGGTCGATGGCGTGCGCCACACCGCCAGGCATGTCGTCGTGGCGACCGGCTCTGATCCGGTCGTGCCGCCCATCCCGGGCCTTTCCGAGCTGCAGGGAGTGTGGACTAACCGCGGGGTGACCGGCATGAAGGCCATCCCGCGCCACCTGCTCATACTCGGCGGCGGGCCCGTCGGCGTGGAGATGGCCCAGGCCGTGCGCCGCCTGGGCGGCAAGGTGACCCTCGCCGAGGGCGCCGGGCGCGTGCTCGCCCGCGAGCCCGCGCCGCTGGGCGAGGCGCTCGGCGAGGTCCTGCGCGCCGACGGCGTCGAGCTGCTCCTGGGCGTGCACGCGACCGCCGCGCGGCGCGACGGCGAGGACTATGTCCTGGCGCTGGACAACGGCCGACAGCTGCGTGGCGACCGCCTGCTCGTCGCCACCGGCCGGCGCCCGCGGGTGGACGGGCTCGGTCTGGAGACGGTCGGTGTTCACGCCGACACGCGCGGCATCCCGGTCGACGCTCACCTGCGCGCGGGGGAGCGGCTGTGGGCCATCGGCGACGTCACCGGCGTGCGGCTGCTGACCCACGTCGGCAAGTACCAGGGCGAGGTCGTCGCCGCGAACATCCTTGGTGAGCCGCGCGAGGCCAACTACCAGGCCATCCCCGATGTGGTTTACACCGACCCGCAAGCGGCCTCGGTAGGCGCCTTCGAGGCAGCCTTCAGCGCCACCACCCCTGTGTCTGAGGTGGCCAAGACGGCCACCTACACGCGCGCCTACGCCGAGTCGAACGGTTTTCTTACCCTCCTGTCCGACGGGGAGCGGCTGATCGGCGCGTACGCACTGGGGCCCGAGGCCGGAGAGTGGCTGCAGCAGGCCACGCTGGCCATCCGCGCCCGCGTGCCACTCGACGTGCTACGCGACACCATCCAGCCCTTCCCCACCTTCTCAGAGATCTACGTCAGCGCGCTGAAGGCGCTGCGCAGCGAGATCATGGCGGACCGCCACCCGGTCCGGGCGGAAGCGCCGTGAGCGTCTGCCGCCTGGACAAGCCCGGCGCTTACGTAGGGAGCGCCGGGCCTGGTCCCCTCGTGGCGCTGCGCAGCGTGACCGGTTTCGCGTTGATCGCGGCGACGGTTCTCGCCTCCGGGGTCACACCTATCGACGCCAATGTCGTCAAGGTGGCCGTGCCGGCCATCGGACGCAGCCTGGGCGCGAGCGTCTCGGCCCTGCAGTGGACCCTGACGAGTTATCTCCTCGCGGTCGCCACGCTGCTGCTGGCCGGAGCCCTGGCCGATCGGTTCGGCGGCGGCGCGTGCTCGTGATCGGGCTGCTGGTGATGCTGGTGTCCTCGGTCTTGTGCGTGGTCGCGCCGTCGGCCGGCGCGCTGATCGGGGCGACCGGCGGGCGCAGTTACGCCCATGCGCTGGCGCACGGCTACCAGCCTGCGATGATCGTCATGGCCGGCCTCTGCGTCGCGGCGGCGCTCGTCACCGGACTGTTCGTCACCGATGGCCGCGCGGCCGCTCCCCAGATCGTGCCGCGGGAGCCGGAAGCCGGTAGCGCCTCGCCCGTCCCGGGCCCGGCGACATCGTGATCCGGCACCAGCCACTGGAGGAATCATGACCACCGCATCCGCCGTCCCTGCCATCCAGCGCGAACCAGGGCTGCCCGGGCAGACCGTCGTCGTGATCGGCGGCAGCGCCGGCATCGGGCTCGAAACAGCCCGCCGAGCCCGCGCCGAGGGCGCCAGCGTCGTCCTGACCGGCCGCAATCCCGACCGCCTCGAGCGGGCCGCGGCCGAACTCGGCGCGCTGCGTAGTACGGCCTTCGACGCCACCGATCCGGCCGCTCTCGAGCGGTTCTTCCGGGACCTGCCCAAACCGATCGACCATGTGATGGTCACGGCCGGCGGCCCGTACTACGCGCACCTGGCCGACCTCGACCGCGAGCAGGCGCACCGCGATTTCGACGAACATCTGTGGCTCGCGATCGAGGTGGCCCGTCACTCCGTCGGCAGGGTGCGGCCCGGCGGCACGCTGCTGTTCATGGGCGGCACCGGCGGCCGCCGCCGGGGTCCCGGCCTGTCGCTCGTTTCGGCGGGCACCGCCGCGCTGCCCGCCCTGATCGCCAACCTCGCGCTCGAAGTGGCGCCGGTCCGGGTCAACCTCATCGCCGCCGGCTTCGTCGACACGCCGTTGTCCGCGTCGCTGCTCGGCGATGAACTCGACAAGCGCCGCGACCAGCTCCGTGCCACGCTGCCCATCAGGCGCGTGGTCGGGCCGGCCGACATCGCCGCGCTCGCCGTGCACATCATGACCAACACTGCGCTTACCGGCGCGACGTACGACATCGACGGCGGCCAGCAGCTCGTCTCGGAAGCATGATCGGGGGCCTCGCACGATCCTCGACACCAGCTCATGATCGAACAGGTCTTGGTGCTAGACGCGATCGTGCGGCGGCCGTGGGGGAGGATGAGCCGATGGAGACTGAGCCGTCGCCCAGTCCTCGGATGCTTTGAGATCGTGAAGCTGTCGAACGTGTTCTCGGTCGTTCTCTCCACCAGGAGTGGCCCGCTGATGCGCTGGCTCCAGGAACCCGGGTGCGGGTAGTCAGGGACACCGAGTGGGAAGGGCCTTGGCGGGCGGAGTGCCTCGGGGTGATCGATTCGGTTGGCGCGCCAGCCAGTAACGCACGCCTCGGCCCGTCCGGGCGAGTTCAAGCACTGGGTTAGCTTCGACGAGCCGCGACTCAACGCTGCCGGCGGCGATCCGTATCGCGGTGCTCAGATCTGGCGAAGGCACGTGCAGCCAGTGCCGCAACGGCCGACCAAGCAGAATCGCTGATCGGCGGTGTCGGCGCGGGGATGAAATTCGGGGGGACAGCGGCGAAACCCACAGGCGCCGATCGAGGCGAGACACGCACACTAGGGGCCGAAGGTGAAGACGAATGCTCGTATGCCGGGTTCTCTAACGACGAGGGTCAGTAGGTGCTCCTCCCGGGACGCGCCGTTGACCAGCCGAATCATTCCCGCCCGGTCGACATGCGCCACCGCGTCCGGGCCGACGTCGGCGCCGCGCTCGTCGCCGATCGGTTTCCCATCGAGTAGCACCGTGACCGCCGCCTCCCCGGACGGTCCTGGTTGCACGACGAGGTTCACCTCGCCGGCGTTGAAGGGGAGGGCGATCTGGCCGGTGCCGCTCGCGAGTTCGGCGTACTGGCCGCTGCTTTGCCAATCGCCGGCCAGGGCGAAAGTGCCGGGTAGGCGTTGGTGGGTGCCGAGGTACGTCTCGGCGGTGGTGCCGGCGTAGGAGGGCTGCCCGGTCGCGGCAAACGTCATCGCTTCGGGGCTGACCGGCGGCAGTTCGGTTCCGGGCACCGCAGCGATGAGAAGCCGCCGGATCTGCGACTCCACGTGGTCGTAGCTACCCTCCCCAACCCACCGATCGACGAGTCTTCCCTCCGGGTCGAAGAGATACTTTGCCGGCCAGGCGTTGTTGCCGAGGGCCCGCCAGACCATGAAGTCGTTGTCGAGCGCGATCGGATAGGTGAGCCGGTGGTCGCGGATTCCCCGGTCGATGTTCTCGGCGCTCGTGCCGAACTCGAACTCGGGCGCGTGCACGCCAATGACGACCAGGCCCAGATCGGCGTAGTCGCGGTGCCATGCCTTGACGTAGGGCGACGTGCGGATCCAGTTGATGCAGGTGTACTCCCAGAAATCAATCAGGACTACCTTACCGTGAAGCCCATCGGCGGTCAGCGGCGCCGAGTTCACCCAACGCTCGACAGTGAAATTGGGGATCCGGATGGTCATTAGTCTTCCAAGTCAGAGTCACGCCGTGACGCGCGCGGCATGGCGAGCAGCACGTCGACCGGTCATCGCAGCGGCCGGAACGCCGCTCGAACCTCGTCCGTGAACAGTTCCGGCTCTTCCCATGCCGCGAAATGACCGCCCTTGTCGACCTTGTTGAAGTAGATGAGCTGGGCGTAGGCCCGCTCGGTCCAGCTCCTCGGCGCACGGTAGTTCTCGCCCGGAAACACGGTAACCCCCACCGGGATCGAGATGTCCGCCGTATTCTGCGCTGCGGCGCTCAAGACGTCGTTGTTGTGGTTTTCCCAGTACAGCTGCGCGGAAGACACGGCGCTGTTCGTGAGCCAGTAGAGCGAGATGTCGTCGAGCATCTCATCCGTGGTGAGCGACCGCTCCGGCTCCCCCCCGCTGTATGTCCATTGCGCGAACTTGTCATACATCCAGGCAGCGAGGCCCGCAGGTGAATCCGACAGTCCGTAGCCCACGGTTTGCGGGCGGGTCCCCATCATGACGGCATAACCGGCGTTCTTCGCGCGGAGTGTGCTAAGTGTATCGAAGGCCGCTTTCTCTTCGTCGGAGAGCCCGGCCGGGGCCGGATCGCCGTTGTTGATGGCGTTCACGAGGTCCCCCGGCACCGTCGCCGGAAAATTGACATGTATGCCCAGAAGTCCCGCCGGCGCCTGGCGCGCCATCGCATCCGCGACGACTCCGCCCCAATCGCCGCCTTGAGACACATAACGCTCGTACCCCAGACGCTCCATCAGCTCGGCCCAGGCGCGCGCGATGTGATCAGGACTCCAGCCCGTGCTCTGCGGTCTCTCCGAGAAGCCATAGCCCGGCATCGAGGGTATGACGACATCGAAGGCGTCTTCCGCACGCCCACCATGGGCTGGCGGGTCGGTGAGCGGACCAATGACCTTCAGCAGCTCCAGGATCGAGCCGGGCCAGCCATGGGTGATGATCAGCGGCAGGGCGTTCGGATGGGGAGAGCGGACGTGTATCAAGTGAATGTCGAGGCCGTCGATGTTCGTCACAAACTGCGGCAAGGCGTTCAGCTTCGCCTCCACCTTCCGCCAGTCGTAGCCCGTCCCCCAGTACCGGACGAGCTCCTCAATCTTGCTCAGCTGCACGCCCTGTGATTGATCTGGAACAGTCTCCGGGGCGGGCCACCGCGTCGCCGCCACACGTCGGCGGAGATCGACGAGGTCCTCCTCCGGAACATCAACGCGGAACGGGCGAACTTCAGTTGCTGTCGACATCAGAATCCTCACTCCTCTGGTCGATCGCCTGATGATCCGCAGTCCGGTAGACGCCGAGATGGCCCACGACCGGAAGCGATCGAGCGTAGCCACAAGCCAGAACACGCAGGCCAGCAGTCAGGCCACCTAGCCCGCGAGAATCACCCTCGCGCCACTGAAGCTCCTCGCCTACGCGAACCAAGCCTTAGCTTCGGGCCAACTCGCCCGAGCCGGAACGCCAACTTCATCCCTCCTACGGTCATCCACTATCCCCACCACGGCGGTTGAAACCGGCCGGCGATGTTGATCCCGCCGACGGCGTTGACGAGCCGGTCGACCTCGACCACCGGCATCTGCGGGGCGGCGGCCGGTAGCGGGGACGGGCCGGCGGGTCTGCCGCCGTCGGCGAGCAGTCGGGCCAGGTCGCGTTGGGACAGCCGGGATGGGCGGGTCTTGATCCGGGCGCCGTCGGTCGTGAGTACGTGCAGCCGGTCGGTGTCCACCCACGCGGTGATGGGCAGGCCGGCCCGGGCCGGTCCGAGCCAACTCCGAGACATGATCACTTGATGCGTTACAGATCAGAGTCAAATGATCCGTGACACATCCGGCTAGATGATCGGTTCAGGGCGGGTTCGAGGGTACGCCGTTCGGGCCTTGAAGATGGCGTGTGTTACGGGCGGGCGGTAGCAAATGCCTGGAACTGTTCGAGGCCGCCGGCTACTGTCCGCCCGTGATCTACCAGCATCCATTGGCGTACCTGCTGGGGCTTGAGGGCGTGGCGCTGCTGCGCGCGTGGGCCGGCGACTACGACAGGGAGTTCGTCGAGGCGCGCCTGGCCGAGGTACGCCGGCTGCTCGACGATGAGGCGCTGGTCAACCACGGCGGGGTGGTGGTTGGTCGCGGTGACACGGCGACCGGGTATCGCTCGTGGTCGGCGACGTATGACGAGCCGCGCAACAGCCTGTTCGACTCCGACGAGCCGGTCATGCACGACATCCTCGACGCACTGCCGAGCGGCACCGTCCTCGACGCGGCGTGCGGCACCGGCCGGTACGCGGCGTACCTGGTGGCGCGGGGGCACCGCGTTGTCGGCGTGGACCGCTCACCCGAGATGCTCGACCGGGCCGGCGTCCGGGTGCCGGACGCGACGTTCCTGCGCGGCGATCTACACCGGCTGCCGCTAACCGACGGCGCGGTGGACGTTGTCGTGTGCGCCCTGGCGCTGGTCCACGTGCCGTCGCTGGCACCGGTGATGGCCGAGTTCGCCCGAGTCCTGCGTCCCGGCGTTCCAGCAGGTTGCCACGCTGGGCGGCCGGGCTGCTCGCCGCCGCCGCCCTAGTTGGCCTGCCGGCCTTCCTGGACGTGGCCTTGTTCCAGAGGGTCGGGCCCATCTTCTTTGCGCGCTTTCTTGGCGCTGGCCGCAGGGATCTGGCGCCGGGCGGCCGAGGTCGGCGGCGGTGCTGTTGTAGTACGGCAAGCAAATACAGTTACCGTAACGACCGAACCGGACCACGACGGACCGGGCGGAGCTGCTTGATGTCGCACGAGACCGCACGTGACGCCATTGCGAGTACTTGACACGGAAGCGGTCAGCGGACAGCGGACGAGGACGAACAAGATCCGGAAAGGTCCGGAATGATCAGTGCTGAGCCGCGTGCTCTGCGAGACGAGCGCGCAGCTTGACGGCGTTATCGGCCATCAACCACTACCCCGCTCCGAACCCGTGTGTCGTTCCACTTGATCAACGCGTGCCCGAAACTCAGTCCGCCCGTCCTCGATAGCCAGGCCATCAGGAGCCGTCGAGCCCACCGGGACCCGGTTGCCGTGGACGGTGCCGATAACGTCGCAGCTGACCTCAACAAGAGCTGGAAGCAGCGACAGGCGTGGCTAGGATCGACGGCAACCGCGCGGCCGGCCGGCCTGGCCGACGGCGCAGCCATTTCTAGGAAGCCTGGAAGGCGCTTGCGTGTTCCTGGCACCACGCCTCGAATGTTCGGCCGGCGTCGCCGGTCAAGCGTTCGACGGTGTCGGCGACGTAGGCGAACCGGTTGGTCCGCAGGCTGCCGAGCGTCTCCACGAGCGCGGCCACAAGCTTCGGCGACATTCCCGCCTTGGTCATCCACTCGCCGGCCACCGCTTCCGGCACATCGACGTACCCGATGGACTTGCCGAGCACCTGGGACAGGGTCGCGACCATCTCGCCGATGGTCAACAGCTGCGGGCCGGTCACCTCGTAGGCGCGGCTGGCATGACCCGGCCGGGTGAGCACAACCCGGGCAACGGCCGCGATGTCGCACGGGTCGACCGGGGACACGCGTCCGTCGCCGCCGGGGAAGATGACCGTGCCTTGGGTGCGGATGCTCTCGGCCCACCACTGGATGGTGTTCACCATCATCATCGTCGGGCGCAGGTGCGTCCAGGCCAGTCCGGACCGCTCGACGACCAGTTCCGCCTCACGGTGCCACGTTCCGGGCCCGAGTGGTGGCTGCGCGCCCGCTTCGACGGTCGACTGCCGCACGAGGTGCGCCACACCGGCGCGCTTGGCCGCCGCCACCACGTTCTCGACCTGCCTGGTGTAGGCGATCAGGTAGACCGCCCGCACGCCGGCCAGGGCAGGCGGCAGGGTGTCCGGCTCGTCCAGGTCACCGTGGGCTCGCTCGACCTCGGGTCCGAGATGTTCCACCTTGGCCGGGTCGCGCACCAGCACCCGGACCTTCTGGCCGGCGTCGAGCAGTTGCGGTACCAGCTCCCTGCCGACGTTGCCGGTCGCACCAGTAACGAGGATCATCCCCGACCTCGCTTTCCGGGCGGTTGCCCAAGAGATGGCATATAGTTTAACGGTGATGAGGTTTAATAATCAAAGTATCTCTCGGTCAAGGCAGCCGAAGCAAGACCTCATTCAGGAGGTCGGCCAGGAGGTGGCCGAGTGGCAGAGCACCGTGCAGGCCTTCGATGAGGCCGCCGCACAGTACCTGGGCACGAACCTCACCGATCTGCGGTGCCTGGGCGCATTGTTCCGGGAAGGCCCGACGACGGCGGGACGGCTTGCGCAGGTCGGCGGGATCACCGCAGGTGCCATCACCGCCGCGCTGGATCGGCTGGAGAAACTCGGCTACGTACGACGCGTACGCGACACCGTCGACCGTCGACGCGTGCACGTAGAGCTCACCGCCGAGGCGGCCCACTTGTTCGATGAGATCTGGGGCCCGCTCGCCACGGAGAGCCAGGCCGCCTTGCACCGACTGACCAACCGAGACCTTGTGCTGTTTCGAGACCTGCTGCGGCGCAACCGCGCGATCCAGCAGGCCCACACCACACGCATTCGCGGCCTCCCCGCCCGCCGACGCCAAGGCTGACGGAGACAACCGCTGAACCGACTGCCGACCACACCGCGACGGCGACCGTCGCGCCGGCTGCTTGCTGCATCGAACTCGGCGCCGCACCAGCACAACTGCGACGATGCATCCACGCCGCCTGCCCAGCCGCGTGAACAACGCAAAACCGGAATCCCCATCCGTCCCAGGTGGGCTGCTCCGGCCGGAACAACGAACTCGCCTCGACCGCCTACGACTGAACCGCGTCCAAGGTGCAAAGGCGCCAGCTGACCACCCAGCCGGGTGACGTGGGGCTCTGCGCGAGGCCGTGCTCGAGATTCGGGGTACGACCCGGGCCATGGCGCTTCGCGATCTTGTGATGTGCTCCGCGCGCGAGCGGTTGTGTTGCGTATGGTGCCAGAAAGTCCGGCAAGTCGCGCAGGCTCGTGGGCACCGCGATGTCGGCGTACGTCGCGGGGGGTGGGGGCCGCGGCCGGGGAATTTGACCGGACCGCGAACTCAGAACGCGAAAGAGTCTGTGGGCGGCCTGCTCAGTCGGCGTCGAGCGGTCGCGGCTCGGGACCGCTCAGGTCGTACCCGCGAGTGGTGAGCTCGGCCTCGACGGCA
>WNFX01000113.1_pt1 | contig 62111 bp, 55 predicted proteins | sample 5400111 | NCBI WGS metagenome assembly WNFX01 (sample SAMN13153363, study PRJNA577476) | soil metagenome | isolation source: 40 cm soil or saprolite under grassland replicate 1 | place: USA:California | collected 2016-06-15
TTGGGACCTAATTCTTGAATACGCGGTCGGGAACATGGCCGTGGCAGTCGGTTGGTCCGGTTATTTTGTGCAATTGTGTGGAAGCCTGTTCCATCTGAAATTTCCGCTTTGGTTGGTGAGTGATTACCGAACCGCTAGCGGCCTGTTGTCCACAGGGGGCGAGGCGCTCAATAATTATTCGTCCACCACATTGCCCGTGATTTTGGGCCACCCTGTCGCCCTAAACCTGCCTGCGGTTCTGATTGTTGCGGCAGTAACCATCCTTTTGATCTACGGGATTCGGGAGAGCGCGCGCACCAATACCGCCATTGTCGTTACCAAGGTGGCGGTCGTTGTCTTCGTGATCGCGTTTGGCGCGTTTATGGTGCACCCAACTAATTGGCACCCGTTTCTACCCAACGGCATAGGCGGCATGATGAGCGGTGCTGCCATCGTTTTTTTCGCGTTCATCGGATTCGACGCCGTCTCGACCACTGCGGAAGAAACAAAAAATCCGCAGCGCGACATGCCGATCGGAATCATCGCGAGCCTGATTATTTGTACACTGCTGTATGTGCTGATGGCAGCCATCATCACGGGAATGAGAACATATACGACGTATTTGGGTGATTCTGCGGCGGTCGCGACTGCATTCGCTGGCCGGCCTTGGGCGCAGGCGCTCATCAGCGCTGGCGCGCTTGCTGGTCTTACGTCTGTGATACTGGTTTTCCAGCTCGGGCAGCCGCGCATTTTTATGGCCATGGCGCGCGACGGTTTGCTGCCACAATATTTTGCGCGGGTTCACCGCCGATTCCGCACACCGTACATCACGACGATCTGGACCGGCGTTGCCGTCGGCGGTGTCGCAATGCTTACTGACATAGGTTCTCTGGCCGACCTCACGAACATTGGAACGTTGTTTGCCTTCATTCTCGTTTGCCTAGGTGTGATTATTTTACGTCGCAAAGACGCCAGCCGCCGGCGGCCATTTCGAGTTCCGATGGTTCCATTGCTCCCGCTCCTCGGCGTCTTTTTTTGCTTCGTGTTGATGCTAAGTCTGCCGCTAGAGACATGGGGGCGCTTTGTTGGATGGCTTGCCATCGGGTTGTGCATTTATTTCCTTTACGGTCTGCGCCACAGCAAACTCCGCCGCGGTCTCGACGTCGGGCCGACGGAAGATATTCCTCCGCCGCTGATCAAGACGTAGATCGACAGGTGGAACGGTTGCCGTGGCGACTCCTCAACGCGTTGGGAAAATAAGTGCGGCTCTGCCGCCTGATTTTGATTTTTGCGCCTTCGGCGAGTTGGCTTCCCATTGTCTTCAGCCGCCTTCGCATAAGGCTACGGCGGTCCAAGAGAGAAGCCGATCCACCTTGCAGCCCCTTACGCGGCTTGTTGCTGATAAGAGACTTTATCGTCCGCTTCCAGCCACTCGAACGTTGTCGTTTTCGCCGGATCGAGTCCGAGTTTCTCGACTTCTTCGCTGAAGAAATCCTGCTTTTCCGGATGATTGTAGAGGCTGCTTGCCTCAACCTCGTCACCCCAGCGTTTGATTTCCTCCGGCGTTTTCTCTTCGCCCGCCTGGTTGAGCCATTCGGCTATTTCCTGGTCGCTTGCGCTCTGTTCGATTTGCGCTTTGAAATCGTCGCCTTTCACGCCTTTGAAACCAAAGAGCATGTTATCCAGCGGACAATCGAAGTGATATTCGCCAATATTTCCCGCCACTAAGGCTCGGCATTTATCGATAGTGCGGCCAAGAATCGCATAGCCGCGAACGCGGATGCGCGGACTGCGCGGGGCCTCTTTCGTCAGATCTTTCCCAGTAACTTTCTTTTTCATCCTAGGTGTTTCGGATAGAGCAGGAGATCCGGTTGCCAATTTGGCAGGCCAAGCGCGCGCCTTACAGTTGTGCGGTGAAAGCAATTCACCTGCTGCTCGTGACTTGTGCCGCGACATTGAACGCACACGACGTTCGTGTTGAGGTTCCAACGGCGGGAAAGCTTTATCACGGGCTTTATTGGGGCGGCGTGGGAACTGACGAGCACGACCCAACTGAGCACGATGTTACGCCGAACGATGTCGCGGGGTACGAGCAAGGCGTTGGCAAACAAACCGCGTGGATCTATTTCGCGAACAACTGGTTTGAGTCCCGGAAATTTCCGGCTGCGGTGTGCAACTGGATCCGTGATCTCCAAAAAATTCCGTACATCCGACTGATGCTTCGGTCCGATGTTGATCAAAAGCATCGTGAGAAGAAGTTCACGCTCCAGAAAATTATTGCTGGCGAATTCGATGACGATCTTCGGGCATGGGCGCGCGACGCAAAAGAGTTTGGCTCACCGATTTTGATCGAGTGGGGGACCGAGCCCAACGGAGAGTGGTTCAGCTGGAACGGCAAGTGGAACGGCGGCGTCGGAGAAGGTCCAGCACGGTACGTCGCAGCGTACCGGCATATTGTCGATCTGATGCGTGCCGAGCAGGCCGATAATTTGCAATGGGTTTGGCATGTCAACTGGCTCGATGAGCCGGAGAAAGATTGGAATCGTTTCGAGAATTATTTTCCGGGTGGAGACTATTGCGACTGGGTCGCCGTCAGTGCCTATGGACCAACCACGCCAACGATGCACGATGGGACGGAGAGTTTGGCGTTTAAAATGCGCGAGGCCTATCCGCGCCTCGTGAAAATCGCGCCTCGCAAGCCGATCATCATCGCCGAGTTCGGTTGCGATCTGCACAACCGGCGAGTTAACGCAGCAGAATGGGCTCAAGCGGCGCTCGAAGATCTGTTCTCAAATCGATGGCCCGGCGTAATCGGTTTCTGCTGGTGGAACGAAGGCTGGCAAAACGACGACCACAAAAAACACGATACTGACATGATCATTCTTCACGATGTTGATCTGACGCGGGTGTTTCGCGATGAGCTTGCAAAGCACTCAGACAAAATTCAGGAAAAACCAATTACTTCGCAATGATTCTAGGGCCGTTTGACTCACTCGCTCCCGCTCACTTGCCCTGACGGGCCGCCCGTCTATGTCGCTCGCGTCCCCGCCTCTCCACTCTGCGAAACGCCGTTGGTTTAGATTGCCGTCTGACACAGACGGCCTACAAATCGCCGCATTGCGCTGCTACGGGAGGCGCCGCATAATTCAACATGGTCAAAGTTGACGTCACTTACACCGGGGAATTGCATTGCGACGCTGAGCATGGTCCCTCGCAGTCAAAGATTTCCACTGACGCGCCGACCGATAATAAGGGTAAAGGTGAAGCGTTTTCGCCGACCGATCTCGTCGCTACGGCTCTGGCTACGTGCATGAGCACGACCATGGGAATCAAAGCGCAGGAACTCGGTGTCGATCTGGGCGGAATGACCGTGTCAGTGCAAAAGGAAATGTCCAAGGACGCGCCGCGGCGCATCGTTGCCCTCCCGTCGGAAGTTCACATTCCGCTTCCGCCCGATTCGCCGCACCGCGAGGTGCTGGAGCAGACGGCCCTCAATTGCCCGGTGCACAAAAGTCTGCCCCGGGAAATCGATCGGCCGACGAAATTTTTCTGGGAGGGGTAGCGTTTGTCATGTCGAGCGAAGTCGAGACATCTCTAATTGTTGAATATCCAGAGATTCCTCGACTGCGCTCGGAATGACAGAAGGCTACGTTCCTGCCGGATACAGCCACTGCATGTAATCCCGCACGCCGTCTTCCAGGGGAAACCGCGGCTCATACCCAAGCGAGCTGCGCGCATTCGTAAGATCGGCTTGTGTGAAGTTTTGATAATGCGCGTGCGGATTGTCGATGTAATCGGGCGGAAAGTGGGTGCCTAGACATTTATTTAGAACATCGACCAGCTCGTTGAACGAACTCGCCCGGCCCGAGCCGAGATTGTAAATTCCGCTGCCTTGCGCACCGAGAGCGCGAATGCTGCCTTCGACGACGTCCTTCACGTAAACAAAATCGCGTTTCTGCTCGCCGTGCTTGAAAATTCGCGGCCGTTGACCGGCCTTCATTTGCCGCGACAGATGATACACCATGCTGGCGGGCACGCCCTTGTGTGCTTCGCGCGGTCCATAAACGTTGAAGTAACGCAAGCCAACGATGATCCAGTCGGGCGACTCGGCGGCAGCTCTCGTCGCGATATTATCCATGATCACTTTGGAGAAGGCGTAAACGTTTGCTGGCGCGGCGCTATTTGATTCCACACTGGCCTCAGTCGCAGAGCCGTAGGTTGCCGCAGAAGAAGCATAGACAACTCGCGTCTTGGTCGAGCGCGCAAAATCTAGGATTCGCCGGAAACTTTCCACGTTGTCGTGAACTTGCTCGCGCTGGTCGTGGTTGGTCGTATCCGTGATCGACGCGAGATGAAAGATCGCGTCGAATGTTCCGTCGCCGAACTGCTCGTGCCAGTCGAGTGTTGCCAGGTTCTGCGCGACGAAGTCTCCGCGGTAACCGGCTAGATTCTTGAAATTACCGGAGCGAAAATCGTCAATCACCGTAATACGCGCGCGCGGGAATCTTTTCTGCAAAGCCAGTGTGAGATTCGAGCCGATGAAGCCGGCGCCGCCGGTGATGACGAAGTTAGGAATGGAATCAGATGAGGCCATTTTCAAACAAGTAGAGGCTTTCATTTTTTGTCATTCCGAGCGAAGTCGAGGAATCTCTGATTGTTAACACTAACAAATGTCTCGGACATCGCTCGACATGACAAACAGCGGACAGCCGTATGCATATCAGTTGCTTGATTAGATAAATCCTGCACGGGGAAGCGCAAGCGGAGAGTCAATTACCAAAATGGGATTCGAAACACATTACACTTACAATTTCATCAAAAGGTTCCTTCCGCCTGAATGCCGACGCATTCTCGAGGTTGGTTGCGGAACAGGCGAGCTGGCAGCGCACCTGACGCAGGACGGGTATGCGGTGATTGCAATCGACAGCGACCGTGATTCTGTCGCTGCTGCTCGTCAGCTCGGCGTGGATGCGCGCGTTGCTACATGGCCTGATTTTGATGAAGGCCATTTTAATGCCGTCCTGTTCATTCGCTCCCTTCACCACATTCATCCACTCGACGAATCGGTAAGACACGCGGCGAGTAGTCTGGCCGAGGGCGGACTGATCGTCGTGGAGGATTTCGCGTATGAATCCCCGGATGAAAGGACATTGCGCTGGTTTAGCAGCGCGATCCGTTTGATCGAAGCAACTGGTTTGCTGATAGTGAGCGACGAGTTTCAACACAGGGTACTATCAAAAACGGAGACACTGAAAGCGTGGCGACAAAGTCACGAGCAAGAATTACACACAGCCGCGGAGATCGAGAGGCACCTTGAAAAAGTGTCACGCCGCGTCATTAGAGAGCGCGCGGCGTATTATTTTCGGTACATCGCCAGCGTGATCACTGCGGTGGAGAAACGCGATACAATCCTTCAAGCTTTCGCCGAACAGGAAGTAACGCTGGCGGCCGACAGCTCGATTATTGGGCTTGGCCGGCGGTTTGTCGCGACGCGAGCTGGATAATTGCGAAAAAAGTCTTGCAGCGCTGAGTGCAAGCCGCTACTTCTGGATCCAGTTCTTTGCGAGCTTGGAAAAGTGGATCGGCGCAAGAAATCCCGTGCGAATCGGGAGCAGTTGCGCTGCTGTAACTGGATACGACCTCCCACTGGGCCAATCCCCGAAAATTCGGGGGTGAAGGCGGGAAGAAGGTGATTCCGACAAGGATCGGAACATACGCCAGGAGCCAGAATATTTGTCCGGTCCGCCTCATTCGTTGTAGCCGCGGTCGTTGACCGCGGCCGGGGTCAACGACCCCGGCTACAGCGGCTACACGCGAAAAAACTTCTTCGCAAAAAGAAGAATGAGAGCTGGACGATCCGGCCTGTCGTTGCGGCGGTCCATAACCGTCGAAGCGATGTGAGCCTAACAAGTCCAACTCTCGGAGTTGAGTTGGAGGTAACTTGTTATGCAAAATCGTCCACTTTGGTTTATTTGGGGCAGCGCCCCGAAAGCTTTCGGGGCTGGCAAGCGCGGCTCGCGACCGCGAACTTTTGTTGCGCCACGCCACTACTCAGGGTTTGCGTTTTTAGAAAAGCTTGTTTCGGCACGACGCCGAAAGTCCGAGCCGGGCTGGCGTCTGCACCCGAGACGGGTGAGCTACCCAATCCTGCGCACCGTGCTTCTCATCTTCGCGCCGCTCGTTTGCTTTGGCCAGGAACCGACGCCTACTCCCTCGCCAGGCGAAGCGGAGGCCGAGCAAGTTGTCGTATCTGCGACGCGTTTCGACATTCCGCTCGATCTATCGCCCGCCAGCGCGAGCGTAATCACCTCGGAAGATTTGGAGCAAAAACAAATCGAGCGCGTGAGCGATGCGCTCCGCGAAGTGCCGGGGCTCTCCGTTGTTCAAACGGGAACAGCTGGCCAGTTGACGTCGGTTTTTACGCGCGGATTGCGCAGCGAGCACACGCAGGTCTTGCTGGATGGCATTCCGATCAATCAAGGCTTGCAGGGCGCGTTCAATTTTGCAGATCTGACCACCGACGACATCGACAGGATCGAGGTGGTGCGTGGACCGCAGAGCACCTTGTACGGACCGCGCGCTCTTGCAGGCGTTATTCAAATTTTTACCAAACAAGGCACAGGAACGCCAGGGGCCATGGTCGCTGCGGAAGGCGGATCGTACGACACTTTCCGCGAATGGGGCCAGAGCGACGGCAAAATTGGCGACTTCGATTATTCAGTCGGTGCTAGCCGTCTCGACACCGACAATGCGCGTCCGAACAACAATTACCGCAACACTGCTGCAATTACTGATGTTGGCTGGTCGCCTGACGAACAATTGCGAATCGGCAGCTTATTCACTTACTCGGTAAGCGACACCGGAAATCCAAACACGATCTTCGATCCGCGTCCCATTGATCACTTTCTTACGGAGCGTTGGTTAATTGGTCCTCACATCGATTGGAAACCGGCTGATTGGTGGGAACACAAATTGATTGTCAGTTACGATCACGAGCGACAAATAAACGATCCGAATGAGGATGGTTTCGTCGGGCCAACACGCGCGCTCTTTGAACGGACACAAGTCGATTATCAAAACGATTTGCGACCTACCTCGTGGCTCACGCTCACCTCCGGTTTTTTCTACAGCCGCGTTAACGCCGGACAGGAGCGCCCATTTATTCTGCAAATTTTCGGACCGCAACCAACCTTTGTGAGTGATCACACCGAAGAGATCGCCGGATTCCTGCAAGCGACGCTCACGCCAATCGAAAACCTGATCTTCGTCGCAGGTCGCCGTTTCGATCACTTTAATCAGTTCGGCGGTATCTGGACTTATCGCGTCGCCGGCAGCTACAAGATCGCCAGGACAAACACAATCTTGCACTCCAGTGTGGCGACCGGATTCAGTCCTCCAAGCAGTCAGGACAAAATTTTCGGCAACAATTTCGGATTGAAACCGGAGCATGATTTTGGCTGGGACATCGGCGTCAGGCAGGAGTTCTGGGAGAACCGCGTTGCCCTCGGCCTGACCTATTTTCACAACGACCTCTCGAACGCGATCGGCTCCAATGGTCTTTTTCAGACGCTCAACCTCGGCGCGGCCGAAACGCAGGGACTTGAGGCAGAATTGCGAGCGCAACCGATTGCGAATCTTCTGTTCACTGCCAGCTACAGTTATCTTGAAGCGGAAAAAACCGACGACACCGACATTTCGCAACCGAAAGGCTCGCGTTTGCCGCGCCGACCGCGGAACGAAGTTTACGTTTCAGCTTCGTATCTTTGGTGGAAAAAATTGCGCACTGTGGTCGAAGCAAAGTTCGTGAATGCACGAGAGGAGCTAAACTTTGGCGGACCAAATTTCGACATCGAAGATTACAGTTTCGTGAACGTCGCGGCCGAATACGAAGTCAACCCGCACCTGTCGGTCTTCGGCCGGATCGACAATCTAATGAACGAACATTACTCAGAAGTGTTCGGTTTCCCCGCGCTTGGCCGCGCAGCGTATGGAGGAGTCAAAGTACGATTCTGATTTGCCTGCTGTCTTTGCCGTAATTTCTCGTTGCAGGTCGCCTTGTTGACGCCGCGACCAGCATCGCGAACAATAGCTGAAACGCCTCGCCGTTGGGCGAATCGTTGACCATGTCTGGCGAACTTTCTAATAAGAAATTGGCCGTGCTCGGTGCCGGCAAACTGGGCGGCATTTTGCTGCGTGCCTACCTGAAGCAAGGATTGTTTGGAGCGAGCCGTGTTGTCGCGACAGTGAAGCACGCTGAGAAGGCAGCCGCGCTCGCAAAGGAACTGGACGTCTCAGTAATCAACGACAATTGCGAAGCGGTCAAGGATGCCGATGTCATTCTCCTGACGGTAAAGCCCCAAGCCGTGGCCGAAGTGTTGCGGGAGATCGGTCCCGAAATTGGCGCGCAAACGCTGGTTGTTTCCGTTGCGGCTTCCGTGCCGACGAGCTATTTGGAGCAGCAACTCGCTGCTGCAAGTGGCAGCAAGCATCATGAGGTTGCGGTTGTTCGAGCGATGCCAAACACACCTGCGGAAGTGGGCTGCGGAATGACGGCGATTTGCCGAGGTACTCATGCGGGACCGCCTCATCTAGAAATTGCTCGCAGCATGTTCGACGCTGTGGGCCGTACCATTGTGGTTGATGAAAAGCATATGGATGCAGTCACAGGTCTTTCAGCGAGCGGGCCTGCGTTCGCATACATCATCTTGGAATCGCTTGCCGAAGCAGGCGTGAAAGTTGGTTTACCGCGCGATGTAGCAACTCTTCTCGCGGCCCAGACGATGAAGGGGTCCGCCAGTGTTGTCTTGGAAACCGGCGATCACCCCGCGCTGCTGAAGGACGCTGTCACGACCCCGGCCGGCTGCACCATTGACGGCATCCTCGAACTCGAGGAAGGAAAACTCCGCGTTACTCTCATCAAGGCTGTCGTCAAAGCGACCAACCGCGCCGGCGAACTGCTGTTTGAAAAGTAGACGCGGCCTTTTGTCGCATGCTTGGAGTGTGCCACCCCTTCAGGAAACGCTGTGAAGCGGCTACTGCTTGAATTCCGCGCGGCATCGTTTAATCACGCAGTATGAGTGCGCTGCTTTACGCCGTGATCGGGTTGATCGTCAGTGGATTTGTCGTCGCGGTGGTCGCTCTGCTCGCGCGGCGCGGAACGGCCGGTAGCGGAGTAGAAGCAGAACTCGTGAAGCGATTAGAAATGATCGATCGCGGGTTGCGCGATGAATTTTCCCGCAATCGCGAGGAAGCAGGCGCGGCGGCAAAGAACCAGCGCGAAGAATTGACCAAGTCGCTCGAAAGCATGCGATCAGTTGTCGATCTTCGCCTGAAACAATTGCAGGAGGACAACTCGAAGCAGATCGACAAGATGCGGGCGACTGTTGACGAAAAATTGCAGGGCACCCTGGAGAAACGCCTCGGCGAATCGTTCAAACTGGTGAGCGATCGACTTGAGCAAGTCCATCAAGGGCTCGGCGCGATGCAGCAATTGGCCAGCGACGTAGGCGGCTTGCAACGCGTGCTCACGAACGTGAAAACGCGCGGTGGTTGGAGCGAATGGCAGCTCGGCGTCCTATTAGAAGAAATGCTGACGCCCGAGCAGTTCGCTAAAAACATGAAGACGCGCGACGAAACCGATGAGCGTGTTGAGTTTGCGATCAAGTTGCCGGGCGATGAGAACGGCGCGCCGGTCTGGTTGCCGATTGACGCGAAATTTCCGATGGAACATTACGAGCGCTTGACCGCGGCGCAGGAAAGTGGCGATTCCACAGCAATGGAAGGGGCGATGAAAATCCTGGAGACGCAGTTGAAGCGCTGCGCGAAAGATATTTGCGAGAAGTACATTAGTCCGCCAAAGACCACCGATTTTGCTCTCTTGTTTTTGCCAAGCGAAGGACTTTACGCGGAAGCGATTCGCCGTGTGGGTCTGGTTCAAAACGTGCAGCGCGATTGCCGGGTCACTTTCGTAGGGCCGACTACGCTGGCCGCGTTGCTCAACAGTCTGCAAATGGGTTTTCGCACACTGGCGATTCAAAAGCGTTCGAGTGAAGTCTGGAACTTGCTGGCATCCGTGAAAACCGAGTTCGGAAAGTTTGGCGATGCATTGTCGGCCGTGAAAGAAAAAATCGATCAAGCTTCGCGAAAGATGGAAGACGTCGATGTTCGTTCCCGCGTTATCACCAAAAAATTGCGCGACGTTGAGGAATTGCCCTCCAATCCACAGCCAATGCTAAGGAACTTGTTGCCAGGCGAGAATGACGACGGCCGGGCTGTTTAAGGGGATATCGAATTGCCGCGCATGAAGACGGTATTAATCACGGGAGCGAATAAGGGGATTGGCTATGAAGTCGCGCGTCAGCTCGCGGGAAAGGGATTTCACGTCTTCATCGGTGCGCGTAATCAGGACGCCGGTCGCAAAGCGGCGGATGAGACCGCGAAGAAAGGCGGGAAAGCGACCTTTCTGGAGATCGATGTCGCAGATAATGTGAGCGTCACTGGCGCCGCGCGCGAGTTTGCCAAAGCTGCCGATCACTTGGACGTGCTCGTCAACAACGCGGGGATCATCGTTGACGGAGACAATGGAATTCTGGAGATCAGCGACGAGCTATTACGAAAGACGCTCGAGACAAATACGCTCGGTGCGCTGCGCGTAACACGCGCGTTCGTGCCTTTGCTCAGAAAAAGCAAAGCGCCGCGCGTGATCAACGTTTCCAGTGGCGGCGGGCAGTTGACCGGCGGCGCTGATGGTTGGTCGCCGGCTTACTGCATTTCGAAAACCGCACTCAATGGCGTGACATCACAGTTCGCCACTGCGTTGCCGAAATTTGCCGTGAATTCAGTTTGCCCCGGGTGGGTACGCACGGATATGGGCGGCCAGGCCGCTACCCGCTCAGTAGAGGAAGGCGCGGACACGATTGTGTGGCTTGCTGCTGATGCGCCCCAGAAGCTGACTGGAAAATTTTCGCGTGATCGCAAGGAAATTCCGTGGTGAAGCGATTGTAGCACAGGCATATTGCCTGTGGGGCAATCGGGCGTCTCGCCTGGTTGACGACCTGGCTTCGGCAGGCATGATGCCCGCCGGGGCGCACAGCAGTGCTCCGAAAGAAATCACAGCACCTGGTCCCATTTGCTCTGGTCTTTGAGCATGATTTCGCGAAGGAGACGAATCGGTGGCATACCGTGATTGAGCAGCTCGTTGTGGAATTTTTGCAGAGAGAAATCGTCGCCTTGCCGGGCTTTGTAATCGTCGCGCAACTTCAAAATCTGCAATTTGCCCAGGGTGTAATTGAGGTAACCAGGATCGAAGGTGCCGCGCATCGCTTCCTGCCGCGCCGGTTTTTCCTCGTAATAACAATTCTCCTGAAAAAACTTGGTTGCCTCGTCGAGCGACATCTTTTGCGTGTGCATCTTGATCGACACACATAACCGGCAGAGACGGAGCAGCGCTTCGTCCGCCTGAGCCATGCGATATTTAGCCGCGCGTTTCACGTCGTCTTCGCTGGGAGTAGAGCTGGTGGAACTGCCGTAGCCTTCGTCGAGCATCATTTTTTCGCAGTAATGCGCCCATCCTTCGACGAACGCGTAGCTGCCAAAGATTTTTTCAACCTTGCTCGCTGGCGATGCGTTCAGGCACAGGAACTGAACATAATGACCAGGGTAAGCTTCGTGAATCGAGACGACATCAGAGGTGTAATAATTGAAGGCGGTGAGCCATTCTTCTTTTTGTTTTTCCGGCCAATCGTTCTCCGTGGGCGTGACGTAGTAATACGCCTCGTTGGCGCGTTTCTCGAATGGACCGGGCGTGTCCATCGAAGCAAAAGAGGTGGCCCGGAGATATTGCGGCGTCTCCTTCACCTTCGCCCGGACATCAGATGGGATGCTGATCAAACGACGGGTTAAGACGTATTTGCGAATTTTGTCCAGGTCTTTGGCCACGTCGGGGATGAGATTTTGCGGTGTGGGATGTTCGCTTTGGATTTGCTTGAAAACTTCGATCGACGCCTTGTTGGGATCGATTTTTTTTGCGGCTTCGGCGAACGCTTCCTGTTCCGCCTTTAATTGTGTCATTCCAATCTCGAGGACTTTTTGCGGAGGAAGATCGACGAGTTCGGTCTGCGCCAGGAAACGCCTGAATTTTTCTTCGCCCAAGGCGAAATCGAGGGAGGCTTTCGGAAGTTTCTCGCGCTCCAGCCATGCTGCGTAATCGTTGAGTGCATTTGCGCCTTTCCGATTGGCTTCATGAAAAGCGACGCGAAGCTGTTCGTCCTTGAGGTTGCCGACGGCGGCAACGAGATCCTTCTTCAGGAAATCCGCGGAACCTTTTGCGATCTGAATGGCGAGCTCCACATAGGGTTTGGGCACGACGTCATTGAGGTTTGTTCTCGCGGCAATGAGGATATTTGGGATTTGAGATTCGATCGCGACCAAGCTGCGAACGCGATCCTCGAGCGACGCGAAATTCCTCTTGATATAAACATTCACATCGGCAGCGCGCGCATAGACCATGGGATTCCGTTCGAATACCGACATGTCCTGCATTTCAAAGAGGTCCTTCTTAACTGCAGCCTGGAGAATTCGCAGATCGATGGATTGACGGGGACTCAGTTTGCCCGGATCGAACTTGCTCAGCCGGTCGTCGAAGCGCCGTAGCCGCGAAAGCTCGGCATCGAGCGCGAGGCGGCTGTAGTCAGTGATTTTACCATCATATTCATGAAGCCCTAGAGCGGTCCCCTCCAACGGGTGAGCGCCTAGATAACCCTTAATATATTCCTCGGCGACAGCCTCATACTCGCCGTCTTCCGTTTCCGCAGCGAAACCTCGAATACCTGCAGGGAAGAGACACAGTGCGGAGAGCAAAAGAATGAACGAGATAGCCTTAACGCGAGAGACCGGTTTCATTGGTGGCGGAACATTAAGACAACGGCTTGCGTTGGATGTTGCCAAAAATTCGCCGTGAGCGATGGTGATCCTGTTCTTCAAGTTCGGGTCGAAGTATGAGGCGCTTCATGTTCTTGCCGTTGTTGGCTTGTCTCCTGCTGGGTCTTCTCCCCGCAGTGTTCGCGCAGGAAGAACAGCCGGGAAAGAGTGAAGAGGATAACGGCTACGCGCAAATTTCAATTTTCGCAAAAGCGCTCGAATTGATCCGGCAGGATTACGTGGATGAGAACAAAACGAGCTACCATGATCTCATCAACGCGGCGATGAAGGGGATGCTTTCCTCCCTGGACCCACATAGCCAGTTCATGGATCCGGACGACTTTCGCGATATGCAGGACGACACGCGGAGTCGTTTCAATGGACTCGGAATTGAGGTCTCGATGAAAAACGGCCTGCCTACAGTGATTACCGCGATGGAGGACACACCCGCGGCCAGGGCTGGAATTCTCTCCGGCGACCAGATCTTGCGCATCAACGGCATTTCAACCGAAAGAATGGATCTGCAGGACGCGATCAATGTTTTGCGCGGACCTGCCGGAGCAAAACTTACCCTTACGCTGCTTCGGCCTTCGACCAAAGAAATCAAGGAATACGCGCTGCAACGCGCCGAGATCAAAATCCAAAGTGTCAAGGGAGCGAGATTGCTCGACCCGGAGCTGACCGGTCCATACAAGATCGGGTATATCCGGTTGGTGCAGTTCAACGAGCCGACCGCCGACGAACTATCGAAAGCGCTCGATGAATTGCAGAAACACGGGATGCAGGCGCTCGTTCTCGATCTGCGGAACAATCCAGGTGGTTTGCTGAATAGCGCGGTCGATGTCTGCGCGCAATTCCTGCCGCCCAATACGAAAATCGTCTCAACGCAGGGCCGGGTTGCTTCGCAACAGCATGATTATTCAACTTCCGGCGCGAAAAAGGAGCGCCCCAGTTTTCCAATGGTGGTGTTGATCAACGAAGGCAGCGCAAGCGGAGCCGAGATCGTTGCCGGAGCGCTGAAGGACTTGCATCGAGCCGTGCTTGTCGGTGAAACAACCTTTGGAAAGGGTTCCGTGCAGAATGTCATGCAATTGCCGGACGGATCGGCGGTGCGTTTTACCACGGCAAAATACTACACGCCGAGCAAACAGGTCATTCAAGGTAATGGCGTGACGCCGAATATTCGTGTTGCCATGACTGCCGAGCAGGAGCGTTCTCTCTTTGCGCTGCGAAATGCGGGAAATATGAAACCAGAGGACGATAAAAGCATCATCAAGGCGCGAGACCCGCAGGTGCTGCGGGCTATCGATGCGCTCAAGGGCGTCATGATTTACGCGCAGGAGAACGCGCCAAAAGCACAAGCGGTAAAGAAGTAAGAGCGCGGCTTTCGCCTGTTTGTCATTCCGAGCGAAGTCGAGGAGGGATCTCTCACAGACAGATAACGTCACGTGATGTAATGAGTGTGATCCATTAGTCTTTGCGAGGTCCTTCGCTTCGCTCAGGATGACCTGCTTATCTTATTTGTGGTGAAAACAGTATTGGCGCTTGAAACCTCCTGCGACGAAACCGGCGTCGCGATCTTGCGCCGACACAACGGCGATTCAGCGTCGGACTTGCTTGCCAGCGAAGTGGCATCGCAAATCGCTGCGCATGAAAAATATGGTGGGATCGTGCCTGAGATCGCGTCGCGAAATCACCTTATCTACGCACCGCGGCTGCTCGATCGCGCTGCGAGTTCAGCGAACATTGGTTTGTCAGAGATCGACGCGTTTGCCGCAACGAGCGGACCCGGTCTGGCGAGCTCGCTTATGATCGGTGCATCGATTGCCAAGGGATTGGCGATCGGCTTTGGCAAACCTTATCTTGCTATCAATCATCTCGAAGGACATTTGCTCTCGCCTTTTTTTGGAAATGCCGTCGGCATCCTGCCGATCCCGGGGGCATCGGCTGGAAACCGATGCCACGTTTCACTCATCGTGAGCGGCGGACACACAATGTCGATCTTCGTGCGTTGCCTCAGCGATTATCAATTAATCGGCCGAACCGTCGATGATGCCGCTGGCGAAGCGTTCGATAAGGTCGCCAAGATGCTTGGGTTCGGTTATCCGGGCGGACCGGAGATTGAAAAACATGCACGAAGCGGTGATCCCGATCGTTTTGATTTGCCGCGCAGCATACTCGATTCGGAGAACTTTAGTTTTAGCGGGTTGAAAACTGCTGTCCGCTATTTGCTGCCGAAAATTGGCGTCATCCCGAACGAAAGTGAGGGACCTCACACTCGAAGCTTGGGTTACGGAGGACCGATGCGGGATCAATCACCCTGTGAGGGGTCCTTCGCGTTCGCTCAGGATGACAAGTTGTTGGCCGATCTTTGTGCTTCTTTTCAGCAGGCGATTATTGACGTGTTGGTGCGCAAGACGATTGCAGCAGCGCGGAAATACGGCGTCAATCTTGTGACCGTTAGCGGTGGGGTCAGTTGCAATCAGGAATTGCGAAGGCAATTGGGCGAGGCATGCGTGCGCGGCGGATTTGAATTCAAAAATGCCGAGCCGTGGTTGTGCACGGATAACGCGGCCATGATCGCGTTTGCTGCGTTCTTGCGACTGAGCGCCGGATTTCAATCCCATGTAACCGAGGAGATCGACCCAAATCTGGCGCTAGCGAGGTAGGGCGCGACCGCCGGGCGCGCCTCGGACGGCTCGGCGAGTCTATCAGTCAGTACTCGCGTTCGAGAAGATAATTTGCCAGCGCATGAAGCGCTTCGGCGTCGCCTTCCCGAAACGCGGACAGCGCATCGTGCGCCTGGCGGGTGAGCCGCCTGGCTTCAGCGCGTGATTGCTCCAAGCCAATCACCGCAGGATAAGTCGCTTTTTTTGCCGCGACATCTTTGCCAGCGCTTTTGCCCAGTATCTCCGAGGTTTGCGTTACATCGAGGATATCGTCGATGACTTGGAAAGCGAGACCAAGCCGTTCCCCGAACTGTGTGATTTCGGAAAGTTTCCTGGCGTCTGCATTGGCGCTCATCGCGCCGAGCCGAACCGAGCTTTTCAACATGGCTGCGGTCTTGTTCTCGTGGATGAATCGCAACTGATCGCGCTTAACTCTCTTGCCTTCTGCTTCGAGATCGGCCACTTGACCAGCTATCAGTCTCTGGCTCCCAGCGGCAACCGCGATTTCGCGCAATAAGATTGAAATATCGTAGCGTGGCGCCGGTTTCGCGTTCGAAACAATTTCAAACGCGATCGTTAACAGCGCGTCTCCCGCCAGCACAGCGATGCCGTCGCCGAAAACCTTATGGCATGTGGGGCGGCCACGCCGGAAATCGTCGTTATCCATGCTCGGAAGATCATCATGCACCAGCGAATAGGTGTGGATGCATTCGACTGCACAGGCCAGGGGAAGCGCGTTGTCGATGTTGCCGCGACAAGCTTCAGCTGCGGCGAGACAAAGGATAGGCCGCAATCGTTTGCCTCCGGCAAAAAGACTGTACCGCATCGCCTTATGGAGCGTGACAGGTTTCGTGCTCGTTTTCGGCAAATACCGATCGAGCGCGTGGTCGATCACTTTTTGCCGGGTTCGAAGATACTTTTTGAGATTCACGGGACGGAAGGGGATGCTGAATGCTCGATTCTCGTTACTGGATAATGCAATCGCGCGCGGAATGTCCAGTATCAAGCATCCGAAATGTTAAAACGCTGGGAAACGACGTCGCTGTTAACGTCGCACTGCGCGTCATCCTTCCTGGCGACGCTTAACTTTGGTCAGATGTTCTCTGCCGTTTCAGTAGTGGCGATCGGTTTCACGCGCATAGCGAGAAATGCGCCGACGAGCAGAATCGCTGCGCTCCAGAGTTGCATGGGGGTAAGGCGTTCGTGGAAAATCCAGGCGGAGAGTCCCATGGCGCCGGCGGGGCATAGAAGCTGGAGGGTTTGGGCGAGCGCGACTCCGATTTGATGGATTGCCACATAATACAAAATGTGGGCGAGCGTGATACAGGTCACGGCTGAAATCGCCAGAATCACGTTCACGTCTGCGCCGGCGTGAAGGGGCGTATCGATTTTGCCAAACGCGAGGGTGAGCGGAAAAAGCAGCGCGGAAGTGATGAAGCTGACCAAACCAAAACTGCGGATCGATCCTAGCTGAGCCGATGGGCGCTTAATCAGAACGCCGTAGAGCGCCCAGCAGAACGAGGCCGCAAAGGCAATGAGTAATCCAGGCAACGCGATATGTCGCTCCTGTGATTGCATGTTGGGCTGGAACCAGATCACGCCAAAGGCGCCGATTAAGCCAAGCAGAGTGCCGGCTTGAAATTTCCATTGCCGAATGACGAAGCGTTCCTCTGGAAAAAATGCGAGCGCGAGCAGCGCGGTGAAGATGACCGAAGAACGAATGAAAATCGTGTAGACACCGGGGCCCATGTAGAAGAGAGCCATCACTTGCGTGACTTGATGGACGACGTTCGGCAGACAGGGTAGAAGACAAAGCCCAACGGCGCGCAGGTCGATCCCCGGCCCGCCTCGGTGGACCCGATAAAACACGAGCGGTGCAATAGCGAGACAGGCAACAAAATAACGATAAAAATTCTGTGCCCACGGATCGTAATAGCGATTCAAATAATACATGAATAGTGAGGGCGTCGACCAAATAAGGACGGTGGCAAAGACAGCAGCGTAGCCTTCAGACAGGCTGGTGCGACGGTGTCGATCGGCGAATCGTGCAATCGAATTTGTTTGGTCCATTTAGGCGTTCCGCACGTTAATTTGCTCGCCTACAAGCGTAAATCGCTCAACAGTTAGGCTGAAAGGAGAATGAATATCTTGAACAAGCGAACAATTATCATCGCAACCGCGTCACTTCTCTGTTTTGCAGGCAGTCACGTCTGCCTGGGGAAACCGCCAGCGGGTGGGGCAAGCCACATGCAGCGCGGGATTGAGCTCGCTGAGCAGAAAAATTACGACGGCGCCGTTGCAGAATTTGCAAAGGCGATTCAAGCAAATCCGAAAGATCCGCGTGGTTATACTAATCGGGGCACAGCCTATCGCCAAGCGGCACAGGCAGCTCAGGCAGCTGGAGATTCGGGTGGGGCGGCCACAAGATATTCGGCTGCTTTGGCGGATTTCTCAAAAGCGATCGAAGTCGCTCCAAAGGATGAAGTGGCCTTTCGCGAGCGCGGGATGACTGCCGTTATGCAAAATCAGTTCGATGCAGCGCTGCCAGATTTTGATAAGGCGATCGAACTCAAGCCCGATGACGCGTACGCCTACAAGTTTCGGGGCTTTGCTGAGATCGGCCTCAATCAATGGGACAAGGCGGTCGCAGACTTCACCACCGTGATTCAGAAACAACCAGATGACCCACAAAATTATGACCGGCGCGCCTGGGCAAATCGAAACCTGAAAAATTACGACGCAGCCGTGGCCGACTACACAGTATTGATTGAAAAGAACCCGAACGATGCCGAGCACTTGGTGAAGCGAGGCGCGACCTACACTTCCTTGCAGCAGTATGAAAAGGCTGTCGCTGATTACCAGGCGGCGCTAAAACTAAAACCAGACGACTATGACACCGTGCAGCGTTTACAATACGTGCAGGGAATGCTGCAGGCGAAAAACGCACCGCCTCCTCCTTCGCCTACTCCCACTCCGACACCCGGCCCGGGTTTGATCACGCCGCTCAATGTGGGCATCGCCATCGTGGTGCTCATTATCATTGCAGTAGTCCTGCGATTCGTCACGCGAGGAAAGGCCGAAGAGAGAAGCAGCAGAATCCGCTGAGGGTAAGGACATCGCACTGCGATCTCAGGGCGGCGCCGACGCACTTTTCCTTCCGAGAAATTTCTTTGACACGACAATTAGCGCGGTTAGCTTGCGGACGCTTTTTGCTGGAACGAAGCAGTCCCATGGTCGTTCAAATTGCAAATTTGACGCGGCTTTGGGACTTTTGAATCTCTGGCGGGAAGCGAAACCGGTTTGCCGCTCGGGTTGCCGCGGAGGCGCTGGGTTGGCGAAGAACAGCCCATGTAGCTCAGTTGGTAGAGCACGTCCTTGGTAAGGACGAGGTCACCGGTTCAATCCCGGTCATGGGCTCCAGAGCAGCCTCAGGACCGGCAGACAATTACAGGAAATAAGACAGTTTAGTTAACCAGGAGAATTGAAATGGCTAAGGAAGCATTTAAACGCGACAAGCCGCACGTGAACGTCGGCACGATCGGTCACGTGGACCACGGCAAGACCACTCTGACAGCAGCGATTACGATGGTGCTGGCAAAGAAGGGCATGGCCGAGGTACGCGCATACGAGTCAATCGACAACGCTCCGGAAGAAAAAGAGCGTGGCATTACAATTAACACGGCACACGTGGAGTACTCGAGCGACAAACGTCACTACGCCCACGTCGATTGCCCCGGCCACGCCGACTACGTCAAAAACATGATCACCGGCGCGGCACAAATGGATGGCGCCATCCTGGTCGTCTCGGCCGCGGATGGACCCATGCCGCAAACGCGCGAACATATCCTGCTGGCGCGCCAAGTTGGTGTGCCCTCGATTGTCGTGTTCCTGAACAAGGTTGATATGGTGGATGATCCGGAGCTTCTCGATCTCGTAGAGATGGAAGTGCGCGATCTCCTGACGCAGTACGAATTTCCGGGAGATAAAATCCCGATTGTTAAAGGCAGCGCCCTCAAGGCACTTAATGGCGACGCCGACGCGGAAAAACAAGTTCTCGCGCTCGTCGAGGCCATTGACGATTACATCCCGGTGCCGGAGCGGCCGATCGATCAGCCATTCCTGATGCCGATCGAGGACGTATTCAATATTGAAGGCCGCGGCACAGTCGCGACGGGTCGTGTGGAGCGCGGTATTCTCAAGAAAATGGGAGAAGTTGAGCTCGTCGGCATTCGTCCTACCGCAAAAACGGTTGCGACCGACATTGAAATGTTCCGCAAACTTCTCGACGAAGCGCGTGCGGGCGATAACGTCGGCGTTCTGTTGCGCGGCTTAAAGAAGGAAGAAGTCGAGCGTGGCCAAGTGATTTCGAAGCCTGGTTCGATTACGCCCCATAAGAAATTCAAGGCGGAAGTCTATGTGCTGAGTAAAGAGGAAGGCGGACGTCACACCCCATTCTTCACCAATTACCGGCCACAGTTTTACTTCCGTACCACGGACGTGACTGGCACCGTTAAATTGCCTGAAGGCGTAGAAATGGTCATGCCCGGCGACAACATCTCAATCGAAGTCGAGTTGATCACGCCAATCGCGATGGAAAAAACGATTCGCTTCGCCATTCGTGAAGGCGGCAAGACGGTCGGCGCCGGTCGTGTGAGCGATATTCTGGATTAACACTCTTCCTCTGGCTCTGCTCACTTGAGAGATGTCTAAGTAAAGAGGAGATTAAAGGAAGCGGAAGAGGAAGATTAAGAACGCCAGTAGCTCAATTGGTAGAGTAGCGGTCTCCAAAACCGTCGGTTGGGGGTTCGAGTCCCTCCTGGCGTGGTTAAACAGGCCGCGAATGCCTAACGTTTCAATATCGAACTCTGAATTCGAAACGACAGAGATGCGTAAGTTGGACGTTGGGCGTTGGATGTTGGATGTTGTTTTGATTTAGATGATCACCAAAGTTAAAAACTTCTTCAGCGAAGTGAAGGTCGAGCTGCAGAAATGCTCCTGGCCATGGGACCCGAAAGAGAAAGGATTCCGCCGGTACAAAGAACTGAGTGACTCGACTGTTGTGGTCGTTATCGCAATGTTATTGCTCGGTGGATATGTCGCGCTTTTCGATCTCGTTTTGGTGAACGTAGTCCACTTTTTCACGCGGCTGCACTGATTATGGCACAAACGCTCGCAGGGAAAGATCAATGGTTCGTCGTGCATGTGCTTTCCGGTCAGGAGAACAAAGTGCGCGAGAATATCTTGAAGCGCGTCAAAACCGAGGAAATGAGCGACTTGATTTATGAAGTGCTCGTCCCGACCGAGCGTGTCTCGGAAATCAAAAAAGGGAAGAAGAGCGAGACGACCCGAAAATTTTTTCCCGGCTATCTGATCGTTAACATGCATTTGCTCGACGAGAACAATCAGCTTGTCGGGCGCACGTGGTATTTCATTCGCGACACACCCGGTGTGATAGGGTTTGCCGGCACCAAGGACAAACCGATCCCGATGCGGCAATCAGAGGTGGACAGCATGCTCGCGCAAATGAAAGAGCGCGAAGAAAAAGTGAAACCGAAGGTCAGCTTTGAAGTTGGCGAGTCGGTAAAAGTCGCCGACGGCCCGTTCCAGAACCAGACCGGCATCGTCGAGGAAATCGATCCTGAGCGTGGCAAACTGCGCGTCTCCGTCACCATTTTCGGTCGCGCTACTCCGGTGGAATTGGAATATTGGCAGGTCGAACGCGGCTGAAATCTATCGAACAATCAACTCTCAACTAACAACTTTTCGAAATGGCAAAAGAGAAAGTAGCTGAAATCAAACTCCAGATTCCCGCGGGCCAAGCTAACCCTGCGCCGCCGGTTGGCACGGCGCTCGGTCCGCGTGGCGTCAACATCATGGCGTTCTGCAAGGAATTTAACGCCGCCACTCAAAAACAAGCCGGCGACATTCTTCCGGTGGTCATCACCGTTTACAAAGACAAATCGTTCACATTCATCACGAAAAGTCCGCCTGCCGCGATTCTCTTGAAAAAAGCGGCCAACATTGCTGCTGGCTCAAAGGAGCCTAACAAAACGAAGGTTGGCAAAGTCACGCGTAAACAAGTGATGGACATCGTGAACACCAAGCGCAACGACCTGAACGCACGCAACGACGAAGCGGCCTTCCGTATCATCGCCGGTACTGCCCGCCAAATGGGGCTCGAGGTTGTCGATTAGATAAGTCGCTACTTCGGCGCGTCGCTTGCGTCGCCGAGAAATTCCCGCTCCTGCAGCGCGATCGGCACATTGCCGTTTTTCCAAACGAAATTGTGGAAGGCGCGGAGATTGAATTTATCGCCCTGTTCCATGCGTGCATCGGCGAGAAATTTCATGATCTGCAATTTGCCGATCTGGTAGGTGATGGCCTGGCAAGGCCCGGTGGAGAAAGCGATCGCTTCCTGACGCGCGGTTTGTTCATCCATTGGGACTTTTTCCTGTAAATATTTCGCTGCTTGATCGAGCGTGAATTCGCCGAGTGCGAGTTTTACATCCACTTCCACGCGCAACGCGCGGAGTCGCATAAAATTATAAATGATCTCGCGCGTGTGCGGGCTGTCATCGAACAGGCCAGCTTGTAACATCATTTCTTCTGCGTAAAAGCCGATCCCTTCGTTTACACCCGAGTCGTAGTAATGCCACCGGATCGGGTCTTCATGTTTCCACGAAAGACAAAGCTGAAAGTAATGGCCCGGAATTCCTTCATGAACCGTGATGGGTCGCGGGTCCATTGCGGTCGCATGCCAGAAATAGCCAAGTTTTTCTGACGGCTCAGGTACGTAACGGACGCAGTTCTCCTTGAGTCTTGACGGGCCGGTGAAGTCATCGTTCTCAGTGAAGCCGAGAGCGCGCAAATAGTCCGGAGTGGGTCGGAGCGTGTAATGCTGGATCCAATCCGGAACTGTTAGAATCCGGTGCTCCTCAAGGAATTTCCGGATTTGAGCTTCTTTTTCAGCGGCGTCTTTGATCCAGCTATTCACGTCCGCCGCAATCTTGAGCGATGGCACGTCTTGGTTGCGGTTCTTTTCGAAAGTCTCGAATGCAACCGCGCGGTTCCATTCCTGCTGACCCATTGCGAGAAGTTCTTCCGGCGTGAAGGGCATCAGCGCCACGTTCCGCAGGAACCAGACGTATGCGTCACGACCGAGCGCCGTTTGCTGCGGAAGCCTCGGCAATTTCTCCTTGAGTTGCTGCTGGAATTTCTCCAGCGCATCGGCTGCGCGTTCACACGCGCCGTTCAACTCCCCTTCCTTGAGAGTTGTCGATGCTGTGAGCAGACTCGCCATTTTGCGGAGGCGGTCACGAATCCCTTCAAGCGCTTGGATCGTAACGCTTGCAAATGGCGCGGGCGGATTGTCGAGATTCTGCGCCGCCTCCTCGAGGATGGGCGGAATGTTGTCGATGCGGTTGAGAATTTCGCGGCTGTGCGCCTCATCGTACGGCGCGGGAACGATGAGCGCTTCCGCCAGCGCGGTGAGCGTCTGCGCGATATAAAAATTGGGATCGCGTCTCCAGCGCGGATTGACGTCGAGTTCCCAGCGTACCCTCGCCAAAGCCGAACCGATCAATTTGTAATCAACCTGCTTGGCAATCGGCGATTGCGCCGGGTCGATCTTTTTCCAACGCGCTTCAAACTCAGCAAGATCCTTTCGTTGTTTGTCGATGCTGGCTCGCGACCAATCGCGAGTCCCACCCGGCCGCTCTATTCGATTGACGTCGTCCCCCGTAAATGGCGCGTATTTCGCACGCCAGCTCCAAAAATCGTTCGCCAGTTTATCCACCGATTCAGTTGCAGCTGAAGCATTGGCCAATAGCAACGCAGTGAGAAAAACAGCCAGCCAACTTTTCTTCATCACGGATTACTCGGCGCTCCGGCGCAACGTGATAACGCTGGGGTTTTTGCTCGGCCGATACATCGACGCACCGTAACAAAGCGCTGCGGATTTTTCGCGCGCATAACGAATCTTGTTCAGCTTTTCGTCCCAGTGTTCCATGTAAGAGCAGTTTGCCGTCTTCTTGCTGCCGGGGATGGGAACATAACGATTCTCTGTAAATGTAAGAAAAGCTGCTTCGCCAGGCAGCGGGATTGGAGCAGCCCAGTTAGGTGATAGCCGGACGAGGCGCGGGCCGGTGAGGTCGAGCGCGAAAACCGTGTCGCCGTCGGTGCTGTTTAAATGTAGGTCGAAAAACGCCAGTTGCAGCGGCCCTTCAAAAAGAAAATGCTGATCCTTGTCCTGATTGTCGTGCAACAATCCGAAGACGCCATAAAATTCGGGTAACTTTCCGAATTCCGTTTCCGTTCCGGTTTTCAGATCGCGGAGCAGGTAATGTTTTCCATGACCCGGCTCGTCGATCTGATCATCTTCGTCGTTTGGATCTTCGCGTAAGATCAATTCGACAGAACCATCAGGCGATTTGTAAATGGGTATTGGCGTTGCGGTGGGGGATACAGATTCCTCAGGTGCAGGTGATGAGTTGGGAGACGTCGATTCTTCAGGCTCGACGTTTGTGAAATACGGCGAGCTTTTCGCCGCAACATACCAATCCGGCGCAGCCTCCAATTTTTTCAATGCTTTGCCGAGTGGATCAACGCTCCAAAACTCGCGAACGTTATTTGGCTTTTCACGCGTGAAAACAATGTTCGCGCCATCAGGCGCAAAAATTGGAGCGGAGTCTTGTCCGGAGTTATCCTTCGTTAATTGCCGCAGCAGTTTTCCGTCCTCGCGAAACAGATAGAGATGGGAGCGGCTGGTCCCTTCCGCCTGTAAATAGCGAATCGCGATAACAATCTCTGCATCCGCCCAGGCTTGCGTAGTTAGAATCGCAAGCGCGTTTATGACTATCAACACTCTTAAGACCGGTCGCATCGGCACGAATTTTCCGAGGATTATACGCGATCGGTTTTCAATCCCTTTTCGCGCTCAAACCGTTCAATTGCGAGTTCTATCAATTTGTCGATTAACTCGCCATAAGAGATGCCGGTCGCTTCCCAGAGCTTCGGATACATGCTTATGCGAGTGAACCCCGGAATGGTATTAATCTCGTTGACGATAATTTCTTCGTCGTTTCTCAAGAAGAAATCGACTCGGGCCATTCCCTCGCAGCAAAGCACAGAAAACGTTTTGATTGCCAGTTGGCGGATGCGCTCGGAAGTCGCTGGCGGCAGCTTTGCCGGTATTTCCAACACGGCGCCATTCTCATCGAGATATTTCGCTTCGTAAGAGTAAAACTCGTGGCGAGGTAGAATCTCGCCTGGCATTGACGCGATAGGATTTTCGTTGCCGAGCACGGAACATTCCATCTCGCGCCCCCTGATGCACTCTTCGATCAAGACTTTGTTATCATAATTGAGCGCATCGTGGACCGCGCGCGCGAATTCTTCGCGATCTTTGACTTTATGGATGCCGACCGACGAGCCGAGGTTTGCAGGCTTAATGAAAAGCGGTAGGCCAAGCTGATCTTGCGCGTCGTCAAAACCAATTTCCTTCGACGAATATCGGTTCACCACAAGAAATCGCGCAATGGGAATGCCGGCATCTCTCAGGAGCCGTTTCATCACGTCCTTGTCCATGCCAATCGCAGAACCAAGCACACCCGCGCCGACGAACGCGATATTAGCGAGCTTCAATAGTCCTTGGACCGTGCCATCTTCGCCGAATGGACCGTGAAGAACAGGAAAGATCACATCCAATGATCCAGGCCTTTGTTCGCCGGAAAGTGCGACCAGTTGCTCAATTTGTTTCCCGGGGACCAGCGCGAGATTCTCGTCCGTTTCCGGCAGCGTGGGCAATCCGGATTTAGTCGCCGCAAGCAGGAATCCAGATTCCTCATTGAGATGCCATCGCCCTTTTTTATCGATGCCGATCAAAACGACTTCGTATTTATTCGTGTCGATGGCGGCGATGATATTCTTCGCGGATTGCAGGGAGACTTCATGCTCTGCGGAACGACCGCCGAATAGTACTCCCACGCGAATTTTCTTGGCCATCGCGTTTTGTCTATTTTTGTAGAGTTGTCGGCTCGCGAATCGGAAGTTGAATCGTGCTGGGATGGGTCGCGTCATGATACACTTGCACGTGACAGGTGCGCGCATCTTTAGCCGTCTCCTCCGCGACGATTCCGCCCGAACAGTAATTCTTCTCCAGGTGGATGGAGTTAGGCGACGAAATGACCAGCCTTAGCCGACTTCCTTTCATCAAACGGCGCGCGACAAACAACCCGGGATTGAAATCGCAACGCACGATTGCGTCCGGCTTCACCGGCTTCTGTTCACGCAATGATTCGCGATATCGCAAACGGCGAGTATCGCTCCAAAGCGCGATGCTCGTGCCATCGGGCTGGATTTCGTACAGATTGGCGGAGAGATCGACATCAGGCGTGTCGATCGATACCCACAACGTCACTGCCGGACAACCGATGAGCGGCGTTTCCTTAGGCAGCGGTTCCGTGTGGTACACCAAACCATCCTTGCCGATGCTCAACGCATACGTCTGATCGATGCCTGCCGTTTTTTCTTTCGGATCGATCCCATCAACTGTTTCGCCGCGCGTGGTATCCAGCGGATCGTAGATGAATGTGTCCGAACCCTCATTGGCCCGCGTTTCAGTAAGCGAGCCGGAACGAAAGACGCCATTCGCATCACCGTTTTTGGAATCAAGATGAAAACTTTGAGGGTTTGCGACAAGGGTTTCGAAACTGTCGGCGTATTTCCATTCTCCGTTTGCGCCACTGTTTCCCGGCGCGAGCAAATAGTAGGCGACCTGTTTTTTCAGAAATTCCGGCCTTGGTCCGTTTTTCATTGTCCAGTCGTACCATTGTCGATGCAGATCATTAAGGTCGATAACGGCCGCGGGTCCGAACTTTATGCCCGCGACTTCATCCGTAGGCGTACGCGTGCCCGCGTGGTCCCATGGGCCGATGATCAGAAAATGTTTTGCGCGCGCTCCTGGAGAGGCATTTGCCAGATGATCCCGGTAATAGGATAGGGCGCCCAATTCATCGCCATCGTATTGGGCGGTGATTGTTAAAATTGGCAGCGTAATCTTCTGGAACTGCTCGCGGGTCGGTACCATCGCGTCGTAGTACGCATCGACTAAGGGGTGTTTGAGGATGCGTTGAAAATTGAGCGAGGGATTTCCGACAAACGAATCGAGCGATTTAAACGGGATGTGTTTCTTGTAAGCGTCCAGGAATTTTGTGCGCCAGAATTTTTGATCAGCAAAAAGATTGTCTTGCGCAGCGTGCCCACTGGTGAGCGTGTACCACTGCATGTCGTACGTTAGACCGACGTTTTGGGTCGAAGGATAATCGAGTCCCGGATGAGCGGCTGCAGCGGGAACGATTGTCGCCAAATGTGGCGGGAATTCCTTCGCCGTCGCCCACTGATCGAATCCTGCGTAGGAACCGCCCCACATTGCAATCTTGCCATCGCAAAACGGTTGCTTGGCCAGCCACTCGACGACGTCGTAGCCATCGCGCGGGTCGTTCGCAAACGGTTCGAACTCACCGCCGGAATTTCCGCGACCGCGAACATCGACAAGCGCGAATGCGTATCCATGTGATGCGAAGTAGGCGCCGCGCGCGTGGTACGTATCTGAGATGTAAGGCGTGAGTGTGAAGATCACCGGCGTCTTCGGTAACGATCCGTCCGGCGTTTTCGGCAGATACAACGTCGCGTTCAGTTCGACCTTGTCGCGCATGGGAATTTTCACGCCCCAACGAAGGTCGTAGTCGGCCGGCGGTTGCGACGGCGATGGTCTTGGGCTCGGGGTTTGCGCGACGATCGTTGCGGCAAAAGGCGCGCACAGTGTTGTAGCCAGGATCGACGCCCACGAAATAATCGTGGCTAGCGAAGAAGTTCGGAGTTTCACCTTGTCGGATTCAAGCGAGGAGTAGCGGGAAGGCAAGACCGTTAATTAGGGATGACTTCTGGTTTAGCTAGCCATGGGACAAAGCGCACGCAAGATTCCATTGTTTGCAGGAGAGCGAGTTTGCGAGACGATAGGCAATGGCGCGCGGGCTTTCGAAGAAGACACAAGGTCTTAGAAGTACAACTCAGCACAGTGCAGCGACCACCGAGCCGGGATCAAGGTCCGCCCAGCCGACGAATTCTCGAATAATTCCTCTCGCTTCGGTGGAGTTATTCTGCGCTGGGACCGTGTTTCTTATCGCACTCCTTCTTTATAGCTGGACCCTCGCGCCGACGGTTACTCTGACTGACAGCGGAGAGCTAATCGTAGTTGCTCGCGGTCTGGGAATCGCACATCCGCCGGGCGTTCCGTTGTGGATCATTCTCGCCCATCTGGCATCGCTCGTGCCTTTTGGAAACATTGCGGTGCGGATTAACTTTTCGTCCGCGCTTTTTGCGGCGCTCGCTTGCGCGATGCTCACGCTTGCGGTGGCAGAACTAACGATTACCGCGTCATACCTCGCCACGTCGAAGCGACGAAAGAGAGGCGCGCAAACTAAGAAAACCGAGGAATCGGGCGTCGCGCACCTTATCGTAGCCACGCCTGCGGTCGGCGCGGGGTTACTCATGGCGTTTTCCCGCACGCTTTGGTCGTATGCGACGATCACCGAAGTCTATGCTCTAAATACGCTGCTTATCCTCGTTATCTTCTTTCTAATGCTTCGATGGCGGCGATGGATCGTCGCAGACAGGATGCATATTGGCACGGCCATCAATGCCGCCGAAGTCACTTCGCGGATTACAAGCTACGACGCTTACCTTTATGCGGCTGCCCTGGTGTTCGGGCTAGCACTAGGCGTTCATCACGTCACCGTAGCGCTGACCCTTCCTGCCATCGCATTCATGGTTTTTCGGACACAAGGTGTGAGGTTCTTCACCAGCAGCCGGTTGCTTTATGCCGCATTGATTTCAATTGGCGCACTCGTCGCCGTTTATGCCTACCTGCCGCTCGCGGCGTCGCGCTCGCCTGTCATTAACTGGGGCCATCCCCGTTCGCTGCAGGAAATATGGCGGCACATCACGGGCAGACAGTATCAGGTCTATTTCTCCTTCAAACCGGAGATAATGGGAAAACAGTTTGCTGAATTCTGCAGAATGGCGCTGCGCGAGTTCGGGTTTCCGTGGCTTCCGTTGTCGCTGGTTCTGGCTTTCGCCGGCTTCGTTGACGCTTTCAAGCGAGACCGTACGACTTTCTGGTTTCTCCTGACTATCATCATCGCGGATTTGGCTTACGCCCTCAGCTACGAAATTGCGGAGGACAAGGATGCGTACTATCTGCCCACATTTATTTCGATCGCAATTGCCGCTGGTCTTGGCATTGGATGGATGATTCGACGTGCCGTTTCCAAGCCCGTGCTAGTCGGGAAGCTATCTGTGGTGGTTGCAACCGTTGTTTTGCTTGTTTGCGCGATCACTCTCGCTGCTAACTGGCCTTTTAATAATCGCAGGCAATACTTTATCGCGCATGATTACGTGGAAAATCTGTTGAGCACGATCGCGCCCAACAGCCTCTTGCTCACGCTCGACTGGCAGGTTGTCTCCCCCATGTTCTATGCGCAGGAGATAGAACAACGGCGGCGCGACGTTAAGGTTGTGGATATCAATCTCCTGCGTCGCTCGTGGTATTTCGATTACCTAAGTCGTGCTTATCCCGGTTTGGTCGAGCGGTCGCGCGACAAGATTGAAGCATTTGTTGAAAACCTCAAAGAATGGGAGCGTGATCCCGGAGCTTTTGCCAGGAGCCCGGCGCTCACTCAAAGAATCAGCGCGGCATTTTTAGAGATGATTCAATCAATGGTGGCGAACGAAAGCAGGGTTGCACCGGTTTACATGACGAACGATTTGCTTACCTCCGACTCAGTCAATGGCGAGCTGACCAGATGGCTTAGTCAAGAATATCAACTTGTTCCGCAAGGGCTTGTCTTTAATCTCGCGAACGGTCAGGGTTTTCATGATTCGCCTGATGTGCATCTGCAAATCCGCGGCCTCGCCGGCGGGCCACTGCGATTCGCCAAAGGCGATCCAGTAAATGTTAAAGTAATACCGGTCTACACGAACATGCTGATTAATCGCGGACGCTACCTGGCTTTATTTGGTCAACATGAACGCGCCATTGCTGTTTTCGAACAGGCGCTCGCGCTCAATCCGGATCTCGCGTTGGCGCGGGAGGGGCTTGCCGAAAGTGCTGCGAAAGCGCGGAGACCGTAGCCCAGTCTTCATTTCATCATTCGCTGATTCAAGCTTCGCTCGTCATTCGGACTGCGTCATTTTCCCGATGCCGTCTTGCTTTGTTCGCGCGAAGCTTTTATATGCGCGGGAATGAATGTCCTGGCTTGTGATCGATGGTCGCGCCTTGTTCCGGCTATCCTGGCCTTCGCCATTGGGACGATTCCAGTTCGCGCGACTGACAAAGTCATCGCGCTGAAAGCCGAGCGCTTGTTCGACGGGAAATCGAAATCACTCGTTCCAAATGGCGTCGTTATCGTTCAGGGCGATAAGATTATCGATGTTGGTAGCAATCTGGCTGTTCCAGGCGATGCGCAGGTGATCGATCTGGGCGACGCGACGCTCGCTCCGGGATTCATGGACGCACATACACATCTGACGCTGGATTACTCAGGCGATTACAATGTGCGCCGACTGAAAGAGCTCGATCTCAACGTCTCCGAGCAGGCGATCATTGCCACGGCGCACGCGCGCGACACTGTCGAAGCAGGTTTTACTACCGTGCGCGATCTCGGAAGCCGATTCGTGGGCAGCCGCGAATTTGTCGATGTTGCCCTGCGCAATTCAATTAACAAAGGAGTAGTTGTTGGTCCGCGCATGTTGGTGGCGACCAAGGGAATCGGCGCCACCGGCGGTCACTTCGATCCGACCAGCGGATTTCGCGATTTCCTTTTCGAGCGGGAGCCGGATTACACGGATGGAATTATCGATAGTCCGGACGACGCGCGAAAAGCGGTGCGGTTCGAGGTCAAAAATGGCGCCGATGTGATTAAGGCTGCAGTCTCGGGCGGCGTTCTTTCTTTAGGGGACGAAGTGGACACGCCGCAATTGACGCCGGCTGAGATGGCGGCAGTCGTTGATGAATCCCATCGCTTGCGCAAAAAAGTGGCAGTGCATTGTCATGGCGACCAAGCTGCCCGGGAAGCGATCGACGCCGGCGTTGATTCCATTGAACACGGCTCATTTATGAAACCGGAAACGCTCACCCGGATGAAAAACAAGGGTGTCTTCCTGACGCCAACACTTATGGCCACCGAATGGATCCTGAGCAAGCTGGAGAATTATCCACCAGCATTGCAGGCCAAAGCGAAAGCCGCAGCAGCTGCGCGCTCGGACATGTTTCGAAACGCGGTAAAATTAGGAGTGAGAATTTCTTTCGGCACCGATGCCGCCGTTTTTCCACATGGTCAAAACGCACGAGAGTTTAAGGTGATGGTCGATCTCGGGATGCCGCCAATCGAAGCGCTAAGATCTGCAACTGCCAATGATGCCGAACTTTTTGGCATCGCGCAAAAAACTGGCACCTTGGAAAGAGGGAAATTCGCTGACATTATTGCGATGCCGGGCGATCCAACTGCAGACATCACCGCGACCGAGCGGGTTCTCTTTGTCATGAAAGAGGGAAAAATCATCAGGAAGGGACCGCTCACTGTCCACGCCAGCGCTAAAGAGACAGAGCCTGCAGACGTTGTGGTTCCAGTGGATTAACGCGCCGGCGGCGTTTAGCGGAGGGAAGTTGATTTTGACAAGATGAGGATCGCCGCTAAGATTCCCGTCCGCCGCCGGGTTGAGCGGCCTAATATTTTGGCAGGAGCCCCGTGTTTCTCTCAAGAGGCCGGGGCGATAGAACTGCACACCGACATGCAAAGAAATCGAAGCAAACGTTATCGCGCAGCGGCGCAACAGGTAGATCGCGCGAAGGCTTACAGTCTCCCCGAGGCCGTCTCGACGCTGAAAAAATTTCCGCCGACTAAGTTTGATGAGACCGTGACGGTCTCATTCCGTCTTGGTGTTGATCCCAAGCAATCCGATCAGATGGTTCGCGGAACCTGTCCCCTTCCGCATGGCAGCGGCAAACAGGTCCGTGTACTGGTTTTTGCCGAGGGCGAGGCTGCACAGGCAGCCAGGGAAGCGGGCGCGGAGTTTGTTGGGATGAAGGATCTAATTCAGAAGTGTCAGGAAGGTTTTCAGGATTTTGATGTCGCGATCGCGACGCCGGCAGCGATGGCAGAGGTGCGGAAATTGGGAAAGGTGCTTGGACCGCGCGGACTGATGCCGAATCCGCGGACCGGAACGGTCACGGACGACACAGCCAAAGCGGTGCGGGAAGTGAAAGCCGGTCGCGTGGAGTTTAAGCTGGATAAGAACGGCAACGTGGCGGTGCCGGTTGGAAGATTTTCGTTTGAGGAAAATGCGCTTGTGGAAAATGGAAACGCGGTTATCGAGGCAGTGGTTCGGGCTCGTCCCGCCAGCGCGAAGGGGCGGTACCTTGAAGGCGTGACAATCAGTGCGACCATGTCCCCAGGAGTTCGCCTTGATCCTGCGCCGTATTTGAGTGTGTAGTCTAAAAGACGCGATATCGAAATAGAATGAGACCAGAAAAAGCCAGCATTGTTTTGGATCTTACCGAGAAGCTGAAACGCTCTCCGTTCGTACTCGTAACCGACTATCAGCGAATGAAAGTCGGCGATTTTAGCGAGTTGCGGAACCGACTGGCGCCAGCCGGTGCGGAGATGCACGTCGTGAAGAACAATTTCCTCAAACGTGCCATGACCGATTCCGGTTTTCCGGAAGCGGGCGAGACGCTGACTGGTCAGACAGCGGTTGTTACAGGCGACAAAGATGTGGCGCCGGTGGCCAAGATTTTCAAGACATTCGCCGCCGAATTCAAAGTCGCCGCGCTGAAGATTGGCTTTGTTGACCGGTCTATTCTTTCCGCTGCAGAATTGGAAAAGCTTGCGGACCTGCCACCTCGCGACGTTTTGCAGGCGCAATTGCTGGGACTGTTCTTGTCTGCCGCAACGCGGTTGGTGCGCTTACTGAACGAACCGGGCTCCGCATTGGCGCGGCTATTGAACGCGAAGGCGGAAAAGGAGGGCGCGAGCGCGCAAGCGACGGCGTAAGATAATTTTTCCGCCCGCAATGGCGGGTGGGAAAGTGAAACGAAAACTGTCCGGGCCAGTGGCTATTGGCTTTAATTTTTCGAAAGCTTTCGGAAGCGGCAATTGGAGGTAAATAAAAATGGCAGACACAGATAAATTGGTGGAGCAACTCAGCAACCTGTCGGTGCTGGAGATTGCTGGGTTGGTCAAGCAACTGGAAGAAAAGTGGGGTGTCAGCGCAGCAACTCCGGTGGCGGTGGCGGCTGGTCCGGCTGCAGGGGGGGCAGCTGGCGGAGCGGCAGCTCCAGCGGCAGAAGAGAAGACTACCTTTGACGTGATATTGAAAGAGATGGGCGCGAACAAGATTGCTGTGATCAAGGAGGTTCGCGGTGCGGTGCCGGGACTTGGCTTGGCGGAAGCAAAGGCGCTTGTCGAAGGTGCCCCGAAGACAATCAAGGAAGGCGTGACAAAGGAGGAGGCGGACGAGATCAAGAAAAAGATCGAGGCCGCTGGGGCAAAGGTCGAAATCAAATAGCGCGACTCGCTAGGTCGAGGTTGTTTGTTGCCGTCCATAATTCAGAAGGATGGGTGTAGACCACCCATGGCACATTTTCCTTGCGGAGCAGAAATTTCAGGCTAGTGTCTTTTTCTGTTAGAAGCAGGCAGAACTTATTTTTAACCCGGCGCTCAACGGCAAAGCACAAGAATGGCAGCTGAACGGTGGTCAATTTGACAAGCCGCCGTTTTGGGTGCATTTTTGTGCCCTTCGCTCGTTGCTGAGCCCCTAAAATCTTGCCCGTTTCGTCCACGATTGGTGCGCGGACGTTGCGAGGCCTAACTCTTGGCTAGTGATTTATGTCGGAACGTATTTACTTCGGAAGCATCAGGGAAGGGATCGAACCGCCGAATCTAATTGAGGTTCAGGCCAATTCGTACGTTGATTTTCTTCAGAAGGACGTCCCTTTTTCAAAGCGAAAAAACCAGGGACTGCAGGCTGTTTTCAAAGAGGTCTTTCCGATCGAGAGCTATGACGAAAAAGCAGTGCTCGATTTTAGTCACTACGAAATCGGGGAGCCCAAATTAAGCGGGTTGGAGGCGCAGCGGGAAGGACAGACCTACAGCGCGCCGTTGCATGTCACGTTCCAATTGCGCGAAGAAAAAGGCACGAAAGAAGAGAAAGTCTATATGGGTGAAATCCCCCTGATGACGCCCCAAGGGACCTTCGTCATTAACGGCGCAGAGCGCGTAGTGGTAAGCCAGTTACATCGCTCTCCGGGGATCGCCTTTGAATCTACTGTCCACGTAAACGGCAAGGTGCTTTACAGTTTCCGGATCATTCCAGATCGAGGGTCTTGGATTGAGGTCCAATTTGATACGGCTGATCTCCTTTACATTTATCTCGACCGACGCAAGCGGCGCCGGAAGTTTCTTGCCACGACGTTCCTGCGCGCCCTCGGTTACGGGTCTGACGAAGACGTCATCAAGCTTTTTTACAACATCGAGACGCTGAAGCTGAGCGAGAAACTCGACGAAGAGAAGCTCGCCACCAAAGTGCTGACTGCGGAGATCTGCGATGGCGATGTGACTGTGGCGCGCGCGTTCGAACCGCTCACCCTTGCGACCGTCCGCCAGATCATGGCGCTTAAAATTCACGAGGTGAAGGTGATCGACATCTCTAACGATGACACCATCGTGAAGGCGCTTCGAAAAGACCCGGCGCACGACCAGGAAGAAGCGCTTAAGGACATTTACCGCCGTCTTCGCCCTGGCGATCCGCCGACTGTGGCAAATGCGCGTGCTTTGCTGAAAAGGCTCTTCTTTGATCCAAAGAAATACGACCTCGGGCGCGTCGGCCGTTACAAGATCAATCAAAAACTCGGGATCAACGTTGATTCTACCGAGCGGATCCTAACCGACAAAGATTTTATCGCTGCGATCAAATACCTGATCAATCTGCGGCGGGGCGAAGGCACCCTTGATGATATTGATCACCTGGGTAGCCGTCGCGTGCGCACCGTTGGTGAATTATTGGCGAACCAGTGTCGTGTTGGTCTTGCTCGCACCGAGCGTCTGGTCAAGGAGCGCATGACTCTGTTTGACATCAACGTGGACGGCATGACACCACAAAAGCTGATCAATCCGAAAGCGCTCAGTGCAGTCGTCCGCGATTTCTTTGGCCGGTCGCAGCTTTCGCAGTTCATGGATCAAACGAATCCGCTCGCAGAGTTAACGCACAAACGCCGCTTGTCGGCTCTTGGGCCGGGTGGTCTCAGCCGAGAGCGTGCTGGATTCGAGGTGCGCGATGTTCATCCGTCCCATTACGGGCGCATTTGTCCCATTGAAACGCCGGAAGGTCCAAACATCGGCCTGATTAGCTCGATGAGTACCTTTGCGCGCATCAATGAGTTCGGCTTTATCGAAACGCCCTATCGTAAAGTGGAAAAGGGCCGCGTGACCGATCAGATCGAATATCTTACTGCTGATCGCGAAGAGAATTTTCTCGTTGCGCAAGCCAATGCGCCTGTTGACGGACGCGGACATTTCACAGGTGAAAAAGTATCGGTGCGTTACCGTGGCGACTTTCTCGAAGTCGATCCCTCCAAGGTGAACTACATGGACGTCTCACCGAAACAGCTTGTATCGGTGGCGGCGGGCCTGATCCCGTTTCTCGAACACGACGACGCAAACCGGGCGCTGATGGGCTCTAACATGCAACGCCAGGGCGTGCCTCTCGTGGTTTCCGAGGCGCCGCTCGTGGGCACCGGCTTGGAAGACAAAGTGGCGCGAGATTCTCACGCGGTTCTTCTGGCAGCCGACAGCGGCAAGGTCGCTTCGGTTACAGCAGACCAAATCGTTGTCACGAAAGATGGTCATCTCCCCGAGAGCAAGAAGAAGCTCAAGACTGATCCGGAGGCGGGTATTCACGTGTATGAGCTCCGTAAATTTATGCGTTCGAACGCCGGCACATGCGTGAACCAGAAGCCGATTGTGCACAAAGGTCAGCACGTGAAACGCGGTCAAGTCATCGCCGATGGTCCAAACACCGATCACGGCGAGCTGGCTCTCGGGCGCAATGTGCTCGTCGCGTTCATGCCTTGGAATGGATACAACTTCGAAGACGCCATCATGATTTCAGAAAAAGTGGTCAAGGAGGATGTTTACACCTCCATCCACATCGATGAATTCGAGATCGGCGCGCGAGATACCAAGCTCGGACCAGAAGAAATCACGCGCGATATTCCCAATGTCAGCGAAGAAGCTCTGCGCAACTTGGGACCTGATGGGGTTGTGCGGGTCGGCGCGGAAGTAAAGCCGGGCGACATTCTGGTCGGGAAGATCACCCCGAAGAGCGAAACCGAATTGGCACCGGAAGAACGCCTGCTGCGTGCAATTTTTGGCGAGAAAGCAGCCGACGTGAAGGACACGTCGCTCACTGTTCCCTCAGGCACCTACGGAATTGTGATGGACGTAAAAGTCTCGTCCCGCCGTGAAGTTTCGCGCGAAAAACTCACGCCGGCGGAAACCAGGCGGCAACTCAAAACCATTAGCGAGGAACATAAGCGCAAGAAAGAGACGCTCATCGAACAATTGACCGACTCGCTTTCGAATGTCCTACTCGGCGAAAAAGTTCCTCTCGACGTCGTCAACGCCAAGAACGGCGAGATCATTATTCCAGCCAATCGCAAAATCACCAAGACCTTGTTGCGAAAGCTGGCAACAGCGCACGACCACATCGAGATCGATCCGAGCCCGATCCGCAATAAGATCCGGGAAATCATTGGCGCGTATGAACACAAGTTCGCGGAGCTCGAGCTTGAACGCGATCGCGCCATGGACCGGGTGGAAAGCGGTGACGATATCGACCCGGGAATCATTAAGCAGGTCAAAGTTTACATCGCGAGCAAGCGCAAACTAAGCGTCGGTGACAAGATGGCCGGGCGCCATGGAAATAAAGGCGTTGTCGCCCGCATCGTGCCCGAAGAAGACATGCCTTTCCTGGCAGACGGAACGCCGGTTGAAATTGTGCTTAACCCATTAGGCGTGCCCAGCCGCATGAATGTAGGACAAGTTCTCGAAACACACCTGGGTGTTGCCGCGAAGGCACTCGGGTTCAAGGTCGCGACCCCGGTGTTCGATGGAATCAAGGAAAAACAGATCCGCGAATATTTGCATGACGCCCGCAAGAAGGAAGGATTCACCTGGGTGCAGGAAAGCGGCAAGGCAAAGCTTTTCGACGGACGCACCGGCGATCCTTTCGATCAGGAAGTGGTGGTTGGCTACATCTATATGATGAAGCTCGGCCATTTGGTGGCGGACAAGATTCACGCTCGCGCAGTAGGACCGTACTCGCTCGTCACTCAACAGCCGCTCGGCGGGAAGGCGCAATACGGTGGCCAGCGTTTTGGTGAAATGGAAGTGTGGGCGCTGGAAGCTTACGGAGCCGCCTATACTTTGCAGGAACTGCTCACCGTTAAATCCGATGACGTGCAAGGGCGGACCCGGATTTATGAGTCCATCGTCAAGGGTGATAACTCACTTGAAGCGGGCACACCTGAATCTTTCAATGTTCTAATTAAAGAAATGCAGAGCCTGGGCCTCGACGTGAAGGTCGGTGGCCAACCGCCTACGTTTCTGGAGAGCGTCGCATAATTTTTAAATTGTAAATTATTTGGAAAAAACATGAACGAACATTCCTGGCGTGAGTTAGTGGGCGAAGAGCGCCCCGTGGGTTTTGATCAAGTCGCGATTGGCGTCGCGTCGAGTGACACGATGCGCTCGTGGAGCAAAGGCGAAGTCAAAAATCCTGAGACAATCAATTATCGGACCTTCAAACCGGAGAAGGGAGGCCTTTTCTGCGAACGCATTTTTGGTCCGACGCGCGATTGGGAATGTTCATGCGGAAAATACAAGCGCATCAAGCATAAGGGCGTCATCTGCGACCGGTGCGGCGTCGAAGTTACGTTGGCTCGCGTCCGCCGTGAACGGATGGGGCACATCGAATTGGCCGTGCCTGTTTCGCACATCTGGTTTTACAAATGCATGCCCTCTCGTATCGGCCTTATGCTGGATATGAGCGCACGCCAGCTCGAGCGCGTCATCTATTACGAAGATTACATCGTCATCGATCCGGGCAAGACGCCGTTGCAAAAGACACAACTGCTTAATGAAGTGGAATACCGCGAGGCGCAGGAGCAGTATGGCGAAGATTTCGTTGCGGGCATGGGCGCGGAAGCGATCAGAAAACTTCTGGCCGAGATCGATCTCAACAAGCTCAATAAAGAGCTTGAGAAGGCAATGGCCGCCACCAAGAGCAAACAGATTCGCAAGAAACTCGCGAAGCGTCTCAAGCTCATCCAGGGCTTCCAAAATTCGCATGCGCGTCCGGAATGGATGATTCTCGATGTGTTGCCGGTTATTCCGCCGGATCTGCGCCCTCTGGTTCCCCTCGAGGGCGGACGTTTTGCCACCTCAGACCTGAACGATCTTTATCGCCGCGTTATTAATCGTAATAACCGGCTGAAAAACCTGCTCATGCTTAAAACGCCGGACGTCATCATTCGCAATGAAAAGCGGATGTTGCAGGAAGCGGTGGACGCTTTGTTCGACAATGGCAGACATGGTCGCGCCGTAACCGGCGCCGGGAATCGACCTCTGAAGTCCCTGAGCGACATGCTCAAGGGCAAGGGTGGGCGTTTCCGTCAAAATCTGCTTGGCAAACGCGTCGATTACTCAGGCCGCTCCGTAATTGTGATCGGCCCGGAGCTGAAGCTGCATCAGTGCGGATTGCCAAAGAAGATGGCGCTTGTGCTTTTCGAGCCGTTCATTATCCGCCGGTTGAAAGACCTAGGCTACGTGCACACCGTGCGCAGCGCGAAAAAGATGATCGAGCGTCAGACGCCGGAGGTATGGGACATTCTCGACGAAGTGACCAAAGGTCACCCGGTGCTGCTTAATCGCGCGCCCACTCTGCATCGATTGTCCATTCAGGCTTTTGAACCGCAATTGATCGAGGGCGAAGCCATTCGCATTCACCCCTTGGTTTGCACAGCTTACAATGCGGACTTTGACGGGGACCAGATGGCAGTGCATGTGCCGCTCTCGGTCGAGGCCCAGATGGAAGCGCGCATGCTGATGCTCGCGCCGAATAACATTTTTTCCCCTTCCAGTGGCAAGCCCATCACGACACCTTCCCAGGATATCACCCTCGGTTGCTACTATCTTACCCAAAGCCCTCGCGGTGTCGGCAAAGATGGCCAGCGGCTTCCGCTCTTCGCCGATGCGACTGAGGTAGAATTCGCAATGGCAGAAGGAAGCATTCGCGCACATGACCGTATCCGGATCAAGAACCCGGATTTCGGCAAGCAAACGATCTACGGAAATGCCGAAGCCAAAACGATTGAAACCACTGCGGGCCGCGTCGTTTTCAATGAGATTTGGCCCAAGCAGCTCGGATTTTTCAACAGACCCGCCGGCAAGAAGCAACTTAGCGACATCATCTGGCGCTGTTATCAAATTGCAGGACCGGCAGAAACTGTCGCGACACTGGACCAATTAAAAGAGCTCGGTTTTGCCGAGGCCACCAAAGCTGGCATCTCCATTGGGATTTCGGACATGATCATTCCGAAAGAGAAAGAGACCGAGCTGGAAAACGCCTACAAGCAGATTAGACAAGTTGATCAGCAATATCGCAAGGGCATCATCACCGATGGCGAGCGCTACAATAAGATTATCGATATCTGGACGCACGCCGGTGACGAAATTTCCAGTGCCATGTTCCGCACTCTGGAACACAATGACGGCCGTAAGGAGTTGAATCCTGTTTTCTTGATGGTCGATTCCGGTTCACGTGGCAACCGCCAGCAGGTCCGTCAGCTCGCAGGTATGCGCGGTTTGATGGCCAAACCTTCAGGCGAAATCATTGAGCGACCGATCACATCGAACTTTCGCGAGGGACTGAGCGTGCTTGAGTATTTCATTTCTACTCACGGTGCTCGCAAGGGTCTTGCTGACACTGCGCTGAAAACGGCTGACTCCGGGTATCTAACGCGCAAACTGGTCGATGCTGCACAGGACGTCATCATCAATGAAAAGGACTGCGGCACCGTAAACGGCATCGTCGTGCGCTCAATTTACGAGGGCGACGAAGAAGTAGTCGATCTTGGTCAGCGCATTGTCGGACGCGTAAGCTGCGAAACGATCGCTGATCCCGTGGACAAAAAGAAGAAGATCGTCAAAGCGAATCAGTTGATTGATGAAAAGATCGCCGCGGACCTTCAGCGAGTGGGCGTTGAGAGCTTGAAGATTCGTTCGGTTCTTACGTGTGAGTGCGGCCGGGGGGTTTGCGCAATGTGTTATGGGCGCAATCTGGCTACGGGCCAATTCGTTAAGCTTGGTGAAGCAGTAGGGATTATCGCAGCCCAATCGATTGGCGAGCCGGGAACGCAATTAACGATGCGCACATTCCACATCGGCGGCACTGCCAGCCAGACCTTCAAGCAACCAATCATTAAGGCTAAAAACGACGGCACGGTGCGCTTCAACGACCTCCGGACCGTGCAGGCGCTCGACGGTAGTTGGATCGCGCTGAACAAGAACGGCTCGATTAGCGTGCACAACGCAGAAGGCCGCGAACTCGAGCGCTACAACGTGGTGATCGGTTCAATGATCTCTAAAGGCGACGGAGCCGAGGTCAAGAAGGGTGAGACCTTCGTTCAGTGGGATCCCTACAACGTACCTATTCTCACCGATAAAAGTGGCAAGATCGAATTCCGCGATATGATCGCCGGTGTCACGATCAAGCGCGACGTCGATGAGGCGACTGGCCTGATGGGCACCGTTATCATTGAGCACAAGGAGGATTTGCATCCACAGATTGTTATCGTGGATGACAAGAAGGAAGTGCTCGCGAGTTATTCCATCCCGGCTGGCGCCCACGTGATCGTGGAAGAAGGCCAAAAGGTGCGTGCTGGCGCGCTCCTGGCCAAGACGCCCCGGAAGGTCGCAAAGACCAAAGATATTACTGGAGGTTTGCCGCGCGTGGCCGAATTATTCGAAGCGCGCCGGCCAAAAGATGCGGCGGAGATTGCCAAGATCGACGGCGTTGTTGAGATGGGCGGCACCGTCCGCGGAAAGCGACGCTTGATTTTGAAGGATCCCGACACCGGAGCCGAGGAAGAACACCTGATCCCGCTTACCAAACACATTATCGTGTTCAAGGGCGATTTCGTAAAGAAGGGTCAGCAACTTACTGAGGGACCCGTCGTTCCCCATGAAATCCTCGAGGTCTGTGGACCGCAGGATTTGCAAGAGCACCTCGTCAATGAAGTGCAAGAGGTATATCGGTTGCAGGGTGTGGAGATCAACGACAAGCACATCGAAATCATCGTCCGCCAGATGTTGCGTAAAGTGAAGATTACCGATCCTGGCGATACATCGTTGCTCTGGGGCGATCAGGTCGACAAGCTCGACTTCGAGGAAGAAAACAAAAAGGTCGTCGAGAAAGGTGGCAAGCCCGCGGAAGCCGTTCCTGTCCTACTCGGCATTACGAAGGCTTCACTAGAAACGGACAGCTTTATTTCCGCTGCTTCGTTCCAAGATACGACTCGCGTGCTTACAGAGGCGGCTACACTGGGTAAGGTGGATAAACTGCGCGGCTTCAAGGAAAACGTGATCATGGGTCACTTGATCCCCGCCGGTACCGGTTTCCCCGAGCACCGCGAGATCAAGTTGATCGAAAAAGGTGAGCCAATTGGTGCACCGGTAATGGAAGAAGCCGAGCCGCAGCCGGCCATCGGGTAAGATCGAGGAGTAGTGGAGTAATGGTCGACAAAAAACCCCATTACTCCCTTACTCCATCACTCCAATACTCCACATTAAATCGCCATGTCGATCGTCACTAAAACGGGCGATAAAGGCGAAACGTCTCTGATGTATGGCCATCGCGTGCCGAAGGGCGATGCACGCGTCGATGCTTACGGCTGTATCGATGAGCTGACCGCGGCCCTAGGTTTAGCCAGATCCGTTTCGAGCGATAAATTCCTTTCAGACGAAATCCTCGCCGTACAAAAAGATTTGATCGTCGTGATGGGAGAACTGGCAACAGCGTCAACCGATCAGGAGCGTTATGTAAAAGATGGCTTTCACCTTACCACAGCAGCGATGGTCGAGCGGATTGCTGTTATCATTGTCGATCTCGAGAAAGACGAATCACTTTATCCGAAGGACTGGGTGATCCCTGGGGGAACACCGGTGTCTGCCGCCCTCGATTTTGCTCGTGCAACGTGCCGCCGCGCTGAGCGGCACATCGCTGCGTTCAGTATTAACGAATCGGATTTTAACATCGAGATTTTGCGCTACTTGAACCGCCTTTCCGATCTTTGCTGGATCCTGGCGAGATATGCCGAGAAAGACTCGCGAAATTCCCGTTAGCGGCGTGTTGCTCCGCACGCCCTGAATTGCGCTGCAAGGCAGCGTCAAAAATTGGCAACCGTCCGGCAGCGCGTTTCATCGCTGCGTGTTATGCATCTCGCATGAAATTCGGATTAACTTTTGCGGCCGCGGTTCTGTTTGCTGTTTCCACCGCGCATGCGCACGAAGCGATCTTTTCGTGGACTTATACGACAGACCTTACTCCGAAGGGTCATGGCGAATTCGAGCAATGGGTTACCACCCGCTGGGAGAAGGAGCATGGTAGCTATAGCGTCGTCGATTTTCGTGAGGAGTTCGAATACGGGGTGACGGATAATTTCCAGCTGGCGATCTATCTCAACCATCATTACATGCATGCGAACGATGACGTTCCGGCTGAAGATCCAGCGCGTCCTGGCAATCGTTTGCCCGGCGCTTACGAAACCGGCGGTGAAGACGTCCACGCCGGACACAATCCGGCGAGGACGTTCGACAGTTATCATTTTGAGTCGGTGTCGCTGGAAGGGATTTATCGGCTCCTGAGTCCCTACAAGGATCCCCTTGGTCTCGCGCTTTATTTCGAACCGTCCGTCGGCGATCAGGAAACAGAGTTGGAGTGGAAAATCCTTTTGCAAAAGAACTGGCTCGAAGACCGGCTTGTTTGGGCGTTGAACGTCAACTACGAACTCGAATTCGAAAAGGAGGATGGTAGCGGCTACGAGCGCGACGGCATGTTCGAATGGTTCACCGGACTGTCTTACCGCTTCGTCCGCAATTGGTCAGGGGGTTTGGAATTTTGGAATCATCACGAATTTGCCGATGCTACCGTTCATGAACACTCGGCCTACTTTGTCGGGCCAACGATTCATTATGGTGGCGAACGCTGGTGGGCCAGCCTCGGATTCCTTCGTCAACTGCCCGTTGGTCAGGCATTCAGTCACGACAACAAGGAGTTTGCCGCGCATGACGGCTACATCTTCGGCGATGAGCACGAAAAATATTACGTGCGGCTGAAAGTGGGAATTAATTTCTAGCGCGCGATGAAAGCAGAATTTGCCCTCGTCGCCTTGCCGATCTCTGCGTTGGTTGCGCCCTCGGCTTTTGGGGTTCATTACCTCACTGTCGATCAAGCGCAGCGCGCGATTTTTCCCGGCAAATCATTCACAACGGCGCCTGTGAAGCTGACGAGCGTTCAACACAGGGCCATTGAGCAGGCGAGCGGCGTGCGGGTCCTGCATGACGAGCAGCAGGTCTGGCGCGTCAGTGGCGGTGGCTGGTTTATCGTCGATGAAGTTGTCGGCAAACACGAATTCATCACTTATGCGGCCGGACTCAATGGCGATGGTTCGGTCAAGCAGATTGAAATCATGGACTATCGCGAGACCTACGGAGGCCAGATTCGCGATCAAAAATGGCGAGCCCAATTTGTCGGTAAGACCAGCAAATCGACCCTTAAACTCGATAGCGACATTAAAAACATCAGCGGAGCAACTTTGAGTTGCCGGCACATCACTGATGGCGTGAAACGCCTTCTGGCATTTTATGAGATCGCACTCAAGCATTGAAATTCGTCGCTGCCGCCCATTACTCGGCACGCTTGTCGAGATTGCATGCCAGGGATCGCCTCGCGATATCGATTGTGCCTTCACCGCGATGGAAAAAGTACACCGGCTGATGAGTTTTCACGATCCTACCAGCGATGTTGCTCGAATAAATCGTCACGCTTGGCATCGGCCGGTCAAAGTTCATCCATGGACCTGGCGCGTTTTGAAATCCGCACAGGAATTTTCACGTAAAAGCGATGGCGTTTTCGACATCACCATGGCCCGGCAACTCGTGAAATGGGATTACCTCCCGAGACCTGACACGCGGCTTTGCAGTGGCGAAAGCTGGCGCGACATCGTTCTCGACGATGAATACAACATTCGATTCCGCCGTCGCATGATCGTTGATCTGGGAGGCATTGCCAAGGGCTTTGCGGTTGATCGTGCTGTTAGAGCCTTGAAAAGTAATGCCGTCACGGCAGGAATCGTAAACGCCGGCGGTGATTTGCGGACGTTTGGATCGCCTTCAGAACTTGTTTATGTGCGCCATCCCGTCGAGCCGGCACGCATTGCCGGAGCGGTGCGGCTGCGCGAGCGTGCCATGGCGACCTCGGGAATCTATTTCGAGCTTCGAAAATATCGCGGCAGATATGTGGGCCCAATAGTTGACGGGCGCACCAGTCAACCTGCCTGCGAACTAATCAGCGTGAGCGTCGCGGCTGCGGAATGCATGGTAGCGGATGCGATGACGAAAATTGTCTTTGCGCTGCGAGAAAAAGCCGCGGGCCTGCTGGCGCAGTATCATGCGGACGCATTATTGCTTGAGCGCGATGGCCTGCCATCATGGATGTTTCATTCACCATGCGACACGCGCGACCAGACTCGATTCGATTGAAGCACTTGCAGAGATATTTTCTCTACACCGTGCTAGCACTGCTCTTTTTGAGCGGCGTGGCATGGACATATTGGAATTATCTAGCTGTGTCGCCGGGCGATTTTGAGACAAGCGCGAAAACCTGGGCGATGAAGATCCATGGCGCGTCTGCGATGGCGATTCTGGTATTGATCGGCATGCTCTTGAGTGGCCATGTGAGATTCGCATGGCACGCGAGCCGTAACCGCACAAACGGCTCAGTGTTTCTGAGCGCATTCGCCGTTTTGACCATCACCGGCTACGGCCTTTATTACGCGGGCAGCGAAAGACTGCGTGCGTGGACGAGTTGGATTCATCTCGCTGTCGGCCTGGCTTTGCCGGTATTGCTGCTGATCCACATCTTTTGGGGAAAGAGGACACGCCCTTCGGGGCAATCTCGAACCCGATCGCATCTTGCGTCTCAGGGCGCGGCAGATAGACATCCAAAGTCCGTTACCCCGAGTACTAACAGAGCACTTAATGAGGGCAGTAATAGCGCTGAATTTCAGGTTGCACATCGAAGCGGGCTGTAGCATCTTCACCGTCCCGCTCCGGAGTTCCCCTCTCGCGGATTTTCTCCTATGGCAGATACGACAGAATTAGTACCTGAGCTTTTGGAAGCTGGTGTTCATTTTGGGCATCAGACGAAGCGCTGGAATCCGAAGATGAAGGCGTTCATCTTCGAACAGCGCAATCAGATTTACATCATCAATTTGGATGAAACCGTGCTTCAGCTTCGGCGGGCCACTGAATTTCTCCAGCAAGTAACACGCCGTGGAGGCAGAATTTTATTCGTTGGTTGCAAGAAACAGGCACAGGAAGCGATAAAGGAGGCTGCTCTGGCTTGCGGTCAGTTTTACGTCAATCAGCGTTGGCTGGGCGGCACATTGACCAACCTCGCGACCATTCGCAAGAGCATCGGGCGACTGAGGTACATCGAAGAGATCGAGAAATCGCCCGAATACAAGAAGATGGGCAAGCAGGAACTGGCTGCTCTTAATCGTGAGGCGGCAAAGCTCCGGCGCAATCTCGATGGCATAATCGAGATGTCTCAATTGCCCGACGCCCTTGTCGTGATCGATACGATCCGTGAGCAAAACGCCGTCAACGAAGCGCGGCGCCTTGGGATTCCAGTGGTTGCCATCGTGGACACGAACGCGGACCCAGACATCATCGATTACCCGATCGCTGGCAACGATGACGCGATCCGCGCGATTCGCGTGATTCTGCAGAAGCTCGTGGATGCTATTGTTTCAGCAAGCAACGAAGCGCGCATCCGCGAGCAAGTCGAAATGGCTGGCGTTTCAGCGTAGCCAGCCGATAGCCAATAGCCGATGGTTGATAGTTAACGTGCGCTGGATTCTTTTAACGCTCTAATCACTTAATGAAGACAACAGCTGAGATCGATCCCAAACTAGTTAAGCAGCTCCGCGAAAAAACCAACGCAGGTTTTATGGATTGCAAGCGTGCTCTTGTGGAGAGCGGCGGCGATCTGGAGAAAGCGGAGACGATTTTGCGGACCAAGGGAATTGCTAGCGCGGGAAAGAAAGCTTCGCGTGCAACGAAAGAAGGCGTCGTGGCTTCTTATATTCATCTGCAAGGGAAGGTTGGCGTGCTCGTGGAGGTGAATTGTGAGACCGACTTCGTGGCGAGGAACGAGAACTTTCGCGAGTTCGTGAAGGACATCACGCTGCATATTGCGGCGGCCCACCCGCTTTACGTCAGCCGCGCCGATGTGCCAGGCAATCTCATCGAAGCTGAGCGCGAAATTTACAAGGCCCAGGTCAAAGGCAAACCGGCCAACGTTGCTGACAAAATTGTCGAAGGAAAACTCGACAAATTCTACAACACCGTTTGCTTGCTCGAACAAGGCTTTATTAAAAATCCTGATGTGACCATCAAGGATTTGCTTAATGCGAAAATTTCCGAACTGGGCGAGAACATCGTCATCCGCCGTTTTGTCCGCTATCTCGTCGGCGAGGCGCTTCCGAGTGAGGCGTAGGCCGTTGGAGCAGCGTTCGCGCTGCGAACGCCGGACGTAGTTATGGCGCTTGATACAAGCGCCTCCGCAACGTCGCGTGCACACGGCTGATCCGCAGTTAAGTTGCCGTGGAATGGGATTGGCCGAATACAAGCGGAAACGCGACTTCAAGAAGACAGCTGAGCCTGCTGGAGGCAAGCCGCTGCCGAAGGAAATCAAAGGCGCGTCGCGTTTCGTCATTCAAAAACATGCTGCACGCCGTTTGCACTACGACTTCCGCCTGGAGATGGAGGGCGTTCTAAAATCGTGGGCGTTGCCCAAAGGGCTTCCCTGGAAACGAGGTGAAAAACATCTTGCAGTGGAAGTGGAAGATCATCCGATCGAATACGAGGACTTCGAGGGAATTATCCCGGAGGGGCAATATGGCGGCGGCACGGTGATGGTGTGGGATCGGGGGAATTACCGCGTTTACGGCGAACAACCGGTGAAATCACTAAGGGAAGGCAAGCTTCACCTCGTTCTCAACGGCGACAAAGCAAAAGGCGAATGGACCCTTGTGCGAATTCGCGGTCGTGATGATGAAAAAAATCAGTGGCTAATCCTGAAAACGGGAGACGATGCGAAACCGATATCGAAAAAAATGGACGATCATTCGGTCAAAACCGGACGCACCATGGAGCAAATCGCAGAAGCTCGCGATGCCGAGTGGGAATCCGGTCGCGAAGCGGACGAGAGCCCCTCATCACAATTCAAAGCGCGCATCCGTGCCGCCATTAAAAAAAAGGCGAAAGATGCGGTTGTAGGGCAGGCACATCGCATGCCGGCCGCAAAGCGCGGCGACCGAACCGCTCGCCCTAAAATAGCGTCCCTACCAAATTTACGCTCGGCAAAAGCTCGTTTCATCGAGCCGATGAAAGCGAAGCTCGTCGAGGAACCACCAGCGACCGGCGATTGGATTTATGAACTCAAATTCGACGGGATCCGTCTGATCGGAGTCAAAAGGAACGAAAAAGTTTCACTGCTATCGCGAAATCAAAACGAATTGGCCAAGCGATTCCCGGAGATCGTCAAAGCGATAGAAACCTTGCCAGCCCGCGAATGCGTGATCGATGGCGAAGTGGTCGCGCTTGACGAGGAGGGCCGTTCTTCGTTTCAACTCCTGCAAGCGCGCGAGATGGAGGGGCGAAAGACACCAGTTTATTTTTACGCATTCGATCTGCTCCAGCTCGATGGAAAGAGTCTGGCGTCATTGCCATTGGAAGCGCGCAAAAACGTTCTGGAAAAACTCTGCGCTGACGCACGTGCCCCGATTCGCTACTCCGGTGCGATTGGTGGCGACGCCAAACGACTTCTCGAAGAAGTAAAGCGTCGCGGCTTGGAAGGGATTATCGGCAAACAACGCAACTCTGTTTACGAACCCGGGCGCAGAAGCGGCGCATGGATCAAGCTCAAATGTGTCAACGAACAGGAATTTGTTATCGGCGGATACACGCCGCCTCAGGGGTCTCGCAAATATTTCGGCGCGATCCTCGTTGGATACTATGAGAACAAAAAGCTCGTTTTTGCCGGCAAGGTTGGCACTGGCTTCACTGTGGAATCGTTGTCGATGTTGTACAAGAAATTTCAAAAAGAAGCGCGCGACGATTGCCCTTTTGTCGATCTACCATCAAAGCAAAATGGGCAATGGGTTCAAGACATCACGCCTTCGATGATGCGCAAAATGCATTGGATAAATCCGGTTTTCGTTTGTGAAATCAAGTTTGCCGAGTGGACGCGCGACAAAAAATTGCGTGCGCCGGTTTTCCTCGGGTTGCGTGAAGACAAAAAGCCCACCGAGGTTATTCGCGAGAGTTAAGGGGAGACCGTCTGCGCCCTGGTTTGTGTCGCTGTGACTTGACCTTGGCGACCAGATGAAAAATTTTGATAGTTGCTTGTAGGGAAGGTTTGGGGTTGTTATGCGAATCGCCCAGGTCGCACCGCTTTACGAAAGTGTGCCGCCGAAATACTACGGGGGAACGGAACGAGTTGTATCGTATCTCACCGAAGAGTTAGTTCGCCAAGGGCATGAGGTGACTCTCTTCGCGAGTGGCGATTCCGTTACCAAAGCCCGTCTCGTCGCGGCATGCCGGCGTTCATTGCGTCTCGACAAGCACTGCATAGACCATCTGGCGCACCACACTGTTATGCTTGAACGTGTGTTCCAACAGGCCGCAGAATTCGATATCATCCATTTTCACGTTGACTATCTGCACTTTCCCTTGAGTCGCCGGCAGCCGATAGCGCACGTGACGACGTTGCATGGGCGGCTGGATCTTCCCGACCTTGTTCCGCTCTACCAGGAGTTTCGAGATATGCCGGTTATCTCGATCTCGAATGTACAGAGAGAGCCTTTACCTTGGGCAAACTGGCAGGCCACCGTTTATCACGGATTGCCGGCTGATCTGTATCGGTTCGGCGCGCAGCCGGGAACTTATCTTGCCTTCCTGGGGCGGATTTCGCCTGAAAAACGAGTAGACCGCGCAATCGAAATTGCCAAGCGGGTCCGGATTCCGCTTAAAATTGCTGCCAAAGTGGATCGAGTGGACAAGAAGTATTTCAAGAGTGTGATCGAGCCATTACTCCGTGACTCGCTGGTCGAGGTTGTCGGCGAGATCGGCGACGGGAAGAAGGATGAGTTCCTCGGAAACGCTTATGCGCTGCTGGTGCCTATCGACTGGCCGGAGCCGTTTGGGCTCGTGATGATTGAAGCGATGGCCTGCGGCACGCCGGTGATCGCCTACCGCGGAGGAGCCGTCCCCGAGATAATGAAAGAAGGTCACACCGGCTTCATCGTGGAAGAATTAGAAGATGCAGTAGAAGCAGCGCGGCGAGTGCCCGAATTGAGCCGGAAGTGTTGTCGGGAAGTCTTCGAGCAACGCTTTACCGCCACTCGAATGGCCAGTGACTACGTGCGGGTGTACGAGCGGTTAATCAATAGCAACCAGGACGAGCCGTTGAGGCGCGTGTATAATGGCTAGGGAAGTCATTCGCATCCGCGACGAGTTTTACATTCGCTCGTCGTCGCACCGCATCGACGTGCGCACCCGGGTTCTAAAGCAAGCAGATACTTTCGCTGTCTTCGATCGATTCGGCGACATCGAGCCATTCGGCACTGGTGAGCTCGGGATCTACTACCAAGATACTCGATTTCTGTCCTGCCTGACGTTGAAGCTGGGAAAAGACCGGCCTTTGTTGCTCAGCTCCACCGTCAGACAAGACAATGCCGTTCTTGCTGTGGACGCAACGAACGCCGATGTGTTGCGCAATGGTGAGATAGTAATTCCCCAAGGAACACTGCACGTCTTCCGTTCAAAGATTCTCTGGGAGAGAACATGTCACGAGCGACTTCGAATCCACAACTACGGGCGCGCGGCTGTGGAATTTTCCTTTTCAGTCGAATTCGATGCGGATTTCGCTGACATTTTCGAGGTGCGAGGTATTAGGCGGGAACGCCGTGGCCAGCGGATGCCGACGCAGCTTTCCCACGATGGGCTTGTGCTCGCGTATGACGGATTGGACGCCTGGGTCCGCCGGACGCGAATCGTCTTCGACCCGCCACCCACCCGGTTAAGCGAGTCAGCGGCCACCTATCAAATTCGGCTGAAGCCCGGCGAGGAGGCGAGCTACCGCTGGGCGATTGCGTGCGAAGTGGGTGCTGATTCTCGGGGGGGGTTCAAGCCTTGTTACGAAAAGGTTGTCCAAAAGGCGGCCAGTGCGCTGGAATCGGCGGACGCACGAGAGCCACAGATTTTTGCCTCAAACGAACAGTTCAATGATTGGCTGAACCGCTCCATTGCCGATCTCCACATGATGCGGACCGAAACGTTGCATGGGCCGTTTCCTTACGCTGGTGTTCCCTGGTTCAGTACGGCATTCGGACGAGACGGAATTATTACCGCGCTCCAGTGCCTGTGGTTTGATCCCAGTCTCGCTCGGGGCGTCCTCGCATATCTGGCTGCTACCCAAGCGGACGCGGAGAATCCCGAGCAGGACGCTCAGCCGGGCAAGGTGCTTCACGAGACGCGCGCGGGCGAGATGGCCGTCTTGGGCGAGATTCCGTTCAAGCGTTATTACGGTAGCATCGACGCCACCCCGCTTTTCATCATGCTTGCCGGTGCTTACTACAAGCGCACGGGTGACCGCGCGTTCGTTGAGTCTATTTGGCCAAACGTTGAGCGCGCGCTCGCATGGATCGATCATTATGGCGACGTCGATGGCGACGGCTTCGTGGAATACACCCGCAAGTCGAAACTCGGTCTCATCCATCAAGGTTGGAAGGACTCTCACGATGCGATTTTCCACGCGGACGGCACATCCGCCGAAGGGCCAATCGCTCTGTGCGAAGTCCAAGGCTACGTTTATGCTGCCAAGCTGGCGGCGGCCGAATTGGCTGAACTCCTCGGCGATCCGGCACACGCGCGTGATTTGTCGAAGCAAGCCAAAACCCTCTTCCGACGATTCGACGAGAGTTTCTGGTGTGATGAACTTTCCACATACGCCCTTGCGCTCGATGGCAGGAAGCAGCCCTGCAGGGTGCGAACGTCGAACGCGGGACACTGCCTTTTTGCTGGTATCGCGACGCAGGAGCATGCGCGTCGCGTGGCGGCGACGCTGACACATGAAACCTCCTTCTCCGGCTGGGGAATTCGGACGGTGGCTACAAGCGAGGCGCGTTACAATCCGATGTCGTATCACAACGGATCCGTTTGGCCACACGACAACTCGTTAATTGCCGCAGGCTTCGGGCGCTATGACCTCAGGGAATCGACAGCTACCGTCCTTGCCGGTTTGCTCGATGCGAGCCTGTTCTTGGATCTGCACCGTCTTCCCGAACTTTTTTGCGGTTTTCCCAGACGCCCTGGCGAGGCGCCAACGCTTTATCCTGTAGCGTGTGCTCCTCAGTCCTGGGCGTCGGGCGCTGTGTTTCTTCTGCTCGAAGCGTGCCTGGGTCTGAGCATATCGGCTTCGGAACGACGGCTGACATTCTCAAAGCCGATCTTACCGCGGTTTCTCCAGAAGGTGACGATCCGCGGATTGAAGGTAGCAGACGGGCGCGCCGATCTTTTGCTTACCAGACACGACGAAGGGGACGTCGGAGTCAACGTGCTTCGCCGCGAAGGAGCGTTGGACGTCGTAATTTTGAAGTAGTCCCGTTTTGGATTGCGCTTGTTCGCGCGACGCAGGCAAATATGGTGAAGAGGTGAAAGCAAAGGTCATCGTCATGCCGAAGGCTGCGGTGCTTGATCCCCAGGGTAATGCAGTGCGTGACGCCATGCGGCACCTGGGCATGCCGGAAGTCCGCAGCGTTAGAATTGGGAAATACATGGAGATCGATATCGAAGGGCAAAATGGTGATCTTGAAAGGCGATTGCGCGGTCTCTGTCGCGATTTGCTTTCAAATCCAGTGATTGAAGACTACGAGTTGAAAAAAGCGGAGAACGAAAAGGAGATAAAAAAGCCCGACGCTCAACTAGGCAAACCAAAGACGAGGAAAGGAAAATGAAAGCGCTGCGATATTTTTTCTGCGTTGTGTTACCACCGCTTGCCGTGCTGTTGACTGGTCGCATCGCCAGTTTCTTTCTCAGCCTCATTTTGACTTTGCTGGGCTGGATTCCGGGCGTTATTCACGCTTGCCTGGTCGTCAATGATTATCACGCGGAGCAGCGCGCTGCGGCGGTGCACTGAATTGATGATGAAATTCGCCGTTGTTCAGTTCCCCGGTTCAAATTGCGATCAGGATTGCATTGCGGCAATTAATGGACTCGATGGATTGCACGCCGAATACGTCTGGCACAAGGAAACCTCGGTGGACGATTTTGATGCAATTGTGTTGCCCGGTGGATTTGCGTACGGCGATTACCTGCGTTGCGGCGCCATTGCGCGTTTTTCGCCAATCATGAAGGCTGTGATTAGTGATGCACGCGCTGGGAAGCTCGTCCTCGGGACGTGTAATGGGTTCCAAGTTTTGTGTGAAGCCGGTCTGTTGCCGGGCGCGCTGGTTCGCAATCGTTCGCTGCGTTTCGTCTGTGACATGGTTACCACTCGCATCGAAGTGGATGACTCACCATTCACACACGGTTGTCCAAAGGATACACTCCTCCAACTGCCGGTAGCGCACGGCGAAGGCTGTTTCTTCGCGGACGCAGCGACATTGCGTGAGCTGAATGCAAATCAACAAGTCATTCTGCGTTACGTGGATAGTCGCGGGCGCGTTGTGTCAGACGCGAATCCGAATGGGTCGATTGAAAACATCGCCGGTATCTGTAATCGCGAGCGAAACGTGTTCGGACTGATGCCGCATCCTGATCGTGCGTCGGACACGCGGCTTGACAGCACGGACGGCGCGAAAATCTTCCAATCAATGGCGCAAACCATTAGCGCGAATCGTGCGACCAACGAATCGGAGCGCGTGAAGCAGGTCGCGTGAGTCTCTTCATCACGGGGACGGACACGGGTGTAGGCAAGACGCATACAGCCGCCCGGCTTTTGCATTTGTTGCGGACATCGGGCACGTCCTGTGCCGGAATGAAACCGATCTGCTGTGGAGACCGTCGAGATGCAGAGTTCTTGCTGGCGGCTAGTAGTGACGGCCTGACAATCGATGACGTTAATCCGGTTTGGTTGAAAACGCCCGCGGCACCGATGGTGGGTAGCTTGATGGAGAAAGTGGATATTGATATCGATCATATCCTCGCTGCCTTTCATTCTCTTCAGAACCGGGTTGAACACGTCATCGTCGAAGGAGCAGGTGGTTGGATGGTTCCGATTCGTCCTGATTATTTCATCAGTGATCTGGCTGTGGCGATGAAGCTGCGGGTTTTAGTCGTCGCATGCAACCGGCTAGGTTGTCTTAATCATGCGGCCCTCACTGTCCAAAGCGTCATCGGACGCAGGCTCCGTTGTGCGGGGCTTGTATTGAACAATGCTCAAGGCACCGGGGACATAGCCACTATGAGCAATGCCGATATTCTCAAAAAAATTATTGACGTTCCCGTGCTCGGCGAACTAGGGGAAAGTCTCACTGAAGTTCCAGCTGAGTGGCGATTTATACTTGATTCGACGATTAACTCATAGCGTGTCGCGTCGATACAAGAGTGTAAAAAAAACGAACACAGCGCGCGGGACTCTGTGTGCAGTCTCGCTGGAGAACGAGAATGGCATCCCTATTGCTCTCTTAGCGCCAAACAAATCTTATCTTTATGCTCTTACAAAAAACCTTACATATGAGCCAGCCGGTAGAGGAGTGCAAAGCACGTCTTGCTAGCATTCAGTCGTACCGACGGCAGTTTCTAATGGTGACACGGGCAACTGTAACTTCGTCCAAAACGGTCGATTTTAGCTTCCGAGGCCCACTAGGCTTTGAGGCTCACACAGTCCTCCTGTCAGTCGAGGGCGACTCACCGGATCAATATGCATTCGAGTCCGTAGGCGGAAATATTGCGCTGATGGGCATCGTTGATTTTGCCGAGATTCGGCCAAACTGCACTGAAGTGACTCTGGCCGTTCACTACGAGATTAAAAACAAGCTGTTTGCCTGGCTGGATCGACGCCTGCATTTCGTAGATAGCTTTGTGACGGCCGAGCTGCGCAGTATTCGTGCGCACTTCGAAGGTATCGCCGCCAGCTACCTCGAGCATTCGCGCGTTCTGCCCATGTTCCAAACGGCTACCGCCTGACAAACAAGAACTGCGAAGCCGACGTTCGCGCTGCTGTTGAAGTCCACGCCCCCGGGGATCAGCGCACTCGCACAGCGTGTTTTCTATCGAGGCGAAGGGTCTGACCTGACTTGAGGGTTATTGTGGCCTTTGGATCCCGAATTTTTGCTCCTTCGATTTCTACGCTTCCCTGTTTAATCAGTCGTGAGACTTCGCTATGTGACTTTTCCAGGTTGAATACTTCGCGATAAACCTTCGAAACCAGCGCCACGGCTGCTAGATCCTGCCCTGAAATAGCTGAGAACGCAGGCAGATCGGCGTGTTCTAAATCGCGCTTGCTAAAGCGGGTGCTCCACTCATCAAGCGTTTTTTGAGCAGTACCAGGCGAGTGATACGTCTGAACAATTTCGAACGCGAGCTGCTTCTTGGCTTCGAGCGGATGCACGTCAGCCGGCGGAGTGCGTCCAAGGAGCAAGTCATAATATCGCGCCATCAAATCGTCCGAGATGCTCATCAGTTTCCCGAACATCTCAGAGGCCGGTTCGTTAATTCCGACGAAGTTGCCGAGGCTCTTACTCATTTTCTTGGAGCCATCCAACCCCTCGAGAATCGGGAGCAGAAAAACCACCTGCTGCGGCAACCCTTCCTCTTTTTGGAAATCGCGCCCGATTAGGATGTTGAAGAGCTGGTCCGTTCCTCCAAGTTCCACATCGGCCTTTACCATTACCGAATCCCAGCCCTGCATGATTGGATATTGAATCTCGTGAGCGCGAATCGATTGCTGGTTATCGATCCGCGTCTTGAAGTCTTCGCGCTGCAACATTTGCTGCAACGTCACCCGGCTGTTGAGTCGAATAACATCTTCGAACGACATGGCTCGAAACCAGTCGCCGTTGCAAACGGTTTCTGTTCGCTCCGGATCGAGAATCTTAAAAGCCTGCTCGCGGTAAGTCGCCGCATTCGCCTGTACGTCATTGTGGGTCAATTGTGGCCGCGTCACAGATCGACCACTCGGGTCACCGATCATTCCCGTGAAATCGCCGATGATGAGAATTGCTTGGTGTCCCAGGTCCTGAAACTGCCGCAGTTTTCGCAAAACAATAGTGTGCCCAAGGTGAATGTCGGAGGTGGTTGGATCGACACCTAATTTCACACGCAACGGCCGGCCGAGCGCGAGTTTTTCACGCAGTTCCTCTTCGTCGATGAGTTGCGCAGCGCCTTGCTTTAACAACGCGAGAGCTTCATCCGGTTGCATGATCAACAATAGCGCGCCCGGCCCGCGCGCTACTTGTTTTTGTTAAGCAACTCGCGCACCTGGTCGATCGTCAGCGGTGCGTTTTGCCGGTTGAGCGACTTTTGGCTTTTACCCTGATCCAGAAACGGCCGGTTTTCTGCGTATGCACGGCTGGCGATCTTTTTGTCGGATTGAGGGGCATCGCGTGGACCGCGGATCGATTGAGTTGGATAAACAAGTCGAGAATTTCCCGCTGCTTGCTGCGATGAATTCTCAAATGCGCTGCGGCTACCGTGGAAAGGCCGGGAATTGAATTGCTGCGTTGAGAGTTCACGTGTTCCCAAAAACGTTTTCGACTTAGATTTTTTGTCGACGTAAAACGTACCGACCCTTGCCTTTTTGTTTATTGATGTGCCATCAGCGATGAATTTCTTCTTCTGCTCGCTGTTTTGGAGGGTCATGTCCGGCCTAAGCAGGCGATCGACGAGCTTGCGCTCTTGGTCCTGAGCGCGGAGGCAGGAAAGAGCAGTCAGGAGTGATACTGAGATCGCCAGCAATTTCCCCACGCGGCGAGGCTGCCGAAATTACAATGTGTTTGTAAAGCAAATTTGGTGATAAGCCGGAAAGTCTAAGTCCCGCCTACCCCCTACAGACAAGGCGTCTCCGCCACGCTGAAGCACGGGTTTTTGTTGTGTTGGATCATGTCGTCAGGAAATAATGAGCGCATGTCTGATCATGTTTACAAAAAGATTGAGGTCGTTGGCTCTTCGCCGAATGGATTTGAGGACGCAATAACGAATGCACTGGCACGCGCTGAGAAAACCGTCCGCAACATGCGGTGGTTTGAAGTAACTGAGACTCGCGGATACATCGAAAATGGCAAAGTCGATCATTGGCAGGTGACACTCAAGATTGGTTTCACCTTGGAGGGCTGATGTAGCGGCGTTCGCCGCGGCGAACGCCGAAGTAAGGGCAGCCACCCACCTCGGCGAGTGCCTTACAGCATCATTCTTCTTCCTGCGCCGCCTGATACAGCTTAGCGGCGCCGTAAATCAGAATGGCGGGCCTTAGTGCCACAACGAGCAAGCGAAAGAGACCACCCAGAATTCGGCCCAGCGGTAGCCGATTCAAAATGTAGCCCGCCATAAACGCGCACAGAAGTGACTGCGCCGGTTTTTCGCGAATGTAATCCTCAGTTTCGCTAAGAGCTGTCTCGACCTGTTCTTTCATCCAATGCAGTCCGCGTTCCGGAAATTCAGCGGCGACTTCAGCAGTTGATCGTTCCATTTCGTTTAATGATTCGGATTCTGATCCTGCCCTGCGCGCATCGAGCTGTCAACGCAGGGTCAGCCAAATCGAGCTTGCACCTGTGCCGGGTAAGAAATCAGCTAGTGGAGGCGACCGGCGCAGTGTGCCGGCGCGGCGTGCTGCCTTGAGTCCGTAGCGGGCCATCACTTCCAACGCATGCTCACGCAATGTAGAGCAATTAGTCGAGACCAGAACATGACTGTTTCGTTCTGTCAGTTCGAGGGAATCAACGAGTAATTTTTCGAAGTCGTCTTCAACGTGAAAGGTTTTTCCTCTGGGCGAACGCGAAAAAGTTGGTGGATCGAGAATGATAACGTCAAATTTCTCGCCTTTACCCGCTAACCGCGGTAATACCGCCATCACATCGTCGGCGATGAAGCGATGGCCCATTGTTGGCAGGTTGTTCAATTCAAAATTCTCGCGTCCGCGTGCCAGAGATTTCTTGGAAAGGTCTATGTTGAGAGTCGTTGCTCCGACGTAGGCCGCGCTCACAGAAAAGGAGCAGGTGTAGGCAAAGCAGTTCAACAGACGCTTGGGCGCGATGTGACGGACAAAGCTGCGATTTTCTCTCTGATCTGGAAATAGGCCCACGGAGAAGCCCGCGCCGAAGTCGATCCCAAATTTCAAACGTCGCTCGGTAGCGATCGTCTGTAGATTTTCAGCCGGGTTCCCACATATGAGCCGAGATGGTTCGCGTTGTTCACTTTTTCGAGGAACGAATCGGGCGAAAATGCGTTCAAACTTGAAAGGGATACCGTTTGCCCACTCCTTCAATTCCTGAATGAGTCGCTCGCGAACCAGGACTCGCTTGAACGAGATGAGAATGTCGTGTCCGAAGCGTTCCACCCAGCCATCCTCCAGTGTGCAGAGCCGGTGCGCGTCCGTTCCCTCGGCTTGGAAGTCGCGAAACAAGCTTGCATCAATCCAGCCAGGACTCATTTTCGTCACCCGTATCTACGGGCATACTTTCGATTCGGCATGGCCTAAGGGATCGGTTGCCGCTGAAGCCGGGCGTCGCTAGACTCCCGTCTCCGAATGCAGCAAGTTACCGTTCGCGTTCCGGCGAGCACCTCGAACCTCGGTCCTGGCTTCGATTGCCTCGGTGTCGCACTGCGCATTTATAACGGCGTAACAGTTACTCGCGGTCGATTGCGCGAACAACCCCGCACGCAAATTGTCTCGCAGGCAGCCGGCCGGTTTTTCAAAGAGGCACGTCGCCGCGCGTTTCCGTTCTCTTTTTCAATCGTAGAAAAAATTCCGCGTTCGCGCGGCCTTGGCAGCAGCGCAACCATTTGCCTCGGCATTTTGTATGCGCTCAACCAGCTCAGTGGCGATCCACTCGACCGACTGACGATTTTCCAATTGTGCGCTGAATTGGAAGGTCATCCTGATAACGCTGCGCCGGCAGCTTTTGGTGGATTTACGGTTGTGGCAGGTTCGGCGCGCTGCGCCGACTCCGGAAAGCTCGCCGCGGGACGAGTCCGTCCGACTGGCGCACTTTTGGGACAGCGCGGTGTCCCTGCCTTTCAACGGTTCGAAGTTTCCCCGCGCTTGTATTTCGTCTTACTGGTTCCAGATCTTGAAATTCGAACTTCGATAGCGCGAAAGCTTCTGCCATCGAAAATTTCACATGCCGCCGCGGTTGCGAATTGCGCAAACGCGTGTGCGATTGCCGCTGCCTTCGCCTCAAAAGATTACGAAAAACTGCGCGGCGCTTTTGCTGATTATCTACACCAGCCGTTTCGCGGAAAACTGATTTCATTTCTTCCAGGTGTCATCGCCAGTGCCGAAAAAGCAGGTGCGCTTGGCGCTTTCCTTAGTGGCAGTGGCTCGACGATCTGCGCCATCACGTTGCAACATCCAGATCGGGTTGCTGCGGCTATGAAGCGTGCCGCCCGATCGTCACTGTCGCGTACAATCGTCACGCGTGCCGATAACCGAGGCGCGCAAATTTTGAATTTGAAAACTGAAATTTGAGATTACCAAATGGGCCGGCGGCTTGAAAACCTGGAACAGTTTGGAATCGACGTTGTGCTCGAACGCCGTCATGGCGTTCGCGCCTCGATTTTGCGGGGAATCCTCTACGCGCTCTCGTTCGCTTACGATCGGCTCGTACAGCTGCGGCTTTATTTTTATCGCAAAAGAATTTTTCGCGAGCGCGCGCTTGGCGTTCTCGTGATCAGCGTGGGCAACCTCACTGTTGGAGGCACGGGCAAGACACCGATCGTGGAAAAGATCGCCCGCGCGTTGCAAACAGGCGGGCGTCGGGTGGCGATTCTTAGTCGCGGCTACAAAAGCATGCCGCGCAGACGAAGCTTGCTAAGTCACCTCTACAACAGAAATCCCGATCCTCCGCGGATTGTCTCCGACGGCGTTTCCCTCTTGCTGGATTCGCGTACGGCTGGTGATGAGCCGTACATGCTGGCGCACAACTTGAAGAACGTTATCGTCCTCGTGGACAAAGACCGCGTCAAAAGTGGCCTGCTTGCCATCGACAAATGGAAAGTCGATACGCTCCTGCTGGACGACGGCTTGCAATATCTCCATCTCAAACATCGGCTGGACATCGTGCTTGTGGATCGGCAGGCGCCGTTTGGTAATGAATTTCTCCTTCCGCGTGGCACGCTGCGTGAGGCGCCACGAAATCTTCGACGTGCCAGCTACATTTTTATCACGAAAAGCACAGGGGAATCCAACGACGCTCTCGTGAAACGGGTTCGCCGTTACAATCGCACCGCGGAGATTATCGAATGCGCGCACAAGCCGCTCTATCTGCAGAACGTTTTCACTGGGGAAAGAGTGCCACTGGAGCGCTTGCGTGACACTTTTATCGGCTCGATCAGCGCCATAGCCGCGCCCGAAAGCTTCGAAGCCGCATTGGAAAAGCTCGGTGCGCACGTCGATCTGGCCAAGCGTTACATCGATCACCACTACTATTCCGAAGCGGAGCTAACCAGTTTCGTCAAACGTTGTATCCGACGCGACCTGGAGATGATTGTGACAACTGAAAAGGATTCGGTGCGCATGCCGCGTTTGCCCGAGGTCGAAGTAAAAGTGCCCATTTATCTTTTGCGGGTGGAGATTGAAATTCTTAGCGGCCACGAAAGCTGGGAGCATTGTGTGGCGCGCATTTGCAAACCACAACCTCTGCTCCCGCCCGAAAGGTTCTTCGCCTGACCGTTTGTCATTCCGAGCGAAGTCGAGGAATGGAACGAGTGGGACGAGCGACATAGACGGTTGCGCCGCGAGGGTAGCGGCGAGAGAGTCGGGAGACGAACGAGTCAATCTCTTGATGTAATGCCTCAAAAAGCCGAGCTAATCATAGAAGATCGCAAGATTCAGGTATCGAATCTTGACAAGGTGCTTTATCCGAAAGCCGGATTCGCAAAGGGCCAGGTGATCGATTACTACATCCGCATCGGGCCAGTTCTTTTGCCGCATCTAAGGGATCGTCCGCTCACCATGAAACGGTATCCGGACGGTGTGGACGGCCAATTCTTCTACGAGAAGAACTGCCCGTCGCACCGCCCGAAATGGGTACAGACAGCAAAAGTGTGGAGTGAAGGTAACCAGCGGATTATGAATTATTGCCTCGCCAACGATTTACCGACGCTCGTGTGGGCTGCAAACCTCGCAGATCTCGAACTGCACACATCGCTCTCACGCAAAGACAACCTCGACTGCCCAACGATGATGGTGTTCGATCTCGATCCCGGCGCGCCCGCCGATATTGTCCAATGCTGTCAGGTCGGGCTGTGGCTTCGCGATTTGCTAGCGAAAATGAAACTTAAATCGTTTGCAAAAACGAGCGGATCGAAGGGACTGCAGGTCTACGTGCCGCTGAATACTTCGGTGACTTACGATCAAACCAAGGATTTGTCGCGCTCTCTCGCCCAATATCTGGAGCACGAGCATGCGAATTTGGTCACCTCGAACATGTCCAAGGCAGTGCGCAGAGGCAAAGTGTTCGTCGATTGGAGCCAGAACGACGAACACAAGACCACTATTTGTGTTTATTCACTCCGAGCCAGAGAAGAGCCGACGGTTTCAACTCCGGTAACGTGGAACGAAGTCGAACACTGCCTGAAAAAGAAGAAGGCCGAGCTGGGATGGACGGGAGCAGCCTTTCTCCTGGTGGCTTACGCAATGATTTCCTCTAAAAAATTGGAGGCAGACTCAACTGCTTACCAACTCCTCAACATCATCGGCAGCCTTTTCTTGGTCGCTAACACGATCTTTTATCGGGCATATCCTTCGTCTTTTGTGAACGTGATTTGGGCTGGCATAGCAGTTTTTTCGATCGCGGCTAGAAGCCGACTCTCGTCTGAATAGATTGGAAATTTCTCTACGTGCGCAAAGCAAATCTGAAAGACATTCCGGAGCAGGAACGAAAATCGCCGAAAGGAAAGTTTGGGCGATTCATGAAACATATTTCCATCGCGCTTGGGCGCGAGCCGGAGTCACTCGATCTATCGAAGCGGCATCCGTTTGACCTCACGCTGGTCCGAATTCCAAAGGGCAAATTCCTTTGTCCCTATCACGCGCATGCGGCTGAATCGGAGCTTTACCTCGTCGTTTCCGGGCGCGGCAGCGTGCGCGACAAGAATGGGACAACCGAGGTTGGTCCGGGCGACGCATTTTTCTTTCAGCCAGGAGAGGCGCATCAGCTTTGGAATGCGAGTGAGGAGGACTTCGTTTATTACGTGATCGCCGATAACCCCCGTAGCGGCGGCACGACGGGTGATTCTTGCTATTATCCCGACAGCGGCAAATGGGCGGTGACAACAGATGGGCGAGAAGAAGTCGTCGTGAAGGGGACGGAGACTGATTATTTCGACGGCGAAGAATGAACGGTGCCGGTCCAGACGGTTATGCGCAAAATAAATCTAAACGAAATCAAGGAAGAGCCATGGGAATCGCGAGGCGGAAAATATGCTGTGTCGTTCAAAGGAATTTCGGAAGCGCTCGGACGCGAACCGACTTCGCTTGATTTGTCAAAGCGTCATCCATTTGATTTGGAATGGAATCGAGTGCCTCCCGGGAAAGCAAATTTCCCGTACCACGCACATTCAGCACAATGGGAGCTTTACTTGGTAATCTCTGGAAAAGGAAGCGTTCGTCACAAGGACGGTACAACCGAAGTTGTACCTGGAGACGCGTTCATTTGCGCGCCTGATGAACCACATCAACTTAGCAATCCCGGTCAGGAAGACTTCATTTATTACGTGATCGCTGATAATCCTATAGGCGAATCGTTCTACTATCCGGATAGTGCAAAGTGGAAGGTGAACAGGTCGTCGGCGGCAGATCGGGTGTTCATCAAGGGGAAAGAAACTGATTATTTCGACGGCGAAGAGTAATCAATTGTCATGT
>WNFX01000211.1_pt1 | contig 61702 bp, 58 predicted proteins | sample 5400111 | NCBI WGS metagenome assembly WNFX01 (sample SAMN13153363, study PRJNA577476) | soil metagenome | isolation source: 40 cm soil or saprolite under grassland replicate 1 | place: USA:California | collected 2016-06-15
TCGGCTCGGCGGGGTGGTCGAGGTCCGGGCCGGTCATTTCACCGGCGCGGTACGTGCGCGGGGCCGGGCCGCTCCGGCGAACCGCGTTGACCACGTCAGCGGCGCTGAGCGGTGTCGCACCGGGGACGGCCACGCGGGCCCGGGCCACCGCGGGAGCGGCGGCATCCACGGCCGGGGCCGGCGGGTCCATCGCGGGCGGCTCAGGCGAGGTGGCCCGGCCCACCGGTAGGTCGAACAGGGAACCTGCGGGCGGTGGCGCGCTCTCCACCGACGCGCCCGGCACCCGCTGGGCCAGCGGCGGCGCCGGCTCCTCGGACAACACCGGATAGGCGGGTGCCTCAGCCGGCACCGGATGCGCTGCCGGCTCGGGAACGGTCTCGAACGCGGCGGGCTCCGCAACGGGTGGCAGAACCGACCGGGCCCCGTCCTCCGGCGACCCGAACCGATCCTCCGGCGACCCGAACCGATCCTCCGCCGACCCGGGCTCGGGCTCGGGCTCCTGCCACGACTGGGCGAACGCCGCCCACGGGGACTCCGGTGAGGTCTGGGTCATGCCTGGCCTGCGGGTCGGCAGGCCGGCCGGGGACAGGCTCACCGAGCCGCCCCCGGTGGGCTCCCCGCTCGGAGCGCCGCCGAGGGGACGGGCGTCAACCGCCGGCTCCTCTGCGGCAGGGGGTGTGATCAAGCCCGGCCACAGCGCGCCGTCGGCGGGCGGCGGGGGCGGCTCGTACGGCTCGGGAAGCGACTCGGCCCGGTCGGCCGCCGGCAGCGCAGAGCCCACGGGTGGTGGCGGCGGCAGCGGCGGCAGGCTCTCCCGGGCTCTTCCCGGGTATGCGGCTGGCCTCCGCTCTTCGGCGGGTTCGCGGCTATCCATGTCTGCCTCCCACGACTACGCCCCACCCACGCGCCTGGCACGGGACGTCCTCGATTTCACCGTGCCACATCAGCGCACGTGACGCAGGTGCCGTGGTTGCGATGATCTCACGTTTGCCTGCGCTGACCGAATGTGTCCGTCACCCACTTGGGCTGGGTGAGGCGGTCGCCGACCCGGCCGAGGTGGTCGACGACCCCGCCGAGGCGCTTGTCGACGCGCTCGGCGCCCTGCTCGCCGTTGTGCTCGCGGCGTCACTCGGTGCGGTCGTCGTGGTGGTGCTGGACGGAGTCGGAGACGGGCTGGTTGTCGGTGACTTGCTCGGCGACGGCGTCGTCGAGCTCGGACCTGGTGTCGGCGGCCTGCTCGTGGACGACGAGGGCGGGACCTGGCCGGGCGTGGTCGGCTTCGTCGGGCCCGGTGCGGGCGTCGTCGGGCCGGGCGTGGGTGCGGGGACCGCGGGCGCGACGCGGGTCGCGCCGTAGTACTCCGCCCACCAGACCGGGGAGATCTTCACGACGTCGCCGGTCGTCGGAGCGTGGATCATGTACCCGTTGCCGTAGTACATCGCGACGTGGTGGATGGTGCGCCAGTCGGCCTTGTTGGTGGCGAAGAAGAGCAGGTCACCGGGGAGAAGCTGGTCGATCTTCACCGAACTGGCGGCGGTCGCGTTGTACTGGTCGTTGGCGACCCGGGGCAGGCTCTGCACGCCGGCCTGCTGGTAACTCCACAGCACCAGGCCGGAGCAGTCGAACCGGACGGGACCCTGGGCGCCCCACTCGTACGGCGCGCCGAGCTTGCTCTTCGCGTACTCCAGAGCCTTCAACGCGATCGGGTTGGCGGCCGAACCGTTGACCGCGCCGCCCACGTTGAGGCCCGCGCCCAGGCTCGCCTGCTGCGCGTCGATCGCGGCCAGCTCCCGCTGGTATTCGGCGGCGTTCTGCGTGCGCAGCGCGATGAGCGCGGCGTTGCGCCGGTCGTAGTCGGCCTTGAGCTGGGCGTGCTGCCCGTTCAGGGCGTCGGCGGTGGCCTTCGCGGCCTGGTGGGCGGTGTCGGCGGCGCGCTCGATCTGCTCGGCGCGCTCGACGTCACGGGCGGTGGCCTGACCGCCGGGCTGCTGCCCGATCTGCGGCGCGAGGACCGACAACTGGTGCAGGTCCGACGCGTACCCGCTCAGTGGACCGAGCGCGGTGGCCGCCTTATATGCCTCGCCGGCCTCGTGGCCGGCCTTGTCGCGCAGGTCGGACAGCTCGCGGGTGGCCTTCGTCCAGGCGGTGCGCGCAGCCTCGGCGGCCTTCTTCGCCTCGTTGGTGTCGGCCTCCAGCTTCAGAAGCTGCTGGCCCACCATCTCCAGCGCGGCGCTCTCGGTCATGATGCGGGTGCCGAGCGGGCCGGGCGTTATCGAGGCGGGCAGCGCCGGCGTGGGCACACTGGACCCGGGTCCCGCGCCGGGGACCTGGAAGGAGCCGGTGACGGCGGGACGGGAGCCGGCGTCAGGAACGGTAGGCGTGGGCGGTGCGGCAGCCGCCGGCCGTGCGATCAGAGCGCACAGCACGGCACACATCACCGCCGACCACGCGAAAGGGCGATAAGCCGCCCGCCGCGTCCATTCCCGCACCATCTCGCCTCCCCTCATCTGGTCTACAGCACGAGGGCGGCGATGGGAAACCCGAAACGGGTTACAGATCCGTCATTCAGCAAGACTTGACGATGAATCCTGGATGCGGTGACCGAAGCGACTAGGCGCCCCCTCAGACGCGGGATGTCCGTTCGGCCGACGTACGCTCGGCTACGACGGCTAGCGAGGGGGTTGTGGTGGACGCGGGTCTGCGGCGCGAACTAGAGGCCAAGGTCTATGCCGGCGAGCGGTTGACGCGTGAGGACGGCATCGCCCTCTACGACAGCGACGACCTCGTGTGGCTCGGCCGGCTCGCCCACCATGTGCGCACGGAGAAGAACGGCGACCGGGTGATGTTCAACGTCAACCGGCACCTCAACCTCACCAACGTCTGTTCCGCCTCCTGTGCGTACTGCTCGTTCCAGCGCAAGCCCGGCGAGAAGGACGCGTACACGATGCGCGTGGAGGAAGCCGTCCGCCTGGCCAAGCAGATGGAGGGCGAGCAGCTCACGGAGCTGCACATCGTCAACGGTCTACACCCGACACTGCCGTGGAAGTACTACCCGCGCGTCCTGCGCGAGCTTCGCCAGGCCCTGCCGGGCGTGAATCTCAAGGCGTTCACGGCCACCGAGATCCACTGGTTCGAGAAGATCTCCGGCCTGCCCGCCGACCAGATCCTCGACGAGCTGATGGACGCCGGCCTCGAGTCGTTGACCGGCGGAGGCGCCGAGATCTTCGACTGGGAGATCCGCCAGCACATCGTCGACCACGCCACCCACTGGGAGGACTGGTCGCGCATCCACCGCCTGGCGCACTCCAAGGGCCTGCGTACGCCCTGCACGATGCTCTACGGCCACATCGAGGAGCCGCGGCACCGGGTCGACCACGTGCTGCGCCTGCGCGAGCTGCAGGACGAGACCGGCGGGTTCGCCGTGTTCATCCCCCTGCGCTACCAGCACGACTTCGTCGACTCGGCCGACGGCGTCGTGCGCAACCGGCTGCAGGCGCGCACCACGATGGCCTCGCCGGCGGAGTCGCTCAAGACCTTCGCGGTCTCCCGGCTGCTGTTCGACAACGTCCCGCACGTCAAGTGCTTCTGGGTGATGCACGGCCTGTCCGTGGCCCAGCTGTCGCTCAACTTCGGCGTCGACGACCTCGACGGCTCCGTCGTCGAGTACAAGATCACGCACGACGCCGACAGCTACGGCACGCCGAACACCATGCACCGCGAGGACCTGCTGCAGCTGATCTGGGACGCCGGGTTCACGCCCGTCGAGCGCAACACCCGGTATGAGATCGTGCGCGAGTACGACCCGCCGGCGTCGCTGGCCGAGCGCCGGTCACAGCCGCAGCAGGTGTGGGCTTAACGCGGCCCGGACCTGGGTGATCACCAGCTCCGGGTGGCGCAGCACGTCGCCGGCGACGAAGCGGAGGATCGTCCAGCCGAGCAGCTTGAGCCGGTTGAGGCGGGCCAGGTCCCGTTGGAACTGGCCGCGCTCATGGTGGTGGGCACCGTCATATTCGACACCCACTTTCGCGTACGGGTATGCGAGGTCGAGCCGCATGTTCTCGATCTCGAGCTGGGTGACCGGGGTCGGCAGCCCGCCGAGCACGAGGATCAGCCGCAGCCTGGTCTCCATCGGGGACTCGCCGCCCGGCATCGCCAGCGTGAGCACCCGGTCGAGTTGCCGGCTGCCCGGCCAACCCGGTCGTCGCGCCGCGTAGTGGCCGACCTCGGGCAGCGTGAGGCCGGTCGCGTTGAGCAGGGCGTCCACCGCGACCACCGCCTCGGTCAGCCCGGGTCGCCGGGCAAGGTCGATCGCGGTCCGCACGGTCGTGGTGACCGGCAGCGGCCCGAGCCGTTCGATGTCACCGCCGTCGAGGATCGTGCGGCTGATCGCGAGCATCGGGTGCGGTCGTAGGGATTTGCCGATCGGCACCGCGATCTCCACCGGTGGCGTACCGAGCGGCAGGACGTCGGCGTAGAGCGCATGTGCCGCGGACCGGCCGGCGATCGCGGCGCCCGGTGGCAGGATCAGCGCGGCGGCCCGACACCAGGCGAAGTGGTCGAGCAGCGCGGCGTCGTGGAGGTAGGCGTCCGGGTAGAGGCGCCGCCAGTGGTCCCCGGTCAGCTGCCGTTTCGACAGCAGCCCAGCGTGGACGGCGGCGCTGCCGCGGAAGGGACCGTGGGGCAGCCGACTCGGGACCCGGGGTGGTGGAGGCATCGTCACAGCGTTACGGAGTTGTCCGGTATCGTGCTGTCCCCTGTGGACAACTGCCGTTCCCCTGTGGACAACCCGCTTCGCGGCGATCATGACGGTTGCGGTTGCGGTTGCGGTTGCGGTTGCGGGTGCGGGTGCGGGGCCGGCGTGGGCGCGGGCGCGGATGCGGGGCGCGGGGCCCGCGCTAACACGCGGGGGTCGCGCCGGTCCTCCCCGACTGCGGCGCGTAACCTCGTCGGGGGATGAGTGAGACAACGTTCCCGCGCCGCGACGGCGACGGCCGGGTGGTTCGCCTGGCCGACCTGCTCGCGTCGGTGACGGCCGGGCTGGTGCTCGGCATGGTGGCGCTGCTCGTCATCGACGGTCTGTCCGCGCTGGTCGGCTTCGGCCGGTTCGGGGAGATCTCCGGCTGGCTGGCCGCGATCCTGCCGGTCTGGTTGTTCACCGAGGAGTTCCGGGCCTGGCGGGCCGTGCCGAGCCGGATCGCCCTCGCGCTGCTCTCGGGTGTCCTGGCCGCGGTGCTGGCCATGGGGGCCGCGAGCGCGGTCGCCGGCATGACCGCGCTGCCGCCGCTGGGCTCCGGCGCGGTCGGCGCCGCGACGGGCTCGTTGGTCTACGCATCGCTGTGGTACGTAGGTATCAGGTGGCTCGCAGATAAAGGGGTTTCGCGATGAATCCGATGCTGAAGTACACGCTCGCCCGCATCGGGTTGTTCGTGGCCGTGGCGGCGATCCTGGTCGTGATCCCGGTCCCGCTGCACATCCTCATCAAGCTGGCCATCGCGGTCCTGGTCTCGGCGCTGCTCTCGCTGTTCCTCCTCAAGGGCCTGCGCGACGACGTCGCCCACCAGCTCGCCGGGGCGCAGCAGCGCCGCGCCGCGGAGAAGGAGCGCCTGCGCTCGGCGCTCGCCGGTGACGAGCAGACCGGCGGCGAGAACCAGACCGGCGGCGAGAACAAGGACTCAGACCCGGCGTAGCGCCGCCTCGCCGAAACCGGCCCACCGGTCGGCGGAGGAGACCGGCACGCACACCCAGTCCTTCATCGCCCGGCCGGCACCCGACGGGTCGAACAGCTCCGCCCCGTCGAGCGCAAGCGCCTCGGCGTGCTCGGCCGTGCCGGCCCCGAGCCGGAACGCCATCGCTTCGCCGGACAGGCAGGCGATCGCCTTGCCGCCGCTCTTCAGGGTGGGTTTTCCGAACATCTGGCCCGTCACCACCCCGGCGCTGGAGAGGTCGGTCGCGAGTTTCTCGTACTCCTGCCGGGCTGTCATGCGGTGACCGTAACGTGCTCGCCGCGCAAAAAGGGACACTGGCGAAACCTGGGTGCGTGATGGTCCGATGATCTTTCTCGGTTCGCGCTCCACACCCCGGAGGCGCCGTATGCCCAGGTTCACACCCAGGACCACCGCGCTGGCGGTCGCGGTCGTCGCGGCCATCACGCTCAATACGCCGGCCATCGCCGCCCCGACCCGCCCCATCCCGGTGGAGACCGCCGGGGCCTACCAGGTGCAGGGCGTGCACACGCTCGCCCAGCGCAACAGGATCGCCGCGACCGGCGTCTCGATCGACGGCGTCGACCATGGCGTGGCCGACATCAGCGCCCTCCCCAGCGAGGTCGCCCAGCTGCGCAAGCTCGGCTTCACGGTTACCCCGATCATGGGCGCTCTGGACTTCCCGCCGGCCGACTCGGCCTACCACAACTACGCGGAGATGACCTCGGAGATCGCCACGCTGGTGAGCGGGCATGCCGCGCTCGCGAGCCGGTCCAGCATCGGGCAGTCCTTCGAAAACCGGGATCTCCCGGTCATCAAGATCTCCGACAACGTGGGTACGGACGAGGACGAGCCGGAGGTGCTGTTCACCGCCCACCAGCACGCCCGCGAGCACCTGACCGTCGAGATGGCCCTGTACCTGATGCACCTGCTGCTGGACAACTACGGCACCGACGCCCGGGTCACGAACCTGGTCGACAGCCGGGAGATCTGGATCGTCCCGGACGTCAACCCGGACGGCGGCGAGTACGACATCGCTACCGGCTCGTACCGTTCGTGGCGCAAGAACCGGCAGCCCAACGCCGGCACCTCCGCCGTCGGCACCGATCCCAACCGCAACTGGGGCTACCAGTGGGGCTGCTGCGGCGGCTCGTCGGGCAACCCGTCGAGCGAGACGTATCGCGGGGCGACGCCCTTCTCGGCGCCCGAGGTCAACAACGTCGCCAACTTCGTCCGGTCGCGCAACCTCAATGGCAGGCAGCAGATCTCCGTCGGCGTCGACTTCCACACGTACTCGGAGCTGGTGCTGTGGCCCTACGGCTACACGTCGGCCAACGGCGACTCCCGGATGACGGCCGACCAGTACAACGTGTTCGCCACGATCGGGCAGCAGATGGCGAGCACCAACGGGTACAAGCCGGAGCAGGCCAGTGACCTCTACATCGCCGACGGCGCGATCGACGACTGGGCCTGGGCCGAGCAGGGCATCTTCGACTACACGTTCGAGATGTACCCGACGAGCTCGCTGAACGGCGGCTTCTACCCGCCGGCCTCGGTGATCACGCGGGAGACGACCCGCAACAGGGAGGCGGTGCTGCGGCTGATGGAGTACGCGGACTGCCCGTACCGCGCGATCGGCAAGCAGGCGCAGTACTGCGGTGGCGGCGGCACACCCGGTACGACCGTCTACTCGGACACCTTCGAGTCCGACACCGGCTGGACGGCGAACCCGGGCGGCGCCGACACCGCGACCACGGGCAGGTGGGAGCGGGGCGTCCCGCAGGCGACCGACTCGAACGGCCCGAAGCAGCTGGCGACCACGGTCAGCGGCACCAATGACCTGGTGACCGGGCGGCTGGCCGGCACGGGTGCCGGGGACAACGACATCGACAGCGGCGCGACGAGCATCCGCTCGCCCGCGATCACCCTGCCGGCGACCGGCACGCTCAGCCTGAGCCTGTCGTACTACCTGGCGTACGGCAGCAACTCCTCGTCGGCGGACTACCTGACGGTGAGCATCGTGACCGCGAGCGGGACCACGGTGGTCCTCACGGTGCCGGGCGCGGCGAGCAACCGCAACGCGGCCTGGACGGCCGCGAGCATCGACCTGTCCGCCTACAAGGGACAGAGCGTGCGGATTCTCATCGAGGCGGCGGACGCTTCCGGGGCGAGCCTGGTGGAGGCGGCGGTCGACGATGTGAAGATCATCCAGTCCTGACCCGTGGATGCTTACCTCCGCTCGGCGGCGGTAACCGCCTGTCGGGCGGAGGTAGGCACGTTTCGTCAGAGGGTCGCGAGCAGCTGGGGGACCAGCTCGATGATGCGGAACCCTGCGCCGTTGACGTCGACCAGTTGGGCGTACGTGCCCGCCTCCAGCGAGGTCGGGGGCAGCAGCACCTGCCCGCCCAGCTTTTCGGCCCGCGCGAGCGTGCCGGGACAGTCGCCGACGAGCAGGGTGACCGTCCAATGTGACGGCACCGACGCGGGGAACTGGGCGCCCAGCGGGATCATGCCGGCCAGATAGCGGCCGCCGCCGTACCACTCCGTGTACTGCGTTCCGGCGACCGTCTCAGCCGGCCGGTCGGTCCAGCCGAACACGGCCCGGTAGAACTCCGCCGCCCGCTCCGGCTCCCGGGTCGCCAGCTCGGCCCAGGACACGGTGCCGAACTCGTTGACCACCTGCGCGCCGAAGAACCGGCGCCGCTGCCACAGCCCGAGCGCGGCGCCGGCCGGGTCGGCGATGACCGCCGTGCGGGCCGCGTCGCTCAGATCGGCCGGCGCGGTCAGCACCGTCCCGCCGAAGCGCGCGGCGGCCGTCGCGACGGAGTCGACGTCGTCACTGGCCACATAGGGCAGCCAACGGGCCCGCTGGTCGGCCGGCACCGCGCGGATGCCGGCGACCGCACGGTCGCCGAGGTAGAACATCTCGTATCCGTCGGCCGCCTCTACTGCCGCCCAGCCGAAGAGTTCACGATAGAAATTCCGGCTGGATCCGGGGTCTGGCGTAGAAACCTCGGCCCAGCACGGCACTCCGGCCGGATATCCCCTGACCCGCATGGTCGACCATCATCGGCCATGGGGCCGGTGCCGTCGATTGGCCCCTATGGTCTTTCTGTTAGGCGGAACGGGCTACCGCAGCTGGAAGGGGCGCCCGGTGCAGCACGTCGAGCCGGGAGACGGCGCGGGTCAGCACGACGTAGAGCCGGTGCAACCCGCGCGGCTCGGCGGCCACGATATCGGCCGGCTCCACCACGATCACGTGGTCGTACTCCAGGCCCTTGGCCAGCGTCGCCGGCGTCGCCGTGACCCGCTCATCCTCGTCCGGCCCGCCGACCGTGAGGCCGGCGGCCATCAGCGCCGCCGCCAGGGCGGGCACCGCCGCGTCCGCGGCGATGACGCCGACCGACCCGTCGTGGTCGAGCGCCGTGCGCACCGCGGCCACCGTGGCGGCTTCAAGATCTTCAACCTGGTGTACGCCCAGAGCGCCGTCGTGCCGCAGCGACACCGCCTCGGGCACGTTCACGCCGAGCGCGGGCAGCAGCCGGTTGGCCAGGGCGAGGACCACCTCGGGCACGCGGAACCCGGTGCGTAGCGGCACGATTCGGGCGTCCGGCTTGCCGAGGTGGGCCAGGCTGTCGCGCCAGTCCCGGGCCGCCCACGGCGACGTCCCCTGTGCCAGGTCGCCGAGCAGCGTGATCGACCCGTGCTCGCTGCGGCGGGCGATGGCCCGGCACTGCATCGGCGACAGGTCCTGCGCCTCGTCCACCACGATGTGCCCGAAGCTCGGCACCCGGTCGATCAGGCCGGCCGCCTCGTCGATGAGCACCGCGTCGGCGGCGCTCCAGCGCGCCGACTTCGCGGTCTTCGGCGCTTTGGCCCACCGGATCGCGTCCCGCTCCTCCGGCATGAGCGCCTCGTCGGTCGGATCGCGGAGCAGCTCGAAGACCAGCTGCTCGGCCGTGACCGCCGGCCACACCGCGTCGAGCAGCTCGGTGACCGGCCTGGCCCGGCCCATCCGCCGCTCCCAGGACTCCCCGGGCGACTCGCCGCTCTTGTACTCGGCCTGCCGGCGCAGCAGCGAAACCACCCGTGCGCGTACGCGCTCCCGCCCGATGCCGTACGGCGGGTTCTCCCGCCGCACGTCGTCGACCACCCGGCGCAGCGCGTCGGCCGACACCCGCCACCGGTACGACCCGTCGGACACCATGATCGGCTCGGTCGGCCGGCGGATCCGGCGGTGCAGCGCGTTGGCCAGCACCGACGCCATCCGGACGTCCTGCTTGACGACTGCGGCGGCCACGCTGTCGGCGGCCCGCACCGGCACCCGCTCGATCAGGTCGTCGATGGTCGCCTGCCGGACGTCCAGCTCGCCGAGCGCCGGCAGCACCGCCGCGATGTAGTGCAGGAACGCCCGGTTGGGCCCGACGATCAGCACGCCGGCCCGCCTGAGTCGCTCCCGGTGCAGGTAGAGCAGGTACGCCGCCCGGTGCAGGCCGACGGCCGTCTTCCCGGTGCCCGGCGCACCTTGGACGCAGATCGACTCGTCCAGCTCTGCCCGTACCAATTCGTCCTGCTCGGGTTGAATGGTGGCGACGATGTCGCGCATCGGGCCGACGCGCGGCCGCTCGATCTCGGCGGTCAGGATGCGGCTGGCGGTGCCCAGCTCCTCGCCGCGGTCGAGGTGCTCGTCCTCGAAGCTGGTCAGCTCGCCGCCGGCAAAGCCGAAGCGGCGCCGGACCGCGACGCCCTGCGGGTCACTGGCGCTGGCCCGATAGAACGAGCGGGAGATGGGTGCGCGCCAGTCGAGCACCATCGGCTCGCCGGCCTCGTCGGCGACGTGCCGGCGCCCGACGTAGTAGCGGTGGTCCGCGTGTTCGCCGGAGCCGAAATCGAGGCGCCCGAAGAACAGCGGGGTGTTGGGGTTGTCGGCCAGCTCGGCCACCCGGCGGGACAGGGTGCGGCCGAGCGTCTCGGCGCTGTAGGCGTCGCCGGCCACGTCTTCGCCGGTGGCGAAGAGCGCCTGGGCGCGCTCGCGCATGAGCCGAAGCGCAGCCCGGGAGTCCGCCAGGTGGGCGCGTTCGGCGGTGAGTTCGGTTTCGAGTGCGGGCAGGGTCAAGGGAGGCCACCTTCGCCGGAGTCGATGGTTGCCGCCTGCGTATCCGACAGTCGTCGTCGGCGCGGGGACGTCCGCTGCGGTGCTTTCACCGCGGCCGTCCAGCGGTCACCGGAAGGAGGCGTCCCCTCCTAACGCTTGACGCGGTAAAGGGGGACCCTCCTAACGCGAGGGGAAAGTGTACGCGGACCCGCCCGACCAGGCACGCTGTTTACGTGACCGACGAACCCCCACTCCAGATCCGTGACCCGCGCGTCCTGCGCGCGCTGGCCCACCCGGCCCGACTTGCGATCCTCGACGCCCTGGGCACCGGGCAGCAGGGCACCGCGACGCAGTTCGCCGAGGTGGTCGGGTTGTCGCCGAGCGCGACCAGCTACCACCTGCGGGCGCTGGCCAGGTACGGCCTGGTCGAGGAGGCGCCGAGCAGAGGCGACGGCCGGGAGCGGGTGTGGCAGCGGCGCGCGGGTTCGTCCGGGGTGACGTTCGACCCCGACCACGACGACCCGCCGGAGGTGTGGGAGGCCGGGCGGGTCCTCATCGACGCGGTACTGGCCCGCGACGACGCGCTGGCCCGCCGGTGGGCGGCGACCGCGGACAGCGACGACCCGCAGTGGGCGCACGTCTCCCGGATCACCAAGTCGCACATCCTCGTCACCGCGGAGGAGCTGGAGAAGATCAACGAGGCGTTCGAGGACCTGATCAAGCCGTACTCGTTCCTGCGCCGGCTCAACGCTCCCGAGGGGGCCCGCCCGGTCGCCGTCAACTACCGGACGTTCCCGACCGACAGGCTTGCGCCACCAGATGCGAAACAGTAACTTCGAAATATGTCTTTCACGTCAGCGCCGGCCCAGCCACCGTCGCGCTGGCGGGACGTACGCATCGCGGCCGTCGCGCGTGGCGCCTCCATCGGCGGCGACATGCTCACCGCGACCGCGCTGCTGCTCGCGTTGCAGGGCCGCGGTGCCGGCGGCGTCGCCGTCGCCGCCTGCGCGCTGCCGGTGCTGCGCGCCGCGCGCCGCGAGCGGGCGCGCGCAGCGATCGTTCGCACCGACTCCGCCGCGGCCGCCGAACCCGCCAGCAGGCCGGCCGCGGCGGCAACCGCCTGATCGCCCGGGCTACCGTGGGGAGCCGTGGGCATCCAACAGCGACCGCGCGTCGGCCATATCCAGTTCCTCAACTGCCTTCCGCTCTACTGGGGGCTGATGCGCTCGGGCGCCCTGTTGGACGTGGACCTGCACAAGGACACCCCGGATCGGCTCAACTCCGCGCTGGTCGCCGGTGACCTCGACATCGGGCCGATCTCGCTGGTCGAATACCTGCGGCACACCGACGAGCTGCTGCTGTTGCCGGATCTCGCGGTCGGCAGCGACGGACCGGTGCTCTCGGTCAACCTGGTCTCGACGGTTCCCCTCGCGCAGCTCGACGGCCGGCGGGTCGCGCTCGGGTCCACCTCGCGTACCGGGGTGCTGCTGGCGCGCATGCTGTTGGCCGGCCGCTACCGCGCCACCCCGGAATACTTCGCCTGCCCACCGGACCTCACCGAGATGCTGCTGGAGGCCGATGCGGCGGTCCTGATCGGCGACGTCGCGCTGCGAGCCCTGTACGAGGCGCCGCGCCGGGGTCTCACGGTCACCGACCTGGGCCAGGCCTGGCGGGAGTGGACCGGGCTGCCGATGGTGTTCGCCGCCTGGGCGGTGCGCCGGGACTTCGCCGAGTCCCATCCGGGCCAGGTCAAGGATGTGCACGAGGCTTTCCTGCGCTCGCGCGAGGTGTGCCTGCGCGAGCTGGACGAGGTGGCTGCCGCCGCCGCCCGCTGGGAGCCGTTCGACGCGGCCACGCTCGCCTCGTATTTCCGGGTCCTGGACTTCTCGCTCGGCGAGCGGCAGGTGGCCGGGGTGCGCGAGTTTGCCCGGCGCGCGGCCGACCTGGGTGCCGTGCCGCCGCTGCCGGCGAACGGCCCGATCTTCGCCGAGGTCTAGGCCTTCCTCAGCAGCTGCTCGGTGACCTGCTTGCACAGGTTCGCGCCGTACTGCTTGCCCAGCGACCCCGGGTACCGGGTGAGCACCGCGAGCACGAAGTCGGGGTGCACCGCCAGGCAGTTGAGGTGCCACTGGCCGTCGGCGAAGAGCAGGGTCCAGCCGTTCTTGATCCCGGTGTTCTTGGCCAGGTCCGGCGGGAGCGCGTCGATGATGCCCCACCGGCCGCCGCCGGGCTCCACGGCGACGCTGCCCCGCACCTGCTTCATCTCGCCCAGGATCCACGGGGTCCACTTCGGCCCGGCCGCCCGCCCGTCGGCCACGCACAGGCCGAGGCGGACCGCGTCGCGCGCCGTCACCTTGGTGTAGCTCCAGTACGCGCTGCGCAGGGTCGTCTCGGTCATCCCGCAGATCGTGACCATGCGCTTGAGCACCCGGTCGCGGCCGGCGATCGTGTAGATGTCCTCCGCGGCGTTGTCGTCACTGTCCCGGATCATCCTGGTCAGCTCGGCCAGACGCTGCTGGGTCGGCTGCTTGTCGCCGAGCCCGCGCAGATAGTCCGCGGCGATCCATGCCTTGATCATGGACTCGGTCGTGTTCTGCCCGGTGGTGTGGTTGGGGGAGCCGTTGATGCTGCCCGTCTGCCGGTCAAGCAGCGCCCAGGCCAGGAACCCGGTGACGTTGATGTTGACCTGCCGGGCGACGAGAGCCGGTTGCGGCGGCGCCGGCTGCCGCGCGATCCGCAGGTTGGCGTGGCCCACCATGCGCCCGTCCGGCAACAGCGGTCCCGCCGCGGCCGGGTCGTCCAGGTGCAGGGCGTCGACCACGCGATTCCGGATCGACGGGACCGCCAGCGCCGCGCCCATCGCCATGGCGATGAGCGCGCTCAACAGCACCACACGGACACGCACGACGAAAGAACTCCCGGGGACGGTGGACGGGGATCGCTGCTGCGGTGCTCCTGACCTCTCCGGTGGACACCCCTCGTCCCCGGCTTCGCCGCCGGGTCGATGGGAACCGATCTCGCCGGAGAGACTAGCGGACGCCGTCACGGTCGGGGACCACCAAGCGGCGGCTGTTACACCTGGTTGTGCATCCTGTGGTCGGCTGTAACACTGGGAGGGTGTACGGCAACGACTTCGGGCCGCCCGCGGAACAGGCGGGGCAGAGCCTGCTCGACCAGGTGGACGACGCCGAGCGCGAGCTGCGGTCCACGGCGGCGCGCGACATCGCCGGGCCGGGTGCCGGCGACGACGAGCTGCAGCGCTACTTCGACGCCGTGATCGCCGCCGACCAGAAGATCGAGCCGCGCGACTGGATGCCGGAGAAGTACCGGCAGGGGCTCATCCGCCAGATCGCCCAGCACGCGCACTCCGAGATCATCGGGATGCAGCCGGAGGGCAACTGGATCTCCCGCGCGCCGTCGCTGAAGCGCAAGGCCATCCTGCTCGCCAAGGTGCAGGACGAGGCCGGCCACGGGCTCTACCTGTACGCCGCGGCCGAGACGCTCGGCATCTCCCGCGAGGAGCTGGTCGACCTGCTCCTCGCCGGCCGGCAGAAGTACTCGTCGATCTTCAACTACCCCACGTTGACCTGGGCCGACATGGGGGCCATCGGCTGGCTGGTCGACGGTGCCGCCATTGTCAACCAGGTCCCCCTGTGCCGCTGCTCCTACGGCCCCTACGCCCGGGCGATGATCCGCATCTGCAAGGAGGAGTCGTTCCACCAGCGCCAGGGATACGAGATCCTGCACGGCCTGGCGCACGGCACGACGGGTCAGCGGGAGATGGCGCAGGACGCGGTCAACCGCTGGTGGTACCCGTCACTGGCGATGTTCGGCCCGCCGGACACCGACTCGACCCACTCCGCGCAGTCCATGGCCTGGAAGATCAAGCGCTTCTCCAACGACGACCTGCGGCAGCGCTTCGTCGACATGTGCGTGCAGCAGGCGTCGGTGCTCGGGCTCACGCTGCCCGACCCCGACCTGCGCCGGGACTCCTCGCGCGGCCACTACGACTTCACCCAGCCCGACTACGACGAGCTGATGCTCGTCATCTCCGGCGACGGCCCGTGCAACCGGCAACGCATCGCGCACCGCCGGCGCGCACACGCGGAAGGCTCATGGGTACGTGAGGCGGCCGCCGCACACGCCGCGAAGCGACGGGAGCCGGCATATGAGCGAGCGTAGTGAGGCCGCGGCGGCGCGTGAGTCGCCGCTGTGGGAGGTGTTCATCCGGCCGCGCCGCGGGCTGGCGCACGGCCACGTCGGCAGCCTGCACGCGCCGGACGCCCAGCTCGCCCTGCGCCACGCCCGCGACCTCTACACCCGCCGGCAGGAAGGGGTGTCGATCTGGGTCGTGCCGGCCGCCTCGATCGTGGCCAGCAGCCCGGACGAGAAGGACGCGTTCTTCGACCCGGCGGCCGACAAGGCGTACCGGCATCCGACCTTCTACTCCGTGCCCGAAGGCGCCCAGCACATATGACCTCGTTGGAGTACGTGCTGGCGCTCGGGGACGACGCGCTGATCGCGGCGCAGCGGCTCGCCGAGTGGTGCTCGCGCGCGCCCGAGCTGGAGGAGGACGTGGCGCTGGCCAACATCGCGCTGGACCAGCTCGGCGCGGCACGCCTGCTGCTGACGTACGCCGGGGAGCTGGAGGGCGCCGGCCGGGACGAGGACGACCTCGCCTACCTGCGCGACGACCGCGGGTTCCGCAACTGCCTGCTGGTCGAGCTGCCCGAGGCCGACTTCGGGGTGACGATCGTCAAGCTGCTGCTGCTGTCGACCTACCAGAAGCTGCGCTACGACCGGCTGTCCGAAGGCACCGATGAGCGGCTGGCGGCGATCGCGTCCAAGGCGCGCAAGGAGTCCGCGTACCACGTCGACCACAGCGCACTGTGGACGGTCCGGCTGGGCGACGGCACCGACGAGTCCCACCGCCGCGTCCAGGCCGCCCTGGACGAGCTGTGGCCGTACACTCATGAGCTTTTCGAAGGCGAGCACGCTGCCCTGCGCGAGCCCTGGTTGGCCGCGGTCTCCCCGGTGCTGGAGGAGGCGACGCTGACCCGGCCGGCCGACGGTTGGGCGCCCGGCGGCGGACGGCAGGGGCTGCACACCGAGGCGCTGTCGTTGCTGCTCGCCGAGATGCAGGTGGTGCACCGCGCGCATCGGGGGGCGACATGGTGACCGCCTTCGAGGTCGCCGCGTCGGTGGTCGACCCCGAGATCCGCGCGCTGACCATCGCCGACCTCGGCGTGCTGCGCGACGTGCACGTCGACGGGGACCGGGTGACGGTGACGATCACGCCGACGTACTCGGGGTGTCCCGCGATGGACGTGATCCGGGCCGACATCCGGCGGGCGCTGTCGTCGGCGGGCTTCGCCGACGTGGAGGTGCGGACGGTGCTGGCGCCGGCGTGGAGCACCGACTGGATCACGCCTGCCGGTCGGGAGAAGCTGGCGGCTGGCGGAATCGCGCCGCCGAGCGCGACCGTGTCGCTGAGGCTGTCGGTGAAGTGCCCGCGGTGCGCCTCGCTGGACACCGAGGAGCTGTCCCGCTTCGGCTCGACGGCGTGCAAGGCGCTGTGGCGCTGCCGCTCGTGCGCCGAGCCGTTCGAGCACGTGAAGACGCTGTCATGAGCACCGTCACGATCACGCGGCCGAAGCGGCGCCGGCCGACGTTCCACGACCTGCCGGTGGACCGGGTCGACGTGCTCACCGACGACGCGGTCGCGGTCACCTTCGCCGTGCCCGACGAGCTGCGGCCGGTCTTCTCGTTCCAGGCCGGGCAGCACCTCACCGTCCGCCGGCTCACCGACGGCGTCGACGTGCGCCGGTCGTACTCGATCTGCTCCACCCCGCGTGACCTCGCCGAGCGCGGCCTGCTCCGGATCGGCGTCAAGCAGATCGTGGGCGGCGCGTTCTCGACCTACGCGCAGGGCCTGCGGGAAGGGCAGACCGTCGAGGTGCTGCCGCCGCTCGGGCACTTCACGACGGCCGTCGACCCGGCGCGCGCCCGGCACTACGCGGCGATCGTCGCCGGCTCCGGCATCACCCCGGTGCTCTCCCTGGTCGCGACCGCCCTCGCGACCGAGCCGGAGAGCCGGTTCACGCTGCTCTTCGGCAACCGGTACGCCCGGAGTGTCATGTTCGTCGAGGAGCTGGCGGACCTGAAGGACCGGTACCCGGCCCGGCTGCACCTGGTGCACGTGCTGTCCCGGGAGCCGCGCGACGCCGAGCTGCTCTCCGGCCGGATGGACGCCGACCGCCTGGCGCGGCTGTTCGACGCGCTACTACCCCCGGACAACGTGGACGACTGGTTCCTGTGCGGCCCGTACGGGCTGGTCGTAGACGCGAAGACGGTTCTGGCGCAACGCGGCGTGCCGGACGGAAAGATCCACACCGAGCTGTTCCACGTCGAGGAGACGCCGGTGCCACGCCGGGACGCCCCGGCCGAGGCCCCGCAGTCCGACGCGGAGGTCACGATCCTGCTCGACGGGCGCGCGTCGACGTTTCCGATGCGCCGCGACGAGCGGGTGCTCGACGCCGCCCTGCGGGTGCGCGCTGAGCTGCCGTACGCCTGCAAGGGTGGGGTCTGCTCGACCTGCCGGGCGAAGGTCGTGGCGGGCGAGGTCCGGATGGCCCGCAACTTCGCGCTCGAGCCCGACGAGCTGGCCGCCGGATACGTGCTGACGTGCCAGGCCAGCCCGGTCACCGACCGGGTGCAGATCGACTACGACGCCTGACCAATCTATTGGCCGGCCGGCTCCGAACACCTCGAGGTTCGCCTAGCTTCGCGTACGGAGGGTCGATGAGGCAGCACCGTGAGGTGGAGCCGCGCCCGGCGCCCGCCCCCAGACCGGGGTCGGGCGTCGACGAGCTGCTCAAGCTGGTGGCGCGCGGCGACGAGTCGGCGTTCGCGTCGCTCTACGACGCGGTCGCACCCCGGGTGTACGGCCTGGTGCTGCGCGTGCTGCGCGATCCGGCGCAGGCCGAGGAGGTCGCGCAGGAGGCGCTGGTCGAGATCTGGCGCACGGCGGGGCGCTTCGACCCGTCCCGCGGCTCGGGTACCTCCTGGATGTTCACCATCGCCCACCGGCGCGCCGTTGACCGGGTCCGCGCGGAGCAGGCCGGGGCCGAGCGGCTACGCAAGGTCGCCGCGGTGAGCGTGGACACCCCGTACGACGAGGTGGTGGAGCAGGCGACGGCCCGGCTGGACCGGGTCCAGGTGCGCCGCTGCCTGGACGGCCTGACGGAGTTGCAGCGGGAAGCGATCATGCTGGCCTACTACGGCGGGCACACGTACCGGGAAGTGGCCGACCTGCTCGGCGCCGCGGTGCCGACGGTGAAGACGAGGATGCGCGACGGGCTGATCCGGATGCGCGACTGCCTCGGCGTGGCGGGGGTGTGACATGGGCCGTGACGAGATCCACGCGCTCGCCGGCGCCTACGCCCTCGACGCACTGACCGAGATCGAGCGCGCCACCTTCGCCCGGCATGCCGCCGAGTGTGAGGTCTGCGCGGTCGAGGTGGCCGAACTGCAGGAGACCGCCGGCAGGATCGCCGAGGTCAACTGGTCGGTCCCGCCGCCGCGGCTGCGCCGGGCGGTGCTCGACGAGGTGTCCCGCACCCGGCAGCGCGGCGGCCACCGGCGCGAGGAGGCCGGCACGGCCGCCGCCGCCCGCTGGCGGCGCCGCACCGCGATGGCCGTCGCCGCCGGCATTCTGGCCGCCGGGGGCGGCGTCGCGACCTGGTCGCTCGCCCAGCAGCGGGTACGCGACGAGCGCGCCCGGGTCGTCGCGGAGCAGGAGCGTACCCGCCGGATCACCGGCATCCTGTCGGCGCCGGACGCGCGGCTGGCTCGCAAGGGGCCGGTGAGCATCGTCGTGTCGCCGTCGCGCAACGCCGGGGTGGCCGTGCTCAACGACCTGGGTGACCCGGGGCCGGGGAAGGTCTACCAGCTCTGGATGATCGGCGGCGGCAACGCTAGGTCGGTGGCTGTGCTTGCCGCCAGCCAACGCTCCGGCACGTTCCTGGTCGACAAGGTGGCCGGCGCGAAGACATTCGGGGTGTCGCGGGAGCCCGCCGGGGGTTCGACGGTCCCGTCGGCCGTGGTCGCGACGGTGGACTTCGCCTGACCGCGGCCCTCCGCCGATCAAGACTGGGCGCGGCCCGCGTCGACCCGTTGCGTACCCTCGAAGCGTGAGTGGGAACCGGGAGCTCGACGACATCCTCCAGCGCGCGGCCGACGGCGGGCGGATCAGCCCTGAGGAAGCCCTGCTGCTCTACACCGACGCGCCGCTGCACCCGCTCGGCGAAGCGGCCGACACGGTGCGCCGCCGGCGCTATCCGGACGGCATCGTCACCTACATCATCGACCGCAACATCAACTACACCAACGTGTGCGTGACCGCGTGCAAGTTCTGTGCGTTCTACCGCGCGCCCAGGCACCAAGAGGGCTGGTCGCACTCGACCGAGGAGATCCTGCGCCGTTGCGGTGAGGCGGTCGCGCTCGGCGCGACGCAGGTGATGCTGCAGGGTGGCCATCACCCGGAGTACGGCGTCGAGTACTACGAAGATCTGTTCTCCGCGGTGAAGCGTTCCTTCCCGGACCTGGTGATCCACTCCATCGGGCCGTCCGAGATCATGCACATGGCCAAGGTCTCCGGTGTACCCGTCGAGGAGGCGCTGAAGCGGATCAAGGCTGCCGGTCTGGACTCGATCGCCGGCGCCGGCGCGGAGATGCTGCCGGTCCGTCCGCGCACCGCCATCGCCCCGCTCAAGGAGTCGGGCGAGCGGTGGCTGGAGGTCATGGAGACCGCGCACAAGCTGGGCCTGTCGTCGACCGCGACGATGATGATGGGCACCGGCGAGACCAACGCTGAGCGCATCGAGCACCTGCGGATGATCCGCGACGTCCAGGACAAGGCCGTCGCGGCTGGTTACGACGCCGACGCCGCGGTGGAGAGTGGCCCGGTCGGCGGGTTCCGGTCGTTCATCCCGTGGACCTACCAGCCGGAGAACAACCACCTCAAGGGCCGCACCCAGGCGACCTCGCTGGAATACCTGCGGCTGGTCGCGGTGGCCCGGCTGTTCTTCCACAACGTGGCGCACCTGCAGTCGTCCTGGCTCACCACGGGCAAGGACGTGGGCCAGGTGTCGCTGCACATGGGCGTCGACGATCTCGGCTCGATCATGCTGGAGGAGAACGTGATCTCCTCGGCCGGTGCCCGGCACCGGTCCAAGCTGACCGAGCTGGTGGAGATGATCCGCACCGCCGGCCGCATCCCGGCCCAGCGGGACACGCTCTACAACCGGATCAAGGTGCACTGGACGCCGGCCGACGACCCGACCGACGAGCGGGTGGTCTCGCACTTCTCGTCGATCGCGCTGCCCGGCGGTGGTGCCGGCCGTGACCTGCCGTTGGTGGCGTCCTAGAGATCGCAGTTTAGTAACGCTCGATGTCTAGCTTTTACCTGGTTCGTCCCTAGATCTGGGTAACAGGGTGGTCACGAGGGGCGAAACGCCCCGTTTGTGGTGGTCGCGTGATCGGCTGCGCTTCGATACTTTGCCGCCGACTCGTTAAGTAGTGCACCACCACATAAAGCCGAAGGCCGGCGCAGTTTGCGCCGGTCTTCGGCGTTTCGCCTGCCCCCGCCCCTTCCCATGATCATGGAGGCTTTTCTGTGTCCCAACACGGAAAAGCCTTCATGATCACGGAAGTGGGGGGTCGGGGCGGGCGTGCCAGCCGCTGCCTGGCACAGTGGTACTTCGTGACGCGTGCCCATCTGGACAAGCAGCCGCACGAGGTGGCGGCCATGTTCGACGGCGTGGCCAGGCGGTACGACCTGACCAACACCGTCCTCTCCTTCGGCCGGGACCGCGGCTGGCGGCGGGCCACCCGGCTGGCCCTCGACCTGGAGCCGGGCGAGCGGGTCCTCGACCTCGGCGCCGGCACCGGGGTGTCGACCGAGGAACTGGCCACGTCCGGGGCGTACGCCCTCGGTGCCGACCTGTCGCTTGGCATGCTGCGCGCCGGCCGGCAGGCGCGGCCGGCGGTGCCGCTGCTCGCCGCCGACGCGCTCCGGCTGCCGTTCGCCGACGGCGCCTTCGATGCGGTGACGATCTCGTTCGCGCTGCGCAACGTGGTCGACCCGGACGCGGCGCTGCGCGAGATGGCCCGCGTGACGAAGCCGGGCGGCCGGTTGGTGGTGTGCGAGTTCAGCCACCCGACCTGGGCGCCGTTCCGGACCGCGTACCTGGGTTACCTGATGCGTGCACTACCCGAGGTCGCCAGGAAGGTCGCCAGCAACCCGGACGCATACGTCTACCTCGCCGAGTCGATCCGTGCCTGGCCCGACCAGCCTGGGCTCGCGGCCCGGATCGGTGCGGCCGGCTGGGGGAAGGTGGCCTGGCGCAACCTGACCGGCGGCGTGGTGGCCCTGCACCGGGCGATCCGCCCGTGACCCGCCGAGGCTCGGCGCAAGATCCATTAGAAGGCGTCGATGTTAGGTTTGCCTTACTGGGTGACCAGGAGAACACGGTTCTAGACTTCTGGCCGGATTGCTTGTGAAGACTTTCACGAGCGGCCGGGAAGGGCGCGGGAGGTGGCGGTGAGCGAGCGGAGCCAGGCCGCGGCATCGGCCAGGCGGGAGACGCCATGAGCGACGCGGACGTCATCGTCGTCGGCGCCGGCCCGGGTGGCTCCACGACGGCCTACCACCTCGCCCGGCACGGACTCAGCGTGCTGCTGCTGGAGAAGACCGAGTTCCCCCGGGAGAAGGTGTGCGGCGACGGCCTGACGCCGCGCGCGGTCAAGCAGCTGGTCAAGATGGGGATCGACACCTCGGAGAAGGCCGGCTGGCTGCAGAACAAGGGTCTGCGGGTGATCGGCGGCGGGGTCCGCCTGGAGCTGGACTGGCCCGACCTGGCCAGCTTCCCCAACTACGGCCTGACCCGCACCCGGCTCGACTTCGACCAGCTCCTCGCCACCCGGGCCACCGAGGTCGGCGCGGTGCTCAAGGCCAACCACACCGTCACCGGGCCCATCCTCGACCGGTCGGGCCGCGCGGTGGGTGTCGAGGCCACCACGCCGGAGGGACCGGTGCGCCTCCACGCCCCGCTGGTCATTGCCGCCGACGGGGTGTCGGGGCGGTTCCCGCTCGCGCTGGGCCTGGCCAAGCGCGAGGACCGGCCGATGGGCGTCGCCGTCCGGCGCTACTACCGCAGTGCCGCCCGCCACGATGACGACTACCTGGAGTCGTGGCTGGAGCTGCGCAGCCGGGAGAACCACGACAGGCTGCTGCCCGGGTACGGGTGGATCTTCGGCATGGGGGACGGCCGGGTCAACGTGGGCCTGGGCGTGCTCAACTCCAGCGCGGCGTACGGCAGGACCAACTACCGGACCATGCTCACCGACTGGCTGTCCTCCACCCCGGACGAGTGGGGCATGAACGACGAGGCCAACGCCGACGGGGCCACCCAGGGCGCGGCCCTGCCGATGGGCTTCAACCGGGTGCCGCACTACACGCGCGGTGTCCTGCTGGTCGGCGACTGCGGCGGCATGGTCAACCCCTTCAACGGCGAGGGGATCGCCTACGCGATGGAGTCCGGCGAGCTGGCCGCGGAGATCGCGGTGCAGGCGCTGGCCCGTCCGGAAGGGCCGGCCCGCGAGCTGGCCTTCGCCGGATACCCAGCCGAGCTGAAGGCCCGCTACGGCGGGTACTACCGGCTCGGCACCTGGTTCGTGAAGCTGATCGGGCACCCGCAGGTGATGCGGGTGGCGACCAAGCACGGCATGCCGCACCCGGTGCTCATGCGATTCGTCCTCAAACTTCTGGCCAACCTCACCGATCCGCGCGGCGGGGACGCGATGGACCGCGTAATCAATGCTCTGACCAGGGTCGCGCCGGCGGCGTAGTCCACCCCGACGGCGTGGCGCACAACCACAGGAATAGTGTGAAGTCCCTAATAGTGTGAATCGGCGGGCCGCCGCAGGCTCACCAGGGGCAATACCGGCAAAGAGAAGGGACGAGGAGGCACGATCATGTCGCTCTCGCCATACATACCCATTCTCGGGCTGTTCGCCCTCGCTGCCGCGTTCGCGCTGTTCTCGGTGTCGGCCGCCCCGTTCATCGGCCCGCGTCGATACAACAAGGCCAAGCTCGACGCGTACGAGTGCGGCATCGAGCCGACGCCGGAGCCGATCGGTGGCGGACGATTTCCGATCAAGTTCTACCTGACCGCGATGCTCTTCATCGTGTTTGACATCGAGATCATCTTCCTGTACCCGTGGGCGGTGGCGTTCGACGAGTTCCGGGGGGCCTTCGGGTTCGTGGAGATGTTCCTGTTCATCGCGACCGTGTTCGTCGCATACGCCTACGTCTGGCGCCGCGGCGGGCTCGACTGGGACTGAGGCAAGAAACCATGGGTATCGAAGAAAAGCTTCCGAGCGGAGTCCTGCTCACCTCGGTCGAGAAGCTCGTCAACTGGACCCGGAAGTCGAGCTTCTGGCCGGCCACGTTCGGGCTCGCCTGCTGCGCCATCGAGATGATGGCGACCGGGGCGGCCCGCTACGACCTCGCCCGGTTCGGCATGGAGGTCTTCCGCGCCAGCCCCCGCCAGGCCGACCTGATGATCGTCGCCGGCCGGGTCAGCCAGAAGATGGCCCCGGTCCTACGCCAGATCTACGACCAGATGCCCGAGCCCAAGTGGGTCCTCTCGATGGGTGTCTGCGCATCGTCGGGCGGGATGTTCAACAACTACGCGATCGTGCAGGGCGTGGATCACATCGTTCCGGTCGACATGTACCTGCCCGGCTGCCCGCCGCGGCCGGAGATGCTCATCGACGCGATCCTGCGGCTGCACGAGAAGATCATGCACGAGCCGCTGGGCAACAAGCGCCGGCTGGCCATCGAGGCCAAGCGCGAGCGCGACGGCGCCCCGGTGGTCGAGCCCGGCGAGATGCCGTCCAGCTACCGCTTCGATAAGCAGCGCAAGGCCGAGTGGCTGAAGGCCGCGGCGCAGGGCCGCGAGGAGCAGTTGCGCATCCAGAAGTGGATGGAGGACCGGGCGCGCGTCGCGGGCACCGTGCCGCGCCGGAACGGAGGCGTCCGGTGATCGATCCCGACTCGGTGACGCGGAAAAACCTTGACGAGGCGAGCCCGGCCGCCGGCGCCGCGCCGGCGCCGACCGCGGTCGGCAACGCGCCCGACGGCACGCTGAGCGCGGCGGCCCCCGATGCCGCACCGCCGCACGGCACCGCGAGCAACCCGAGCCCCACCGCCCAGGGTGGCGTGTCGGCGGAGACGCCGGCGCAGAGTGTGCCGGTCGACGCGGAGCCGGAAGGCGCCTACCTCGGCGCCCCCGCCGAATACCCGCCCGCCACCCTGGCGGGCGTCGGCATGTTCGGTGTCTCCGGCTCCGGCGACACCTCCGGCTTCGGCGGGCTGACCCGCCGACGCGGCGTCGCCCTCGACACGCCGCGCCCCTACGGCGGGTACTTCGACGAGGTCGTCGACGCGCTCGAACTGGCGTTCAGCGGCTTCCACGACGCGATCGAGCGGGTCGTGGTCGACCGTGGCGAGCTGACCCTGCACGTCAAGGCCGAGCGCATCCGCGAGGTCGCGCAGGCGATGCGCGACGACGGGGCGCTGCGCTTCGAGCTGTGCTCGTCGGTGTCCGCCACCGACTACCTCGGCGGCGACCAGAAGCGGCTGCACGTCGCCTACCACCTGACCTCGATGACCTACCGCCGCCGGATCCGGCTGGAAGCCGCGGTGTCGGCCGAAGATCCGCACCTGCCGAGCGTGACCGGCGTCTACCCGACCGCCGACTGGCACGAGCGGGAGACCTACGACATGTTCGGCGTCATCTTCGACGGCCACCCCAACCTGACCCGCATCCTCATGCCGGATGACTGGGAGGGGTTCCCGCAGCGCAAGGACTACCCGCTCGGAGGCGTGCCCGTCGAGTACAAGGGCGCCGAGATCCCGCCGCCCGACCAGCGGAGGACGTACCAATGACCGACACCTACGCGAGCGCTCGCGAAACGACCGAGGGCAAGGTCTTCACCGTCACCGGTGGGGACTGGGACACCGTCACCGGCGGCGTGGACCCGCTCTCCGAGGAGCGGATCATCGTCAACATGGGCCCGCAGCACCCGTCCACGCACGGCGTGCTCCGGCTGATCCTCGAGCTGGAAGGCGAGAAGGTCAGAGAGGCCCGGACCGTCGTCGGCTACCTGCACACCGGGATCGAGAAGAACCTGGAGTACCGCAACTGGATCCAGGGCAGCACCTTCGTCACCCGGATGGACTACCTGGCGTCGATGTTCAACGAGGCCGGGTACGCGATGGCGGTCGAGAGGCTGCTGGGCGTCTCGGACGACATCCCCAGCCGGGCGACCACGATCCGCATCCTGATGATGGAGCTCAACCGGATCGCCTCACACCTGGTGTGGCTGGCCACGACCGGCATGGAGCTGGGCGCGCTGTCGATGATGATCTACGGCTTCCGCGAGCGGGAGTACATCCTCGACATCTTCGAGCTCGCCTCCGGCCTGCGGATGAACCACGCGTACATCCGGCCCGGCGGCCTGGCACAGGACGTGCCCGACGAGGCGATCAAGCGGGCCCGCGAGCTCCTGCGGTTCATGCCGGCGCGCATCGACTCCTACGAGGACCTGCTGTCGGGCAACCCGATCTGGCACGAGCGCACCAAGGGCGTGGCGGTCCTCGACGTGACCGGCTGCGTGGCGCTGGGCGTCACCGGCCCGGTCCTGCGCGCGGCCGGCCTGCCGTGGGACCTACGCAAGACGATGCCCTACCTGGGCTACGAGACCTACGACTTCGACGTCGTCACGCATACCGACGCCGACGTGTGGGGCCGCTACCAGGTGCGGGTCAACGAGATGCGGCAGAGCCTGCGGATCGTGGAGCAGGCCCTCGACCGGCTGGAGCCCGGGCCGATCATGGTGGCCGACCGGAAGATCGCCTGGCCGGCGCAGCTCGCGATCGGCGCCGACGGCCTCGGCAACTCACTCGAACACGTCGCCAAGATCATGGGCCAGTCGATGGAGTCCCTCATCCATCACTTCAAGCTGGTGACCGAGGGCTTCCGGGTGCCGGCCGGCCAGGTGTACGTGCAGATCGAGTCGCCCCGTGGTGAGCTGGGCATTCATGCGGTCTCCGACGGCGGGACCCGACCGTACCGGGTGCACTACCGGGACCCGAGTTTCGTCAACCTGCAGGCCATACCGGCGCTGGCCGAAGGCGGCATGATCGCCGACGTGATCGCCGGCGGCGCTTCGCTGGATCCCTTGATGGGCGGATGTGACCGATGAGCTTCACGGAAGAGACCCGGGTCAGGGCCCGCGAGATCATGGCCCGCTACCCGGCCGGCCGGGAGCGCTCGGCGCTGCTGCCGATGCTGCACCTGGTTCAGGCCGAGCAGGGGTACGTGTCGCCGGAGGGCATGGCGTTCTGCGCCGAGATGCTGGGCATCACCAAGGCGCAGGTGGCCGCGGTCGCGACGTTCTACACCATGTACAAGCGCCGGCCCGCCGGTGACTGGCTGATCAGCGTCTGCACCAACACCATGTGCGGCGTGCTCGGCGGCGACAAGGCCTTCCAGGCGCTCAGCGAGTACCTGGGGGTGGGGCACGACGAGACCACCGGCGACGGAAAGATCACGCTGGAGCACGCCGAGTGCCTCGCCGCCTGTGACTACGCCCCGGTGATGACGGTCAACTACGAGTTCTTCGACCGCATCGACGCCGACCAGGCGCTCGAGATCGCGCGGCAGTTGCGCGACGACGAGCGGCCGCAGCCCACCCGCGGGCCGCGGCTGTGCACGCTCAAGGAGATCTCCACCCAGCTCGCGGGCTGGGCCGACGACCGGCCGGGCGCGGTGGGCGAGGGCCTGGCCGGCGAGCCGACCCTGGCCGGCAACCGCCTGGCCGAGCGGTTCGGCGTCTCGGTGTCGGGCTTCGACCCCAACACCCCGATCATCCGCCGCGACGACAAGGGTAAAGGCCCGGGCAACACGGTTCCACCGTCGGCGCCGAAGCCCGCGTCCGATCGCAAGCCGGCCGGTGACGCACCCGTGGTCCAGGACACGCAGAAGGGAGCCGGCAAGTGAGCGCAGCGGAGCCGCTGCGGCGGCTGGACTGGAGCGAAGCGGAGGGAAGCCGTCGCATTGGGCGGCTCAGCGGAGCGAAGGAGTCACAGTGAGCAGCCCCTCGCGGCAGGCGCTCGCCAAGCTCACCCCGGTGCTGACGAAGCGCTGGCTGTCGCCCGACGCCTGGAACATCGGCGTCTACGAGCGGCTCGACGGCTACACGGCGCTCCGCAAGGCCCTCTCGGCCCACCCGGACGACCTGATCCAGCTGATGAAGGACTCCGGGCTGCGCGGCCGGGGCGGCGCCGGCTTCCCCACCGGCATGAAGTGGGGCTTCATCCCGCAAAACGACGGCAAGCCGCACTACCTGGTGGTCAACGCCGACGAGGGTGAGCCGGGCACCTGCAAGGACCTGCCGCTGATGATGGCCGACCCGCACTCGCTCATCGAGGGCATCGTCATCGCCGCGTACGCGATCCGGGCCAACTTCGCCGCGATCTACGTCCGGGGTGAGGCGGTGCACGCCGCGCGCCGGCTGCGCAACGCGGCCGCCGAGGCGTACGCGCGGGGCTACCTCGGCCGCGACATCCTCGGCTCGGGCTTCGACCTTGAGCTGGTCGTCCACAGCGGAGCGGGCGCGTACATCTGCGGTGAGGAGACCGCGCTGCTGGACTCGCTGGAGGGCTACCGTGGCCAGCCCCGGCTGCGCCCGCCGTTCCCCGCCACGCACGGCCTCTACGCCGGGCCGACCGTCGTCAACAACGTCGAGACGATCTGCAGCGTGCCCTACATCGTGCTGGGCGGCTCGGCCTGGTGGAAGTCGATGGGCACCGAGAAGTCGCCCGGTCCGAAGATCTACTCGATCTCCGGGCGGGTCAACAACCCGGGCCAGTACGAGTGCGCGCTGGGCACCACGCTGCGCGAGCTGATCGAGCTGGCCGGGGGGATGCAGGACGGGCACCAGCTCAAGTTCTGGACCCCGGGCGGTTCGTCGACGCCGATGCTGACCGCCGAGCATCTCGACGCTCCGCTGGACTTCGAGTCGATGATGGCGGTCGGCACGATGCTCGGCACTACGGCGGTGCAGGTCTTCTCCGACCAGGACGACGTGGTCTACGCGACGTACCGGTGGATCGAGTTCTACCACCACGAGTCGTGCGGCAAGTGCACCCCGTGCCGGGAGGGCAACTACTGGATGGCGCACGTGCTACGCCGGATCCTGTCCGGCGCCGGCACGCACGAGGACCTGGACACGCTGCTCGACACCTGCGACAACCTGCTCGGCCGGGCATTCTGCGCGCTCGGTGACGGCGCGGCCAGCCCGGTGATGTCGTCGATCAAGTACTTCAAGCAGGATTACCTCGACTACATCGAGGGCCGCAAGGAGCCGTACTTCAAGGCGTCCGAACTGGTAGGTGCCCACTAAATGGCTGACGTAGAGAAGGCCACCGAGACCGTCAAGCTCACCATCGACGGGATCGAGGTCGAAGCGCCCAAGGGTGCCCTGGTGATCCGGGTCGCCGAGCAGATGGGCATCGCGATCCCGCGCTTCTGCGACCACCCGCTGCTGGCCCCGGCCGGTGCCTGCCGGCAGTGCCTGGTCGAGGTGGAGGGGCAGCGCAAGCCGGTCGCGTCCTGCACCCAGCCGGTCGCAGACGGCATGGTCGTCAAGACCCAGCTCACCTCGGACGTCGCCGCCAAGGCACAAGAGGGGATCATGGAGTTCCTCCTGATCAACCACCCTCTCGACTGCCCGATGTGCGACAAGGGCGGCGAGTGCCCGCTGCAGAACCAGGCGATGTCCGCGGGCCGGCCGGACTCGCGGTTCCACGAGCCCAAGCGGGAGTACGAGAAGCCGATCGCGATCTCGTCCCAGGTGCTCCTGGACCGGGAGCGGTGCGTGCTGTGCCAACGCTGCACCCGGTTCTCCGAGGAGATCGCCGGTGACGCGTTCATCGACCTGATGGAGCGCGGTTCCGCCGAGCAGATCGGCGTCTTCCGTGGGGACCCGGAGGATCCCGCCGACGACGTTCCGTTCAACTCCTACTTCTCCGGCAACACCGTGCAGATCTGCCCGGTGGGTGCGCTGACCGGCGCCCAGTACCGGTTCCGGGCCCGCCCGTTCGACCTCGTCTCCACACCCAACGTCTGCGAGCACTGCTCGGCCGGCTGCGCGATGCGCGCCGACCATCGCCGCGGCAAGGTCATGCGCCGGCTGGCCGGCGACGACCCGGCGGTCAACGAGGAGTGGAACTGCGACAAGGGCCGCTGGGGCTTCCAGTACGCGAACGCGTTCGACCGGATCACCGTCCCGCTGGTGCGCGACGCGAAGACCGGTGAGCTGCGCGAGGCGAGCTGGCCGGAGGCCCTCGCCGCCGCGGCCGAGGGGCTGACCCGGGCCCGCGAGCACGGCGGGGTGGGCGTGCTCACCGGCGGCCGGCTCACCGTCGAGGACGCCTACGCGTACTCGAAGTTCGCCCGCCTGGCCCTGGGCACCAACGACATCGACTTCCGCGCCCGGCCGGTCTCCCGCGAGGAGACCGAGTTCCTCGCGTCCAGCGTGGCCGGCCGCGTCGAGGCGACCTACGCCGGGGTGGAGGCGGCACCGGCGGTGGTCATCGCCGGGCTGGAGCCGGAGGAGGAGTGCCCGATCCTGTTCCTGCGCCTGCGCAAGGCGTGGGCCAAGAACAAGCTGCGTGCGCTCGCCCTCGCCCCCTTCACCACCCAGGGGTACGCGAAGATGGGCGCGACGGTCATCCCGACGCTGCCCGGCGGCGAGGCGGCCGTCCTGAGCGCGGACGCCGAGGTGCGGGCCGCGCTCAGCGAGCCGGGCGCGATCCTCTTCGTCGGCGAGCGCCTGGCGGAGGCGCCCGGTGCGCTCTCGGCCGCCGCCTCGCTGGCCGCGCAGACCGGCGCCAAGCTGGCCTGGGTGCCCCGCCGCGCCGGTGACCGGGGCGCCGTGGAAGCCGGCTGCCTGCCCAACCTGCTGCCGGGCGCGCGCCCGGTCGCGGAGGCGGCCGCACGGGCCGAGCTGGCCCAGGCCTGGGACCTCGAGGGCGGGGTGCTGCCGACCCTGCCCGGCAAGGACACCGACGCGATCATCCGGGCCGCCCACCGCGGCGCACTCGGCGGCCTGCTGGTGGCCGGCGTCGACCCGGCCGACCTCGCCGAGCCGTGGGTCGCCGAGGAGGCGCTCGACCGGGTCGGCTTCCTGGTCAGCATCGAGCTACGCCGCAGCAACGTGTCCCGCCGCGCCGACGTGGTCTTCCCGATCGCGCCCGCCGTGGAGAAGGCCGGCACGTACGTGGACTGGGAGGGCCGGGTGCGCCCGTTCGACACGGTCCTCAAGACCACGGCGATGGGCGACGGCCGCGTCCTCGACGCGCTGGCCCGCGAAATGGGCGTCGAGCTGGGCTGCGCGGACGTGCTGGCGGCGCGCCGGCAGTTGGCCGACCTCGCCGGCACCCGGATCGAGCGGCCCGCGCCGCCGCGGGTGGCCCCGGCCGAGATGGCGGTCCCCGCCGCGGGTAGCGGCCGGGCTCTCCTCGCGACCTGGCACCAGCTCATCGACCTCGGTTCGCTGCAGGACGGCGACGAATACCTGGCGGGCACCGCCCGGCCGGTCGTCGCCGTCCTGTCCAAGGCGACCGCCGGCGGTCTCGGCGTCGCCGACGGCGACCCGGTAACGATCCGCTCCGAGCAGTCGGCGATCACGCTGCCCGCACTGCTCGTCGACGACATGGTCGACGGCGTGGTGTGGGTGCCGACCAACTCGCCCGGCTCCACCGTGCGCCGCACCCTCGGCGTCCGGGGCGGCGCCGAGGTCGAGATCAGTCCTGGAGGTGCGCAGTGAGCGTCGCCGCTGACTCGCTGGACCAGTTCGGCCACGACGTGTGGTGGCTGGTCCTCGCGAAGGTCCTCGTCGTCTTCGTCTTCCTCGTCGTGATGACGCTGTTCACCATCTGGTACGAGCGGCGGGTGGTCGCCCGCATGCAGGTGCGGCCCGGTCCCAACCGGGTCGGCCCGTTCGGCCTGCTGCAGTCGCTCGCCGACGGCCTCAAGCTGGCGTTCAAAGAAGACATCATGCCGAAGATGGCCGACAAGGTCGTCTACTTCTTCGCGCCGGTGATCTCGACGATCTGCGCGTTCACCGCGTTCTCGGTGATCCCGTTCGGCCCGACGGTGTCGATCTTCGGTCACCACACGCCGCTGCAACTGACCGACATCCCGGTCGCCGCGCTGCTGGTCTTCGCGTGTTCGTCGATGGGCATCTACGGTGTGGTGCTCGCCGGCTGGGCCTCCGGCTCGACCTACCCGCTGCTGGGCGGCCTCCGGTCGAGTGCGCAGATGATCTCGTACGAGGTGGCGATGGGCCTGTCCTTCGTCGCGGTGTTCATGACGGCCGGCTCCATGTCCACGAGTGAGATCGTCGCCGCGCAGGCGCACGGGTCGCCGATCACCCTGTTCGGCTGGCACACCACTGCGCCCGGCTGGTACGCGATCCTGCTCATCCCCAGCTTCGTCATCTACTGGATCTCGGCGGTCGGCGAGACCAACCGGGCCCCGTTCGACCTGCCCGAGGCGGAGCAGGAGCTGGTCGGCGGCTTCCACACCGAGTACTCGTCGTTGAAGTTCGCCCTGTTCTTCCTCGCCGAGTACATCAACATGGTGACGGTATCCGCGCTGTCGGCCACGCTGTTCCTCGGCGGCTGGCGGGCACCGTGGCCGATCTCCCTGTGGGACGGCGCCAACACCGGTTGGTGGCCGGTGCTGTGGTTCACGATCAAGCTGCTGCTGATCCTGTTCCTGTTCGTGTGGCTGCGCGGCACGCTGCCCCGGCTGCGCTACGACCAGTTCATGCGCTTGGGCTGGAAGGTCCTCATCCCGCTCAACCTGATCTGGATCCTCGCCATCGCCGGCCTGCGCACCGTGCAGAACTCCAGCCTCGAGTCGCGACTCAAGCTGTTCGTAGGTGTGGGCGCGATCCTGCTCATCGCGGCGGTGTGGATGCTGTGGCCGCCGAAGGAGAAGCCGGAGACGACGACCGGCACCGAGGGCGTCGACCCGGCCGGCCGGGTCGGTGGCGCCGACGGCTTCCCGCTGCCACCGCTGGACCTGCAGGTGCCGCCGAGCCCGTCGACCAAGCGGCTGACCGCCGAACGCGAGCCTGTCCCCGCCGGGGGCGTGGCCGCCGAACCCCCTGAGCAGGAGTGAAGATGGGTTCTCTGATCGACTCCGTCAAGGGCTTCGGGGTCACCTTCTCGCACATGTTCAAGAAGGTGGTCACCGAGGAGTACCCGGAGGAGCGCAAGCTCGTGGCGCCGCGCTACCACGGCCGGCACATCCTCAACCGGCACCCCGACGGGCTGGAGAAGTGCGTCGGCTGTGAGCTGTGCGCCTGGGCCTGTCCGGCCGACGCCATCTATGTCGAGGGCGCCGACAACACCGACGAGAACCGCTTCTCGCCCGGTGAGCGGTACGCCTCGGTCTACCAGATCAACTACGCCCGCTGCATCTTCTGCGGCCTGTGCATCGAGGCCTGCCCGACCCGTTCGCTGACGATGAGCAACGAGTACGAGCTGGCCCGCGACAACCGCAAGGATCTGATCTTCACGAAGGAGCAGCTGCTCGCGCCGCTGCTGCCGGGCATGGAGCAGCCGCCGCACGCGATGCGGCTGGGCGAGTCCGAGAAGGACTACTACATCGGCGCGCTGGACAACCCGGGCACCTCGGTCGGGGCGGAGCGGGTGCGCAGCTCGCTGACCGACTCCAGCCGGCTGCGCGCCGAGGCGGCCCAGGCCGAGCAGTTCGGAGAGAAACTATGACCCACCAGGCGATCCTCGCGGCGGCCGGGGACGTGAAGGGCGGCGAAGCCGCCACCTTCTTCATCCTCGGCCCGATCGCGGTGCTCTGCGCGATCGGCATGGTGTGGGCCCGCAACGCCGTGCACTCGGCGCTGTTCCTGATCGTGACCATGCTCTGCCTGGGCGTGTTCTACATCATCCAGGCCGGTCCGTTCATCGGCTTCGCGCAGATCATCGTCTACACCGGCGCGATCATGATGCTGTTCCTGTTCGTGCTGATGCTGGTCGGCCGGGACGCCTCGGACTCGCTGATCGAGACGCTGCGCGGCCAGCGGATGGCGGCGATCCTGCTCGGTCTCGGCTTCGCCGGCCTGGTCGCGACCGGGCTGTGGCGGGGGCTGGGCGACGTCAAGGCGGCCGGGCTGACCGAGGCCAACGCCAACGGCAACGTGCCCGGCGTCGCGGGGCTGCTGTTCACCAAATACGTCTTCGCGTTCGAGGTCACCTCGGCACTGCTCATCACCGCGGCGGTCGGCGCGATGCTGCTCGCCCACATCGAGCGCAAGCCCGAGGAGCGCAAGACCCAGCTGGAGATGATGCGCGAGCGGTTCGCCCCGGGCAACTACCCGGCGCCCAAGCCCGGCCCCGGTGTCTTCGCCACGTCGGACTCGGTCGCCACGCCGGCCATGCTGCCCGACGGCACCCCGGCCGACCGCAGCATCTCCAAGATCCTCCCGACGCGCGAGCTCACCTCCGCCGAGGCCGCCCCGAAGGGGACAGACGAGTGAGCGAGCGAAGCGAGCGAACCAACTGGCTCAGCATCATGAAGCTTCATGGCGCTGTGGAGCGGAGCGGAGCAGCGGCATGAATGCCGGTTACTACGTCATCCTGGCGTCGGTGCTGTTCACCATCGGTGCCGTCGGCGTGCTCATCCGCCGCAACGCCATCGTGCTGTTCATGTGCATCGAGCTGATGCTCAACGCCGCGAATCTCGCGCTCGTCACGTTCAGCCGGATCAACGGCACCCTCGACGGTCAGATCATGGCGTTCTTCGTCATGGTCGTGGCGGCCGCCGAGGTCGTGGTCGGGCTTGCGATCATCATGTCGATCTTCCGGACTCGGCGCTCCGCGAGCGTCGACGACGCGAACCTGTTGAAGTACTGAGAGGGCTGGCGTGAAACAGTCGTTGGCTGAGGCGGTCAGCTTCGCGCCCGCGCACGGCGTGCTGTCCAGCTTCTGGCTGCTCATCGCGATCCCGGCCGCGAGTGCCGGGATCCTGCTGCTGCTCGGCCGCCGGGCCGACCGCTGGGGCCACATCCTGGGCGTCGTGAGCGTCGGCGTCTCGTTCGTGCTCGGGCTGGTCTACTTCTTCTCGCTCAGCGGCCTGGACAACAAGGCCGTCACGATCAACCTGTTCCGGTTCATACCGGTCGGCGGGTTGAAGGTCGACTTCGGGCTGCTCTACGACCCGCTGTCGTCGATCTTCGTGCTGCTGATCACGGGCGTGGGCTTCCTGATCCACCTCTATGCGGTCGGATACATGGCGCACGACCCCGGCCGGCGGCGCTTCTTCGCCTACTTCAACCTGTTCGTCGCGGCGATGCTCCTGCTCGTGCTCGGCAACAACTACGTGATGCTCTACATGGGCTGGGAAGGCGTCGGTCTCGCCAGCTACCTGCTCATCGCGTTCTGGTACCTGCGGCCGAGCGCCGCCACGGCGGGCAAGAAGGCCTTCATCATGAACCGCGTCGGTGACGCCGCGTTCGTGATCGGCATCTTCGTCCTCTTCGCCACCCTGGGCACCGTCCAGTACGACGAGGTGTTCAACAACATCGGCCGGCTGTCGGAGGGCACGGTCACCGCGATCGGCCTCCTGCTGCTGCTCGGCGCGTGCGGCAAGTCCGGCCAGTTCCCGCTGCAGGCGTGGTTGCCGGACGCCATGGAGGGCCCGACCCCGGTGTCCGCGCTCATCCACGCGGCGACCATGGTCACCGCGGGCGTCTACGTGATCGCCCGCTCGCACCCGATCTACGACGCGTCCGAGACGGCGAGGACAGCCGTGGTGGTCGTCGGCGCGCTGACGCTCCTGATCGGCGCGGTGATCGGCGGCGCGAAAGACGACATCAAGCGCGTGCTCGCCTGGTCGACGGTCAGCCAGATCGGCTACATGTTCCTCGCGGTCGGCCTCGGTGGCGCGGCGTACGCCCTGGGCCTGATCCACCTGCTCGCGCACGGCTTCTTCAAGGCCGGCCTGTTCCTTGGCGCGGGCTCGGTCATGCATGCCATGAACGACCAGGTCGACATCCGCCGCTTCGGCGGGCTGTGGAAGTACATGAAGATCACCTGGCTCACGACCGGCGCGGGCTTCCTGGCGATCATCGGGCTGTTCCCGTTCTCCGGCTTCTGGACCAAGGACCCGATCATCCTCGCCGCCTTCAACCACGAGGGCTGGCTCGGCTGGGTGCTCGGCTCCGCCGCGCTGCTCGGTGCCGGGCTGACCGCCTTCTACATGACCCGGTTGTTCGTGCTGACGTTCCACGGGCCGAAGCGCTGGACCGACGAAGACCTGCATCCGCACGAGTCGCCGCCGGTGATGACGATCCCGCTGATCCTGCTGGCGGTCGGGTCGGTGGCGGCCGGTGCGTTGATGGCCACGTCGGTGGTCCGCTGGCTCACCCCGGTCTTCGGCGAGCACCGGGAGCAGACGCCGCACCTCGGGCAGTGGACGGTCACGATCCTCACCATCCTGGTCGTCCTGATCGGCGCGGGCCTGGGCTGGGCGCTGTTCCGCAACGGCACCTCCCTGGAGGAGCAGCCCGCCGGCCCGGTGGTCACGGCCGCCCGCAACAACCTGTACGGGGACGCGGTCAACGAGGCCGTTTTCGAGATGCCCGGCAGGTTCCTGACCCGCGCGCTGGTGTTCCTGGACAACCGGGGCGTCGACGGGCTGGTCAACGGCCTCGCCGCGGCGGTCGGCGGTAGCTCCGGTCGCCTGCGCCGCACCCAGACCGGGTTCGTCCGGTCGTACGCCCTGTCCATCCTCGGAGGTGCGCTGATCGTGGTAGCGGCGATGCTGGCGGTGACGCTCGGATGAGCAACTTCCCCTACCTGTCGGTCCTGACGGTGGCGCCGGCGGTCGGTGCGGTCGTCGTGGCCGTCCTGCCCAAGGACCGGCCCGTGCTGGCCAAGCAGGTCGCGCTCGCCTGGTCGGTCGCGGTCTTCGCGCTCGCGGCCGTGATGTGGGCCGGCTTCAAGGCCGGCGGCCCCCGGCTGCAGTTCCGCGAGTCGTACCAGTGGATCCCCGCCTGGGACGCCCGGTTCACGTTCGCGGCCGACGGCATCGCGCTGGTGATGCTCGCTCTGATCGCCCTGCTCGTGCCGCTGGTGATCCTGGCCTCATGGCACGACGCGGAGGGCGGCCAGCGCAGCGTCCCGGCCTACTTCGCGCTGCTGCTCCTGCTGGAGAGCACGATGATCGGCGTCTTCGCGGCCGCCGACGTCTTCCTGTTCTACGTGTTCTTCGAGGTCATGCTGGTGCCGATGTACTTCCTCATCGGCTCCTACGGCGGCCAGCGCCGCCAGTACGCCGCGGTGAAGTTCTTCCTGTACTCCCTCGTCGGCGGCCTGTTCATGCTCGCCGCGGTGATCGGGCTGTGGGTTCTCGGCGGGCACACGTTCGACTGGGAGCACCTGCGCGACGCCAGTTACGCCGCCAACACCGAGCGCTGGCTGTTCCTCGGCTTCTTCCTCGCGTTCGCGATCAAGGCGCCGTTCTTCCCGTTCCATACGTGGCTGCCCGACGCCGGTGGCGCCGCGCCCGCCGGTGCCGCCGCGCTGCTGGTCGGTGTCATGGACAAGGTCGGCACGTTCGGCATCCTGCGGTACTGCCTGCCGCTGTTCCCCAACGCGTCCAAGTACTTCGCGCCGCTCGGCCTGGTCCTCGCGCTGGTCGGCATCATCTACGCCGCCCTGCTGGCGATCGGCCAGAACGACCTGAAGCGACTGGTGAGCTACACCTCGGTCGCACACTTCGGCTTCATCGGCATCGGCATCTTCGCGTTCACCACCCAGGCCGGCAGCGGGGCCGTGCTCTACATGTTCAACCACGGCCTCACCACCGGCCTGCTGTTCCTGGTGGTCGGCATGCTGGTGGCCCGCCGGGGCAGCGCGCTGGTCGGTGACTTCGGCGGCGCCGGCAAGTACGTGCCGGTACTCGCGGGCGTTCTGCTCTTCACCGGTCTGGCGTCACTGGCCCTGCCCGGGACCTCGCCGTTCGTCTCCGAGTTCCTCGTGCTGATCGGCACGTTCACGGTGAACAAGACGGTCGCGGTGATCGCCACCTCCGGCATCATCCTGGCCGCCGGGTACGTGCTCTGGATGATCCAGCGGACCACCCAGGGCACGCCGAACCCGGCGCTGGAGCGGGTCGAGGGCATTAAGCGCGACCTGTCGCTGCGCGAGGCGATCGTCGTGACCCCGCTGATCGCGCTGATCATCTTCCTCGGCTTCTACCCGAAGCCGGTGTTGGACGTCATCAATCCGGCGGTGAAGGCCACGCTCTCCGACGTCGGCAAGAGCGACCCGGCCCCGGCCGTCGTCATCAAGGAGGCGGGCAAGTGATTGCCCTGGTACCGCTCGCCGCAGACGAAACCGCGCTGAAGCTGCCGCACATCGACTACGCCGCGCTGGCGCCGATGCTGATCCTCTTCGGTGTCGCCTGCGTCGGGATCATCGTGGAGGCCGTGTTCCGCCGGGTGCCGCGGGCGCGCATCCAGTTGCCGCTGGCCCTGGTCGGTCTGCTTGCCGCCCTGGCGGTGGTGATCAGGACCGCCACCAAGCGGGAGATCACGGCGGGCGGCGCCATCGCGATCGACGGCCCGGGGCTGTTTCTTGAGGGCTCGATCCTGGTCCTCGGGATCGTGGCGCTGCTGCTGATCGGCGAGCGGACCCTCGAGCGGGGCGGCGCGTTCGTCGCCCAGGCGGCGGTCACCGCCAACACCGACGCCGACCGGGCGCAGGCCGCGCGCGCCGAGGGCGCCAGCGAGGTCTTCCCGCTCGCGCTGTTCGCGCTCGGCGGCATGATGCTGTTCAGCGTGGCCAACGACCTCCTGACGATGTTCGTGGCCCTGGAGGTCTTCTCGCTGCCGCTGTACCTGCTGTGTGCACTGGCCCGCCGACGGCGGCTGCTCAGCCAGGAGGCCGCCCTCAAGTACTTCCTGCTCGGGTCGTTCGCCTCGGCGTTCTTCCTGTTCGGCGTCGCCATGATCTACGGCTATGCCGGCAAGGTGGACTTCGCCGGCATCGACCAGGCGGTGGTCGCCTCGCCGGCCAGCCCGGTGCTGCTCTACGTCGGCCTGGCGATGGTCGCGATCGGCCTGCTGTTCAAGGCGGCCGCCGTGCCGTTCCACGTCTGGACGCCCGACGTCTACCAGGGCGCGCCGACGCCGGTGACCGCGCTGATGGCCGCGTGCACCAAGGTCGCCGCGTTCGGTGGCCTGCTGCGCGTCCTGTACGTGGCGTTCGAACGCACCCAGTGGGATTTCCAGCCGGTCATCGGCGCGATCGCGGTGCTCACGATGATCGTGGGCGCGATCCTCGCGGTGACCCAGACCGACATCAAGCGGCTCCTGGCGTACTCGTCGATCGCGAACGCCGGGTACCTACTGGTGGGCGTGCTCGCGCTCGACAAGGACGGCCTGTCCAGCTCGCTGTTCTACCTGGTGGCCTACGGGTTCACGGTGCTCGCCGCGTTCGGCATCGTCACCCTCGTACGCGACGCGGACGGCGAGGCGACGCACCTCTCCCGCTGGGCCGGGCTGGGCCGGCGCTCGCCGCTGTTCGCTGCATTGTTCACGTTCATCCTGCTCGCCTTCGCCGGCATCCCGCTGACCAGCGGATTCACCGCGAAGTTCGGCGTGTTCGCCGCCGCTATCGGCAGCGGGCAGACGTGGTTGGTGATCTTTGGCGTGGTGTCGAGCGCGATCCTCGCGTTCCCGTACCTGCGGGTGGTCGTCCTGATCTGGCTGTCCGAGCCGGCCGAGACGACGCCGACGGTGTCGATCCCGGGCGCGCTGACCTCGGCCGCGTTGATGATCGGCACGCTGGCCACGCTCGTACTCGGGGTGGCGCCGGCGCCACTGCTGGACGTGACGACCAAGGCGGCGGAATTCATCCGCTGACCACCCCTCCGTGATCTTGGACACTTATGCGACCACGGGGTCGCGTAGGTGTCCAAGATCTTTCAGGAGGCCGGGGCAGGGGACGACCGACGGAGGCGGTATGGGATCGTGAGTGGCGTGGTGGGTACGGGTACTGAACAGCCAGGCACGTCAATCGGCATTGATTTCGCCGACGCCGGCCTCGAGGCCGGCGTCGGGACGATTCTCGCCGGGGTCGAGGACGAGCTGCGCCAGACGGTGGCCAGCGCCGACCCGCTCGTGTCAGCCGCCGCGAGACACCTCGTCGAGGCCGGTGGCAAGCGCTTCCGCCCGCTGCTGGTGGCCCTGTCGGCGCACTTCGGCGTGCCGGCCAACGCCGAGGTGGTCAAGGCGGCCGTCGTGGTCGAGCTGACCCACCTCGCGACGCTCTATCACGACGACGTGATGGACGAGGCGGCCGTGCGCCGGGGGGCGCCTAGCGTCAACTCGCGCTGGGGCAACGTGGTGGCGATCCTGACCGGTGACTACCTGTTCGCCCGGGCCGCCGACGTCGCCGCCGAGCTGGGCCCCGAGGCGGTCCGCATCCAGGCGGCGACCTTCTCCCGGCTCGTCCACGGGCAGATCGCCGAGACCTCCGGCCCGCGTGAGGGCGAGGAGAAGATCCGGCACTACCTGCGGGTGATCGAGCAGAAGACCGGGTCGCTGATCGCGACCAGCGCGCGCTTCGGCGGCATGTTCGCCGGCGCCACACCGGCCGAGGTGAGCGCCCTGGCCGGATACGGCGAGACGATCGGCATCGCGTTCCAGCTCTCCGACGACCTGCTCGACATCGCGTCGGAGTCCGCGCAGTCCGGCAAGACGCCGGGCACCGACCTGCGCGAGGGCGTGCCGACCCTGCCGGTGCTCTACGCACTCGCGTCCGACGAGGTCGACGACGCGTCGGTGCGCCTGCGCGAGATCCTCGCCAGGGGCGCGGTCACCGACGACGTCCTGCACGCCGAGGCGCTGGGCCTGCTGCGCGAGTCGTCGGCGCTCAAGCGGGCGCGGGAGACGGTCCGCTCCTACACCGACCGGGCCCGTGGGTCGCTGGCCGCGTTGCCCGACCAGCCGGCCCGCCGGGCGCTGGAGTCCCTCTGCGACTTCATCGCCGAGCGCACCGGCTGACCAGCCTCGGCGTCAGGCAGCTGTGCGGGCGCCCAGCAGGACGCAGCCGCACGCGAGCGCCATCATCACCGCCGCGGCCGTCCATGCCACGCCGTAGCCCGTGTGGGCGGCCAGCGCCCCGAAACCGAGCGGGCCGAGGCTGGCTCCCGCGTACACCCCGGTCTGGGTGATCGACGTGGCAGCGGCCGGCGCCTGCGGTCGCAGCCGCACCACCGCGAAGGCCAGCAGTCCCGGCCAGCACCAGCCGAGGCCGAACGCGAGCAGCACACCCACCACCAGCGCGACCGGCGAGCGCAGTCCCAGAAGGGCCATTCCGACCGCGCCCAGGCCCAGCAGCGCCGCCACGAAGCCGAGGTGCCCGCGTTGCCACCGATCCGCCAGCCAACCCGCCATGAGACGGCACAGGACGCACAACGCACTGCCCAGTGTCAGCGTGAGCCCGGCCCGGGCCTCCGACAGCCCGCGCGCGACCGATGAGTCGACCAGGAAGGCGCCCAGCGCGTTCGCCGCACCGGCGGCCAGGGCCGCCGCCACGCCGAGCAGCACCAGGCCCGTGCCCACTTGCCCGCGCCGTCGCTCCTGCGCTGATCGCGGGTCCGGCTGATCCGGGGGTACCAGCACCAGCGCGCCGACCGCCAGCGCACCCGCGATGCCGAAGGCCCACCGCCAGCCGAGGGTGAGCGCCACGGTCGGCACGGCGATGCCCGCCAGCAGCGTTGACAGCGGGATCGCGGACTGCTTGGCGCCGAAGGTGATGCCCTGACGCCGGGCCGGCACCGACCGGGCCAGCGACGCGTTGGACGACAACTGGCCGAGGGAGTTGGCGGTGGCGGCCGCGGCGAGCAGAATCAGCAGCGTGCCAAGTGACCGGGCGGCAACCGCGATGCCGCCCATGCTGGTCGCCGCAATGATGATCGCCACCCGGCCGGTGCGCGCCGCGCCATACCGTTCCACCAGACTGCCGACGGGTAGCGAGCCGAGCGCTGTGACTCCGAAGTAGACGGCGACAGCGAGGCCGAGACTGGCGGGGGTCAGGTGGAGCTCGCGGGAGATCTGGACCGCAAGGCCACCTACGAGGAAGACCGGAATCACCGACACCACGGTGGTGGTGACGGCGCCGATAGCGGCTCTTACGGCGTGTCGTTGGCGTGTCGCGTTGAGTAACGGGCCCTGGCTCACCCATTCAACGTATTGGGTAGCCCTCTCGGCCCCTCCATCTCACCCTTTCGTCGATGAGGAGGTTTCCCACCGGCCACCTGATTTCATATGGTGTAAATCTTGTTGGCTGCTGCGGCTGGGGAGGTGCAGCGGTGCGAGATCCACAGGCGGAGCCTTCGGATCTGATCCGCAGCGTGTCGCGGGCGCTACGCGTGCTCGAAGCGGTCGGCCAGTCTGAGCGCGGGCTGACCGTCAAGCAGATCGCGCGCAGATGTCAGCTCACCGTCGCTACGACGTACCACTTGGTGCGCACGCTGGCGTACGAGGGTTACGTGATCAGACGCGAGGACGGGACCTACGTGGTCGGGTTGGAGATCGCCGACCGCTTCCGGGAACTGGTCGTCGCGTTCCGCGGCCCGTCCGTGGTGACCGAGACACTGCGCCGCGCGGCGGCCGAGACCGGGTACAGCCACCACCTCGGGCGCCTGATCGGCGGCCGGCCCACGGTCACCGCCATGGCGGAAGGGCCGCGCTCGCCCCACGTCGAGGACCTGATCCCGGGATTCGACGACGCCGCCCACGCCACGGCGCTGGGCAAGGCGTTGCTCGCCACTCTCGGACCGGACCAGCGGGCCCGCTTTCTCAAGGAGAGCGGCATGCCGGCGTACACGCCGCAGACGCTCACCTCGCTGGAGGCGCTCGAGGCCGACCTCGCCGCCGGTGAGCGGCGCGGCATGCAGATCGAGATCAACCAGTACCGCAACGGACTGGCCTCTGCCGCCGTGATCGCCGTCAACGACCGGGATCCGGAGCGCCGGGTCGTGCTGCAGTGCGCGCTGCCCGCCGGCGAGCTGATGACCTCCGCCCGCGTGGTGCGTACCCGGTTGCTCGCCACTGCCCACGGCCTCGCGGACGCCTTGAAGGAGTAGCCGGTCCAGGCCGCTGACCAGGCCATTGGGAAACATCAAGACGAGCATGGTGAACTTCGAAGGCAACGTTGAACCGCTGCGGTACGTCGTGCGTGTAGCGGGATAAGGGTGGGAGGATGCCTGGCGTGGGCGACGAGGACGCCGATCTGCTACGCGCGCTACACGCTGAGCATGGCGATGCGCTCTACGCGCACGCGCTCCGCCTGAATGGGGGGGATCGACAGCGTGCGGAGGATCTGGTGCAGGAGACGCTGCTGCGGGCTTGGCAGCATCCGGAAGCACTCGATCCTGCGCGCGGGTCGGTGCGGGCCTGGTTGTTCACGACGGCTCGCAACCTCGCCATCGACAACTGGCGGCGACGTTCGGCAAGGGTGGGCGAAGTGATCACCGACGCACCTCCGGAGCTGCCGATGGCGGACGAGACCGATCGGGCGGTCGAGTCCTGGATCATTTCGGAGGCACTGCAGCGCCTGTCGCCGCAGCATCGGGAGGTCCTCGTGGAGTGTTACTACCAGGGCCGCTCGGTCAACGAGGCGGCCAGCCGCCTGGGCGTCCCGCCCGGCACCGTGAAGTCGCGGACCTATTACGCACTGCGCTCGCTGAAGCTCGTGCTGGAGGAGTTGGGGGTGACATCGTGACGACCTGCGACCAGGTCATGGAGTCCGGTGCCTACGTCCTCGGCATCCTCGACCCCGACGAGCGGGCCGCCTACGAGCGGCACCTCCAGACCTGTGCGATCTGCCAGCGGGAGGTGGCCGACTTCGCGGGCCTGCCTAACCTGCTCGCCCAGCTCGACCCGGACGAGGCCGCCGCGATCGGCGACATCGACCGCGACATCGAGCGGGATCGGGACAGCGACTTCGACTTCGTGCGGGACCGGGACCGGGACAGCGATTTCGACTTCGTGCGGGACCGGCGGCCGCCCTTCGAGCCCACGCCGGAGCCGCCTTCCCGGCTGCTGCGCCCGCTGCCGTCGGTCCCACGCTCCGACGACGCGCCGCCGCGCGGCACGCGGGTGCAGCGCGGCGAGCAACGCCGCCAGCGCCGCTGGCGGACCGTGACCGCAGGGCTGGCGGCCGCGGCGTGCCTCGCGCTCGGCGTGCTGGTCGGCGCCCGGTTCCTCAACCAGGGCCCGGCGCCGGTGAAGCCCCCGGCGATCGCCATGCGGGCGGTGTCCGACACCGTGCCGATCAACGCGCAGGTAGCCCTCGACCCGTTCTCCGGCGGCACCCAGATCCGGATGCACTGCGTCTACAACGGCGGCCAGGTCGGTCCGCAGTGGACCCTGAAGATGTTCGTCTACCCGAAGGGCGGCGGCGAACCGGAGCAGGTGTCGACCTGGAAGGCGAAGAAGGGCGACGACGTCAACGTCGCGGCGGCCACCCGTTTCGCCCCGGCCGACATCAACCGGGTCGAGCTACGCAGGGGCGACACCACCCCGCTCCTGGTGTACGAGAACGCCTGACGCCTTTTGGCGACGCGCTTGGCCGGGCCTAGATCGGGGCGGTGGCGAGTTCGTCGGCGCGCTGGCGGGACCGGCGGCGCACGTGGCGGATGCCGTCCCAGGTGAACACCGCGAGCGCCGCCCAGACGAGGACGAAGCCGGCGAGCCGGGCCGGCGGCATCGGCTCGTGGTAGACCAGGATGCCGCAGGCCAGTTGAAGGCTGGGCGTGAGGTACTGCAGCAGACCCAGGGCCGACAGCGGGATCCGGTTGGCGGCTCCGGCGAACAGCAGCAGGGGCACGGCGGTGACGGCGCCGGCGAGTACGAGCAGGACGGTCTGGGCGGCGGACACGTGCCCGAAGGTGGACCGGTGGTGGGCGGCCAGCCAGCCGAGGTAGGCCAGGGCCGGCCCGGTCAGGGCCAGCGACTCCACGAACAGGCCCTCCGCCGCCGGTAGCGCCAGGCGCTTCTTGGTCAGCCCGTACAGCCCGAAGCTGCACGCCAGGGTGAGCGCGATCCAGGGCAGCCGCCCGTACCCGGCGGTCAGGACCGCGACGGCGACCGCCCCGGTGCCGAGCGCCGCCCACTGCGCCGGGCGCAGCCGCTCCCGAAGGACGACCACGCCGAGCAGCACGGTCACCAGCGGGTTGATGAAGTACCCGAGCGAGGTCTCCACGACGTGACCGGTGTTGACGCCGTAGATGTACATGCCCCAGTTGACCGAGATGACCACGGCGGCGACCACGATGCCGGCCAGCGTGCGCGGCCGGCGGACGAGCGGGCCCAGAAACCGCCAGTTGCGCATGGCCAGGAGCAGCAGCGTCACGAACGCCGCCGACCACACGATCCGGTGCGCCAGGATCTCCAACGGCCGGGCCGGCTCGAGCAGCTTCCAGTAGAGCGGAAAGAAGCCCCAGCAGGTGTACGCGAGGAAGCCGAACAGGTAGCCGCGGCGCAATGGATCCACCGGTCAACGGTAAGGGGTGTTGCGGGCACCGTCCCTTGCCCGGGTGGAGCCCGGTCAGTCGGCCGTCAGTCGTCGCTCCCATCCGGCACCACAAGGTTGAGCACCCAGCTGATCACGCTGAGCAGCAGGGCGCCGAGCACCGCGGTGGGCCAGAAGTTGTCAACGTGGAACGGCAGGTCGAGCTTGCCGGCGAGCCAACTGGTGAGCATGAAGAGCGCGCCGTTGACCAGGAGCGCCACGAGGCCCAGTGTGAGCACGTAGGCCCAGCAACCGAGCACCTTGATGATCGGACGCAGGATCGCGTTGATGATGCCGAAGAGGGCCGCCACCAGCAGGAGCGTGCCAATCTTCTTTATCGTCGTAGCGCCGCCGACGTGGATGCCATGAAAGACCAGCGTCGATATCCACAATGCCAGTGCGCTGATGGCGAGCCGGATGAGGATTCCCATGGGGGTGATCGTTGCACGTCGGGTCCCCGGCACCGTGCCCCGGCCCGTCGATCAGCGTGTCATGGCACCGACCAGCTGCTGCTCGATCGGGGTGGGCGCCAGCAACGCCCAGCGCAGCGTGCGCCGGCCCACCACGACGCCGACCATGTCGGAGCGGATCCGGGGCAGGTGACCGGCGAGCTGGCTCAGCCCCAGCGCGTTGCCCGCGACCTCCGCCTCGGGCGGCGTCAGCGGCGGCAGCAGCACCATGTCGGCGCGGGCGAGGACGTCGCCGTCCTGCGGGCCCAGGTCGTCGCGGACGACCAGGGTGGCCCGCCAGGCGGCCTCGACCACGGGCACGCCCATGGCGCCCACCGGGCCGACGTCGACGAGTACGAGCTGTGGCCGCAGGGGCGTCGACGGCACGAGCTCCAGCGGCCGGTTGGGTGGCGCGAGCGTCAGCGAGTCGCCGGGCCCGCTGACCGCGCGGATGAACGGCTCCCACGCCTGCGGGCGCCCGGTCTGCACGACCACGTGCGCGCCGAGCGCGAGCGCGCGTAGCGCCACCAGCTCGGCGTAGCGCAGGCCACCGAAGAGTGCCACCCGGGTCGGCTCCGGCCGGAACAGGCGCAGCGTGACGGGCTCGCCGTGCCGGTTGACGCCCATCATCAGCCCCGAGCCGCCGACCGGCAGCTCCAGCGCCGAGAGGGTGCCCGCGGTGGTGCGCATGCCCGCGTCGCCGATCAGCGCTGCGGCGGCCGCCCGGTCCAGAACGCCCGCGAGCCCGGCCGCGCCGGGGTCGGCGGACCCACCGAGCGGCAGCGTCGCGGCGAGGCCGGCGAGCTGTGTGCCGTCGAGGCGTTGGGCCGCGGCGCCGGCCTGCCCGAGCAGCCGGCGCAGCGCGCCGATGGCCGCGGCCTGGGTCTGCGGGCCGGGCGAGGCGAGCCGGACGACGAGCTCGACGCGGACCTCCTCGGCGTCGAGGCGCTCGGCGGCCAGCGACACGGTGGTGCTCGCCCCAGGCAGCGTGAGCAGCCGCGGCAGCAACGCCCGGCCCAGGTCGCCGCGCACGTCCGGCCAGCGCCGCAGCTGGAAGCTGACCTGGCGCAGCCCGCCGACGGCGACGGCCGACCAGTCCTCCTGCAGCCCGTGCGCGGGGTCGAGGTGGGCCAGCTCCGCGAGTACCCGCAGGGTCGTGTCCGCGGCGAGCTGGCGGCACGGCAGGTCCTCACGCTCGAGGCGGCGCCGTGCCCGCCGAACGGCGCTGGACAGGGCGCGGAGCAGCTCCGCCTCGCCGAACTCGCCGGCGCGGCGCACATGCACGGCCAGGAACGCCCGCTGCAGGGCGAGGACGCGGCCTTCGGTGAGCTGCCGGTAGGAGGTCGCGGGCGAGCCGGAGCCGGCGCTCAGGGCCGGGGCGGGCACGCCGGAGACGAGGAGCTGCAGGCGCACCTGCGGCTGGTCGGCCGTGGCCGGCGGCAGCAGCTCGGCCGGTGACGGCATCAGCGGCGCGGCCTCGGCGAGCAGCGCGGTCGGGTCACCCAACTCCAGGATCGCGGTCAGGCCGTAGGCGTCTTCGATCACGCCCACCCCGACGCCGTCGACGTCGACCGTCGTCACGCCACCGGCCGGGCGCAGCAGGTCCAGCAGCGCGGCCGGGTCGGATCCGCCCGGCAGGCTCCGCCGACGTCCCAGATATTGAGAACCAAGACCAAGCCATTGGTACGCCCAGTGCCGCTTGATCCGCGCGAACGCGACCGTGAGGATGATCACCGCGACCGGAACGGCGACCGCGACCCACGCCAGGCCGCCGGCCGCCGCGGCGAGCAGCAGCGCGCCGGCCGCCTCGGCGGCGACCAGCTGCCCGCTGTGCAGGCCGAGGAGCGTGCCGGACCGGCGGATCCGGCGCGGCTTGCCCGCGCTCGCGCGCCGGTCGCCGCCGGCACCGGCCGGTTGCTGCGGGGCACCCCGCTGCTCGGGGACCCGCGGGCCGCGGTCGGCGCCCCAGCCGGTCTGGCCGGGCGCCGTGGTCTGTGCCGGCCAGTGTGTCTGGCCTGGTGCCGTGGCCTGCGCCGGCCACGGTCCCGGTCCCTGCGCTGCCGCCTGCGCCGGCTGGCCGGACGCTGGTGTCTGGCCCCCGCCCGCCGGCCACGCTGTCGGTTGTCCCATCGACACCGCCGCGACCTCCCGCCATTTCGTCCGGGCGCCTATCGTAGGCGTCGGCCGCCCGCCGGGTGGGGGCGTGCCCACGGGGAGGATCGATGCCATCGCGCCAGGATCAGCTGCATTCGTACCAGTTCTCGGTGCAGCGTGTGGTGGCGGCGCTCGTCATGCGGGACACCGATCCCGCTCAGTCGCCGTTTCGCAAGGTGGCCGGCGCGACCATGGCCGGCGCCCTGTTCGCCGCGCTCGGCATGGCTGGTGCCGTCGTGTTCGCGCTGCTCGGCGGCTCCGGCTCCGACTGGAAGGCCGACGGGCAGGTCATCATCGAGAAGGAGTCGGGGGCCCGGTACGTCTACTACAAACCGGACGGCAAGCTGCACCCGGCCATCAACTATGCGTCCGCGTTGCTGATTGCCGACGGCGCCAAACCGAAGGCCACGACTTTTTCCCGCAAGTCGCTCAACGCGGCACCACGCGGCGCGCCCATGGGCATCGCCGGCGCGCCCGACTCGATCCCGGAGTCCGGACAGCTTCTGAAGAAGCCGTGGACGGTCTGCTCGGGCCCCGGCGACACCGCCGGCACGGGTAAGCCGCAGTCGGTGGTGCTCGTGGGCCAGTCGGTGACGGCCGGTGATGTGCTGCCGGCCACGATCGAGCGCGCCCCGGGCGTACTCCTGGTGTCCACACGCGACGATCAGGCGTACCTGATCTACCGGAACATCCGGCATCGCATCGTCGATCCGCCGACCGTGCTGGCCGCTTTCGCGATAAGTTCGCAGAACGTCGTGCGCGTCGCGCCGGCATTCGTCAACGCGGTGCCGGCGGGCCCCGACATCGGTCCGATGCAGATCTCCGGCCGCGGTCAGCGCTCCACCGGGGTGCCGGGCGCGAAGATCGGGCAGGTCTACATCTTCAGCCCGATCGGCGGTGCCAAGCAGTACGGGGTGGTGCTGGCGGACGGCGTTGCCGAGATCTCGGAGGCACAGGCCGCGCTGTTGATCGCCGACAAGGACACGCCGGCCCCACCGAAGGTCGACGTCAGCGGTCCGTCCAACTCGGTCAAGGGTTCCGCGACCACCATGCCCAAGCGGCTGCCGTTCGACAGCACCCCGAAGGCGGCCGGTGAGCTCAACGGCACGGTGTGCGCATCCATTGTGGACGCGCAGGGGGTGAAGGAGATCCGGGTCAAGACGACGGTGCCGGGCGTGAGTGTGACGGCCACCCCGAAGCAGACGCCGAGCGGCGGCGTCCTCGCCGACCAGGTGTCGGTGCCGCCGGGCCGTGGGGTACTGGTGGAGGCGATGGCGTCGGCGAACGCGCCGAGCGGGACGCTGTGCCTGGTCACCGATCTCGGCATCCGCTACCCGTTGGCGGATCCCGGACTGGCGTCGAAGCTGGGTTACGGTGATGCCGACCGGGTGAAGCTGCCCGCCGCGGTGGTGGCGATGCTTCCCGCCGGGCCCGCGCTGGATCCCAAGGCCGCACGCAACATCGCGAACGCATAGAAAATAATCGAGGCGAACTGTCCAAAGTGCCGGAACTTATCCACAGCTTCGCCAAAGAGGGCTGGCGAGGATTTGAGCCCTACCGCTACCGTCAGCGGCAACAAACCATGCAGACAGATATCCAGGCAATGAGAAACGGGGTGAATTCGGTTGACTGCCCAGTCTCGTACTGATGCTGCAACCATGCAGGCGACTTCTCAGAAGTTCACTGCGACCGAGCAGGAGCTGACCGGCATGCTGCGGACGCTCATGAGCCAGCTCGAAGGGCTGCAGAGCGCGTGGAAGGGCGCCGGTTCGGCCGCCTTCCAGCAGGTTCAGCAGCAGTGGAACGCCGACATGGGGACGCTGTCGCGCGCGCTGTCGGAGACCGCGGAGGCGATCGGCAAGGCAGGCACCTTCTACTCGAACACCGATTCAGACGCAGCCAGCCGGGTCAACTCGGTGGGCGGCGCTCACGTCCAGCTGCCGCTGTAACAACGGGGAGGATACGAAGACATGAGCGAAATTCTCGTTCAGTTCGCTGGGCTGCAGGAAGCCAGCCAGAACATCACCACGGCGCTGAACACGCTGCGCAGCAAGCTCGACGACCTCCAGCGCGAGGCCGCGCCGCTGGTCGCGATCTGGGACGGCGAAGCCAAGCAGGCCTACGAGCAGCGCCAGCAGGCGTGGAACAGCGCAGCCAACGACATCGCCGACATCCTGCACCGCATCAACCAGGCGCTGCAGCACTCCGCGGAGCAGTACCAGGCGACCGAGCGCAGCAACGCCAACCTGTTCAGCTGAGAAGACCTGGGGAAACGAGTCCGGCCCGGTGACGCATCGCCGGGCCGGAGTCGTTTCCTCCTAGGCCCGCGTGCCCGGACGCCACCCGCGGCGGCGCCCACGCGGCACGACGTTGGCCACGAGGATCACCAGGGCGGCGAGCACGCCCACGACGCCGGCCAGGGTGAGCGCCACGGTTCGGGTCCGGGCGGCAGCCGCCGCCTCCCTCTCGGCCGCCGCGTCGCTTCTTGGCTGCGGCAGCGGGCCGGCCTTCACGGGGGTGCCGTTCGCGACGGTCTCGGTCAGCGCCCGCTGCGGGTTGACCATGCCGCGGCCGTACTCCTGACTGTCCGGGCCGCCAGGGGCCGGATCCGCCGTCGCGAGGAGCCGCGACACCACCTCGCGGGCCGAGATCCCCCGGCGGTACTGGAAGAGCAGGGCCGCCGTGGCGGACACGAACGGCGCCGCGAAGCTGGTCCCCTGATAGGCGTTGTGGTATCCGCCCGGCAGCGCCACGGTGATCTGAGAGCCCGGGGCGACCAGATCGACGTACATGCCGACCTGGGACTCCTTGACCCGCACCCCGTCCGGGCCGACCGCGCCCACACCGACCACGCCGTCGTAGGCGGCCGGGTAGGGGGTGGGGTTGTTCTGCTCGTACCCGTTGCCCACCGCGGCCACGACGACGACGTCCCGGGCGACCGCGGCGGCGACCGCATCGCGTACCGCCGGGTCGTTGCGGTCCAGGACCACCGACAGGTTGATCACCTTCGCGCCCCGGTTGACCGCGGTGGTGATCGCTTCGGCGAACTTGCCGTCGGGCGCCTTGCGTCCGCTGACCTGCCCGTTGACCTGCTCCTGCTCGCTCACCCGGATGGACAGGATCCGCGCCCCGGGCGCGAGCCCACGGAACTCGGTTGCCGAGGCTTTCTGCGCCCCGATGAGGCTCGCCACCGCGGTGCCGTGGCCCACGCAGTCCTGCAGGCCCTGGGCGGCGGCGTCGATCGCGTCACCGCCGCCGTCCACCCGCCCGCGAAGCTGCGGATGGTTGCCCTCCACACCGGAGTCGATGACGGCCACGGTGACCCCCGAGCCGTCGACGCCGAGCGCGGCCAGCTTGTTCAGGTCGTACCGTTGCTGTGGCCACGGCGTCCCGGTGACCGAGGGCATCACCTGCGGCGGGTTGCCCGGGCATGCCGTGGCAGCCACCGCCGGTGCCTGCGGGATCACCGTCGCCGCAGTCACCAGTGTCATGACCGCGAGCGTGCGGTGGATCTTCATGTACGCCTCCCCCGTGCGACCCCGGTATGGGCCGGCCCGCGGTTGGCGATGCTATCGCCCGAGGGGCGCGTCGGGGGGTGCGGCGTCCGGTTGGTGCGGCTATGAGCAGGAGATTGCGTACGGTGGTCTCAGGGCCGGGGCGGCGACCGCCCGCCGTGTCCGCGGCTCCACTCACCGACCGATATATCATGCGCCGGTCGTGGGACCTGCTCTCCCGGCCAAGTCCTTGTAGGTTAGGTTCGCAGCGCGACCGTCCGAAACCGAAATGGGGGGTGGCCGTGAGCGATTGGGAGCCGGCCACCGAAGCCGAGGCGGCGATGCTGGACGCACTGCGCATCGGCGACCAGGAGCACTACTTCCGCCTGCTCGCGCGCACCGAGCTGATCCTTCCGGTGGCCGCGGACGCCCTCGCCGGGCGTGCACCGGTGGGTTGGGGCACCTGGACGGCCGAGTCGCGTACCCATGTGCTGGCGTTCACCTCGCCCGAGGCGCTGACCGCCTGCCTGGCGGAGCACGCCGGGACGTTCCGGAAGGTGCCATTCCACGAGCTCGCCGCCGATTGGCCGGACCTGGAGTGGTGGCTGGCGGTCAATCCCGGTCTACCGGTGGAGGCCTACCTGCCGGCATGGTTCGTGGCCCAGATCAGCCGGGGCGACGTCCGCCTGCCGGGCCGCACGCTCGGCGCGCGGGCGCGGATGGACCAGGCCACCGGGCTGCGGTCCGAAGGGGCGGCCCGCGGGGGATCGCCGCCAGCCCGGGAGCCGGCCGGAAACGGCAGCCTGCTGCCGTCCAGCGGGCGCAGCCTGAGCCGGCGCGCGGAGCTGCTGAGCCGGGGCACTTTCCCGCGGCGCGGAGATGGACCGGCCGGTGCGGACGATGCGCCGGGGCGTGGACCGGAGGCGCCGGGGCGTGGCGCGGATGTGCCGGGGCGTGCTGTCGATGCGTCCGGCCGGACGGCAGATGTGCCCGTGCGTGGCGCGGACGTGCCGGGTCGTGATGTTCCCGTGCGTGGCGCGGATGTGCCGCGCCGTGGCGACCTTGCACCCGGACGGGGAGACTTCGTGCCTGGCCGCCCGGAGGAGGCACCCCGTCGCTGGGGCGACGTGCCCCGCCGTGGTGACTTCGCACCCGGCCGCCCGGACGAGGCGCCCCGCCGCCTCGAGGAGGAGACGCGCCGCCTCGCGGACGGGCCCCGCCGCCCGGACGAGGCGCTCCTTCGCCCCGACGCCGCGCCGCGCCCGGCCGAGGCCGCCCCTGGGAGCCAAGCCGCCCCTGGGAGCCAGGCAGCCCCGGTCGAGTCGACCGGCACACCGAACGGCGGTTTGGCCGCAGCCGGCGGGTTCCGGCCCGACCGCGATCCTTCGGCGGCTGGCGGCGATTTTCCGACCGTCGATGCCGCGCAGCCTCCCGAGGCAACCGACTACACCGCATCCGGTTACGGCGGGTCCGCTTACGAGGGTTCGGTCTACGACGGGTCCGGGTACGGCGGCTCCACGTACGGCGATTCCGGTTCGCAGGGCGGGCCGACCCACGCCGAGCCGTCGCAGGGCGGGGCGGCCCACGCCGAGCCGTCCCAGCGCGCGGCCGGGCTCGCCGAGCCGGATCATGCTGGACGGACCGGCGCCGCGTACCGCCCCTCCGAGCACGCCGAGGCGGTGCGCGGTCGGGCACCGGGTCCGATCACCGGGGCCTACCCGGCGCTGCGCGGCACCCGGCCGCCGACTCAGGAGTACGACTTCACCCCGGCCAACCGGGTCGAGGAGAACCTGCTCGACGCGGCCGGTGAGGGCAGCACCGACAGCTTCCTGTCCACGCTGCTGCTGGCCCGCGTACTCGTACCCGGTCCGCAGAGCGACGCCATCGCCAACATCGAACAGTGGCGCACCGAGCAGATCGAGGACCAGCCGTACGTCGTGGTCTTCACCTCGCCGGAGATGCTGGCCCGGCACCTGAGCGAGGGCTTCCCGGCGACCTGGATCAAGTTCACCCAGTTGATCCATGCGTGGCCGTCGCCGGCGCTGTCGTTCGCGGTCAATCCCGGTACGCCGATCGGGGCGACCCTGCCGGGAGAGCAGATCGTCGCGCTCGCGTCCTGGGCGGACGAGGTCGGGCTCACCGACGAGCAGCCCGAACCGGAGCCGGCGGCGGCCGCCGAGCCGGCCCGCCGCAGCACGCCGCCCCCGCCGTCCGCCGGCCCGGTCGTCATGCAGAAGACGATCTCCGCACAGCAGGTGCCGTTCTACCTGGAGCGCGGCTACGACCGGGTGTCCGGCTTCGTGCATCGGGCCTCGGAGGTTGCCCACCTGCGCACGCCGGGGGAGCTGTACACCGCGCTCGGTCTCAACTACTCGGACTCGCCGTTCAAACCCGACGACGCCGAGGTGTACGTGCTGCGCTGGTCGGCGCACCGGGGCAACCTCTACCGGATCCCCTACGGTGGCCAGCACGAGGCCGCGATGCACGCGATGCAGGGCTGGGTGATCGAACGGCCTCCGTTCCGGGGCAACGGCTTCGCGCCGAGCGAGAGCCGGGACGTGATCGCCGAGTTCAAGGTGGACAGCGTCCGGCTGCCGCACGGCGCCGAGCTGTGGCGGGTCGACCGGGAGGGCAACGAGAAGCTGATCGCGATGTTCGACGCGGACGGGCCGCGCTGGCAGCGGGTGGGTGACGCGTGATCCGCGACGGGTACGCGGCCCGCTGGCACGGTCGCGAGTACGAGGCCAGCCCCGACGGGGACCAGGTGCGGTTGTACCGGCCCGATCCCGAGGAGGGTTTCGAGGAGGTGCAGCCGGGCCGCTACCGCCGGCTGTTGCCGGTCGCCGAGGTGGACGAGCTGGTCTACATCCGGACCACCTGCACGTGGCGTGGCGAGCCGTTCATCGTGCTGGCGGAGCACGAGGCGTGGCTGCGCGTGGAGTACACCGGCGGTCTGGCCCCGGTCGCGGCACAGCTCGGCCTGGAGGAGTTCGACTTCGGCGTCTACCAGGGGTGGGTGGCGCGCGACGAGGCGGCCGAGCTCCGCGAGTACCGCGTCTGACCCGCACGGCCCCTTCCCCGGCGCGAAAGGTGGCGGAGGGCGGTTACTCCTTGGCCCAGCGCAGGATCTCGCCGGCCACCAGGTCGGGGACCTCGAGGTGGGGGAAGTGGCCGACGCCGGGGAGCAGCTCCCACTCGTACCGGGCGATGACATAGCGGCCCGACCCCTGGGCGGTGCGGGGAAGGACTGCCGCGTCCAGGGCGCCGTGCAGATGCAGGGTCGGGCTCACGATGGGCTGCTGGAGCAGCTTGACGAACCGGTACCCGTGCAAGCGCACCACCGACCGTGCCGCCCACCGGTAGGTCTCCATCGCGCAGAACGCGGCCTGCGGGATGCGCATCGCTTCCCGGCAGCGGCGTTCGTAGTCGGCGTAGTCGTCGGACAGCCGCCATGCCGGCCCGGCCCAGCGCCGCAGGTACTCACCGACCTGTGCGGCCTCGCTGCGGGCCAGCGCGTGCTCGTAGCGCGGCACCTGGAAGCGCAGCAGCGGCAGGGACGCGGCGAGCTGGCCGCGCGGGTCGCTGGCGAGCGCCGCGCGCAGTCGCAGTGGGTGTGCCGCGCTCATCACGACCAGCCGGCGGACCAGCGTCGGGTGGAACGTCGCGGTGGTCCACGCGATGGTGCCGCCGTAGCCGGCTCCGACCAGGACGGCACTGCGCTCGCCGAGCGCCCGGATCAGCCCGGCCACATCACCGGCCATCGTGTATCCGTCGTAGCCGCGCGGTGGCTTGTCGCTCGCCCCGTACCCCCGCATGTCGACGGCGACGGCGCGGAAGCCGGCGTCGGCGATCAGCGGCAACTGGTTGTGCCAGGCCCACCAGAATTCGGGAAAGCCGTGCAGGAAGAGCACCAGCGGCCCGGTGCCCATCTCCGCGACGTGGAACCGCGTGCCGTTGGCGCTGACGAAGCGGTGCGTCCACGGGCCGTCGACCAGCGCGCAGGACTCGTCGACCGGGACTGTCATGACGATCAGCGTACGGAAATCCAGCAACTTCGCATCCGCCGCGCGGACGCGCCCGCCGCCCCCGACGCCGCCGATCTAGGAGTTATGGCCGCTCCGTGCCCGGTTTGTCCGGCCATAACTCCTAGATCGACGCGGTTTCCGGAGTCAGTCTTCGCTCTTGCCGGACTGCAGGCCGCCGGCGATGAGGTCCATCACCGCGGAGTCCTGCAGCGTGGTCACGTCACCGAGCGACCGGTTTTCGGCGACATCGCGCAGCAGGCGCCGCATGATCTTGCCGGACCGGGTCTTGGGCAGCTCGGCTACCACCATGATCTGGCGCGGCTTCGCGATCGGGCCCAGGGTCTTGGCCACGTGCTCGCGCAGTTCCTTGAGCAGCGCCTCGCCGCCGGCCTCGTCCGCGGGCACGCTGCCGCGCAGGATCGTGAACGCCACGATCGCCTGGCCGGTCGTCGGGTCGGTCGCGCCGACGACGGCCGCCTCGGCCACCTTCGGGTGGCTGACCAGGGCGCTCTCCACCTCTGTGGTGGAGATGTTGTGGCCGGAGACGAGCATCACGTCGTCGACCCGGCCCAGCAGCCAGATGTGCCCCTCGTCGTCGCGCTTCGCCCCGTCGCCGGCGAAGTACATCCCGTCGAAGCGCGACCAGTACGTGTCGACGTAGCGCTCGTCGTCGCCCCAGATCGTGCGCAGCATGCTCGGCCACGGCTCGCGGATCACCAGGTATCCGCCGCCGCCGTCGGGCACCGACTGGCCGGTGTCGTCGACGACGTCGGCCGCGATCCCGGGCAGCGGGGTCATGGCGGAGCCGGGCTTGGTCGCGGTCACGCCGGGTAGCGGGCTGATCATGATGGCGCCGGTCTCGGTCTGCCACCAGGTGTCGACGATCGGGCTATTGCCCCGGCCGACGTTCTCCCGGTACCACATCCAGGCCTCCGGGTTGATCGGCTCGCCGACGCTGCCGATCAGGCGCAGCGACGACAGGTCGTACTTGGCCGGGATGTCGTCGCCCCACTTCATCATGGTGCGGATCAGCGTGGGGGCGGTGTAGAGGATCGAGACGCCGTACTCCTGCACGATCTCCCAGAACCGCCCGCGGTGCGGGGTGTCCGGCGTGCCTTCGTACATGACCTGGGTGGCGCCGTTGGACAGCGGGCCGTAGACGATGTAGCTGTGCCCGGTGACCCAGCCGATGTCCGCGGTGCACCAGTAAACGTCGGTGTCCGGCTTGTGGTCGAAGACCGCGTCGAACGTCCAGCTCACCTGCGTCAGGAAGCCGCCGCTCGTGTGGAGGATGCCCTTCGGCTTCGCGGTCGTGCCGCTCGTGTACAGGATGAACAGCGGCTGCTCGGCGTCGAACGCCTGGGCGGTGTGCTCGGGGCTCGCCTGCTCGACGGTCTCGTGCCACCACAGGTCCCGGCCGTCGGTCCAGGCGACATCCTGCCCGGTACGCCGGACGACCAGCACCTTCTCGACGCTGGGGGAGCGCTCGACCGCCTCGTCCACGATCGGCTTGAGCGCCCCCGGGTTGCCCCGCCGGTATCCGCCGTCGGCCGTGATCACGACCTTCGCGTCGGCGTCCTGGATGCGGCCGGAGAGCGCGTCGACCGAGAACCCGCCGAAGACCACGCTGTGCGTCGCGCCGATGCGGGCGCAGGCGAGCATCGCGACCGCGGCTTCCGGGATCATCGGCATGTAGATCGCTACCCGGTCGCCCGGCCGCACGCCGAGGTCGGTCAGCGTGTTGGCCGCCTGGCAGGTCATCCGGTGCAGGTCGGCGTAGGTCAGGCAGCGCGTGTCGCCCGGCTCGCCGACCCAGTAGATGGCCGCCTTGCTGCCGCGACCGGCCTCGATCTGGCGGTCGAGGCAGTTGTAGGCCACGTTGAGCTGCCCACCCACGAACCACTTCGCGAACGGCGGATTGGACCAGTCCAGCGCCTGGTCCCACTCCTTCGCCCAGGTCAGGCGCCGCGCCTGGGTCTCCCAGAAGCCGATCGGGTCGGCCTTCGCCGCCTCGTACACGTCCGCCTTGACGTTCGCCGCCGCCGCTAATGCTGGCGGCGGGGGGAACTGCCGGTTTTCGCTGAGCAGGTTGGCCAGGGTCTCGCTCATCGAGCCTCCTCGCTTCGCTCGGAGCCGCTCGCGCTGCGCTCGCACATGGGGCGGTGCTCCCTCTTGTGATCCAGGTCTCCGACTTGCAGGCTAGTCGCGGCGTGACGGTCGGGGCGAGAGCCAGCGGGTGACCCGTCCCCGGACAGCGTTCAGTGCGCATACCTGCGCGCCGACCGGCACTTCGCTGCTCACATGTTGCCGTTTCGCGCTCCTTTCGAACAGTCCCGCGCAGATTTTTGCCGTGGAGGGAGTTGCGCGCGGGCGGCGTGGCCAGGGTGGAGGCTGCCCCGGGGACCCCGGATGGGATCATCGCCTGCGTGACGGACCCGCTCGCCCCGCTGCTCGACCTCGCCGATGTGCCCGAGGTGCTCGACCGCGCCCGCCAGGCGGTGGACACGGCGATGCGCCATCGCGCGCTGCGCCGGTCGGGCGGCCAGGTCGCGGCCGAGGCGGGCCTGCGGTCCGCGGTGGCCAGCGCCGCGCTGGAAGGTCACGGGTACGAGCTGGAGCAGGTGCGCGCCGGGCTGGTCACCGATCCGGTCGTGCAGGGGGCGCTGCGGGTGAGCGCCGCGCTCGACGGGCTGACCGCCAACTGGACGCGCTCGCCCCGTCAGGTGCTCGCCCGGCTGCACGTCCTCGCCGCCCGGGGCGCCGTGGACGAGGCGGAGCTGGGCCGACCGGTCGCCGATCCGGCCGTCGCCGCCCGCCTGGGCGCACTGGCCGACCTGCTCGCAACCGGCGCCGGCTCCGGCAATGCCGCGGTGCGGGAGACCGGTAACGCCTCGCCGCAAGGCGCCGGCACCGTGCCGGCGCTGCTGCGAGCGGCCGTCGTGCACGGTGAGCTGCTGGCGCTGCGTCCCTTTGCCGGACCCAACGGCGTCGTCGCCCGCGCTGCCGGCCGGCTGACGCTGATGGCCACCGGCCTCGACCCGCGGGGCCTCCTCGCCGTCGACGTGGGTCACCGCCAGCGGGAACCCGAGTATCTGGGTGCGGCGGGCGCCTTCGCCACCGGTACCCCGGATGGGTTGCGGTCGTGGTTTCGCCACTTCGCGGCGGCGGTCGAGGTCGCGGCCGCCGAACTCACCGATATCTGCGACGCGACGCGCGGCTGAGCGCCGGGGCGGGAGCGAGGCGCCGGCGCACGCATGCGACGGTTGCCACGTCAGGGTGCGGGCGGCGTGATGCCGCGGACCACCTCGTCGGCGCCCAGCGACGCGTCCACGCCCTCCGGGTCCTGCGCGGCCAGTGGGCTGCGGGCGATCCGTTCCCACAGTTGCGCGTACGCCTCGAACAGCGCCCCGGTGAGCCCCGCGCCGGCCTGGGTGGCGGCGATCTCGCGCATCTCCGGCACGAACCGGGCAGCCTTGGCGGCGGCGAGCGCCACGGCCGCCACCGGCTCCAGCCCGCCGTTGTGCAGATCGGTGACGACATGGTCGAGTACCCCATGATGGGCGGCCGTGGCGAGCGCCTGTGCCTGCAGCCCGGTCAGGCCCTTGTAGACCGACGCGGTGCACATCTTCACCGCGCTCGCGCTGCCCAGCCGGTCGTCCACCAGGATCGGCGTGACGTGCCGCCAGGGCAGGCCGGCGACGGCGGCTGCGCGCGGACCGGACAGGTAGATCCGCGCACCCGGCCGCACCCGGGGCGGCGCGCCGGAGATGCTGCCGTCCACGAGATCCAGCGGAGCGATCGTGGCGGCTATGTCGTCCACGGTCGACGGCGCGATCGCGTTGAGATCGGCGACCAACGGGCGCGCCCCGCTGGCCTCGGCTGCACTGGCGATGTCCGTGGCGGCGGCGCGGGCCATCCCGGGAGGGGTGACGACGAGGACGACCTCCGCCGTCCGCAGCACGTCGGCGAGGGTCGGCAGGACGTCGATGCCGGCGTCGGCGGCCAGTCGTGCCGTGCGCGCGGAGCGGCCTTCGAGACTCGTGACGACGCGCGCACCGCCCTCGCGGAGCGCCCATCCCAGCCCGGCGCCCATGTGCCCGGCGCCAACCAAGCCGACGGTCATGCTGCGAACGGTACGCGAACACGTAGACGGCGCCTCGGACTGAGGCGCCGTCACCGTACGTCCGGCCGGGTTACCAGGCGTGCCTCTCGAGTCGTTGTCAACGGTCCGCGAACGGTGCCGCAGCAACGTGCCTACCGTGGCTGGTCGCGCGTGGGTGCCCGGTGGCCGTACGCGTACCCGATTAACGGGTTCGTACCATCTTTTCTACGCCGGTTGCCCGGCCCGCGCTAGTGACCGGCTAGTATCTGTCACAGGTTGCTCGGCGGCGAGCGTTTGGCCGCTCAGCGAGCATCTGTGGGCGATCGTCGCCCCGTCAGGCGACCGTTTTCGTGCGGCGGTAGCGGCCGTACCAGGCCAGCCCGATGGCCACCCCGACACCGACTCCGATCGCGGCGGCGGCTACCGGCACCACCGGCCGGTCCCGCAGGCGGCGCATCAGGGGGATGGGGTGGCGGAACTCCAGCATCGGCCAGCCCCGCTCGATCGCGAGCCTGCGCAGTGCCCGGTCCGGGTTGACGGCCGTCGGGTGGCCGACGGTCGCCAGCAGTGGCGCGTCACTGATCGAATCGGAGTACGCGTAGGAGTCGGCGAGGTCGTAGGAGCGGCTCTCAGCGAGCTCTCGGACCGCGCTGGCCTTGTTGGGCCCGGCGGCGTAGAAGTCCACGGCGCCGGTGTAGCGGCCGTCCGCGACGACCATGCGGGTCGCGATGATGTCGGTGATGCCGAGGAGCTCCCCGATCGGTCGCACCATTTCGTCGCCCGACGACGAGACCAGCACGACATCCCGCCCGGCCGCCCGGTGCTCGCCGATCAGGGCGGCGGCTTCGGCGTACACGTAGGGGTTTATCAGCTCTTCCAACGTCTCGTTGACGATCTGCTGGACCTGCTCGACACGCCAGCCCTTGCACAGCTGCGCCACGGCGTCGCGGATGCGGGCCATCTGCTGCTCGTCGGCGCCGCCGAGGCGGAACATCAACTGCGCGTACGCGGCTTTGACCATGTCTCGGCGCCCGATGAGCCCGTCGCGGTAGAACGGCCGGCCGAACGCGAGCGCGCTCGACTTGGCAATGACGGTCTTATCGAGATCGAAAAATGCGGCGCTGGGGCCCACGCGCGGCAGTCTAACGGTCCGTGTTCGCCGTTCGTGGCCTGTACCGGGCGGTATTGATGTCGGCATCAGGGCACGTCGATGATGGGTGGCGGACAGTGCAAGCATGGGCTACTCGACGTATGGCGGTCGACTCAGGCATGCTTGTGTTTGCGACAGCGTTTCACGTCGTAACCGACATGCCCGCTTTGCCCGGAATTGCATAAACCCTCGACGGTCACACCCCCCGTGATCGTCGAGGGGGTTCGGCTCAACCCCCCCGGAGCCGGACCCCCGGCGACCCCCGCCTCCCCCCGGCGGGGGTCGTCACCTTTCGGGTAGCGCTCCCCGCCGGGTATCCGGCCTGGTCATGCCGCATGTGGGTCGTCTTCCTCATCGTCGTTTTCCTCGTCGTGGTGATCCAGAGTCAGCGAGAAGTCAGCAGGGTCGCCGAAGGCAGCCAGTACGCGGGCCGCGTAGTCGTCGGGCGCGTGCGTGTACCGGTTGAGCGTCGTAGACGCCTGCTGGTGGCCCATCACCTTCTGCACCGCGTTGATCGGTACGCCGTCGGAGACGAGCCAGGTCGCGTACGAGTGTCGGAGATCGTGGAACCGGAGTGCTCCGGTCGCCTTGAGGGCGACGTGTTCGACGGCCTCCCGTTCGGTGGTGAACACGGCCGAACACTGCACGTTGTCCTGGTTCCGCCATTGGGCGCGGAACCGGTGGTCGCCGGTCTTGATGAGCCTGCCGAGCAGTCCCGCCCGGACGAGCGCCGGCAGCCAGACGCGGCGGCGGAAGTTCGACCGGCGGAGCAGGCCGTTGACCCGGTCGCCGAAGACCAGCGTGGTCGGCTCTGGGTCCTCGTCCAGGCTCGCCCGGAGGGCGCGGAGCGCGTCGACCAGGAACCCGGGCATGGGCACCGTCCGTACTCCGGCCCGCGTCTTCGGGTACGGGCGGATCGTCACCGCGGCCGGCGTCTCCACCGCGACCTGGACCACCCGGACGGTTGCCCGGTCGAGGTCGACGCTGCCCCAGGCCAGACCGGCACATTCTCCCCAGCGCAGACCCGCGCCGGCCGCCGCGCACACGATCGCGCGGTGGCCGGCTGGAACAGCCGGGAGCAGCTTGCCGAAAAACTTCTCCCTGGTGATCGTCGCGATCTGGGCCTGCCGTTTGTGCGCGCCGGGCACCTTGACGCCCTCGGCCGGGTTGACCGCGATGAGCCGGGCCCGCACTGCCGTCCGGAGCACCATCAGCGTGACGCCGTAGCACTTCGCGACGGTGGCGGGCGCGAGCGACCGACCGAGGTCGGTCACCCACTCCTGGACCGCCATGTAGTCGATCTTCGACAGCGGCCAGTCCGCCCACTTCGGAAGGATGTGCGTGCGTAGCAGCGACAGCGTGCGTTCCTCCGTACGCGCCTCGACGTCACGGCCGGCGAGCCATCGGGTGGCGAAGTTGCCGAACGTCACCCGCCCGGCGTGCGGGTCGACGTACGTGCCCTTGTTCAGGCTGCCTTCCACCTCGGCCAGGTACGCGTTCGCCTCCTTCTTGGTGCGGAACGTCCGGGCCTTCTGCTTGCCGGCCGGGTCGCGCCAGTTGGCGCGGAACTTGCCCGCCGGGGTCTTGTTGATGAATCCCATCAGCCGCATTCCTTCCTGTATGTGGGCTGGTTGTCGGTCGGCTCCGCGCCCTCGTCGAGCCAGGCGTGGAACCTCTTCTTGGGGATGACCCATCGGGCGCCCATCTTCTTGGCCGGGATCTCACCGGCCCGGATGAGCGCGTATGTGCCGCCCAGGGACAGCCGCAGCAGGGTCGAGAC